>ENA-OQKJ01000009-OQKJ01000009.1-human-gut-metagenome-genome-assembly--contig:-NODE-9-length-56794-cov-3.826477_pt1 | contig 56794 bp, 52 predicted proteins | sample MGYA00242647_ERZ504795 | MGnify/ENA primary metagenome ERZ504795 (study PRJEB26092, sample SAMD00036398) | human gut metagenome | host: Homo sapiens | study: EMG produced TPA metagenomics assembly of the...
TACAACTCGGAACCGTTACAACACAATGAGGAAAGGGGATTTTGCATGAGAGCGCAGAACCTTACACCTGTTAACCGATTTATATGAACTTACCATGATGCAGGGTCTACTACGAGAACCCGTCCGATCAGATCGTGGTTATTTGATGCATTTTACAGAAAGAATCCATGCGGCGGCGCATACGCCGTATGTGCAGGACTTGAGCAGGTAATCGAGTATGTCCGCGATCTTCACTTTTCACCGGATGACATCGACTATCTCCGTTCCCTCCATATTTTCAACGATGATTTCCTGGAGTATTTAAGAGGCTTCCATTTCACCGGAGATATCTATGCGATCCCGGAAGGAACCGTCGTATTCCCAAGAGAACCGCTCTTAAAAGTTGTCGCTCCGATCATGGAGGCACAGCTTGTAGAGACCGCGATTCTGAACATGATCAACCATCAGAGCCTGATCGCGACGAAAGCATCCCGCGTTGTTTACGCGGCAAAGGGCGACGGCATCATGGAGTTTGGACTCCGCCGTGCACAGGGACCGGATGCCGGTATCTACGGCGCGCGTGCTGCCATGATCGGCGGCTGCATCGGAACCTCCAATGTCCTGACCGGACAGATGTTTGACGTTCCAGTCAAGGGAACCCACGCACACAGCTGGATCATGAGCTTCCCGGATGAGTACACCGCATTCAAAACGTATGCGAAAATGTATCCGGAAGCCTGCATTCTTCTCGTAGACACCTACGATGTTCTCGAATCCGGTGTTCCGAATGCGATCCGCGTCTTCAAAGAGATGAGAGCAGAGGGCTTACCGATGAAGGGCTACGGCATCCGCATCGACAGCGGTGACCTGGCTTACCTGTCGAAAAAAGCATATCAGATGCTCGAGGCAGAAGGTTTCGGCGATGCCATCATTTCCGCATCCAGCGACCTCGATGAGTACCTGATCGACAGCCTGAAAACCCAGGGTGCGAAGATCAATTCCTGGGGCGTCGGCACCAACCTGATCACATCCGGTGACTGGCCGGCATTCGGCGGCGTTTACAAGCTGGCAGCAGCAAAAGATAAAGATGATGCAGAATTCACACCGAAGATCAAGCTGTCCGAGAACTCCGAGAAAGTAACAAACCCGGGCAATAAGACGATTTATCGTATTTATGATAAAGAAACCGGAAAGATCCGTGCCGACCTGATCTGCCTTGCAGACGAGACCTTCGACGAGAGCAAAGATATGATCATCTTCGACCCGATCGAGACCTGGAAAAAGACGAAGATCAAAGGCGGAACCTACACCTTACGCGAGCTCCTCGTTCCGATTTTCCAGAAGGGCGCATGCGTCTACACTTCTCCATCCGTTATGGAGATCCGCGACATCTGCACCAGAGAGAAAGATACCCTCTGGGAGGAGTCCAAACGTCTGGTCAATCCGCATGAGGTTTACGTGGATCTGTCCGACAAGCTGTACCACATCAAGAGCGACCTGCTCGAGGAGATGAGCATGAAGGCTCTCGGCGAGCAGTAAGAAAGGAAGTCAAATGTTAAATATAGGAAGAAAGCAAAGGCTGGTAGTAGTAAAGAAAGTAGAATTCGGTATTTATCTTGGGGAGACCCGGGAAGCAGGCGAGAAGGAACGCGTTCTTCTGCCGATCAAACAGGTGCCGGAAGGAACAAAAGAGGGAGATGAGCTGGAAGTATTTCTGTACCGCGATTCCAGCGACCGTCTGATTGCGACAACCAGAGAGCCGAAGCTGGTGCTTGGAGAGCTGGCTGTCTTAAACGTAGCTGCTACCGGAAAGATCGGAGCATTTCTGGACTGGGGTCTGGAAAAAGATCTGTTTCTTCCGTTTAAACAGCAGACCCGCCGCCTCCATCCAGGTGACGAGGTTCTGGTTTCCCTCTACATCGACAAGAGCGACCGTCTCTGCGCAACGATGAAGGTTTACCATTTCCTGAAAACCAATTCTCCGTACGTCGTAGGCGATACCGTAAAGGGAAGAATCTACGAGATCAGCGGAAACTTCGGCGTTTTCGTTGCTGTTGATGACCGCTACTCCGGCCTGATTCCAAAGAGAGAAGCACAGGCAGACTATCATGTCGGCCAGGAACTTGAGTGCCGCGTTACAGAAGTCAAAGAGGACGGAAAACTCTCCCTGTCCGCACGCGGAAAAGCGTACGAGCAGATCGCAATCGATGCAGAGAGCGTTCTTTCTGTGATCGAGGAATTTGCAGGTGTCCTTCCGTTTGATGACAAAGCATCACCGGAAGTGATTCAGAGAGAATTTGGCCTCAGCAAAGCAGCATTTAAGCGCGCGGTCGGCCATCTGATGAAAGAAAAACAGGTTGTCATCCGCGACGGTAAAATCTGGACGGCAGAAAAAGCAAAATAAGAAAAGATCGGGCACTGGACAGGAAGCACATCCTCTCCGGTGTCCGTTTTTTTGTGTCAGACAGCAGATAAAATTTTGAAATTTTTTCTGCGCCCGGTTTGCGGTTGCGCGAAGAGAGGATTGCGCTTATAATATGATCTATATGACAAAAAATGACACAGGATCTGATGGAGAGCGATGAAGAAAAAGAAAAGTAAGAAAAAACATCCTTTATTTCCAAAACCGCAATGACGGTTTTGACGATCATTCTGATTATTCTGTTTTTCTGCATTATGTCGATGGTCGAGAAAATACAGGGAACGGCCCGCGTTGTCAACTATGCCGGTCTGGTACGCGGAAAAACGCAGCGGATTATCAAGCTGGAGGATGCGGGAGAACCGCAGGATACGATGATTGCAGACATCAACGCTTATATCGACGGTCTGCAGAACGGAAGCAGCGAGCTGGATCTGGTGCGCCTGGATGACCGGGATTTTCAGGATAAGATGACTGAGCTGGCATCATATTTTGAAGAGCTGAAGGCAGAGATTCTGCTGGTGCGTGAAAAAGGATATGAGAATACCGCGATTATCGAAAAGAGTGAGACCTTTTTCAAAATTTGTGACGAGGCGACGGGCCTTGCGGAAGCGTATTCGCAGAGAATGGCGTCTTCGCTGAAGAAGCTGGAGCAGGTGGTAGTAGGAGATATCATCGGCCTGGTGTTTGTCATCGGCATGGAGCTGATCAAGGCCGTCCGCTATGCGGCGATGAACCGTATTCTGCAGAAGAAAGTCTATCTCGATGAGGCGACGGGCCTGCCAAATAAAAATAAATGCGAAGAGATTCTGGAGGAAAGCGACGGAGGAGAAGAAATTTCCGGCGTGTATGCGGTCTGCGTGTTTGACCTCAACAATCTGCGCACGATCAACAACAGTCTGGGTCACGACAAGGGAGACGAATATATCCGTTCCTTTGCCGTTCAGCTTCGAAAAGCAGTCCCGGAGGAGTATTTCGTCGGAAGAAACGGCGGAGATGAGTTTCTTGCCATTCTGCGCGGACTGAACCGCGAAGAAGTGGAAGCGTGCATGAATCACATCCGCACGCAGACGGCAGAATATTCCCGCCAGCACCCGGAGATGCCGATCAGCTACGCCGGAGGCTATGCACTGTCCACGGAATTTGAAGACTGTGATATCCGGGAACTGTTCCGCCATGCGGACCAGAACATGTATATCGACAAAAACCGCGCGAAGATGGAAGAATCCGCCGCAGAGCGGAAGATCAGCCTGGAAGCGCTGGACGTCGTAAAGAAAAAGGGATACCATTTTTCCAACTGTATTTACTGTAATGCAAGACAGGACCAGTACCGGATTCTGCGCGCCGTTTCGGGCTTTTTCCTTGCCGAGGACGGCAGCTATACCGGTGCGGCCGAGCATATTGTGCAGGGCATCACGGATGAGGAAAAGAGAAAGGAAATGCGTAGAATGCTGGATCTTACCCATCTGAAGGAGTGCTATCAGAAGGGAGAAGAGAGCGTAGAAATTCTGTGCGAGTATCGGGAGGGCAGCGAAGGGGAAGCGCTCTGCCGGGGAAAAGTCACCATTCTGTTCTACGACGCGGCCGAGGACGGCGGACTGCACCATTTTCTGATGGGCTTTGAGCGGTTCCGCTTCAATGAGGAAGCTGCTCGGAATGAAAAAGAACAGCTCGACCAATACTATGAACAGATGAAACAGTCGATCATTGAAAACGGCCACTACGCCGAGGCACTTCTCGAGACGGCCGAGGCCGTGTTCGCCGTTGATCTGACGAATGATTCGCTGGAGCAGATTTTTTACCACAGCGGGCAGAAGAAATTTGGCCTCGATATAGATCTGCCGTGTTCCTACGAGAAATACTGCGGGGAATGCAGTGCGTTTGTCGCGGAGGAGACATTGGAATCATACCGCATTGTGGATTCCTCGAAGAAACTGCTGCAGCGCTTTGAAAACGGAGATAAGCAGGTAGTCGTGGAGTATCAGGAAACAGATGAGTCCGGCAGAAGAATATGGTTGCAGAAGACGGTTCTTATGTCACAGGATACCGTCTACGACCGAAAGACAAAGCGGGAGAGCGTTGTGGTACACGGCATGATCCTTTTCCGTGATACGTCAGAGTTCCACAGCCGGGAAGAGAGGGAGAAGATACAGCTTCAGGATGCCTTTAGAGCTGCAGACAGTGCAAGTCGTGCAAAAACAGAATTTATGAACCGCATGAGCCACGATGTGCGCACGCCGATCAATGGCATTATGGGCATGCTGGATATCATCCGCAAAAACCGGCAGGATGAGGCAAAAGTGGACGACTGCCTCGATAAAATCAATCTTTCCGCAAGCCATCTGCTGGCACTCGTCAACGATGTGCTCGATATGAATAAGCTGGAGTCCGGAAAAGAGACGATCGAGAGCGCTTCTTTTGACCTGAAGCATCTGATGGATGATGTGGCATCCCTTGTCAATGCGCAGATTACGGAGATGGGCATTACCCACTGTACGCACCGCGGTGAGCTGACGCACACGAGACTGATCGGCAGTCCGCTGCGCCTGCGGCAGATTATGCTGAATCTCTTCAGCAATGCAATCAAGTACAACAAGCCGGGCGGAATGATCGATACGTATGCGGGCGAAGTCTCCTGCGACGGAACCCGGGTCGTCTACGAGTTCCGCATCACGGACAGCGGCATCGGAATGAGCAGCGAATTTATCGAAAAAGAGCTGTTCCATCCGTTCACACAGGAGAAGTCCGGTGCGAGAACGCAGTACAAGGGAACGGGCCTTGGCATGTCGATCGTCAAAGAACTGATCGAAAAAATGCAGGGCACGATCGAGGTAACGAGCCAGCAGGGCGTCGGAACGACGTATGTATTCCGGCTTCCGTTTTACATTGACTGCGAGGGACAGCGGATTCAGGAAGTAAAGACACGGATCGCAGGAAAAGAGCTTGTCCGCTTCCACGTTCTGCTTGTCGAGGATAATGAGATCAACATGGAAATCGCCGAGTTTTACCTGACCGATCACGGTGCGACGGTGGAAGAGGCATGGAACGGCCGCGAGGCGGTTGAAAAGTATGCGGCGAATCCGCAGAAATTTGATGTGATTTTAATGGATCTGATGATGCCTGTGATGGGCGGCCTTGAGGCAGCGCGGCAGATCCGCGCCATGGAGCTTCCGGAAGCAAAACAAGTCCCGATCATCCCGATGACGGCGCAGTCCTCCGAAGAGAGCAAAGAGGGATGCCGCGCAGCGGGCATGAACAGCCATCTGACCAAGCCGATCGAGCCGGACAGCCTGGTGCAGACGATCTTGGAGACAACGGAACATGCCTTTGGAAAATAGAGGAGAAAACGATGAGTTTTACGCATTTACATGTACATACCGAATACAGCCTTCTGGACGGATCGAACAAGATCAAAGAGTACGTTGCCAGAGTCAAGGAGCTTGGCATGAACAGCGCCGCGATCACCGATCACGGCGTCATGTTCGGCTGTATCGATTTTTATAAAGAAGCCCGCGCGCAGGGCATCAAGCCGATCCTCGGCTGTGAGGTTTACGTGGCGCCGGGTTCCCGTTTCGACCGCGAAACCAGCCGCGGAGAGGACCGGTACTACCATCTGGTTCTGCTGGCGGAAAATAATACGGGCTATTCCAATCTGATGAAGATTGTTTCGGCGGGCTTTATCGATGGATTTTACTATAAGCCGCGTGTCGACATGGAGATTCTGGAAAAGTATCACGAGGGCATTATCGCGCTTTCCGCCTGCCTTGCAGGTGAGGTGGCGCGTGCGATGGTGCGGAACCAGTACGAGATGGGAAAAGAGGCCGCACTGCGGTATGAGAAGATTTTCGGAAAAGGCAATTTCTTCCTGGAACTGCAGGATCACGGCATCCCGGAGCAGCGGATGGTCAATCAGCAGCTGATGCGCCTCTCGGCAGAAACCGGCATTGAGCTGGTGGCGACGAATGATATTCACTACACGTACGCAGAAGATGCGGATTCCCACGATATTCTTCTGTGCCTGCAGACCGGAAAGAAGATCACGGATGAGGACCGCATGCGCTACGAGGGAGGCCAGTATTTCGTGAAATCCGAGGCGGAGATGGCATCGCTCTTCCCGTATGCACCGCAGGCAATCGAAAATACACAGAAAATTGCAGACCGGTGTAATGTGGAGATTGAATTTGGTGTCACAAAACTTCCGAAATTCGATGTGCCGGAAGGATACACTTCCTGGGAATACTTAAATAAGCTCTGCTACGACGGCCTCGAGGAACGGTATCACCCGGCGACGGATGAACTGAAAGCGCGGCTGAAATACGAGCTTGATACGATCAAAACGATGGGTTACGTCGATTACTTCCTGATCGTGTGGGATTTCATCAAATTTGCGCGCGACCACGACATCATGGTCGGACCGGGACGAGGATCGGCGGCCGGAAGTATTGTTTCCTACACCCTTGGCATCACACAGCTGGACCCGATGCGGTACCAGCTCCTGTTCGAGCGTTTCCTGAACCCGGAACGAGTTACCATGCCTGATATCGACGTGGATTTCTGTTTCGAACGCCGCCCGGAGGTCATCGACTATGTAACGAGAAAATACGGCAAGGACCGCGTTGTACAGATCGTCACATTCGGTACACTGGCAGCGCGCGGTGTCATCCGCGATGTCGGCCGTGTGCTGGATATGCCGTATGCACAGGTGGATTCGATCGCGAAGATGATTCCGAATGAGCTGAATATCACGATCGACAAGGCACTGCAGATGAACCACGAGCTGCGGGAGCTGTACCAGGGCAATGAAGAGGTTGCACATCTGATCGACATGTCACGGAGACTTGAAGGTCTGCCGCGCCACACGTCGATGCACGCCGCCGGTGTTGTCATCGGTTCGCGGCCGCTGGTGGAATTTGTGCCGCTCTCGCGAGGAAGCGACGGAACGATCGTCACGCAGTTCACGATGACGACGCTCGAGGAACTGGGACTTCTGAAAATGGACTTCTTAGGGCTTCGGACCCTGACCGTCATTCAGAATGCGACAAAGCTCGCAGAGCGTTACAGCAATAAGAAAATTGATCTGCTTCACATCGATTACAACGATCCGAAAGTGCTCGGCATGATCGGCGCATCGAAAACGGTCGGTGTATTCCAGCTCGAGAGTGCGGGAATGAAAAACTTCATGAAGGAGTTAAAACCGCAGAGCCTCGAGGATATCATCGCCGGAATTTCCCTGTACCGGCCGGGCCCGATGGATTTTATTCCGCAGTACATCAAAGGAAAAAACAATCCGGAATCCGTTACGTACGATACACCGCTCTTAAAACCGATTCTGGAGCCGACGTACGGCTGTATCGTCTACCAGGAACAGGTTATGCAGATCGTACAGGCACTGGCGGGCTATTCGCTTGGACGGGCTGATCTGGTGCGCCGTGCGATGTCGAAGAAAAAGGCATCCGTCATGGAAAAAGAGCGCCAGAATTTCGTTTATGGAAACGAGGCCGAGGGCGTGCCGGGCTGTATCAAAAACGGCATTGATGAGAAGACAGCGAACAAGATCTACGACGAGATGATCGACTTCGCGAAATACGCCTTCAACAAATCCCATGCGGCGGCGTACGCGTTCGTATCGTACCAGACGGCATGGCTGAAATACTATTACCCGGTTGAGTTCATGGCGGCTCTGATGACCTCCTGCATCGATAACCCGGGAAAAGTCGCAGAGTATATCTTGAGTTCCCGCCAGATGGGCATTTCTATTCTGCCGCCGGACATCAACCGAAGCGAAGGAAAATTCACGGTAGACGGCCAGGCGATCCGCTATGGCATGGCGGCGGTCAAAGGCATCGGAAAGCCGGTCATGGAGGCGATCGTGGAGGAGCGGAGTGCAAACGGACCGTTCCGCTCGTTAAAGGATTTCGCGGAGCGTCTGAGCGGAAAAGAAGTCAACAAGCGGACCGTCGAGAACTTTATCAAGGCAGGTGCATTCGACTGCTTCGGCGTGACGAGAAAGCAGCTCATGTTCGTCTACGCCAATGTGCTCGATGATGTGGCGCGCGAGAAAAAAGATTCGTTAAGCGGCCAGATGAGTCTGTTTGACTTCGTAGATGAGACGACCAAACGGTCGTATGAAACGGTGTACCCGGATGTCGGAGAATACGAAAAGAGTGATCTTTTGGCGCTCGAAAAAGAGGTGCTCGGCATCTACGTCAGCGGTCATCCGCTCGAGGAGCAGGAGGAGTGCTGGCGGAAGAACATTTCCGCGGTAACGACAGACTTCCAGCCGGATGAGGAGACGGGTTTCCCATCCGTCACCGACGGCGCGAAAGAGATTGTCGGCGGCATTATCACGGATAAAAAAATCAAATATACAAAGAATAACAAGACAATGGCATTTCTCACACTCGAGGACCTCGTCGGCAGTATGGAAATCGTCGTATTCCCGCGCGATTACGAGAAAAACGCAGCGATGATGCAGACCGATGCGCGTGTCTTCATCCAGGGCCGTGTTTCCGCGGAGGATGATAAGCCGAGCAAGCTGATCTGCGAGAAAATTTTCCCGTTTGCAGGCATCCCGAAAGAGCTCTGGATCCAGTTCCCGGACAAGGAAACGTACGAGAGAGAAGTGGCGGATCTGTACCAGATGCTGCATGAATCCGACGGCAAGGACAGCGTGATTCTCTACATCAAATCGATCAAAGCGATGAAAAAACTGCCGCCGAGCCGCAATGTGCAGGCAGATGCCCGTCTGGTGGCGTCACTTCAGGCAAAATTCGGTACCGGAAACGTGAAAGTTGTAGAAAAGAGTATTGAAAAAAGGGCCTGAATGCTTTAAAATAAAACTGTGTGTGATTAATAAATAAAACTACTCGTTTATTAATGTGTGTGATGAGATGGAGGAATTCATATGGCAACGACTAACAAGGTAAAGACAATCGGAGTGCTTACCAGCGGTGGTGATGCACCAGGTATGAACGCAGCGATCCGTGCAGCCGTAAGAAGAGGTCTGCAGAAGGGCGTTCAGATGAAAGGTATCCTGAAAGGCTACGACGGACTGATGAACGAAGAAATCATCGACATGACAGCCCGCGATGTATCCGACACCATCGAGCGCGGAGGTACCATCCTTTATACCGCCCGCTGCGCAGAGATGCGTACACCGGAAGGCCAGAAACGTGCTGCAGATGTCTGCAGAAAACACGGCATCGACGGACTGGTAGTTATCGGCGGAGACGGATCTTTTGCAGGAGCGCAGAAACTGGCAGCTCTTGGAATTAACACCGTAGGTGTACCGGGAACCATCGACCTGGATATCGCCTGCACAGAATATACCATCGGTTTTGATACCGCGGTAAACACTGCAATGGAAGCCATTGATAAAGTAAGAGATACTTCCACTTCCCATGAGAGATGCTCGATCATCGAGGTTATGGGACGTAATGCCGGATACATCGCTCTGTGGTGCGGTATCGCAAACGGCGCAGAGGATATCCTGCTTCCGGAGAAATACGATTACGATGAGCAGAAGATCATCAACAACATCATCGAGAACCGTAGAAAAGGCAAAAAACATCATATCATCGTAAATGCTGAGGGCATCGGCCATTCCACCAGCATGGCGCGCAGAATCGAAGCTGCAACCGGCATCGAGACCCGTGCAACGATCCTTGGACATATGCAGCGTGGAGGAAGCCCGACATGTAAAGACCGTGTATATGCGTCCATCATGGGTGCTTACGCAGTTGACCTTCTTCTGGAAGGCAAAACAGACCGCGTTGTTGCATACAAGAACGGTGAGTATGTAGATTACGATATCGATGAGGCACTGTCCATGACAAAGACTCTGCCGGAATATCAGTGGGAGATCGCAAGAGCTCTTTCTTATAACTATACGAAATAAAAAAGTATCACGAAACAGACTGTTTTTAGCAAGCAGTCTGTTTCATTGGTATAATAGCGGGAATAAAAATGTTTCCGCGGACGGAATAGAGAGACAAAATAAAAAAACAGGAGGAACTTAACAATGGTTACCTGGAACAATCTTGATAAACTGGCTTCTTTTGAGGAGCTGAAAAAAGTGGAGCGTGTCAATCTTGCCGAGGTGATGTCCGGTGAAAACGGAGCAGAGCGCGTAAAATCTTACAGCGTTCCGATGGCAGAAGGACTTGCGTATAACTACGCAGCAAAACAGGTGAATGAGGATGTCCTTGCCGCACTCGTAAAACTGGCAGAAGAGGCACAGCTTTCTGAAAAATTTGAGGAGCTTTACAACGGTGCTGTCATCAACACCGGAGAGAACCGTCTCGTGCTTCATCAGCTGACCCGCGGCCAGCTCGGAAACACCGTTACGGCAGACGGCGTAGACAAACGTGCTTTCTACGTAGAGCAGCAGAACCGCATCGCAGAGTTCGCGAACAAAGTACATGCAGGTGAGATCACCAACGCAGCAGGTGAAAAATTCACCACCGTTGTGCAGATCGGTATCGGCGGAAGCGACCTTGGCCCGCGTGCGATGTATCTGGCTCTGGAAAACTGGGCAAAGAAAAACGGCTGCTTCAAAATGGAAGCAAAATTCATCAGCAACGTTGACCCGGATGACGCAGCAGCTGTTCTGAATTCGATCGACGTAGCACATTCCATCTTCGTTCTGGTATCCAAATCCGGAACCACACTGGAGACTCTGACCAACGAGTCCTTCGTAAAAGACGCTCTGAAAAATGCAGGCCTGGATGCATCCAAGCACATGATCGCCGTTACCAGTGAGACTTCTCCGCTGGCAAAGAGCGACGACTATCTGGCAGCATTCTTCATGGATGACTACATCGGAGGCCGTTATTCTTCCACATCCGCAGTCGGCGGCGCTGTTCTGTCCCTGGCTTTCGGACCGGAAGTATTCGCAGCATTCCTCGAGGGCGCTGCAGCAGAAGATAAACTTTCTGCAAACAAAGACGTATTACAGAACCCGGAGATGCTCGATGCGCTGATCGGTGTTTACGAGAGAAACGTTCTTGGCTATCCAAGCACTGCAGTTCTTCCGTACTCCCAGGCACTGAACCGTTTCCCGGCTCACTTACAGCAGGTAGATATGGAGTCCAACGGTAAATCGGTCAACCGCTTCGGCGAGCCGGTCAATTACCCGACCGGTCCGGTTCTCTTCGGCGAGCCAGGTACCAATGGACAGCATTCCTTCTATCAGCTGCTGCATCAGGGAACTGATATCGTTCCGCTGCAGTTTGTAGGATTCCGCAATAACCAGATGGAGACCGATGTCGACATCCAGGGCAGCACCAGCCAGCAGAAACTCTGCGCAAACGTAGCAGCTCAGATCGTTGCATTTGCCTGCGGTAAAGCAGATGAGAATAAAAACAAAAACTTCGAAGGCGGCCGTCCGTCCAGCATCATTATCGGAGATCAGGTAAATCCGAAGACGCTGGGAGCACTGCTTGCACACTTCGAGAATAAGATCATGTTCCAGGGATTCCTGTGGAACGTAAACAGCTTCGACCAGGAAGGCGTACAGCTTGGTAAAGTCCTTGCAAAACGCGTTCTGGCTCACGAGACAGACGGAGCACTGAAGGTATTCAGTGATCTGCTCAATATCTAAAAGCGTTATTTTCTGATCAGAAAAGGCGTCCTGTGAAAAAAATCTCCCGGAAAAACTCCGGGAGATTTCAGACTATAGACAAAGCCCTGCTTTTGCAGGGTTTTTTCATTTTCAGATTATCCCAGCTTCGCCGGGAGAGACGAGGAAACCGTGGTCTGATGCTTTTGACGGAATTGCCGCGGGGTGATCTGGTACCGCTTTTTAAAGGTGCGGATCAGATGACTGCAGTCCGCAAAGCCGGTCTCGGCTGCAATATAGTTCAGGTCATAGTCGGTAAAAAGAAGCAGGTTTTCAACCTTGTTCAGGCGGATAAACTCGATATACTGCTTACAGCTCTGCCCGTAATGCTTCAGAAAAAGTTTGGCAAAATAGGAGTAGCTCATGTTGTATTTATGTGCCAGTGCCTCGATATTGATGTTTTCCTGGGAATGGCGGTCGAGATAGACGAGGATATCCTGCATACTCTGTTCCTCACTCTCGGAAATCGATTCGGGATTGAAACAGATTCCCTGGCAGTGCCAGATACGCAGAAGCCGGAGAAACAGTGTGGAAAAGAGAGAATAGATATAGGCATCATAACCGTATTTCTTTTCAAGAGCCTCCCTCTCAAGGGTTACAAAAAAATCATGGAGATTCAGCTCTGAGAGATCTTCCTGCGTAAACAAAAGCGAAGGATAGGTCATCGTGGCGATTTTATGGAAAGCAAAGCTCAGGTTCGGAAGGTAGCTTCCGGTGAGCTGGATGCGGTTCAGGTTGAATTTGATACAGAAATAGCGGAATGGCCGATCCTGGTCTGCGGCAAGTGCGTGGACCGTCTGTGGAGGAAACAGGATGAAAGAGCCCGGTTTTATGTGGTAGACGGAATCGTTGCAGCTCACGAGAAGAGAACCTTCCTGCAGATAAAGAACCTCCGTAAAATAGTGCCAGTGGGATTTGACCGGCATGGAAAAACTGTCGGAGCAGCAGGAAAAGGCTTCAATCGGCGAGTGCAGGATGTCACTGTATTCAAAAAGATTCTTCAACGGAAAAGTCCCCCTTCAGGTAAAAAATATTCAGTATTTTTCTGGGAATATCAGTTTCGGAAAAATAGAAACATTCTATTTTTGTACAGTCGCATTATATCATATCCAAATGAAAATTGATACAATGGCGAAAGCATTTGAAAGAAAATTAATGCTGAATTTGGTAACTCAATTTCCTAAGATAAGGGGGGATATGAAAACATGAAAAGCAACACGAAACAATTCCCGAAAAACAAAATTGCGTGGCTGTGGGAAAACATGGAGGGAAAACGGGCGCTGTACTTTGTCGGTATTCTCGGAACCGTTTTGTACAATATTCTGCAGCTTACGATTCCCTATTTTTCGGGAAAAATTGTGGATCTGTTTTTAACTGGGGAGAACGCGGCGACAAATCTTCAGGTACACCGTGACCTGCTTTACCGCTTGCTGTTTGCGATGGTCGGCTTTACGTTCCTGCGTGTTATCGTTGTTTATGGCAGCTGTATGATCTATGAGACGGTGTCGCAGAGTGTTCTGTACCGGGTGCGGAATTATCTGTACGACAAGCTTCAGCGTCAGGATATGACGTTTTACAGTACCTATCGGACAGGAGATCTGATGACACGGCAGACAGGAGACCTGGATGCGGTGCGTCACATGGTTGCATGGGTTGTACGAATGGTGGTTGAGTCATTTTCTCTGTTTGCTGCAGCGGCCGTTTTCTTCCTGTATACGAACTGGAAGCTGGCACTGTGCGTTCTTGTGATTTCACCGTTTGTATTCTGGATTATCTATCTGTTCCGGAACCGCGTTGCCCCGATGCATGCGGCGCTGCGTGAAAAACTGGCACAGATGAATACATGCGCACAGGAGAATATTTCCGGAAACCGCGTTGTCAAAGCGTTTGCAAGAGAAGATTACGAAATCGAGAAATTCGACCGTGCCAATACCGACTATGCGGAGACGAATAAGGCAACCGGAATGGTATGGCTGAAATTTTTCCCGATTGTCGAGAGTATTGCGAACCTGATGCCGGTTGTCCTGCTCGCAGTCGGCGGTGTTTTTATGATCAGAGGACAGCTTACTATGGGAGACTATGTGGCATTTTCAGGCCTCATCTGGGCAATCGCCAATCCGATGCGTCAGATGGGAAATATCATGAACGAATTTCAGCGGTTCTCAGCAGCGTCGAAAAAGGTCATGGAGCTGTATTACTCCGAACCGAAAATCAGGGACGAAGAAAATGCCGTTTCCCATCCGGAGCGGTTTGAAGGCAAAATCGAGTTTGATAACGTTTCCTTCCAATACGAGGATGGTGATTTGCCGGTTCTGCACAATATTTCCTTCACGGCCCATCCGAACGAGACGGTTGCGATCATGGGCGAGACCGGCTGCGGCAAGACATCGCTGATCAATCTGATCCCGCGGTTTTATGAGCCGACAGAAGGACAGATCCGGATTGACGGAATTCCTGTAGAACAGCTGAAGCTGTATGATCTCCGAAAACAGATCGGACTTGCCACGCAGGATGTTCTGCTGTATTCTGACACGATCGAGGGAAACATTGCCTACGGCGATGATTCGATCAAGATGAACGAGGTTGTCAAGTTTGCAAGGTATTCCGCTGCGGCAGATTTCATTTCAAAGATGCCGGAGGGCTACGATACCCTGGTCGGAGAGCGCGGTGTTGGTCTTTCCGGAGGCCAGAAGCAGAGAATTTCTCTGGCAAGAGCACTGGCGATCCGTCCATCGGTTCTGATTCTTGACGATACAACATCGGCGGTTGATATGGAAACAGAGAAACAGATTCAGCAGTCCTTACGGGAGCTTGATTTTCCATGTACCAAGATTGTGATTGCACAGCGAATTTCGACAACGAAAACAGCGGACAAGATTATTGTTCTGCAAAATGGCTATATTGAAGAAATGGGAACACATGAGGAACTGATGGAGAAGAAGGGTTACTATTATGAACTGGTGAAGCTGCAGACCGGTGTGGATGAACTGTAGGAGGGGAAGCAATGGCAAAAAATACATACAAGCAGGATGAAGTGCTCGAAGAGCCGTTTGACATCAAGCATCTGCTCAGAGCTTCATCCTATATCAAAAAATATGCAAAACGGATTGGTTTTTGCGATCCTTTTGAGTGGCATCGGCGGTGCGTCCGGCTATGTGGCGCCGATGATTATCCAGCGGGCGCTGGACCTTGCAATTCCGGAGAAAAAACGAGAGGCTTTTATTTTCTCTTGTGGGAATGCTGGTCGGCATCTATCTGGTGAGCGTGATCTTCACAACAATCCGAAGCCGCATTATGGTGGATGTCAGTCAGAGTATCATCTATGATATCCGAAAAGATTTGTTTGCACATCTGCAGGAGCTGCCGTTCCAGTATTACGATGACCGCCCGCACGGCAAGATCCTGATTCGGGTTGTCAACTACGTCAACTCGGTATCGGATATGCTGTCAAATGGTCTGATCAACATCGTTCTGGAGAGCTTCAACCTTCTGTTTATCGTGATTTTCATGTTTCTGGTTGATGTGCAGATGGCATTTGTCGTGCTCTGCGGCGTGCCGGTGCTGTGCGTTTTCATGGTCTGGATCAAGAATAAACAGAGACGTGCATGGCAGGCAGTTTCGAACAAGAACTCGAACCTGAATGCCTATCTGCAGGAGAATATTGTCGGAGCCCGCATTACGCAGATCTTTGCACGAGAGGATGAGAATGCGGAGATTTTCAAAGATCTTTCCAAGGATTGCCGCAGAACATGGAATACAGCAGTTCGCTATTCCAACCTGGTATGGCCGGGTATCGATTCAATTTCCGTCTGCGTGCGTGCTGCCATTTTTCTGTCCGGTCTGATCCTTTTCGGGCAGGGAAATAAGTCGGTTGGTACGATTGTAGCGATTTCGAGCTATGCATCGTATTTCTGGCAGCCCGATCATGAACCTTGGAAACATCTTCAATAACTTTATCAACAACATTGCGTATCTGGAACGTATCTTTGAGACGATGGATGAGCCGGTGACGGTAAAGGATGCAAAAGATGCCGTTGAAATGCCAAAAATCCGCGGTGAGGTGACCTTCGATCACGTAAATTTCTCGTACGATGCGTCAAAACAGATCTTAAACGATGTTTCGTTTACGGTAAAACCGGGTGAGAGTGTGGCGCTTGTCGGACCGACCGGAGCCGGAAAGAGTACGATTGTCAATCTGATTTCACGGTTTTACAATGTCAATGGCGGTCGCGTCCTGATCGATGGACAGGATATCTCGCAGGTGACCATTCATTCCCTGCGTGAGCAGATGGGTATTATGATGCAGGACAGCTTTATTTTCTCGGGAGATATTGAGGATAATATCCGTTACGGAAAGCTTGACGCAACACATGAGGAGATTGTGAAGGCGAGCAGAACTGTCTGTGCGGACGAGTTTATCAGCAAAATGCCGGATCGCTATCAGACGGAGGTAAGGGAGCGTGGTTCCATGCTGAGCCAGGGACAAAAGCAGCTCATTTCGTTTGCGCGTACCCTGCTTTCCGATCCGGCCATTCTGATTCTCGATGAGGCGACCTCAAGCATTGACGTACAGACCGAAAAAGCACTGCAGACGGGACTCAATGCCATGCTGAAGGGCAGAACCTCATTTATCATTGCGCATCGTCTGTCTACGATCCGCAACTGCGATAAGATTATGTATATCGATAACGGCGGTATTATGGAGAGCGGAACACATGATGAGCTGATGGCAAAGAAAGGCCATTATTATAAACTGTATACAGCACAGCTTGATGAAGTACAGAAAGCGGGCTGATCAAAAAAAGATCATAAAAAAGATTATAAAAAAGGCTTCTGCCAGCGGATAAAAATCCGTGGCAGAAGCCTTTTGCCGTTTCTTGTTCGTGTCGCTTTTTGCGCGTGTCGCCGAAGCGACCCGCCGCAGGCGGAAAATTCGGCAAAGCAGGAGTTCTTCTTATTTTCCGGAGAAATATTTCTCTTTGATGATTTCAACCGGCATATCTTCACCGGTCCACAGCTTAAAGGAAGCAGCTCCCTGGTATAACAGCATGTACATGCCGTTTCCGGTCTTGCATCCAGCCTCTTTTGCCTCACGCAGCAGGCGGGTTTCCTGCGGATTGTAGATCACATCGAAAACGAAGAGGTCTTTGTGGAACATCGTTGTGTCGGTGATGATGGTGTTCTCGGTTTTTGGAGCCATTCCGACGGAAGTTCCATTGACAAGAATGGCGCTGTCTGCGATGGATGCGCGAAGGACTTCCGGATCGGAGAAGTCGTGCAGGGTAACCTTGCAGGAAGTACGCTCATTGAGTTTTGCAACGATTTCTTCTGCTCTTCCGAAGAAGTTGTCTCTGACGTTGAATACGTTGATCTCGGCTACGCCGTCGAGGGCTGCCTGTACCAGGATTGCGGTAGCAGCGCCGCCGGCACCGAGCAGAGTCATCTTTTTGCTGATGATGTCTACGCCGTTTTCTGCAACTGCTCTCATGAAGCCGACACCGTCGGTGGTGTAAGCAGTGAGAACGCCGTTGTCGTTGACGATGGTATTACATGCGCCGGAGATCTCCGAAGCAGGAGAAACCTTGTCTGCCAATTTGCACATGATATTTTTGCCAGGCATGGTGATGTTCCAGCCTCTTGCACCCATGGTGCGGAGTCCTTCGACTGCCTGCGGCATTTTGTCTTCCGGTACATCAAAGGCAAGGTAGCTATAATCAAGGCCGAGCTGGTCGCATGCTTCGTTGTGCATTTCCGGAGAAACACTGTGTGCAACCGGGCTTCCGAGTAAACATAATAATCCGGTGTGTCCTGTGATGTGTTTTGACATAATATGAAATCCTCTCTCTCCTCGTATTTCCGCATGATGATAAATCGTGCTGTAGCACTTTAAACTGCTACTATATGAAGTGAATTATACTCCAGATGCCGAAAGAAAGCAAGAAAAAAAGAGGAAATGACGCAAAGTTCATTTCCTCTTTTCGTGTTGGTTTTTGATTAAGGTTTAAGATGGAAAAGATTCGCCCGGAAATCAGATTCCAAGTTTCTCTTTCATGTAGTCAACCGGAGTATCTTTTCCGGTGTACAGCTTGATTGCGATGAGTGCCTGGAACAGCATCATGCCCATGCCGTTGAATACTTTCTCACATCCTGCTTCTTTTGCCTGTTTCATCATAACAGTTTCACGCGGAGCGTAAACGGTATCCGTTACAATGAGATCTTTTTTAAAGAAGGAAGGATCAGGAATGTTGGAAAGGTCTTCCAGTGGATGCATTCCTACGCCGGTAGCATCGCAGAACAGGTCAGCTGCGTGCATTTTTTCTTTCAGGAGATCTTTGTCTGCCAGGTCGTTCATGGTAGCCTTGCAGTTGGTGTTCTTGTTGATCAGATCAACAATTTCCTCTCCACGGCTGTAGAATTTGTCTTTGATGTTGAAGATTTCGATTTCTGCAACGCCATCCAGAGCACCGCGTACTGCAATTGCAGTAGCGGCACCGCCGGTTCCGATCAGGATCATCTTCATTCCCTTGAAATCGATGCCTTCTTCGGTCAGTGCCTGCCAGTATCCCATACCATCGGTGTTGTAGCCTTTCAGTTTGCCGGTTACCTGACCGTTTTCGTCGCGGAGGTTGACTACGGTGTTGATAGCGCCGCATAACTTAGCTGCTTCATCTACCTCGTCCAGATATTTGTGGACAACAGTTTTGTTTGGCATGGAAATATTGGAACCGAGCATTTTCAGCGCGCGGATACTCTGCACAGCATCTTTTAAAGAATCGTTATCAACTTCGAAAGCAAGCTGAATGACGTCATCTCCGTTTTTGTCGTATGCAAGGTTGTGGGTTGTCGGAGACTGGGTGTGACGGATCGGGTAAGCCATTAATCCAACTAATTCGGTATGTCCTGTAATATTTGGCATGATATTTTCCTCTTTTCTTTTTTTATGCTGCGCTGTTGTCATTGATGTTGGAGTCAAAAGGTTTTTTGACCTTTTGACCCTGGTATCTTGTCATTTTGAAAAAGAAACAGCGTAGCAGATGATATACAGTTTTTGTCGGGCTGCTTAAAGTAGTGGAATCGTTATCGTTCCCTTATGCAGTGAAGCACTTGTTATTTCGCTGGGTAAGAAAGCGATGCTGGGGATTACTCAAGCGGCTCCAGATGCAGGTATCCCTGGGACTCCAGTACATTCAGGATCGCACGGCCTTCCATGGTACCTTCCATGATGCGGCGTGCGCGTACGGAATCGCCGATGGTATAAATATAAGTATGGGTATCGGCGAATGCTTCCTGAAGCTCCGGAAGAATCGGGTTGTTGGAGCGCATTCCAAGGCAGTTGAATCCATAATCGAAGGTGAGATCCTGGATGGTTCCGTCCGGAAGCTTTACAGTGAATGCGTTTTCTTTTACTTCCTGAAGAGCGGTGTTGACATATTCTTTTACACCGTATTTGTCGTGTGTCTCACGCATGGAGCATTTGGTGATCGGGTCTGCAAGCATACCGATCTGCGGCAGCATATCGATGATGGTACACTCGGCGCCTCTCGGTGCAAAGTATTCAATAACGTCAAGTCCTACGGAACCGCCGCCGACTACAACGACTTTCTTGCCCTGACAGGCTTCTTCCGGATATTTTCCGGCGTTTACATTGTTGATCATACCAAAGATGGTATTTACGTTTCCGGCATCGATGTTCTCTTTCAGGCCTTTGATCGGCGGAACAAGCGGAACGGAACCGGTGGAGTTTACAATGATGTCCGGTTTGAACTGTTTGATCTTATCCACCGTAGCTTCGGTGTTGAGGAAAATATACAGGTTTTTCAGTCTGGCGGCTCTTGCCTCAAGGTATTTCGGGAAGTCTTTCATACGGGTCTTGCTTGGAAGATCGGAGATGAAAGTGGAAAGACCGCCGATGTGATCGTTTTTCTCAAGTACGAAAACGTTGCATCCGACTTCTGCTGCGGTGCAGGCTGCTTCCATACCGGCAGTACCGGCGCCGACAACAACAACGTTACAGTTTTTATTTACTTTCAGTGCTTTGTAAACATCGCCTTCCGGAACAGCCGGGTTTACGGTACAGCGGATCGGGCGGTTGACGCCGATACGGTTTCCGGCACATCCGACGTTACAGGAGATGCATTTCCGAAGGATATCTTCCTCGCCGTTCTCAACTTTTTTCACCCAGTTCGGCTCAGCGATCAGGCCGCGTCCCATTCCGACGATATCTACATCGCCGCTCTCGAGAACTTTTTCAACGACCTTCGGGTCACGGTAGTTACCAGCATTGATAACCGGTTTTTTGAATTTATTTTTTACGGCTCTTGCCATGTAGGAACGCCATCCATCCGGCAGGAAGTTGGAGTCGATCTGATACTGAAGAGATGGGTTCAGACCGCAGGATACGTCGTACATATCTACGAACTCATCCAGGTACTCCAGGTACTCGAGCGTATCTTCCAGCGTATTTCCACCCGGAACACGCTCCTCGGCAGAGATACGAACGATGATCGGGAACCACGGTCCGACGTTTTTCCGTACTTCTTCCAGTACCATACGCGGGAAACGCAGACGGTTTTCTACAGAACCGCCGAACTCGTCGGTTCTTTTATTGTAATACGGGGAGATGAACTGGCTCATCAGGTAGGAGTGGCCGCAGTGGATTTCAATGGCATCAAAGCCGATGGCCTGCACACGTTTTGCGGCCTCGCCGTATTTTTTCACGGTTGTCATGATTTCTTCTTTTGTCATCGGGCGAGGGGTTTCTCCGCCGGCTTTTGTCGGGATGTTGGAAGAAGAAACGGTTTCCATACCGGTTCTTGCGGAAGATGCGGAAGCTCCGGCGTGGTTGATCTGGATCGCTACGGTAGCACCGTTTTTATGAAGGTTTTCGACTAACTGATAGTAGCGCGGCATAAAGCTGTCGTGGTCGATACGGATCTGGCTGGTTCCGTTGGAACCGACCGGGTACTCGATGTTGGCGTTCTCCAGAATAATAAGACCAACGCCGCCTTTTGCGCGGAGAGAGTAGTAGTTCATATGACGGTTACTCATTTCACCGCTTGTCTCACCGTAGTTGGTTCCCATCGGGGTCATTGCAATACGGTTTTTAATCGTTGTTCGTTTGATGGTAATTGGCTCGAAAATTTTTGGGTAAGCACTCTTCATGAAAATTTCTCCTTATTCATTACATGAGCGGTAATCCTCTGTTTGTGACAAATCCATCATAACTCTTTCGACTAAAAATTAACAATATCTTTCAGATAAACTTTCGATACGTTTTCGCTATCATTTTCGGTCTCTTCAATAATGTCAGCGTGCTGTTTCATATATTCGGTAAACCGTTCGACAGCCGGAAGCCGGTAGCGGTTCTTCATCCAGAACATAAAGGTCTGATGATAAATCTCGAGACCTTTCAGTGTGTGGATGCGGATACCGTCTGCCTGTTCCAGAATATCGGTTCGCGGCATGAGCGCGATGCCGAAGTTTTCGCGTACCAGTGCCACAATCGAATATTCATCCGGGCATTCCATGATAATATTCGGATGAAGCTGATATTTCCGGTAGAGATGACCGGTGTAAGCTCCCATCCAGGAGGCGCGGTCGTAGCCGATCACCGGATAACGGGTAAGTTTTACAAGCGGAACCTCAGGTTCATCGGCAATCGGATGCTGTTCCGGGGATACGATGACAAGCGGCTGCTGGATCAACGGAAAAAACTCCATGTCATCGCGCTTTAAAAAGCCGCCAAACCCAAGATCGAGTTCACCGGATTTCACCTTCTGTGCAATGGCCGGGGTATGGTTCTGCCAGAAGCTAAAGGCAACGTTTTTGTTTTCTTCTTTGTCCAGAAAGGTGCGGACATTGTGCGGAATATAATGTCCGGCAAGTGGAAAAATATAACCGATGTTGATTTTGCCGCCACCGGAGGCGAGCTCTTTCATCTTGCCTGCCGCAATATCACAGTCACCTGCGATCCGGTCTGCATGCTCCAGAAAAAGGCGGCCGGCATTGGTAAGGACAACACCGCGCCCTTTCTTTTCAAACAGCGTGATCCCAAGCTCGCTTTCAAGGGCGGCCATGGAACGGCTCAGGGATGGCTGGGAAATATAAAGCTCCTCCGCTGCCTGGTGATAATTTTCCAGCCGGGCAACCTTTCGGAAATAGAGAATCTGATTCAGTGTCATGTGGTTTTTCCTCCTGAAAAAATGATTCCGTAAGAAAGTCTTTGCTTCCTCTTATTATGATAACTCAAGTATACCACATCAATGCATTCAATGCATTGGTTTTTTCCCTTAAAAGCATTAGACCGTACACGTTTTCACTGTTAAAATAAAGGCAAATGTTATTTTTTTAACATTCACGAAACTGGTAATCTGTTGTTTGTGACAAAACAAAAGGATGAACCGAACAGAGGAAAAAGACAATTTGACCTCAACATAATCTATTTAAAAAGGAGAGAAACCATGAACAAGAAATACCTGCCAAGTGCATTAATTCTGTACTTGAACTACTTTATCCACGGTGTTGGATGCTCCATCCTGGGCCAGGCAGTCATCAAAGAGGCTCTGGCAGCAGCTTGGGGAGTGGAAGCAATGGCAATTACCGCAATTTCCGCAGCACTCGGTCTTGGCCGTCTGATCGCACTGCCATTTGCAGGTCCTCTGTCCGACAAACTCGGACGCCGCATTTCCACTGCAATCGGAAGTGCTTCCTATGCAATTTACCTGATCGGCCTTGCTCTTGCATTTAATGCAGGAACACACGGCGGTTACACCATCGCTTACGTATGCGCCATCATCGGCGGTATCGCAAACTCCTTCCTGGATACCGGTATTTACCCGGCAGTATCCGAGATTATTTACAAAGCTCCTGGCGTTGCTACCATGGGAATCAAATTCTTCATCGCAATTGCTCAGATGCTGCTTCCATTTGTTCTTGGTGTAGCTGTTACTTCTACAGCAGCAGGCCTTACCTCCTACAATCCGTTATTCTACGGATGCGGAATCGCTTATATCGTACTTTTTGTACTGGTATTCCTGTTCCCGCTGCCAGACGCTGACCAGAAAGCATCCGGCAAAAAAGAGGGTCTGATCGACAGTCTGAAACATACACATTTCTCCTTCGAATCCATCGCCATGATCCTGATCGGATTCACCTGCACCGGTACATTCCAGCTGTGGCTGAACTGTGCACAGAACTTTGCAAAAGAGAATGTAGGCTGGGCTGATCCGTCCATCATGCAGACCTATTATTCTGCAGGAACCATGCTGGCACTGATCGTAACAGCATTCCTGACCAGAAAAATCAAAGACGTTCGTTTCATCGTTGTTTACCCGGCAATCTGCCTTGTAACCATGATCGCAGTCCTGATGGGACAGAGCAAACCGCTGATGATCGCCGGTGCCTTCATCATCGGATGGGCAGGCGCAGGCGGATTGCTTCAGATCGCAACTTCCGTTTGCAACATGCTGTTCCCGAAAATCAAAGGAACCGTAACCGCACTGGTTATGATTGCATCTTCTCTTTGCAACTACACGATCCTGACCGCAGCATCTAAAATGCAGCCGTCCGGCGTTATGACCATGAACATCGTTCTGACCGCAGTTGGCGTTGCACTTGGACTGTTTGTAAACATTCGCTATAAAAAAATGGTTGAACTTGCGCAGCAGGACAACTAAAATGAGATTAAGGATTGCGGAGTACGAAGAGCCAAGTAATCCGGGCGTGAAAAAGAAAAGCCTGCAAAAGAAAAGTCAGGGTTAATATTGAAGAAAGAAGGAAAAACACATGAATACAGTAAAAGTTCGTGATATTGAAATCGGTGCCGGTGCACCGAAGATCATCGTTCCGATCGTAGGAGTTACCAAAAACGATATCATCGAAGAAGCAAAAACCTTCCATTCGATTCCGGTTGACGTTGTAGAGTGGCGTGTAGACTGGTTTGAAGGCGTATTCGACTTCGCACAGGTAGAAGATGCATTAAAAGACCTTCGTGCAGCACTCGGCAATATTCCGATTCTGATGACGTTCCGTACCTCCAAAGAGGGCGGCGAGAAAGCTATCGAGCCGGAAGCATACGCTGAGCTGAACATCAAGGCAGCACAGACCGGATACGTTGATCTGATCGACGTTGAGATCTTCACCGGAGATGAGATCGTAAAGAAAATCATCGACGGCGCACACGCTGCAGGCGTAAAGGTTGTTGCCTCTAACCATGATTTCTTCAAAACTCCTGCAAAAGCAGACATCATCTACAGACTGCGCAAGATGCAGGATATGAACGCAGACATTCCGAAGATCGCTGTTATGCCGCAGAATAAGAAAGACGTTCTGACCCTGCTTGCGGCAACAGAGGAAATGACCACCAATTATGCGGACAGACCGATCATCACCATGTCGATGGCAGGCACCGGCGTGATCAGCCGTCTTTGCGGTGAGGTGTTTGGCTCTTCCATGACCTTCGGCGCGGCAAAGAAAGCATCCGCACCGGGTCAGATGGGTGTGAATGATCTGAGCACCGTTCTGGATCTGCTTCACAAAGCCATGTAACCGTTTTTTCTTTATGGGACACCGGTATTTTTAGCTTTGCTGTTGATGCCGATGTCCCTTTTGTATTATTGTTCTGTTATAAATTTAACGGAGGTATGCCTTTTATGAAGAGAGTATTTCACTGGCTGGATGAAAACTTGGAAGAATTTCTTCTTGTGATCGGTCTGATCGCCATGACGCTGATCATGGGAATTCAGGTTTTCTGCCGCTACGTCCTTGGCATGTCGCTGTCGTGGTCGGAAGAGCTGACCAGATATATTTTTATCTGGTGCGGTTTTTTAAGCGTCAGCTACTGCAGCAAAAAATGCCTTTCCATCAAGATCGAGCAGTTTGTTGCGATTTTTCCGCGGAGAGGAAAAGCCATTTTCAAAATTGTGAATCATACATTTGAACTGATTTTTTTCATCTATATGATTCCGTTTGCTTTTTCCTATATGATGTCGTCAGTTAAAAGCGGCCAGCTTTCCCCGGCCTGCAAAATTCCGATGTACTTTATCCAGGCAGCACCGCTCGTCTCCTTTGTGCTGGTTGCATTCCGCGTTCTGCAGCGGTGGATGATCGAGTTCCGTGTGGCACGCGGTGAGAATGTTTTCGACCCGGCGCATCCGGAGCGAAATACGCCGGAGTCCTTCATCGAGGCAAATGCCGGAGCAGATAACGCCACAGAAAATGCCCTGAACGCGGGTATCGACAACCGCATCCATACGATTAAAAATTCGAATGAGGAGGAACGCTAATGCCAGTCGTAGTATTATTTCTGATTTTTGTTGCATTGCTGGTCATCGCTGTTCCGGTATCGATTACCCTTGGAATCACATCTGTGCTTCCGTCGGTGTTTGACCCGTCTTTTACGGTAGGAGCCAAATATCTGATCCGTGCCATGTTCGGAGGACTCGATTCCTTCCCTCTGCTGGCAGTTCCGATGTTCGTCCTCTCCGGTATCATCATGGCTAAGGGAGGCATCTCCAAAAAACTGTTTGATGTCTTTGCCTATTTTCTCGGAAAATTCACCGCAGGTATGCCGTGCGCCGTTATCGTCACCTGCCTTTTTTACGGTGCGATTTCCGGTTCCGCTCCGGCGACCGTTGCCGCTGTCGGAAGCATGACAATCCCGATTCTGACTACCCTTGGTTATGATCTGACATTCTCCACAGCGATTGTGGCAGTTGCCGGCGGCCTTGGCGTTATCATTCCCCCGAGTATTCCGTTCATCATGTACGGTATGGCTTCCGGCGCTTCGGTCAGTGACCTGTTCCTTGCCGGAATTGTACCGGGTCTGATGATCGGTCTGCTGCTGATGGTTTATGCCGTTTATCACTGCAAACGGTATGGGGAGGACAAAGAGAAGATCCATGCAGAAGTCAAAGTGCTGCATGACAAAGGCCTGCTTCGCGTTTTAAAAGAGAGCTTTTTTGCACTGCTCAGCCCGGTGATCATCCTTGGCTGTATCTACAGCGGTGTCGCTTCCCCGACTGAGGCGGCTGTTATCTCCGTATTCTATGCATTGATCATCAGCCTTTTTGTGTACAGGAGTATCCGCATCCGCGACATCTGGTCCATTCTGGTTGAGGCGATTCGTACCTTCACCCCGATCCTGTTTATTCTGGCAGCATCGACCGCATTCTCCCGTGTGCTGACGCTGATGCAGGTACCGCAGACGGTCAGTGAGTTCATTTTGAACAATTTCCACAGCCCGGTTGCGATCCTTCTGATCATCAACGTATTCCTGCTGATTGTCGGAATGGTGATGGATACCACACCGGCAATCCTGATTCTGACCCCGATCCTTCTGCCGATCGTACAGGCAATCGGTATGGATCCGATTCAGTTTGGTGTGATCATGGTTGTCAACCTTGCGATCGGTTTTGTAACACCGCCGATCGGCGTTAACCTGTTCGTGGCAAGCTCCCTGACCGAGGTTCCGGTCATGCAGATCGCAAAGAAGGCTATGCCGATGATCGGTTTCTTCCTTGCGGCACTGCTGCTGATTACGTTTATTCCGGCGATTTCGATTGGAATTTTATAGGGAGGAGCGAAGGACAATGAAAAAGATGACAAAAAAGAAAAAGCTTTTCCGAAAAGTGACGGCACTTGCCGCTGTCGTTGCGCTTGGCGCATCGCTTGCCGGCTGCGGCTCTTCCGGAGAAGAGACGACACAGCGCTATTCCTGGCCGCTGGCAACGGCGAGCCCGGAGGACACGGTAACGCAGATCTTCGCTGAGAAGTTTGCGGAAGAGATTTCAGAGCTGAGCGATGGAAGGATGAAAATTCAGGTTTACGCAAACTCAACGCTTGGCGGCGACCGCGATCTGCTGGAAACGTGTGCTGACGGCGATATTCCGTTTGTCGTGCAGAATACGGCACCGCAGGTTTCTTTTATGGGGGATCTTGCCGTGTTTGATTTGCCGTGTGTGTTTGATTCTCTCGATGAATGCCGTGAGAAGATTGATAATCCGGAGTTTTACGAGCTGATCAGCAACGTTTATACGGAGGGAGGCTATCACCTGCTCGGTATGGCAGATCAGGGATTTCGTGTCATGAGTACGAATAAGCCGGTTTACAGCTTTTCGGATTTCAAGGGTCAGAAGATCCGTACCATGGAGAACAGCTACCATCTGGCATTCTGGAAAGCCATCGGTGCCAACCCGACGCCGATGAGCTTCAGTGAGGTTTACATCGGCCTGCAGCAGCACACGATTGATGCGCAGGAGAACCCATACGAGGTCATCGTTTCGAATAACCTGTATGAGCAGCAGGATTACGTAGTGGAGACGAACCATCTGCCGCATCTGATTTCCCTGATCGTCAACGACGATTTCTTCCGGGATCTGCCTGCAGACGAGCAGGAGATCATGACCGAGGCCGCAAAGATTGCGACCGAGTACGCAAGAGAGCAGTCCGATGCCCGTATTGTCGACAAGATCGCGAAAATCGAGGAGAGCGGAACGAAGATTCTGACACTCGATGGCCAGACAAGAGCTGACATCCGCGAGGCATCCCAGAGCGTGTATGAGTCGATCAAAGAGAATATTGATCCGGCGATTTACAATGCGTATATGGATGGAATTGAAAACTGAGCGTTATTCACTAAAAAAATGGTGACGATTCAGAGCCTTATCTCGATGTTGCTTTTCGCCATATGAAACTCCGGAAAAATTGCTCATTCATGCAAGCGTGTTTCGCGATTTTTCTTCGGCTTCGCATGGCTCTGAATCGTTGCAAAAAAAGAAATTTCCCGGCTGCGGGGCGCTGAAAAACGGTGCTTCGCAGTCGTTTTTTTTGTCTGGATCGCTTTAAAATCGCTTTAAATTTACAAAATCTGCCTTGTACCGTCGAAATTACAAGATTATAATGGGATTTGGAAGGTTTTTTTGATCTATTATTATGACCAAGGGAGGCAAAAAAATGATTTTTGAACACATGGACCGGATTGTATTTGCAGGAGATTCCGTAACGGATATGGAGAGTGCACAGCCGGTGGGGGAAGGTTTATTTGAAAATGTCGGAAAGAGTTATGTCCGAATCGTCGAAAACATGCTTGCAGCATTCTACCCGGAGGTATATCTCCGCGTGACAAACTCCGGTATCGGCGGAAACACAAGCCGTGACCTGCTGCAGCGCTTCGACCGCGATGTCGTATCATTAAAACCAGACTGGGTATCCATCTGCATCGGCATCAACGACGTCTGGAGACAGTTCGACAGCCCGGCCATCCCGGACGAGCAGGTATCGCCGGAGGAGTACCGTTCCAACGTCGAAAAGATGATTCTTTCCGTAAAAGATAATGTAAAAGGAATTTTCCTCATGACCCCATACTACATGGAGCCAAATGGGGAGGACTGGATGAGAAAACGCATGGACACCTACGGCGCGATCTGCAGCGAGCTGGCTGAGAAATACGGCTGCCGCTTTATCGACCTTCAGGCCGTCTTCAACGATTACTTCCAGTACCGCCATTCCTCCTACATCGCCTGGGATCGAATCCATCCGAACCAGATCGGCGCTACAGTGATCGCACGGGCATTTCTGGAAAAATGCGGATTCGACTATAATCACAGACCGGAGCATGCTTGAAAAACCATTTCCGCAATCTGAAAGCGCCACTTTGCGGTATGGCTTGCCCTCATAAGGCAGACAAAAAGCGGGAATCGTTATTGGGGTCCTCGCTTTTTCTTTGTCCTGTTCTGTCTGAAAACGGCGGACAGAGTCGAAAAAAGAGAAAAAGAATCGGTAAAATTTTGCTTAAATTACCAAAAATAATTGCTGTTTTGGGACAGTTATGGTATATTATGACTATACATACATTTATGTGGCGCTGAATGGGGACATAAGAGTGAGACATAAAAGAAAGGTAACTATTCAGAACCCCATCTCGATTCCGCTTGCGCTGCATCTCGATGTTGCTTCTCGCCATATGAAATTCCAGAAAACCGCGCATTCATGCAAGCATGATTCACGATTTTCTTCTCTTTCGCATGGCGCTGAATAGTTACAAATAAAGAATAGAACAGGAGAAAAAAAGATATGTATCTGGAAGAGTATAAGAGATGGCTGGCAGCTGATCTGGAAGACGCAGATCTGAACCCGGAGCTGGCACGGATTGAAGGAAACGATGAGGAGATCAAGGACCGTTTTGCTGTATCTCTGAAATTCGGAACCGCAGGACTTCGTGGTGTACTTGGCGCAGGAACAAACCGTATGAATATCTATGTAGTGCGTCAGGCAACACAGGGCCTTGCAAACTGGGTAAAAACACAGGGCGGAAACCAGACCGTAGCCATCAGCTATGACAGCCGTATCAAGAGCGATGTTTTCGCAAAAACAGCAGCAGGCGTTCTGGCTGCAAACGGAATCAAAGTTAGAATTTACGATGCACTGATGCCGGTACCGGCACTTTCCTTTGCAACCCGTTACTATAACTGCAATGCAGGTATCATGGTAACTGCATCCCACAACCCGGCAAAATACAACGGCTACAAAGCCTACGGCCCGGACGGATGCCAGATGACCGATGATGCTGCAGCAATCGTATACGCAGAGATTCAGAAAACCGATATCCTGACCGGCGTAAAATATATGCCGTTTGCACAGGGAGTAGAAGAGGGACTGATCCGTTTCGTCGGCGATGACTGCAAGAATGCACTGTACGAAGCCATCGAATCCCGTCAGGTTCGTCCAGGCCTCTGCAAGACCGCTGGACTGAAACTCGTTTACAGCCCGCTGAACGGATCTGGTCTTGTACCGGTCACCCGTGTATTAAAAGACATCGGCATCACTGATATCACCATCGTTCCGGAGCAGGAGTATCCGAACGGATACTTCACCACCTGCAGCTATCCGAACCCGGAAATCTTTGCTGCACTGGAAAAAGGCCTGGATCTTGCAAAAGAGACCGGCGCAGACCTGATGCTGGCAACCGACCCGGATGCAGACCGCGTTGGTATCGCCATGAAATGCCCGGATGGAAGCTATGAGCTGGTAACCGGAAATGAAGTCGGCGTTCTGCTTCTCGACTACATCTGCGCAGGCCGCATCGAGAAAGGCACCATGCCGGAGAAACCAGTTGCTGTAAAATCCATCGTGTCCACACCGCTGGCAGATGCAGTTGCAGAGCACTACGGCGTAGAGCTCCGCAGCGTTCTGACCGGATTCAAATGGATCGGTGATCAGATTGCAAACCTTGAGGCAGACGGCGAAGTAGACCGCTTCATCTTCGGATTCGAGGAGAGCTACGGATACCTGGCCGGTCCGTATGTAAGAGATAAAGACGCAGTCATCGGCTCCATGCTGATCTGCGAGATGGCAGCTTATTACAGAAGCATCGGAAGCTCCCTGAAACAGAGACTGGAAGAGATCTATGCCGAGTATGGCCGTTACCTGAACAAAGTAGACAGCTTCGAGTTCCCGGGACTTAGCGGAATGGACAAGATGGCCGGTATTATGGATGGCCTTCGAAAAGAGCCGCTGACCGAGATCGCAGGTTCCGCTGTTGTCAAAGTAACCGATTACGAGAAACCGGAAGAAACAGGACTCCCATCCGCAAACGTTCTGATCTACAAACTGGCAAATGGTGAAACCGTCATCGTCCGCCCGTCCGGTACAGAGCCGAAGATCAAGGTATATTACACAACACTTGGCAAGGATCTGGCAGAGGCAGAAGCAGAGAAAGAAAAACTCGCAGAGGCTTTGAAACCGATTTTGGCATAAAGAAAATAAAAGAATGGAAGGGCGTGGCTTTGGTCACGCCCTTTTTGAACCGAAATTTCTTTGAAAAGTGTAAGATTTTCTGCAAAATGGCGTGATGATAGATGAAAGGGGGGATTTCCATATGGAGGATACTCATATTGTCCAAATGTACTGGGACAGGAACGAAACAGCGATCAGCGAGTCTGCGGTGAAATATGGTACATACTGTACTTCGATTGCACAGAATATTCTGCAGAATCCGGCGGATGCAGAAGAATGTGTCAACGACACCTGGCTTCACGCGTGGAATGCCATGCCGCCGCACCGGCCGTCTCTGCTATCCACATTTCTTGGAAAAATAACGAGAAATCTTTCGTTTGATCTGTATAGAAAAATGCATCGCAAAAAACGCGGAGAAAGTCAGATGGATGCGGTATTGGACGAGCTGGAAGAATGTGTTTCGGGGAAAGATGATATTGAGCGGCAGTGGGAGATGAAAGAACTGATCGCGGAGATCAATCAGTTTCTGCAGAAGCTGCCGGAGGAAAAACGATGCATGTTTGTCCTGCGGTACTGGTATGTAGACAGCATCGGTGAAATCGCGGAGCGGCTGGGAAGAAGTGAAAATTATATTTCAGTTTCATTAAACCGGATCCGTGGAAAATTGCATACACACTTGACGGAAAGGGGGTTCGAATTATGAAGAAAGAAGAATTGTTTGAAGTGCTGGGAAATCTGGAGCCTGGTATGGTGGAAAAAGCACGGAGTGATCGCCACCCGCGGAGAGGCGTATGGAAAAAATGGACGGCCGCCGCAGCCTGCGCGGTGATCATCGGCGGAGCTGTGCTGGGGGTTGCGACATGGAGAAACGGTCGGGAGGGTTCTGCAGTCCGTTATCCGTCGGGGGTAACGACGGTTCTGGCGGCTTATCCGGCATCTGTGGAGCGGACAATGGATGCACAGAAATTCATGGAAAGCGATGCACACTGGGACTGGTGGGATTCGTACCGGGAGTTGACAGCAAAATCAGCAGAACTGCAGTCGGGAATGGATGCATATTATCAGAACCTGATGAAACAAATGCTGGTTTCAGAAGATGAAAATACCGTCTGCTCGCCGATCAATCTGTATATCGCGTTTGCAATGCTGGCGGAAACTTCGGATGGAAATACGCGGCAGCAGATTCTGGATATGCTTGGTGCGCAGGACATGGACACCTTACGGGAAAATGTTTCTTCACTCTGGGAAAGCAATTATGCAGACACGCCCGCGCTGAAAAGTGTGCTGGCAAATTCGCTGTGGCTCGATAGTGAGGAATCATACAATGACGCAACGCTGCAGCGGCTGGCGGAGCAGTACTATGCATCGACATTCAGAGGAACGCCAGGATCAAAAGAAATGGATCAGGCATTGCAGACCTGGACGGATAATAATACCGGCGGGCTTTTGAAGGAATATACGAAAGACATGGCGATCGCACCGGATACCGTGTTTGAGCTTGTATCTACCATCTATTATAAGGCGATGTGGAGGGAAAATTTCTGGGAAGTGAATACAGAGAAGGAAACGTTCCACGGAACTGCGGGAGACACCGATGTGGATATGATGAAAAAAACGGAACGGATGGATGTCTACCAGGGAGAACAATTTACGGCAATCGGTCTTAGCCTTCAGGACAGCGGCTCTATGTATTTCCTGCTTCCGGATGAAAATGCAGATGTAAGTGAACTGGTATCATCGCCGGATCTGATGAAGGTTATACGGCGGGATGAAAGCAGTGATAACTGGTATTCCCCTATGGTGAATCTGTCTGTTCCTAAATTTAAAGTATCGGAGAAAACAGACCTGATCGAAACGGTGCGTGCACTTGGTGTAACGGATGCACTGGATGCGGATCTGGCGGATTTCAGTCCATTAACAGAGAACAGGAATGGCTTATACCTGAGCAAAGCAGACCACGCCGCCATGCTCGAAATTGATGAAAACGGAGTAACCGGAGCAGCCTATACAGAACTTGGCGTTTCAGAAACCGCAGCAGAAATCCCGGACGACGAAATCGATTTCGTACTGGATCGTCCATTCCTGTTTCTTGTTACGGGGCAGGACGGATCGCTGTTGTTCTCGGGAGTTGTAAGAAATATCGACGGGAAGTGAAAAAAGGAGTCGGACTGTCCGACTCCTTTTAAAATAGAAGAACTCAGGGTATTTCATTCTCCGAAGCGGATATTCTTTACTGTTTTCTTCTCAATATGCAAATCTTCATAAATCCGGTTGCCACCATTTCCCTGCGGCGCCTGGGCAAGAAGCCCTACTTTTACGGTCTTTTTACCGGAAAGATTAAAAAATCTTGTCATAAAATAATGAATGCCGTCTTCAGAATAATGGAAAGCAAAGGAATTTTTCACTCTGCAAATTTTCAGCCATGCGGTATTTCCGGAAATATTACTTCCGTTGGCATCGTCAGAATAACCTTGTTTCGTCACAACGCTGACAGCGGCATGAGTTCCGAAATCGGTTTTTTCAAAGCAGCTTTTTGCCCAGTTGTCCAGATCTTCCATGACCATAAGAGAAGAAGAGTCATAGATGTCTTTGAAGTCATGAGAAACTTTGACAGTCAGAACAAAATCGCCTTCGATTTCCGTATAATAATAGGGTGCATTGTGCAGTGATTCCGGCGTAATGCCTTCTTCCGAAACAGTGCCGTTGTTGCAGAAGAAATCTGTCCCAGCCGGTGCAAAGATGACAAGCTTGCCTTCTTCCTCTCTTTTTAATTCGCTTTCATTTAACCAGGAAAAATCCATCATCCTATCTCCTTTCTAAGAAGTGTGTCTGAGACACGTTACAGTATCTCTTCGGTGCTTATTTTTGCTCTGCGTTCCTTTGTCGGAGCAGAAAAACAGACAAAATCAGTACAGCAGGGAAAATGCAGCCGGCCAGCATACCTGCCTTCAGATCGTCGCCGGTGTTTTGTGTGACAAATCCAATAACAAATGGGCCAATGGAACCACCCATATCTCCGGCCATGGCGAGAAGTGCGAACAGTGCAGTTCCGCCGAGTGGAATTTTAGAGGATGAAATACTGATGGTTCCCGGCCACATAATTCCTACGGAGAAACCACACACAACGCAGCCTGTAAGATTTAAAAGAGGATAAGGTGCGAGAGCTGCAGCCAGATAACAGATCAGGCAAAGTGTACCGGATGCGATCATAAATTTTGTTAAGTCAATTTTTTCCCCGTATTTACCATAGAAGGTTCTGCTGATGCCCATCATCACAGCAAACAGGCACGGTCCTGCAATGTCTCCAATGCTTTTTGAGAGACCTAATGCAGACTCGGCATAAGCGGAAGCCCATTGCGCCATCGAAATCTCGCTTGCTCCGGCGCAGACCATAAGAACAAGGGAAATCCAGAAAATGGGAAGACGGCACAGCTGACGAATGGTAAGTCCTTCTTCGCTTCCGGTCAGTGATTCAATCGGGCAGGAAAGAAAATTAAACGTATTGTACAGTGGAAGTACAGCCCAGATACATGCGAGGATCGGCCAGCGTTCCATACCAAAAACTGCCAGAAAAGCAGTGGAGAGTAGGATGACGCCTACAGACCCCCAGCAGTAAAAGGAGTGAAGCAGACTCATAACGCTGTCCTTATTGTCAAACGGACAAGCTTCTACGATTGGGCTGACAAGAACCTCAATCAGTCCGCTTCCGGCGGCATAGATCATGGCACTGAGCAAAATTCCTGCATAGGCATTTGGCAGAATATTGGGCAGAAAGGCAAGTCCAATCAGGCCGCAGGCGGAAAGAATCTCAGAAGCAACGACACACCTGCGATAACCGATTTTATCGACATATCTGGCACAGAACAAATCGACAAGAAGTTGTGTGAAAAAGAATACTGTCGAGATAAACGCAATTTTTCCAAGAGAAATATGGTAAGTTCTGTGAAAGGTAAGAAATAGTAAAGGTGCAAAATTTGCAGAAATTGCCTGCGTGATAAATCCAAGATAACAGGCAATTAAGGTTTTGTGGTAGTTCTTTTTCATGATGATATACTCCGTTTTTTAAAATGGCAGAACTGCTGCGGCCGTAGTGTTCGTTTCGTTGCCGTTCACCGTGTTCCATGGAGCGACAACGATTCTTTTTGTATAATAACGTAAAATAGTGTCGCTTTCACTGGAATATATCGTCTGTTTATTGTATAATATCGCAAAATAGAGAGGGTCGTGCCTGAAAAACGGAGGCGGGGAAAGATGGAGTTTAATACATTTTATAACAAGATCCAAACGGATGAAACCATGATGGAAACGATACAGCATGGAAATAGTGAATATCCGTTTCAATTGTATTACGACGATCTTGCGTTGTTTGATTTTCATTGTGTAGAATGGCACTGGCATGTGGAGTTTGAGTTTGTTTTTGTACAGGAGGGAACAGCAACCTTCTGGGTTGGCGAAAAGCAGCTTTCACTGGGACAGGGAACGGGCATTTTTATTAACTCAAAGATTTTGCATCGCTATTTTTCTGAAGGCCATGCGATTGTGCCAAATTTCGTTCTGAAACCGACATTTCTCGCTTCGGCAGACAGCCTGATTTACAAAAAATACATTGCACCGATACAGGCGTGTAAGGTGGACTGCATTGTCTTTTGCAGGGAAATAAAATGGCAGGCAGAAGCACTGGAGCTCATGCAGAAAATTCTCAAAGCGCAGGAATCAGACAAAGACCGGGAACTGGTTACTTTATTTCTGACGCAGGAATTGTGGCACTTGCTTTATTTGCACATGGATTCGGAAGTGCTGCAGAAAAAAAGAGAAAATACGGCATCCTCACAGGGAAGAACACAGCTGATGATGCAATATATTCATCAAAATTTCCGACAAAATCTTACATTGGAGGATATCGCCGGGCAGGCTATGGTGAGCAAAAGTACGGCATTGAATCTGTTCCGAAGATATCTTCACGATACGCCGGTGCATTATCTGGTGAAGTATCGTCTGCAGGAGGCTGCAAAGCTTCTGGCCACGACGGAGAAAAAGATAACTGTAATTTCCGGCGAGACGGGATTTGAAAATATGGATTATTTTTGCAAAACATTTAAGAAATATTATGGGAGGACACCGACGGAATATCGAAGAAAAAAACAAATGGATACGGATGACAGAGAAGGGATCGTTCAAGAGGTAGTGTAAGAGAAAACGGAAAAATTACATTCTGAAAAAGGAGCGGAATCCGGTGTGGGTTCTGCTCCTTTTTAAATGGAAAATTATGGAATATACTTATTCGGCACAGCCAAAAACTCTTCTACATATTGCTCCAGTGCCGCAAGCAGCTCTTCAAGCGGAAAGACCTTCAGATCCTGCGCGGCTTCCGGCGGGACGGAGAGGAAGTGATGGAGGAGGTCAAGTACCTGTTGGACGTTCTCATACGGAATTTCTGTGATTCCAGGGTTCGTGACGTTAGGATTGAGATCGAGCGGGATGCAATAGCGGTTGACAAGATATGTATTCATTCGTGTATAGTCCCCGTAATAATACTCCTCCGTGAGATATCTGGAAAAAGGAATGGATGTCCGCGATTTTTTGATATAAACCGTTGCAATCTCATCTCTCATATCTGTAATTTCCCCATCCGCATTATAAAATTCCACAATCTGAGGAATGAAATCCTTAAAAAATTTCCGGTCAATATAAAGATGAAAATAATATCCCAGTGCGCTCGAATCTGGCAGAAGTGAACGGTATTTCGCTGTAAACCGTGTAAGATCCGGGAATACCATCATTTTTTCGCGGTAAAGCGGATCGCGGAAATGGGAGGATTCTTTCTGCTGCGTCGCATCCGGCAGAAGATTTCCGATTAGAAAATCATTTACCGATGAAATCGGATATGGAAAATCCGGGTGGGACGGGAGGTGCTTTAACAGCATTTGGGCTGCGGTGAGATAGTAAAATAAAACCTGGCATGGGAATGAAGATGTCCTTTCGTATTTGCTTCTAATCTAAACAAAATGGCAGCGTTTGTCAAATTCTATTTGAGTAGCGTAAATTCTAAAAAAAACATAAACACCGGCAAATTTCTTGACATGGAAATTTGCCGGTGTTATTATTTAACATGCGTAAATAAATAACACTGTTAAGTATTTGCGCAAAAAGGAGGGGGATAATATGAAAGATGCATTTGAAAAACTGTTTCGTGCGGTGCACCAGTTTAAAAAACTGAACGTATCAGACCTGATTCCGGGACTCAGCAGTTCCGAATTTTCCGTTATGGGTGCGATTTTGCAAATGGGAGAAAACGGAAAAATTACAAGCTCAGAGCTGGCAGCAAAGACCAAAACGCTTCCGCCGGCTGTGTCGCGCACACTGCGCGGACTGGAAGAAAAAGGATATGTAGAGCGGAGCGTTGACAAAAAAGACCGCAGAAATACGTATATCAGTCTGACAGAGAAGGGCTGGAAAAAGGGGGAAGAGGTACGGGACAGAATGCAGGATTTTGGCTGCTCTGTGATGTCACAGTTAAAGGAAGAGGATGTAGATCAGCTGGTTGCTTATCTGGATCGTATCTATGAGATTGCAGAAAAAGAAATTGAAACCCGAAAACGATGTACGAGAAAGACAGAAAGGGGAAAAAATGAGTAAGATTTTCAAGAATATGCTCCCGTACTGGAAATCGATTCTTGTGATTCTTATGCTTTTGTTTGTCCAGGCGTGGTGCGACCTGTCGCTCCCGTCGTACACATCTGATATCATCGATGTGGGCATTCAGAACAGCGGTGTTGAGCACGTTACGCCAAAAAGGATCACAGAGGAAGAATTTCAGACAGCAAAGTTCATCATGACGGATGATGAGGCAGACTTGTGGGAAAGCCTTTATACGAAAAAGGACGGCTATTACGAACGGAACAAAGCTTCCGAAAAAGAACTAGATACAGCGGATGAAACGCTGACCGTTGCACTCCTTATGAATTACCAGATGGGTGCGATGGAGGAAACTGCCTTCAAACAGCTCATGGCGCAGCAGACCAGTCAGGATGCTTCCGTGTTTGAAAACATGACGATAGAGCAGATCGGCGAGATGATGCATGTGGAGCTGAAGAGCTTCCGGCAGGAAAAGGAAGATGAGGATGGAAACAAGGCAGAAGTGACCTGTGTAGATGTCCGTCCGATTTTTGCATCCATGCTCGAGAGTGGACAAATGGAGAAAGATGACGTGCTTTCGATGCGCGATGGCATGGAAAAAACGCTCGACACGATGGGAAGCTCGCTGGTAAAATCGATGGGAATTGCCTATGCGGTTTCCGCAGATAAAGCGGCGGGACTTGATATCGACCGGATTCAGAAGTCGTATCTTCTGACGGCGGGTCTTAAGATGGTCGGCATGGCACTTCTGATGGGTGTGGTAACGGTTTTTGTCGGACTGTTTGCCTCCCGTGTTGCTGCCGGAATCGGTCGCGATCTGAGAGATCAGGTATTCAAAAAGGTTGTCGGATTTTCCAATGCGGAAATGGATCAATTTTCCACAGCATCCCTGATTACGAGAAGTACAAATGATATCCAGCAGATCCAGATGGTATCGGTGCTGCTGCTGCGCATGATTGCGTATGCGCCGATTCTTGGTATTGGCGGTGTCATCAAGGTGGTAAAAACGGGCGCCGGCATGGGCTGGATTATCGTGCTGGCAATTATTGTGATTATCAGCTATGTCATGCTGCTTGTATCTATTACAATGCCGAAATTCAAAAAGATGCAGAAGCTGGTCGATAACATCAACCTGGTTTCCCGTGAGATCCTGACCGGACTTTCCGTTATCCGTGCATTCGGAAGAGAGGATAAAGAAGAAGAGCGCTTTGATACGGCAAACCGGGAGCTGACCGGGACGACACTGTTTACCAACCGTGTCATGACCTTTATGATGCCCGGCATGATGATGATTATGAATGTACTGACCGTAGGAATTGTCTGGTTTGGTGCACACAGAATCGATGAGGGTACGATGCAGGTCGGCGCAATGACAGCGTTCATTACGTATGCCATGATGATTGTTATGTCCTTCCTGATGCTGACGATGATGTCTATCATGCTGCCGCGTGCTGCGGTTGCCGCAGGTCGTATCGATGAGGTTATCCGGACAGAGCTTTCGATTCAGGATGCTAAAACGCCGGAAAAATTAGACGTACACAATGGTGTTGTCCGCTTTTGCCATGTCAATTTCCGGTATCCGGGAGCGGAAGAGGATGTATTGCATGATATTGATTTCGTGGCGGAGCCGGGAAAGACAACGGCAATTATCGGCAGTACCGGCTGCGGAAAATCAACGCTGGTAAACCTGATTCCGCGTCTTTACGATGTGACGGGCGGACAGATTACCCTGGATGGGAAGGATATCCGAAACATTACCATGAAGGAGCTGCGAGACGAGATTGGCTTTGTACCGCAGAAAGGTGTGCTGTTCTCGGGAACGATCGCATCGAACCTGCGCTTCGGAAAAGAAAATGCAACCGATGCCGAGATCGAAAAAGCAGCCGCGATTGCGCAGGCAACAGAGTTTATTGAAGCAAAAGACGATAAATATGAGACCGCGATTTCCCAGGGCGGAACGAATGTGTCCGGCGGACAGAAACAGCGTCTGGCGATTGCGCGTGCGATTGCAAAGGATCCGAAAATCTTTATTTTCGATGACAGCTTTTCTGCACTTGATCTGAAAACGGATGCGGCGCTTCGAAAAGCACTGGCGGAGAATGTCAAAGACAGCACCGTGATCATTGTGGCACAGCGAATCAGTACAATTCTCCATGCGGAGCAGATTCTGGTGCTCGATGACGGAAAGGTAGTCGGAAAAGGTACACATGAAGAACTGCTGAAGAACTGTAAGGTTTATCAGGAGATTGCAAAATCCCAGCTCTCGGCGAAGGAGCTTGGAATAGAAAGTGAGGTGGCTGACCATGAGTGACAGGAGAAATCAGCAGCCGCGCAAAGGAGGACCGATGGGAGGCATGGGCCGCGGCATGCAGCCGGGCGAGAAGCCGAAGAACCTGAAAAAATCAATCAAACAGCTTGCACAGTACATCGGAAAGTATAAAATTGCGATTTTTGTCGTTATGCTCTGTGCAGCATGTTCGACCGTGTTCAACGTTGCGGGACCAAAAATCCTCGGAAAAGCAACAACAGCATTGTCTGAGGGACTGATGGAAAAAATCAGAGGGACAGGCAGCATTGATTTTACGAAAATCGGAAAAATTCTGCTGTTTACCCTTGGCCTGTATCTGATGAGCGCCCTGTTCAGCTTCATCCAGGGCTGGATTATGACGGGCGTTACCCAGAAGGTATGCTATCGGCTCCGGAAGGAAATTTCGGAGAAAATCAACCGCATGCCGATGAAATATTTTGAGAGCCGCACCTATGGCGAAGTGCTCTCGCGTATTACCAACGATGTCGACACACTGGGTCAGGGACTGAACCAGAGCATTACCACAATCATCACATCCGTGGCAACGCTGGTCGGCGTTCTGATCATGATGCTGAGTATCTCTCCGCTGATGACGCTGATCGCACTTGTGATCCTGCCAATTTCTATGGGGCTGATCGGACTGGTGACGAAAAAATCCCAGAAATTCTTCCGTGACCAGCAGGAATATCTGGGTCACATCAATGGACAGGTTGAGGAGGTTTACGGCGGCCATCTTGTAATTAAGGCATTTAACCGTGAAAAGGATACCATTGAGGAGTTTGAGAAAACCAACAGCATTCTCTATGATTCCGCATGGAAATCGCAGTTTTTATCCGGTATGATGCAGCCGATTATGATGTTTGTCGGGAATTTGGGCTACGCCTGTGTGGCGCTGACCGGAGGCCTGCTGGCGATCCGAAACGTGGTTACAATCGGTGATATCCAGGCATTCATCCAGTATGTAAAAAACTTTACCCAGCCAATCCAGCAGATTGCGCAGGTGATCAACATGGTACAGTCGATGTCGGCGGCATCCGAGCGTGTCTTCGAATTCCTGAATGAAGAGGAAGAGGATCAGACCACGGAAAATCCGGCCGATATTGGGACGGTAACAGGAGCAGTAACCTTTGATCATGTACAGTTCGGATACAATCCGGACCAGATCATCATTCATGATTTCTGCGCGAAGGTAAAACCGGGTCAGAAAATTGCCATTGTCGGCCCGACCGGAGCAGGAAAAACGACGATGGTTAAGCTGCTGATGCGTTATTATGATGTAAACAGCGGAGCCATTCTTCTGGATGACCACAATATCAGGGATTTCAACCGCAGAGAGCTTCGCGATGCCTTTGGTATGGTGCTGCAGGATACGTGGCTGTTCAAAGGCAGTATCATGGAAAATATCCGCTACGGCCGGCTCGATGCCACGGATGAGGAGGTTATTGCAGCGGCGAAGGCTGCAAGAGCACACCATTTCATTCAGACCCTGCCGGGCGGCTACCAGATGGAGCTGAATGAGGATGCAAGCAATGTATCCCAGGGACAGAAACAGCTTCTGACGATTGCAAGAGCAATTCTTGCGGACAATAAGATCCTGATTCTCGATGAGGCGACCTCATCCGTTGATACCAGAACAGAGATCGAGATCCAGAAAGCAATGGATAACCTGATGAAGGGCAGAACGAGCTTTGTCATCGCCCATCGGCTGTCTACGATTCGCGATGCGGATCTGATTCTTGTCATGAAGGACGGAGATATCATCGAGCAGGGCAACCATGAAGAACTGCTTGCGAAGAATGGGTTCTATGCAAACCTTTACAATTCGCAGTTTGAGGATGTCGTTGCGTAACATAGAAAAAAGAATCCATACATTTCAGCACCTGCATCAGCCAAACGATGCAGGTGCTGTTTTCAGTTTGTGGTTTATCCCAGATACTGCGGGTTGTCCCAGATTGCTTGAGAGAAAAGAAAAAATTTGGTATGCTGGTGAGAAGTAGAATCTTCGATAAGAAGAGTATGGGGGAAAATAATGAATTTAATTTTATGTGATGATGATAAAGCATTTTTAGATAAACTGGAAATCAGAATCCGCGGTCTGTGCCAGGAGCATGGGATCGCGGTGGAAATGGAGAGCTATACGTCCGCGAAGGAGATGCTGGAAGGAATCAAAATCTTGATGAGATTTCTGTTTTTTTATTGATATCGATATGCCGGAAGTGAATGGATTTGAGGTTGCATCGTATCTGAAAAAGTGGAACAGGGAATGTTGTATTGTGTTTGTATCAAATAAGGATGATCTGGTGTTTCAGTCATTGGTGTATCATCCATTCTTTTTTATCCGCAAGGCACATCTGGACGAGGAATTGGAGCCGCAGTTGCTGGAACTGCAGAAAAAGGCAGGAAAGAAAGTTCCGCAAATAGAACTGCAGACAGGGCGTCAGAGTGTAAAACTTGCATTGCGTGATATCTGGTTTGTGGAGAGCGAGAAGAACTATCTGCTTTTTATCGGGAAAAAGATACGAGGGACGAGGCGATTCGTGTAAGAATGAAAATGTCAGAAGCGGAGAAAAAACTGGAAGCGCATAAATTTGTAAGGACACATAAAGGATATTTGGTTAACATGAACTATGTATATCGGTTGCGCGAAAAAGAACTTCTGCTATTGAACGGGAAAAGCATTCCTGTCAGCAGAAATTATCTGAATCAGGTTCGAATGAAAATTATGGGAGTGGTGATGGAATGAGTGCAACATTTTGGAAGGTTTTTGAACTTGCAATTTCTGTTTTGGAAAATATGCTTCTGCTGGGGTTTTGTATGGATTTCATGCAGCAGCGGCCGAAAGGAAAACGGGGGAAATTTTTATGGTTGTTCGCGGTGCTGGTCGGAATGATTTTTCCGGCGCTGGAAAAGTATCCGGCGATTTATGATCGATGGGAATTATGGCTTACATTGCTCTGGCTGTTTGGATATCTGGCAGTGAGTACGCGGGGCAGTATTCTTCGAAAAATCATTGCTGCAGTAGTTGCGAGGGAATTAACGACGTTTGTGAATACAGCAGTTCTTTTTGGATGCAGTTTACTTCTACAAGAGAGTGTAGCATCTTTTATTCAACAACAGGATATCGCGAGAATTGCTACTGTTCTTTTGACGAAAATCTTATATTTTTTTGTGGGCAAAATTTTAAACGGCCTTCTTTTTGAAAGAAAAAATCTGGTGAATTGGCAGTGGATTGTTATAGGATGCAGTCTTGTATTTTCAACCGTTGCGGGAAAGACATTGATTACCTTGTCCAGAGATTTTCCGGGAATCCAGATGCAGGAACAGAAATTAATGCTGCTGTGCGTGTCCTGTATTTGGCTGATGTGCTTGATTATGTACTTTGTAGTACAGCAAATGAGCAAAGATAATCAGACAAAGCTAGAATATGAACTGATGAAAGAAAAAGAGAAATATTCAAAGGAAAGTATGGAAATTATTAAAAGAAGTAATGAAGAATTACGAGAATTTAAACATGATTTGAAAAATTATCTTTTACCTCTGCAAGAGGCAATGGAGACCATGCCGCAGTCGGAAATGGCAAAGGTATAGGGAAAAAATTAATCAGAAAATTGAAGATGTACAGACATTGATTCAGACCGGAAACAGTTATGTGGATTCTATGATTAATACAAAAATTACTCTTGCGAGAAGTGAAAAAGTAGATGTGAAGTGTACGATTCTGAGCAAAATGGAAGGAATTGATGATTTGGAGTTTTGCTCTGTGTTTGGAAATCTCATGGATAATGCGATTGAAGCAGAGCGGAAAGTTATAGAGAAGAAAGAAATTATAATTTTTGTAGAGGAAAAAATGGGATATCTTCGGTTGGAGATTCAAAATAAAATAGAGAAATCTGTTTTAAATGAAAATTCAAGTTTGAATACGACGAAGAAAGATACAAGCAGCCATGGGATTGGGCACAAAAGTATAAAACGGACGATGCAAAAGGTAGGTGGCGCGTTAAAGTATTATGAGACAGGAGATTTGTTTTGCGCAGAGGCAGTGTTTCCGATAAAATAAGATAAAACGTAATAAAAAAGACTTTGTTTGTATGAAGGAAGCAAAAAGAATGCGGATTTCAAAGAACAAGGTCTTATATTTTTTGCTATCTGTACCGATTATCCCAGATAGAGCATGATATCCCAGATCCGTTGACGATGGAGAAAATTTTCGTTATGCTTCGAGTAACAGAAGAGAAAGAACGAAATTTTGAAAAGAGGGGATATATGGGAAAGAAAGTGTTGGGAGTTCTGACGATATTGTTGATTCTTACGGGTTGTCAGAATATGGGGAATGAGGCAGAAAATTTGCAGCAGGTAGAAAAACAGGAAAATGGAGAAGAACGGAATAGTTCTATCAGCAATGATGAAACGGAAACAAATGTGACACATGAAAAGGATCAGGAATTAAGCAATGGTGAGCACATCCGTTTTCAGCTTGGCAGCCAGGCAAAAATTGATGCGGTTGTTGACATGCCGGACAAAAAATGGAACGAGTTTGAAAAATGTATGATAGAAGTGGATGGATTTCAAGGAGAAAGTGTGTTCAATAAAATACTTGGGAAACTTCCGGAAAGTGGATTGGAAACAAGAAAAGGAGACATGGGAGAGCCAGATGTTTGTTATTCGTATGAGGGAATACTTGGCGAACAATTAAAAAATCAAAATGGAACGGTGTCTGTCAGCAATATATTAGGAGTGGAAACGGAAGAAGGAAAAAAAGTTTATTATAATTTACCTGTTGAATATATTACATCAGCCTATGGTGAAGGGATTTTGGTCAGAGACAATGAGCAGAAAATTTCATTGGAAGACGAAGAAAAGCTGATAGAGGAAGGAAAAGAGTTTGTTAGATGGATTGGAGACTGGGAAAAAGTTGAATTGACCAGTAAATACAGTTTTTCGTATGAACAGATGGAAAAACAGCAGGAATTAATGGAACAGGCAATCGAGAATGGAGAATTGCTAAAGCCTCAGAAGATTCAGAAATATGAGTGGTCAAAAGCAGATGATTGTTTCCTGGTGCTTTTTCAGGGTTATCTGAATGGGGTTCCTGTATTATGCAATGAAATTAACCGGCAGGATGATCTTTATATTCCGTCATCTAAAATACAGGCTGTTATAACGGAGGGCGGGATTCAATATCTTCAAGCAGTTAATCACTATGCTATCCGGGAAAAGGAACCGGTATCTCTTGCGGAAAAAGATATTATCTTGGAAACGCTGAGAAATAAGTATGATTTGGCAATTGCTGAGCCGATTACGCTGGATCAGATGAAACTGATTTATTACCCGATGACAACGGGAAGAAATGAAACGGGGCATTGGATGTGCGATATGATTCCTGCGTGGCAGTTTCGATTTATAGAAGATGAGATCGAACAGTATGTTTACATCAATGCACTGGATGGACGGGAAATTGCAGGGTGAGTTTGTCTGAGCTTTATGATTTACTCAAAGAATAAATTATTTTTGTGAAAGATGTGGCTCCGGGCTAAGCGGGGTCACATCTTTTATAGAGGCGAAGAGAAGTTTCGAGAGAGGGAATGTACCAACCGGTAAAACCATCTCGAAAATCAAAACAGAAAGAAGGTGATCTTTCATGAAGTTTTTTCGAATGATAAAAATGGATTTTAAAAGAATGTTTTTATCAGGAAAATTTTATTTTGCCATTGCAGGTGCGATGCTGGTTACCGTGTTGAACATCAGTCAGGAAGCAATGCAGAGCCGGTGGAATGTATCGGTATATTACCTGGTTGTCAGCAGCCATGGTGTGGGTGCATTTTTTGAAGTGTTTTCTGTGCTGGCTGTGCTGCCGTTTGCGCTGAGCTATTGGGAAGACAGCAGAAATGGCTATCTTAGATGCATTGAGACACGCATAGGGAGAACAGCATATTGCTGGTCGCATCTGGTGGTTGCCTTTTTCGGTTCTGTGATCAGTATTTTTCTGGGAATGGCAGTTGTTTATGGCGTTTTGGCATTAAAAATACCGTGGATAAAAAAAGAAGAGCTTGAAACATTAACAGGCAGGTTTAAGCTATGGAAATGGACTCGTTCTGCCGTTTTACCTTGCCGCAAGATTTGGAGTTGAGGCTGTCAAGTATGCATTTATGGCAGTTTTTGCGCTTATGATATCGGGAAAAATAAAAAATCTGTTTGTGCTGGTCAGCACACCGGCTCTTTTTTATTATGCAAGCCAGCTTGTAGCAGAAGCGCTGCAGCTGCCGGGCCAGATGAGATGGTACCAGCTCCATGGGGGAAGTATCCGGAATTTTAAGGATTTTTTTGTGATAGCTGGTTATTTCCTTATTCTGACAGGAATGGAAGGTGTAATTTTCGTGCGAGTGGTAAAGAGGAGGGCGCAGAATGGATAGAATACGGATGAGCCTTCGGGTATGTCAGATACGTTTGCGGAAAACATTCACAACACCACGGTTTTATGTTGCGCTGTTGTGGATTGCGATCCTTTTTCATGTAATGACGGCGGGTATTCGAGGCTTCTGCGAGCAGACCGGAGTTGATGTGACTTTTTGGATGCTGCCGTTTATGACCAGATATAATGGAGACCAGATTATCATCGTTCTTGGGGCTCTGCTGCTTTTCTGTGATGCTCCGTTTCTGGAACCGAACAGCGGGTGGCAGATTCTGCGGGCCGGGCGGAAAAGCTGGTTTTGGGGAAACATGCTATACATTGTGGTTGTTTCCTTTTTTTACACCATATGCTTAAGTATGATTCCGGTACTGCTTGTGTTTCCGAATGTAGGGTGGGAAACCGGATGGGGGAAGGTGATCAGTACGCTGGCTCAGACGAATGCGGCATATACCTTTGACCAGGAACCGTTGGATTATCTGATCCTTTCGCGATTTTCGCCGCAGGAGGCAATGGGGCTCACAATGCTTGCAATCTGGTGCCTGTCGGTTATGACAGGCGTTGTGAGTTATGCCGGAAATTTTCTGGTACACAGGGGATTTGGAATCGTCATCAACTGCGGCATCGCACTCACCGCGCTTCTGCTCAGCAAATTTTCCAACATCACAATCGGCTATTACTGCGCACCGCCGCTTTGGATGAACATTGCGAGCTACAAGTGGCAGGGGTATGGAAACGGGCCGTCGATGGCATATGTTTACAGTGTCTTTGCGATTGTCATCGGCGCATGCACGATCCTCTCGTATCTCGGGATTCGGAAAAAGGATCTGAACTTTGTGGAGGAAATCTGAAAGAATGGAAGAAAAGATAAGAATAGAAAACGTGACAAAAAAGTTTGGCAGCTACGCGGCGCTGGACGGGATCAGCCTGAGTTTTGAAAAAGGAAAAATTCACGGAATGATCGGAAGAAACGGAAGTGGCAAGACGGTTCTGTTCAAATGCATCTGTGGATTTCTTCGGGTGGACGATGGAGCGGTTTTGGTGGATGGAAAACAGATCGGGAAAGAGATTGAAGCGCCGGAGAGTATTGGCGCCATCATCGAGACGCCGGGCTTTCTTCCGGGATACAGCGCCAGACAGAATCTGCAGTTTCTCGCCGGCATCCGCAGGAAGATCGGGAAAAAGGAGATCGATGAGGCTATCCGAAAAGTCGGACTGGATCCGGAAGCGAAAAAGCATGTCGGCAAGTATTCGCTCGGCATGCGCCAGCGTCTCGGCATTGCACAGACGATTATGGAAGAACCTTCTCTCCTGATCCTGGACGAACCGATGAACGGTCTCGACAACCAGGGCGTGCAGGAGATGCGGCAGCTGTTTTTGAAGTTAAAAGAGGAAGGAAAAACGATTCTTCTGGCCAGCCACAACCGGGAAGACATCGCGGCACTGTGCGATACGACGGTGGAGATTGACAGAGGAAAGATTACGAAAACGAGGACGTGAACAATGGCAGACAGACACACAACAGAAAAATTGCTGGAAGGCGAACGCCTTTCCGGAAAGGTGACACTCTTTGCAAAAGTAACGATTTTACCGGGCGATGAGCTCCCGTACCATGAGCATCACGGCGAGACGGAAGTGTATCACATTCTGTCCGGGGAGGGAATATATCAGGATAATAACAAAACATATCCGATGCAGGCGGGCATGACGACGTTCTGCGAGGACGGCAGCGGCCATGCCGTTTCCTGTAGCGGAAAAGAACCGCTGGTATTTCTGGCAATGATCCAAAAAAAGCGGAATTGCTGTAAAAATAAGCTGCCGCACGTTAATGCGGCAGCTTCTGCATCTCTGTTCATCAGTGAATAGTCCCCACCCATATTCCAACTGCTATCAGTAATATACCTGCTACGCGGCCCACTAATTTTGCCTTTTGATATCCCAAAAAAGCGGTTGTTTCCGGCGTGGTAAACGGAAAGAAAACAACATCAATTCCTATTACTATGCTTCCCATCCCTATCAGGAAGCTGCTGTTTGATATAATTCCATAAAACATCACCAGGAATCCTAAATAATACCGGAATAAAATATTTAACTTTAGGTCCATCTTTTTCCATTACTTTTTTATTAGCGGCTTTCGCATGCATCACTGCAAAATCCAACACTTCCGTTATTTTTTTGCCACAGTAACTACATCTTTTCATACAGATTCCTCCTATTTTTCATAGCTCTCAATTCCACACTCATGTTTTTTACTTTTCTTGTCGTAATTGATTCCCACTAGCAGAACTTCTCCCGTATACTGTCGCAAAGACTCCGGATATTTTTTATCCGCGATCTGATTCAACGCTGTCTGTGCACTCTTATTCCATTTCAATTCCACAACCATCGCCGGGTACTGCTGTATATATTCCGGTTTCGGTAAAAACACGAAATCTGCAAATCCTCTTCCTGTCGGCATTTCACGGACAGGTTTGAAATAATACTGCATAGCACTTAAATATGCGATCGAAATCACACTGCTCAATGAATTTTCATCGTGATACTGAATTACAGATGTATAGGCCATGTGAATTTCTTCTATCTTTTCAGCAACGCTTTCCGCATCTCCATCCAGTGTCGCATCCAGCAGTGCATCCGATTCTCTCTGAAACGAAATCCATTCATTCCATTTTTTTCTTTTTTACCGTCCTTCGTCAGCTCCAGCCGTATTTCTTCATTTGGCACAAACGCTGTTTCCTGCTGCTGATCATATCCCAGATACCCCAGATGGATGAGGTATGTGAGCACATCATCCTTATCGGAAAAGTTTATCATATCATTCTGAAACGTTGAAGTATCTACCTTCACAGATCCGCCTGCCAGCAGTTCAATCATTGCCGTTTTCAGACCATCAAAATTCATGTTAATCATCGGTACAATTGATTCATACGTGCCCGTTTCTGACCAGTAGCTCTGATATTTATTCCAGGTCATAACCTCTACAACTGCTTTTGGATTATAAACCTGATACTCTTCCAGCAGATATCCGTCATACCAGCGCTTTACTTTTTCAAAATCGCTGTTGTATGTCCGACAGAGCGCCTGCACTTCTTCTTCTGTAAAACCAGTGTATTTTGCAAAAACTTTCGCATCCAGCATTGTAAATTCTGAAAAATTGTTCAGTGCAGACTGTGTCCTTATTTTTTTGATCGGCAGGATTCCAGTCAGATATGCAAGATGAATATATTTCGAAGGTTCCGTTCCCTTAAAAAGCCCTCGCAAAAAGTTGATATATTCATCCTGTATTTTCTGATTTGCCGCCTCATCTCGAATCAGTACATCCCACTCGTCCAGAATCAGAATAAACTTTTTTCCTGTTTTTGCACTGATCTGTGACAACGCATCCGGAAGCGACGATGTTCCCTCCGATAATTCTTTTTCATATGTTTCACGCAGCTCTTCAATCACATTTTTGTTAATAAAAGTGATTACCTGATCTGCACCTCCGGCCGGCTCAATACACCACTGAATGTCAATATGAATCACGTCGTACTGATTCAGATGCTTTCGAAAATCCGCTGTTTTTCCGACCTCAAGTTTTTCGAAAATTTCTTCCGTATCCAGACTTCTGCTGTAATACGCAGTGAGCATATCCGCCGTGATTGATTTTCCAAATCTTCTGGGTCGGCTGTTGCAGATAAACTTTGATGTTGTGTCTATCACACTGTTGGTGTATTCCAGTAATCCTGTTTTATCGATATATATTTTGGAGTTTAACACATCCTGAAACGCATTGACCTTCGAATTAAAGAATCGTCCCACAACATTCCTCCCTTTTTGATCTCACGATCTATCGTCATTTTATCACCCACCTACGAAAATAGCAAGACCGGCAAAAACCAGGAACACGATTCATTGCTATTTCCTCAGCACCTGATTCAAGCGTGAACATGCTGTGTTGCAAGCACCACTTTGCGGTGCATTTTGCCCTCATTCAGTTGCCGTAGCACGCTACGCTACCTTCATTCGGACAAAATCTCCCACAAACGGGACTCGCAGCCTGCGAAAAGCCTTTTTCAGACACGCTCTGGCGTTATGTATTACCGCCTATTGTCACATGTCACGGCTGACAACGGTAACGGTAAAGAGCGAAAAAGAAATAAAAAAGCTGGTACAGTGTTATGCACACAGATGGAAGATAGAACGGTTTCATTTTATATTAAAGAGTGGATGCAAAATAGAAAAGAACCAGGCAAGGGAATATGGGAGATTAAGCTTTCTGACGTTATTATATTCTGTCATTGCAATGCAGATATTAAATCTGACTTATCTTGGGAAAATATGTCCGGAAATTTCAAGTGGGATCGTATTTGCTGAAGAGGAATGGAAAGTATTATGTTGTTGCGCAAGAAAAAGCAAGGAAATTCCTGAAGCGTATTCACTTAAAGAAGCAATTTATGATCTGGGAGTTCTTGGAGGGACGAAAGGTGCTCCGAGCGATGGTATGCCCGGAGTACGTTCTATCTGGCAAGGACTGGATGTACTATATTCATTGCTTGCTTATCGAAATTATCTTGTATAAATATGGGTCAAGTTAAGGCTTTAGCTATGGGGATATAAGACGCGTCCATCGAATTTACGCAAGTAATTGAGATGGGCAAAATAGTGGTTGTATTAAAAAAAAATTTGAAAAAACGCGAAAAATATCCCCCAGAGGGGCTTATTTTAGCGTTTTTTTTATGTTATTATGCTTACGTCAAAAATTTTTGATCCTGTAACGTCAGAAAGTTCCGCACTTTTTGACGCGCAGGATGCGGGAACAGCTGTAAATCGCCGCCATTCCTCCGCTTCGGGGCGTTTTCCTCTGCTTCCTGCAAATCAATTCCAAAATCCTTTTGCAGCAGACCTGCAAGAGGATTTTGACTTTAATTACAGATAGAAAAGAACAGGCAGACTATGAAAATGTTAAAAGAAGTAGAAGAATATTGGACACGCCGGGCAGAGAGCTATTCGGATGTTGTCTGTCATGAACTGAATCACAGCAATGAAAAGAGCTGGATGGATGTCATATTGAAAGAAATTCCAGAGGATAAAAAGATAAAAATAGCCGATATGGGAACTGGTCCTGGATTTTTCGCCATTAGCCTGGCAAAAAGAGGGTATGATGTGACCGCGGTAGATTATACGCAGGAAATGCTGAACCATGCTATGCAGAATGCGGGAACGTATGCTTCCAGGATCACATGGATGAGAGGAGATGTGCAGAATCTAGAAAACATACAGGACGGAAGTTTTGATGTAATTGTAACAAGAAATCTCACCTGGAATCTGGAAGAACCGCAGAAGGCATATCAGGAATGGTGCCGTGTTCTGAAAAAAGGAGGCATTCTTTTAAATTTTGATGCAGGATGGTATAACTATCTTTTTGATGACAAACAGAAGAATGCATTCGAAGAGGATCACAGAAATGTAGAGGATGCAGAAGTTTTTGATTTCAATGCATATGATGAAGCGTATAAGATGGAAGAAATCGCCAGAAATCTGATTCTGAGCAGATGCGCGCGTCCGACAGAAGATCTGAGGATGATTCGTCGGGCTGGTTTTTGCGAAGCAACGGCAGACAGGGAGGTCTGGAAAAAAGTCTGGGATGATGTAGAAAAAATTAATTTTGCATCGACCCCGCTTTTTATGCTCCGCGCGGTAAAGTAGAGGAATAGCATGATAAAAAAATGGTTAACAGTGATCGGAAAAACAATACTTCTGCTGATCGGAATTACGTTCCTTTCTTTTTTACTGGTTTATCATTCGCCGGGAGATCCGGCAATGGTGGCACTGAAAAAATCCGGTATGCGTGTTTCGGAAAAGGCACTGGAATTAAAACGGGAAGAGCTTGGCCTGAATGATCCCTTTGCCGTGCAGTATGGAAGATGGCTGAATGAATTCTTCCACGGAGATCTGGGAGAATCCTATAAAACAGGAAAAGCCGTGGCCGGCGAGTTAAAGAAAACGATTCCGGCGACTCTGCTTCTGACAGTGGCAGCGCTCGCGCTTACGATCCTGATTTCCTTTCCGATCGGAGTACTGTGTGCGAAGTATAAGGACAGAGGGTTTGACAATATGATTCGTTTCGTCACTTATTTTCTGTCCTCCCTTCCATCCTTTTTCCTGGCGCTGCTGATGATGTATGTACTGTCCATGAAACTGCAGCTTCTGCCGGTCATAGGATCGGTAAGTGGAAAAGGAATTATTATGCCGGCTCTTGTCCTGGCGCTGACACTGTCTGCCTGGTATATCCGCCAGATTCGCGGCATTGTGCTTCAGGAGCTGGAACAGGAGTATGTCGATGGTTTAAAGTCAAGAGGAGCTTCGGAGAACCGGATTCTCTTTTTCCACGTGCTGAAAAATTGTATGCTTCCGATTGTTACGTTGCTTGGCATGTCATTTGGAACTCTGCTTGGCGGTTCTGCCATTGTGGAAACTATTTTTCCTGGCCGGGAGTCGGAAGACTTGCTGTGACATCCATCAGCGCGCGGGATTATCCGGTGATTCAGGCTTATGTTGTCTGGATGGCAATGATTTACCTGCTGATAAATGCTGCAGTAGAGTTTTTGTGTCAGATTCTGGTTCCAAGAGTCAGAAGGGAAAAGAGTGCACGATGAAAAAAATGGATGGAAATTTAAAATCAGTCTGTTGTTTCTCGCAGTTATCTTAATCATCCCGGTAATCGGTCCGCATCTGATCCGCCACGATCCGTATGCGGTGAATGTAAGAAATGCATTCTTATCGCCGTGCAAAGAATATTTGTTTGGAACGGACAATCTGGGGCGGTGCGTGTTCTGCCGTATTCTGGCGGGAAGCAGGACATCGATTTATACAGCACTTCTGATTGTCGGAATCGTATTTCTGGTGGGAACACTGGTTGGAATTCTGGCCGGATTTGCAGGCGGGGTTCTGGATGAGATTCTGATGAAAATCACGCTGGTTTTCCAGGCTTTTCCTGCTTTTGTACTGTCGATTGCGATTGCGGGAATTTTAGGTGTCGGCCTGTGGAACGGCGTGCTTGCCTTAAGCGCCGTGTACTGGACAACGTATGCACGGCTTTCCCGGAGTCTTGTGGTTTCCATGAAACAGGAAAATTATATATATGCCGCAAGAATGAACGGTGTACCGCTTTATCGCATGATAACAGCCTATATTCTGCCCAATATGATGGGAAGCCTTATTGTAACAGCGGCTATGGATATTGGAAGTGTAATCCTCAGTATGGCAGGACTTTCGTTTCTGGGACTCGGTGCTGCGCGTCCTACCGCAGAGTGGGGAGCCGTTATGAGCGAGGCGAGAGATTATCTGCAGAAAGCACCATGGATTATCGTTTTTAATGGTCTGGCCCTGTTTCTGGTTGTGACAGTTTTTCAGCTGTTCGGAGACCGACTGAGCGAGTTTGTACATAAGAAAGAAGCAAGAACAGAAAATTAAATTCAAGATGAAACCACCTGCAACGCGAAAAGGCGGACAGATGATTCCATAAAAAAGATCGTCTGAAAGACGGGAAAAACCAAAAAAGAGGAGAAAAATCAAATGAAAAAAGAGATTGTAAGTGTCATGATGGCAGCCTGCCTGTTCGCATCTCTTGCAACGGGATGCGGCACGGCAAATGAGAGTGAAACATCTTCCAAATCAGGTTCGGAAGCAGCAAGTGTGACTTCAGCATCCGAGGAAGCAGCAGGCGCAGTTTCAAAGTCCGGGGAAACGACTACAGATGGAGAAAGAGCAGATCTCGTTCTTGGAGCTACTACCGGTTTCTTTGGTGCAGAAAGTCTGGACGTTGCGTATAACTGGGATGGCTGGATCATGTCCATCTATGGAATCAGCGAAAATCTGTACCGTCTGGATGAAAATATTGAGCCGCAGCCATGGATCGCAGAATCGGTAGAGACACCGGATGAAAATACTTGGGTTTTCACCATTCGTGATGGCGTAACGTTCTCAAACGGAAAAACGGTAGATGCAAAAGCAGTAAAAGCATGCTTTGAGCGTACCTATGAGAAAAATGAGAGAGCAGATTCGACCTTAAAAATCAAATCCATGGAAGCAGACGGCATGAAATTTACAATTGTAACGCCGGAACCAAATCCAACACTGTTAAATGATCTGTGTGATCCGCTTCTCGGTATTTATGATGCAACAGAAGAACCGGATGAGGAGCTTGGTGTTTCCTGCACAGGACCTTACGTTGCAACTTCGTTTACCGCTATGACGGATGTCAAAATGCGTGCCAACGAAAATTACTGGGGCGGCGCTCCGAAGGCAGACACCGTAGAGCTGAAAATTATCGACGATCAGGATGCGCTGGATATGGCACTTGCTAACGGAGAGATTGACCTGATCGCACAGGAAACAGCAAACGGAGCATCAAAGTTCACAGATACTTCGAAATATACAACCGATACCGTGACGACAACAAGAGCAAACTTTTTAAGCTTCAATCTGAAAACAGAAGGACTGGACGATCTGGCAGTACGTCAGGCAATCAATTACTGTATTGACCGTGAAGGCTATGCAGATGTTGTTTATCAGGGATTTGCAACTCCGTGCTATGGAATTTATCCGGACAACCTGGCATTTGGCGGTACAGACGGATTAAATCTGACCGTCGATTCCTACGATGCGGATAAAGCAAAAGAAATTCTTGCAGATGCAGGATACCAGGATACCGATGGAGATGGTATCCTCGACAAAGACGGCGTGAATCTTTCGTTCAAAGTGCTGACTTACAGCTACAATGACAACTGCATCCAGCTTGCTGATATGCTTCAGGCAGAACTGTCCCAGATTGGAATTGAGCTTTCCATTGAGACACAGGATGTGCTGGATGATCCTCTTGCATCGGGTGATTTCGATCTTGCTATTTTAAACTATGCCATGGCGCCGATTGGAACTCCGTCGTACTTTATCAATATGTTGTTTACGACGGGAGCCAGCAACAATTATGGTGGATATTCCAACGAAAAAGTAGACGCGCTGGCAGCGGAAATTGGTACCACATCGGATAACGACAAAGTGGTTTCTCTTACCAGAGAACTGGAGCAGCAGGTACTGGATGATATGCCATTTGCATTTGTGGCAGATCAGCAGCTGATCTTTGTATACTCCAACAAAGTAAAAGGAGTACAGATCAATCCGACGGAATATTATCTGGTAACCAATACTCTGTCTGTGGAAGAATAAATAAAGAAGCACAGGAAACAAAAGCCGGAACAACGGCGAAAGACGAAACGGATCGCAAAAGATGAAAAAAAACAGGATAGAAGAGAATAAGACAGACAAACATCTGGCAGAGAAAAATCAAATAGAGAAAAATCTGATTGTGGATCGTTTAACGGTAACATATGGAGAAAAGCTGGCAGTTGACGGTGTCAGCTTTTCTCTTTCTCCCGGGAAAATTTACGTTATTGTCGGCGAGAGTGGTTCTGGAAAATCGACTCTGCTTCGTACAATCGGAGGACTCCTGACAAAAGAGGGAAAAATTGTTTCCGGAGATATCTGGATGGGAGAACAGAATCTGATACAGCTTTCAGAGAAGGAATGGTGTGAAGTCCATGGAAACAAAATGGGTTATATTTTCAGAACCCGGAACAGTCATTAAGCCCGCTTGCCAAAATCGGGAAACAGTTTGTGGAATGCCAAAATATGCATGCAAAAACAGCGGGGAAAAAAAGCAAAAAAGAGATTTTAGAGGATGCGGAAGAGCTTTTAAAAGAGCTTCGATTTGAAAACCCGCAGCGCGTTTTAAAATCATATCCATTTGAATTAAGCGGAGGAATGTGTCAGCGTGTTGCAATTGCGCTTGCGATTATGAATCAGCCGTCCCTTTTACTGGCAGATGAACCGACCAGTGCGCTGGATGTCGCCTCACAGGATATGACGATCGAGACGCTGCTCGCACTGCGGAAAAAGACAGATCTTTCGATTCTGCTGGTGACACATAATATGGAAGTTGCAAGAAGACTTGCCGATGAAATCGGCGTTATGTATCAGGGCCGGATCATAGAATCGGGTTTGCCGGAAGAAATATGGAACGACCCAAAAGAGGATTATACGAAAAAACTGATTGCGGCAATTCCGCAGCCGGTGAAACTTGTACTCGATGAGGGATAGAGAAAGGTACGGAAATGGTATGGAAGCACTGCTTCGGGTGGAACATTTAAAAAAACAGTTTCACAGAAATTCAGATGGAACTTATGTATTAAAAGACATCAGTTTTGAAATGATGCCGGGAGAGTGTCTGGGGCTGATTGGAAACAGCGGAAGCGGTAAAAGTACAATCGTAAAGATCCTGACAGGCATTACGACGGCAACGAAAGGATGCATTTACCTGGAAGGAAAACAGATTTCCGGAAAAAGGACGCAAAAAGAAATTGGAAAAAAAGTGCAGATGATTTTTCAGAATCCGAAATCTTCCCTGAATCCGAAGATGACGATTGGGCAGAATCTGGATGACGCATTGCTTTATTACAGAAAAATTCCGAAAACAGAAAGAAAAAGGCAGTGTGAAGAGATTTTGGAACGTGTGCACCTTCCGGTGAGCTATCTCGCCAAATATCCCATCGCAGATCAGCGGAGGGGAATGCCAGAGAGTCTGTATTGCCAGAGCACTGCTGCGGCATCCGGCGCTGTTGATTTGCGATGAAGCAACAAGCGCGCTGGATGTTTCGG
>ENA-OQKJ01000010-OQKJ01000010.1-human-gut-metagenome-genome-assembly--contig:-NODE-10-length-56576-cov-5.748942_pt1 | contig 56576 bp, 53 predicted proteins | sample MGYA00242647_ERZ504795 | MGnify/ENA primary metagenome ERZ504795 (study PRJEB26092, sample SAMD00036398) | human gut metagenome | host: Homo sapiens | study: EMG produced TPA metagenomics assembly of...
CTGTTCGCCGATTAAAGCGGCACGCGAGCTGGGTTCAGAACGTCGTGAGACAGTTTGGTCTCTATCCTCTGCGCTCGTTGGAATCCTGAGGAGGCCTGCCCATAGTACGAGAGGACCTGGGTGGACGGACCTCTGGTATGCCGGTTGTCGCGCCAGCGGCATGGCCGGTTGGCTACGTTCGGGAGGGATAACCGCTGAAAGCATCTAAGCGGGAAGCCTGCTCCAAGATTAGGATTCCTTGACGCTCCCCGGAGCGTTTGTAGCCCGCATGTTGAACACGTGTTCGATAGGCCGGAGGTGGAAGCCCCGCGAGGGGTGGAGCCGACCGGTACTAACGGGCGAACGCGGCACACTTTTTCCGACCCGCTTGCTGGGTCGGGTCTCGTCCTGTGGTGGTTTCTTTCGTTGGATGGCAAGGAGCATTGTTTCTTGTGGTCACGGAAACGATACCGGTGAAGCGTTTGGTTGTTCGCGTCCGTTGTCCGGTTCCCGGACCGCCACGATCGGAATCGGTCGTGTGGCATGGTTCCGGTTCTGCCGGCCGATCCCCTGGTGGGTTGGCCGTTGTATTGGTTTTGCGGTGGTCATGGCCCAGGTGAGACGCCCGGTCCCTTTCCGAACCCGGAAGCTAAGGCCTGGTCGCGGCGATGGTACTGCACTCGAGAGGGTGTGGGAGAGTAGCACGCCGCCGCATTCAACTTACGGACCTTCTGGTCGAGCCCCATCGGGGTTCCCGGAAGGTCCTTTTTTATTCCCGCGCACGGGTGTTTCCTCCATTCGGTGGAGGGAAACGGACGCCGGAAGGCCCGTGGGCGGGATGATTCCCCCATCGGCTGGAGGTTTCGGGACGCCGGGAGGCCCGTGGGCGGGAGGATTGTTCCAGTGAGTGGAGGTTTTCGGACTGTGGAAGGCCCGCGGACGTACTGGTTATTCCAGTGAGTGGATGATCTGGGACGCTGAGATATGTGTTGGCAGGTGAATTGTCCTAGAGGGTGGAGGATTTGGTACGCGGGGAAGTCCGCATGCATCGGATTCCTTCAGTGAGTGGGTGATCTGGGATGTTGCGACACGCCGATTTGTGGTTTAGAAGAAACTGTTGTATACTAATCAAGTTGCGTTTCACGGATAGACACTGTGAGACGTTGCATAATTGGAGAATTCGCCTAGTGGTCTATGGCGCACGCTTGGAAAGCGTGTTGGTGTAACAGCCTCACGAGTTCGAATCTCGTATTCTCCGCCAGTAGGGTTTTCGGATGATTCCGGAAGCCCTTTTTTCATGCCCGAAAATGGCTTCCTTTCAGCGATTCCAACCAGTTTGGCCCATATGCCATTTTGCTGTGTGATGCCTTCGAATGACGTTGGAAACGCCGATATCGATGACACATTAGGTGACACACATGACGGACCAAATCGGTGTGTCACTCTATCGTCGAAAGGAACTCCGGCATGTTCTCTCATCCCAACCCAGGGACATGTGCATCTGACGCCTCCCACATCCGCGTCTTCGTCGGAGAACGTGATGCTTCATGTCTAACTCTTTACTCCTTTTACTCTGTTTACTCTTTTTATGTGCTGAAAAGAGTGATAAACGTTGGAATTTCAACGTTTTTGCTTACACTTTTACACTTGTCACTCTCTCTAAGGGGAAGAACACGCTCCAAAATCCTTCCCAGCCATTGGGATCATTGGGATTCCTTGCATTTTTCAAGTTCGCGAAAGTGTAGCGGCGTGAATGTGTCGGCTTCGGCGGCCATGGTTGCGACGACGGAAGGGACGATCCGATGAGCAGGAGGCGAAAGTTCGGTTCGGTCCTGGTGCGTTCCGCCTGCGACGGGCATAAGTACGTGCAGGCCCGCTATCAGCCACCGGTATGGTCCTATTCCAAGTGGCCTGACCTGCCGAGGCACTATACGAAGAATTTCGATGCGGAATACACTGCGATGGCCGAAGCGTGGCTGGCGGAACAGGAACGGCTCATCAAGCTGGGAAGCTGGGAACCGCCCCGAATCGAGAAGACCAAGGAACTAAGTTCGACCATAACGTTCCGCGAGTATGCGCTCGATTTCGTATAGAACCGCAGAAAACCGAACGGACAACGGATAGCGCCGACCACGCGCGAGAAGTACCTGCAATACCTGGACGATTATCTGCTGCCCGTCCTCGGTCGCGTTGGGCAGGCTCGCGTGCATGCGCGCGATACCGGTCAGGTTCTTCAACGCGACCGAGCTGCTCATGCGGCTGCGCCACGCGAAACGGGAGAACCGGCTCGATGCGGAGCTCCGGCAGATCGCCAGGGCGAGGCTCCCGGTCATCGACGAGTTCGGCTACATGCCGATCGACGAGGAGGGCTCCAGGTTCCTGTTCCAGGTCATATCGGATTCCTACGAGACCTGGAGCGTCATCTACGCTACGAACATCGAGTTCTCCGGCTGGGGGCGCGTGCTCGGCGACAAGAACATGGCCGCTGCGTTGATCGACCGCACCGTGCGCCACGGTAGGCTCGTCAGATTCGAGGGAGGCTCCTACCGTAGCGAGCACGCCCTCATGACCAGATAGCCAGGAAGAAAAGGGCGGTGGGTTCCGACGGCGCAGTTTCTGTTGGAAACCAGCCGCCTATGCTGCTGAAAAATAGTGCCCATACTGTGGAAGCCAACTTGCAGAAACACAGACGTGTATCCCGCCGCGAGCATGTATCCGGCGCTGACGACAATCAGGCAGCCCTTCGATCTCATCGACAGGAAATGCATCGACCTGATTTCTGGGGGGGGGGGCAAGGGAAAGCGGAGTAGAACTACACCATACTGCCCACACGGCTCGTGGAAAGGGAAAGCTGCGCCACGCCCACCTCCGGCCGTGGCGACTCGCTCCGGCCCCATTCCGACGCTGAGCCTGCGGAGTAGGTGTCCGACATCAATTCGAATCTGATGCGGGACACCTACGGATGGAGATGCCTACTCGTTCAAGCTGAATGATTTATGTTCTTGAGTTCGGCGCGCATCGCCTTGCGGACGGAGCTGCGGGACTGCGGATCCTTGAGCATTTCTTGGTAAGTCCTGCCATCTTGACGCTTCGCTCGCAGCCATTCCATGCAGGCCGTTCCGGCTTCGCGAATAGAGTCCGCGGTGTCGTCCGCCGTTGATTCCTCACACCATTCCTCGATTAGATCGGCCTCTTCGTAGAATGGTGCCGTCGCCTCGTTGAATGCAAATGTGGGAACCACGACCCTTGACGAGTAATGCACCCATCGTTGGAACAGTAGGTTGACGCCGATTGTCGATAGGGAAGCGATTCTGTCGGCTTTTTCCAATTGTTCCGGCGACACGGTGTATAAGTTGTCGAACTCGATGGCATGGTCGCGGTGTTTGGGATTGTCGTTTTCCTCGAGCTCCGGAAGCGGCATGAGATTAAAATAGCCTCCGGTCCATTCGTCGATGGTCAGCGCTTTACGGCGTGAGACCTTTGCCGCCAGTATCGAATCCTTTAGGTTGACGCCATCCTTCCGCATGGAGCATGGATGCTGCAGAATGGCTACTCGTCTGTATTTTTCACCTCCTTTGCCGTTGGGAATGGGGACGTGGTCGAAGACATCGCCGATAAGATAGGGGCGGAATGGCGAGATTTCCTTTGCACCACGGGCAAGGTAGAGTCTGGTGGGGTTGAGTCGTTCATCGTTCCCCGGGAATTCGAGCTTGTTCACGGCTATCGTTCCTTTTCGACGATGGAGAAGTTGCCGTCGGCAGCGGTTACCACATCGAAGTCGCTACGGTAATGTTCTCGCCATTGTGGGTCGAATTCGTCCATCAGGCATTCCGGGTCGGTCTGTCCGCTGGCATAGTCGAATACGAGATCGGTGCGTTCGGCGGCATACAGGTCGATGGGTGTGACGGGCGTTCCGGGCAACGGCATCTCGAACCAGGATGCGATTTCATCGACCATGAAGTGGCTCGTGATTAAAACGCACACAGCGAGAAGACTTGCAAGACTCCTCCTGTTGTCGCCGGAAGAGGAACCACCACGTCTCCATTTCCTGATGGCGGGCACGCTCACATGCACCATGCGTGCTATGTCACGCCATGAAAATCCGAGATCGGAAAGTTCTCCGAGCAGGATTCTGACGCTTTTCCTGCCCATCTCGGCGGTTTTCTTCCTCCATTCGATATCGAGGGATTTCCTATGTAAGTCTCCGTATTCCGCTTCGAGGGCACGCGCCATGCTGCGCCCGCCTCCGATTTCATCGGTAAGGCCGGCTATGGATTGTCCTGTCCCCAAGTCTAAGGAACTGGACACCGTTCCTTCGGCGGTTTCCGTTATATCTCTCCCGTTTTCCTTGATGATGGTGTCAGCCACGGCGAAGCACCTCGTTCCTGAGTTTGTCGGTAATCAATCCTTCGAATATGGAGCGCACCGGACCATGCAATTTGTCTGCCATCGCAAGAATCCGGGCCGGGGCGAATGCCGGAATATCCTCTGGCTGCCAATAGCTGTCGATGTCCAGCTTGAACAACGGCCCCGGGGCTGGAAGAGGTCGTCGAAGTTGTGGGGTCGAACCGACGACGTATGTATCCTGTGCGCCGTACCGAAGTACTAGTCTGGTTGAGTCGCCACCGGAAAACGCAGAGGCGCCCTCATTCCTGACGGGCAGCAATCCTTGGCCAATCTCTATGTCATGAGGGCCAAGCAAAGAACCATCGACCCACTCATCCCATCTTGGAATGCCGGAATCATCATTCGACGGTACGCGGATTTCATCGATGTATCTAAGACCGATACGCGTGACACCATCCGGAACTATCGCATCGGCAAGCGCCGTCAGAGATTTCTCTAAAAGCAGGCGTACATCCTCGTATCGGCGATATTTCGTCGTTTCCACGGAAATGGAGTCCGGTCTTACGGTGACAACGGTTCTTTTGTCACGGCTGGACCATCGCAGCGCCTTTGTCTGTGAGACCTGGGGTTGAGACATGGAACCATCTGGGGCAGCGGAGAAAGATAGATTTTGCTCCACATCCTCGGTTCTGATCGGGAGTGTTTCCTTTACTGCTTCGGAGATTATTCTGGACTGTTTTTCATCCAATGGTCCGTGCGCGGTGTGCTTGATTTCGGCCACCATGAGCACTATAGGCGCATTCGGGTAGATTTCTTCTTCCATGCTAATAATCATAACAATTCTGTAACCAAAACTGTAACCATTTCTCAAACTGAGGAACATGTCATTTACCTTTGAGAGGCGTGCTTGTCTTGGTTGAAGCCACTAATCACGGTGATAGAACGGCAGGTATCGTACGGTCCGGCGTGATTCTTCTGTTATGGGATTTTGGAAGATAAGGTCGCCTTCGACCTGAGAAGTCCGAAGTGTTCCCTGAGTGAGAAAGTAGTGCGGAGCCCTCCCCTGGCCGCTTGGAGACGGCAATGCAGATACGCGGCGTTGATGTGCTCTTCCATGCTCATGTTCTCGAAACATCCCTTCGCGGCTCAACGGTGATGTTGCGGGTCTTGACGACGAATTCCGGAGCGTCGGTCTTTTATCCAGAGTCCGGTGATGCTGTTTCTCCTGTTCTCGCAAATGTGGGGGATCCACAGCGATTCAGCCAGACTTTCGTTGCGTTCGTATACTTTGTCAACAAAACACGATTGGTTGATATCTGGGCCGTTTCTGGGATCGGAAAGGTCTGCGTGCTGACGATTCGCTTGTCGTCGGGTACGTCGAAGATCATCGTGCCGCCGCTTTCACAGCTCAAAGCTGTAGCAGTAATACATCAATTTGGTGGAATCGGACTACGTCGTTGTGCTTTGAATTCCAGTTGCCTTAATTCGTTTTCGGTCAGATACTGCCTGAACCTATCGATGTCTCCGGTCGTCTCGGTCCTTTTGCCTTAAATAAACAAATCGCGGAAAATTAACGTTTTCTACGTTCCTATCTTGTGAATGAGGTCACCGGCTTAAATAAAAACTCTGTGCTGATGACTGGAATGTTGAGGAAAGCCTGATGCCGAATTCATTGTCCCATAACAGACTGATGCCCGGGAACATGGTGACGGTGCATGTCCGTGCTTGATGCAGACTTATGACCTTGCCTCCGGATGACGCATCGACTTTGCTGAATAAGCTTTTCTTGAAAAAAATAAAGGAATAAAGGTTTTGATGGAGGGCAGGATCATTGCATCGACCCATTGTTTAAATAAAGACATTCCCCATGGATTAACATGGTGAGATGCTGCCGCCCCAAAAGCCCTACGCTTCGCTCCGGTCTGCTTTTGGGTTGCCTAGAAATGACCCATGATCCATATTTCGTTGCATCTGATTTGGTCGGATCTGGCGTGGAAGTCGGGGCAAAGCATGTGTAACGGACCCATGACCCTTGGAATTATTAGGTTTGTGGCTTTGAACAGAAAATGCACACTATAGACAACTCTATAAAGTGTAAAAGTGTAAGCAAAAACGTTGAAATTCCAACGTTTTGTTACTTTTTTCAAAACAGTGAAGAGTAAAAAGAGTAAATGTGTAAAAGTGTAAATCAGAGGCCCTGATAGGCGCTTAGAGTGACAAATAGAGTGCTACAATCAAACCAGTAATCGCTGAAAGCCTTGCTATCACTGGGTTTGAGGATAGTTGTTAGGGAATCTCGTTTCTCCGCCAGCAGGGCTTCTGGATGATTCCGGAAGCCCTTTTTTCATACCAAAAATGGCGATTTTACAATGGCCTGTTGCGTAGATGTGCGACGAAAAAGTTGCGAAACAGTGGGGGAGTTGCACATATCGCTGATTTCGTTCGCAGTAGCATACTGCCTTGCGTTACGCTCAAAACGGTGACAGTTACCAGTGGAGAGATTGTCGGCTGAGAGCGCCGGAAGAGAGGAAGTGCTGCGATGGCTGAGGCCGACGATGAGCTAGATATTCGGCGTGAACTCGATACCCGCGATTCCCTGGCTTCGATGGCCCACTATCATGCATCATCGCCGAGTGCCATTACCGCGCAAGTGTTGCCGCCAAGCTTCATTCCCACTGCGACCGGGCGTGTTCGCCCCGTGACCGGTGCATTTCCTGCAATCCAGTCGGACGAGCAGGAAAAGCAGTCGCAGCTTGGCCGTTCCGTTCGATCCGTACGTTCATTGGCTGCAGGCTCGCTTCGTAAATCGCAAGATTCCAATGCAGACGGTAATGACGATGACAACGGCAATAACGGTATTACGCCCCGCATGGCATCCAGTGCCCCGCACTACGTCGACTAACGTTATAAGGCTGCGAATCCTACTCAACAACCGTAATAAATGGACTTGCTGGCAATTCAAGATCGTTATAGAGCAGACTGGAAATAGCCGGATTTCCGCTCCACCAATAACGCACTTGAGTTACCGTGTTAAGATTCGAACTTCCATCAGCGGCACTCAGCACAATCTGCTTACCTTTGATTTGGGAAATCAGTACCTTCTGTGCCATCGGTGCTGTTATTGCCATTGGCCGTTCCGTCAGTTCCGTCACCGCCATTGGTGGCCGTGGATTCGTCGGCCTTCTGCAGGGCCTGCTTGAACTGCTTGGCCTGCTTGTCATACTCGGCTTTTGCGGCGTTGGCTTTGCTGATGGTGGAGGAGGCGTCGGCGGCACAGCTCAGCGTTTTCGGAGCGGTGACTTCCGTCTGGTGAAGTTCAGCAAGCTTGTCGAGATCGTAAGACTTGTCAAAACTGGTGAACGCTTCGGAGATTTTTGCCTTCAGCTGGAACGCCTTCGAATAGGAGGTGTTCATGGCCGTGACGGCTTCCTGGCAGTCGTTTAGCGCGGCCAGGTCACGCATTTGCTGCGACGCACGTATGCCTGTGAATCCGAAGATCGTACCCAGAACGACAACTACGACGACTACGGTGATAATGATTTGGCGGTAGAAGCGCTTTACATGCTGGTCCGTCCAAGCGTCGCCATCGCTGATGCCTTGCGCTATGACCTCGTCGAACGAGTCTTGCGGTCGACGGGATTCGTTCGATTTAACGGATCCGTCTGCTTCGAACGATTGCTGATCGCTGGTCTTGGCCGTGTCGCCACTGACGATTGTGCGTGTTCCGGTTGCGTTGGCGTCGATCGCGTTGGTGTCGGCTGCGCTGCTGCTGGTAGCGGCGTCAATACCGTCGGCAGAAGTGTTGGGTGTTGTGCTTCCGGCAATTGTTCTCGGTGCGCGTGACGAGGTATTTTCCTCGCTTGGCTTCTTGCCGTGCCGTGCCATAACCCCTCCAGAATCTGCCTGCTATTCTGTGATCCTCGGTGCCGGCTTCCGGTCCTGGTCAATGCTGACCGTGCCGAGTGCCCACCTGAAATGCCAATATACAGCGTACGATACCCGTTTGTCCCCGATTTACCGCACTCGTGTTGCCTCATATAATGCACGTGTCCATTCTTCAACTTCTGCATGCTTGCCGGAACTTCTTAAAATTTTTGAGAAGTGCTGTGTTGGGGTTGTGGGTTGCAGTTAGAGTTGACGATTAGGGCGTTTGCGCCGAATATTTGGGGTTGATGACTGTATTCAAGAGAGGCTGACGAATGGTTTCGCCACATCATGTTGTGAAGATTGCGACTGCGCTGTCTGCGGTTGCGTTGACTGCTTCCGTTGCGGTTGCGCCGGCTTACGCATTGCAGGATATTGCGATTGAGGATGCTGTTGCGCAAAGCGGTTCCGTTACTGCAGATCATGGCGTTGTTATGCAGTCTGACGATCAGTCGGATGATCAGACGGGCGACCAGCAATCGCAAGACAGCATGCCCGACAATCCGAATGCGAAACTTCCGGATAACGTCAGTGACGAGATTTCCGACGATGCCACCGTGGTTTCGGAAGACCTGGCTGTCACCCCCGAAGGTGAGGTCAAGAACATCGAAACCGGCGAAATCGTGACCGATCCAACATTGGTCGGCACGAAAGATCAGCAGCCGGATCCGCTCGCCAAAACCAACGGCGAATCCTTCATTCCGGTAAGTGCGGAAGATGTCAAAAATGCTGTAGCCGACGCGAACGTACAGCTCTCCAAATTCGAAAGCAATGAATACGGCGCGCACTGGGGCACCTACAACAATTCGAAAGCTTTCTTTGACTACCAGAACAACCTGTTCGTGCAGCAAGCCAAAGGCGTGATCGACGTTTCCGGATGGCAAGGCGACATCGATTGGGCCAAAGCGAAAGCCGACGGCGTGGAAGGCGCGATCATCCGCCTCGGCTACGGCGAAGGCAACAATGCCGACAAGAAAGCGCAACGTAACATTTCCGAATGCAAGAGACTTGGCATCCCGTTCGGCATCTACTGGTATTCCTACGCGGACACTCCGGCGCTCGCCAAAGAAGAAGGTGCCGACGTGGTCGCCAAACTCAAGCAATTCGGTGTGAATCCGAGCGACTTGGCGTACCCCGTGTACTACGACCTGGAAAAGTGGACCTGGGAGGGGCATCAGCCGCCCACCGACCCGAACGTGTACAACAATATCGTCAACAATTGGTACAGCGCACTACAGTCCGCCGGATACAAGAATCTTGGCGTTTACTCGTACACCAGCTACCTGCAAGGACCGCTGAAACATGCCGACATTTACGCCAAAACCACGTGGGTGGCGCAGTATGGCGCTCGCATGGGATTCGACTCGTTCCCGACCAACAGTCGCGGATGGCAATACACCAGCTCCGGCAAGGTGGACGGCATCAGCGGCAATGTGGACATGAATGCGTTCGGGAACAAGGAGTTTGTGAATGGCGGGAGCAGCAATGCTTTACAAGCGGCCATTGATGTACGCAAAATGACTGCAGTTACCATTCCGAATGGCAATTATTACATCAATGTTCGTTCCAAAGTTGCGTCTAGTGTTGATATTCCTGGTGGAAGTGCTGCAGATTCCACCGCCATTCAGTTGTATTCCGGTAACAGTTCCAAGGCTCAACAGTTCACTTTTACTAGGCAGTCTGATGGGAGCTACGAGATCGTCAATGTGAATTCCGGCAAGGCTTTGGACGTGCGTAATGGTGTTGCTGAGAATAACGCTATAGTGCAACAGTATTCTCGAAATAATTCTCAAGCTCAACGATGGTTTATTCGTGATTCTGGAGCGGGATATTATTTGCAATCCGCTCTCGGTAATTGGGTTCTGGATTTGAGCGGTGGAAATACTGCGAATGGTGCTGCGATTCGGCTGTATACGCCCAACGGCACTGCTTCACAGCTGTTTGTTGTTTCGTCAAGCGATGTCAACATAGCTACTGGAGTATCGATGATTATCACTTCGGTTGCGAATAAAAAACTTGTCACGGATGTGACGAGTGCGTCAACGGCGAACGGGGCACGAGTTCAGCTTTATTCAAGTAATAATACGAACGCCCAGAAATATCGATTTGAATCAATTGGCAATGGAACTTATAAGATCGTCAATGTTAATTCGGGCAAGGTGCTGGATGTATCTGGCGGATCTACTGCTAATGGAGCGGCATTGCAACAATATACGAGTAACAATACTGTTGCCCAACAGTGGACGGTGCGAAATTACGGTAGTGGCAAGGTTGCGCTAGTGTCGGTGAATGCTAATAAGGCTGTCGATATTCCAAGTGGTAATGCCGTGCAGCAGGCTCAGCTGCAGCTTTATTCGCCGAATGGCACCGTTGCTCAACAGTGGTTGGTTGCAAAGGCGCCGTTAACGTTGCGCGAACGTTTGAATGAAACCGCGGCCAAGCATAGGCAGGATCTGCCGGATGGTACGTACACGTTCGGATCGAAGCTTAATACGTCTATGAAGATGGATGTAAGCGGCGCTTCCCGTTCAAATTATGGAAACGTGCAGATTTGGGCAGGTAATGGAACCAATGCGCAGAAGTGGAAAGCGACGCATGATTCCAACGGGTATGTGACCCTGACCAGTGTGAACTCCGGCAAAGTGTTGGATGTGAATGGCGGCGTATCTGCCAACGGAACCAACGTGCAACAGTACGATTCCAATGGAACATACGCTCAAAAGTGGATAGCTGTCAAAAACTCCGATGGCTCATACACGTTCCAGTCGGCGCTCGCGGAAAACAAAGTTCTTGATGTTTCGGGTGCTTCTACCTCGAATGGTGCCAATGTGCAACTATATGCCGCAAATGGTACGAATGCCCAAAAGTGGGTGAAGTAGCAGACGGATTAACCGATAAAATATGGCTGAGGACAAGTATCTTTTTGCTCTCAGCCATATTTGGAATCTGTGCTATTTCTGGCGCCGCATCATGGCGAATTGATTGGCGTCAATGATAAATGCTTTGCGGTCGTTCTTGGCCATGACATCGAGGATGATGCCGGTGATGAACAATAGCAGTCCGGCAATGACGAGCATGACCGCGCCGATAAGTGTGGGGAATCGCGCCACCATGCCGGTGTGCCAGAAGTCCATGGTTACGCTGCCGCATAGCATGATGCCGATGATGCCGATGATGGCGCCAAGTCCACCGAAGAACGGCAGTGGCTTGTATTCGCGGATCATACGGAAGATGGTGCTCATCACCTTGATGCCGTCTCCTACGGTGTCAAGCTTGCTGACGGATCCAGCCGGCCGATCGCGGTACTGAATTGGCATCTCGAACAGACGCAGGTTGTTGTTCAACGAGTGGATGGTCATTTCGGTTTCGACCTCGAAGCCGCGCGACAACACGGGGTAGGTTTTGACGAAGGTGAATGAGAAGGCACGGTAGCCGGTCATGATGTCGGTGACGTTCGCATGGAACAGGCCGTTGATCGAACCGCGCACCAGACGGTTACCGAAGTTGTGGAACGGGCGCTTGTTCTCTTGAAAATACGTTGAACTGAGCCTGTCGCCAATCACCATGTCGTATCCTTCGGCGATCTTCTCGACCATGGCGGGTGCCGCGTCGGCTGGGTAGGTGTCATCGCCGTCGGCCATGACGTACACATCGGCGTCGATGTCTTCGAACATGGCTCGGATCACGTTGCCTTTGCCTTGGCGTGGCTCCTTGCGGACGATGGCCCCCTCCGCCGCCGCGATCTCGGCGGTGCGGTCGGAGGAGTTGTTATCGTATACGTAGATGTCTGCTTGCGGCAAAGACGTTTTGAAATCACGAATGACCTTGCCGATGGTGACTTCCTCGTTATAGCAAGGAAGAAGTACTGCAACGGAAACGTTCGAATTCTCAGGCATATGCTCCACTATATCCCTTGTACTGGTCTGCATGGGGAATGGATTATAGGTGATGTTGCATACTTGAAGCAAATGGATTTATCGATTCACATTAATTATCACGAGTGTAGCGTGACGAAGTGTTCGTCTTGAATGCCGAATCGCTTTTGAAATAATCGTTATAGTTGATCTCCATGTTCGATTGGCCAGCGGCTATAAAAAGTTCGCCCACGCATACATCATGTACCGTGTTTTCATCACGGTGGCAGCTATGGCAAATTCCATGGTGTATTGGGCAAGTGACCCTTTGATTCTAGGCAACTTGATTGAAAATTTTCCTGCTTTATCGATTGTTGAAGAACTGGCGTATTTATGTTTTCCTTCTCGCAAAGTAACGGAAATTGTTTTCCCCGATGAGGATTTCTGAGCTGAGCCGCTTAAGGTGGTGGTTTTGTTCTGTTGCAGAACCATGCTGTCCATTACACAGCTCGGTAAAGGAAGGGCGGTGTTTCCGTTTTCTTGTGGTGTTTTCTTGCTTTCCTGAGCGTACGCAGGAAAACAGAATGAATGACAGTGTCAATGAGAAAGTTCTTCTAAACATCTGAACAAATTTATGAAAGTGGAACGTTGCTATGGCGCGAGTATAGCGGTTTCCAAACTTGTTTTTCATGTCTCGGACTTCTGATTCGTAGATAAAGATGCTGTGTTTTCCAGATTAGATATGAGAGCGGACGCCTGCGGATGAGTTTCCGCTTCTGTCGGAGATACTTTAGCGTTGATATGCTAAGGGCGTGCAAGTTGGAGAAGGAAAGGACGATCAGTGACGGCGAGACAAACAGATATGTGGCAAGGCTCTGTCGACAGGCGGGAAAGCAGCTGTCACGGTACTCACTATGTATTTGTGGACGTGCTGAACATTGTTTCCTGCTTTGCCGTGGTATGTCTGCATACGTCTTTAGGTGTGTTCTCTCTGCAACATACTTTTCTATGGACATTCCAAGAGCTCATGCAGGCGATGTTTATTTTCGCTGTGCCTATTTTCTTCATGGTCAGCGGAATGAATCTTTTGGATTACCGGAAGAAATATTCTACGAAAGTGTTTTTCAAAAAACGATTCGTACGAGTGGGACGTGCGTTGATTCTGGGCAGCATCGCTTGCTATTTATTGTTCGGTTTGCTTCCCGGCCTGTTTTATGGAGCGCAATCAATCGCCGATGGTTTCGGTCCTGTCGATTTTTGCAAAAGATTCCTTACCAACTCCATTATCGATATTTACTGGTTCCTGTATACCATCATCTATTTGTACTTATTGACTCCATTGCTTTCAAAAATCGTCCATGACCGTCGTTTGTTGGAATATGCTATTGCACTGACGCTGTTCTGTTCAATTCTGATTCCTGCAGCAAAAGCCATTGGAATCAACGAGGAATATTTCAGCCCATTGTTGAGCTGGCCGCTATTTGCTTCCAGTGCCCTGCTGTATTTCCTGCTGGGATATTATTTGGAAAACTACGGCTTGCCGTTGCATTGGAATGCGCTTGCATGGGCCGCAACTTTCCTCGGATCTGTGACGTTGATGTTCCTCGGCGGTTTATGTTGGAACGGTTTCTTCCAGAATTCGATGGGGGTGGAATACCAGAATTATCTTGTCGGCATTTCCTCTCCGTTATGTGTGATATCCGCGGTATCACTGTTCATGCTCTGCAAAGCGCTGGAGCCATCCCTTCAGCGTGGATCTGACAGAATGAAGTCGATAATTCGCAAAGTGTCCAGCGTCTCGCTCGGTGTATATATGTTCCACCTACTGCTGGTGAACCTTACGCTTGGTGGGCCTTTCGAGCGCATCCTGACGTTTGGGCAATACCACCCATTCATTAAGGCCATTGCGGTCTATCTGCTTACTGGCATTGCCGTATATGTCGGCAAGTGGTGCATCTCAAAGGTGAAACGAGCCCTACTATCGAAGTGAGTCAGCGTAGGACTCACGTCCGGAGAGACGATTTAGGATTCTTCAGGCAAATGCTTCAGCGTAAGTGATAGAAACAGTGGAATGATATACAGCATAGGCAACACATAGCGTGTTGCCTCCGTGTGCGTGGAAATCGGTCCAGCAAATAGAACAAGCATTGTGATGAACATTGGCAGATTAAGCATCAACAGATTAAGTTTGTTCTTCTTGGATCTCAGTATGAGAAACATGATGGCAAAAGGAAGTATTGTAGCCCAAAAGGCTTTTTGCCATATGATATTGAGTATAGGCGTCGCTGATAATGTGTCTGCGTAGAATTGTCCAATCGCATTACCGGCTTTAGTATTATCTGTCCAAGGCATGTATTGTTCGATGTTTTGATAATGATGTTTGGAATTATTGATTGGACGCATCATGCTGAGGTCTTGTTCTTCTCCTGATGCGACATTGAATGAGAACCATGCGACGGAGAGCCCGCCCCATCCTGCTATCATGTCGCCGGGATGCTTAACCAGTTGTTTCGTCCACGTCGTGATTAAGGCATGTTCATCTTTAGAAGATAATTCCTGTCCTTTTATCGGATCAGCTTTATACCAGCAGTAAGCATCTTGGAGTTGACCAATATCCATATGGTAAATTTGTTGGATTTCGTCGATTTCGGCTACACTCAAATCATCCTTATGGTTATGCACCACATTGGCGACTTGTTGCATGGGCACAGCAAGAATCTCGTTACTTTCTCCTGGTGCAATGTGCAATGCTGGCAAGATAAAAGTTGGCACGATTATACCAACAACTAAATAAGGAACACCACCTAAAACAATAGTAGCTATTTTATAGGACCAATGTTTGACAACGAAGCATGCCAAAAGAAGCAGAGCCAGGACAATGATATACATGCCTGTTTTTTTTGTTAAGGATACGGCCAATGCGTCTGCGATAAAGAAAACATCAAATGAAACGGATTTTAAAATTGTCCCCTGTGTTCTCCAAAGTTCACAGAATGCGATAGAGAAGAATACGAAAAATGGCGTATTGAAAGTATCTTTCGCAAGAGACATCGACATCATGGGGATGATGGGGAAAAAGGTAAGAAATACAGCAATAAAGAAACGGCATTTCCAAGGTATGTTGTATTTGCCTGTATAACAGACTGTACAAGCGATGGCCAATGTGGACAGTAACGACTGCACGAGCACTAGCAGGTACAATCCATAAGTAGCGTTATTGAACAATACTTTGCCAATATGTGCGAATCCGACATACAAATACGTCATCATGAAGGGATGATGATCGGTGAACGGCACTGAAGGGTCATAATATTCCATCAGTTGCCAAGAAGTGTCGTACCAGTAGACGCCCGGGAAATAAGCTACAAAATACGGAATCCAGAATGCCGTCACGAGACACCATAATGTGATAATGGATCGAGGAGACCAGTCCAAGGTGAGTTTGCGGAACGCTCCGAACGGTTTATTCAGTGATTCGTTATGGTGATTTATGCGCGGAACTATTTTTGTCGCAGCGAAAAACAGCAGTGTGAACAGGACAATATGAAAGAGAACGTTCACATAAAGCAGCGCATTTCGGGTATCGATTTTGCCCTCATGCTGGCCAATAAAAGAACACATGCCAAATAACGTGCCCAGAAGAATGGGGATGAGATAAGCAAAGTTATGTTCGGCAATTCTAAAACTTTTTGTGGACTGTTTCAATGTGATTATTCCCTTCCTCGAACTGCGCGACCGATGGCCTTCGCCACGGCACGTCGACGCGAACCGATCGGCATGATTGGGTCGATAATGCGTCGAATGGCATTGTCTTCGCCAATAGCACGAGGTGGCTTGACGGATTCAACAACAGGCTTCGAAGAAGCAGTGGCTTTCACCACGCGCTTCAACAAGCGTTCATAGAACGGTGTTTCGCGCGCATAACGCCAGTAAATGGATGCGAAATCGCAATCCGGATCAGTCCACGGCTTCTGGAAGCCGGCGTAGTGGATGATTTGCGGATTGTTGCGTGACTTCATGTAGGCGTCATAAATGTCGTGCGGAGCCTGCACAAACAGATTGCCGACACGTCCGCCGCAATCGTGAACCACATTCCACTCCCACGGCAAATACAGTACTTCTCCCTCACAGTGTGCGTTAAGCACATCTTGGTCGTTATAGATGAACGCAGGGTTAGACGCATACGTAAGCCACTGCTTGATGGTGTAGCGCTCGCGCATGGCCTTGGTGTTGAGCACGAGAACGCCAGCTTGGAAGTAATCGTAAGGATTCTTCATCTTCAGCACATTCTTGGCATACCCCATGCGCTTGCCATGCTTGACGTTGAGGTTGGCAAGGAAGTCGATATCTCGAATCGCACCGAGCAGCTTGCCTTGCAAGTCGGTGTTGCACAACTTGGAAATATCGCCATTGATGACGATATCCGAATCCAAATACAGCACCTTGTCGTAGAACGGCAATAGCTTCTGGATCAGGAATCGATAGTAGGTTTCGATGCTGATATGAGCATTATTCGTGGAAAGATCGTATCCAGACAGCTCACGCTCCACATTGGTGAATCGCAATGACATGTTCGGGAACTGCTTGAGGAAGTCACGCAGTCGTTCCTGCTTATCCCAAGCGATGTTTCGTTGTAGAACCACAACATCATAGAAATATGTCGGATCAGCATTCTTCATGGCCGAATAAACCGTGGTGGTGAGCTGCGGAACATAATTATCGTCCGCTGCAAACACGACTGGAACGATCGGCTTGTCGAATACATCAAGCGGCTTCAGCTCTTCAGCGGGTTCCGGATTGGTAAAGTGAACACACTGAAGCTCCTTGAACTTCCAATTGGAACCGATGCGCTTATGATGCATCAAATAGATGTTCAGCAGGCGTTCGGAAAGGTGCCCCGGAGTACGCAACGCTTCCTTGCTGTAGGCACTATAGTTGGTGTTCTTATCGAACTCCTCAAGAATCGGGAACATCCAAGAGCAATAGTCGAAGAAGATCTCCTTCTTCATAATGAACATATTGCAGAAGCATGCCTTGTTGCCCTTGAAGAAAGCATCGGCATCCTCTTTGTAATCCGGATACATCTTGCATAGAATCCGATAACAGCGGAGCAGATCATCATCGTGCAGCAGGGGAGCGGCTTCCCACAATGCGCGAGGAGTACCATGCTTGTCGATGATCTTTGTGAGATCTCCAAACGGGGTGGTGATGACATCGTATTGGCGAACTATCTGCTCGATGTTTTTATCATCGAGCCCATATTCTTTCGCGGCTCTGGCGTCGATGTAGTCATCCATGATTTCGCCGTATGGATTCTCCTTGTGAGGAGTGTCGGAGAAATCAAAATAGCGGCGATAATGGCAGAAGCCGTAATAATCGGCATCCACATTCTTCCACGCCCAATATTGGGTGGTCAGTTCGCAATAGCGTGGATTGCGGTCAGAGATATTCTCGCCTTCGTCATCGTGGAACGCCCAGGGGAAACGATAGCTGCCTTCGTGCAGGCCAACCTGCACAGGCTGCATGATGGCGCTATCGAAGGTGTCAACGTTCTTATGCGTGGTGAAGAACAGACGAATGCGTTGCTCGTTGTACTTCTGGAACGTTTTCGTATTGCGGGTTTTTTCAGTGAGCTCAGTCATATGGCGGGTGGCGATTTGTTTCATTTCATGGAATCGGATAGTATCTTCGGATACTTGATCAGTGGAGACGCTGATGGCATTGGCCATTGCGAACCAGTTCGGTAAAGTATCGTCCGGAGCAATCAATTGATCTGCGGAAAGCAGAGCGTAGGCTTTATCACGTACGAAGCGGTAAATCTCTCGACCAGTGATTGCCGGGCCGAAGACCTCCTGCATGGATTCCAACGCTTCGGCTTTCTCATCTTCGGGGATACGAACAGCCCAGTCATTCGCGAGAATTTCGGTGGCTTTACGCTGGAATCCCTGTGCGCATGAACGCAACATGTCGGAATGCTGTGTGTAGGCGAACTCATATGATGCATCGAAATCCGCCTTGAAATGTTCGCAGTACTTTGCGTATTTCTTTGCACTGATAGTGTTGGTTCCGCTGATGCCTCGCCCATAGTAGTACACGTATCCGCGGCAGTGCTTGCAGGAATGGTAGGTCTTCGCGAAAGCAGAAACGACGAAGCACTCATAGCCGTCCTGGGAACGTCCAAGCCTGTCTTTGGTCATTGCGGCAAATGCTTGCTTGAGAACGGATGTCTTGTATAGGCGCTGGGTTATGCGCCAATCCACCTTGTAGCCTCGGGACTCATCGAAGATGTCGCGAACGATATCCTCCCCTGATAAATCCGGTATCTCGGTGTTGTTAAAGCTTTCAAAAGCTTCCTGTTCGGATTGAAGGAGTTCATTGGCACCGATTACCGTCAGACCATAATGAAGAATATCCACGGGATGTTGAGACAATTCCTGCACAAGCTGTTCGCACATGTCAGGTTTCAGCGCATCATCACCGTCAAGGAAGAACGTGTATTCGCCAGTAGCAGCCTCTGCTCCGGACATACGAGTGCGATGCGTGCCCATGTTGGGATTGTTGGTAATCACGCGAATGCGGGGATCCTGCGTGGCGGCAGCCTCTGCGATCTGGGCCACGTCGTCGGTGCTCGCGTCATTGACTACAATTGCCTCGATGTCGGAGAACGTCTGATTTCGTACGGAATCAAGACATTCCTGCAAGTACGAACCTACGTTGTAGGCAGGGATGACAATTGAAATCTTAGGCATTGATTCTTCCTTCAGGGAGCATTGATTTGCAGTATTGATGCTAGATGACGTTTATATATTCAATCGTCATAAGAAATGAGATGCATTTGCATGGCACGGTCATTCAACAAGGCATAATCTCTCGTATTAGCTTTATCTCTGACCGCGAAAAGCAAAGAATTATCGTCATTAGTATAAGCAATCATATCCGTTCGCTTATCATCTTTTAAGTTTTCAGTACGGAAAGAGCCTACAAGACGAAATTCGCCGTTATTAAACAAAGCGAGGGGCATCTCCATGTGTAAAATATGATGACCCTTCTGAACTTTGAGGTTCTTCTGACCTGAATCATAAGGGATTCCGCCACGTTTAATATCGTTCATTGCAATTGCGATGTAACCGTCATCGTCATTGTATTCGTATTCAATGTCGAATTTGAAAGTATCAGAACAATTAGCAACAGTTGGTGAAACTGGAATGAATCGGAATGTGGGGACACGGTCGTTGAGTCCTTCTGGATGTTCATTCTTTTTCGGATGACTGTGCTTTTGGTCACTTCTGATATTTTCGAGAGTGTATTGATCAGCAACTGAGTCTTTATCTCCCGAAGCAATGATATTGCCGTCTTTGATTAAGATAGCTTTATTACAATAACGTTTCACTGCGTCCATGGAATGCGTGACCAAAATGACAGTTTTGGTCGGATCCCTCTTGATTTTAGTGAAGAAATCATCGCACTTGCGCTGGAACGCCTCATCGCCGACTGCGAGCACCTCGTCCAGCACCAGAATGTCACCTTGTGCTTTAATAGCTACGGAGAAAGCGAGACGGACCTGCATGCCGGAGGAGTAGTTCTTGAGCTTCTGATCCATGAAATCTTCCAGCTCGGCGAATTCGACGATATCGTCGTACATTGCGTCGATTTCGGCACGGGTGAAGCCCAACAGAGCACCATTCAGATACACGTTCTCGCGGCCGGTCAGTTCCGGATTGAAACCGACGCCGAGCTCAATGAACGGCACCAGTTTGCCTTTAACCGTCACAGACCCCTGCTCCGGGGTATAGATTTGCGAGATGATCTTCAACAGTGTGGACTTGCCGGAACCATTACGCCCAACAATGCCGAAAAAGTCACCCTGACGAACCTCGAAATTGATGTCCCGCAGCACATGCTGCTCGGTATAGCCCTTAATACCCTTCGTCCAGTTCAGGAAGGCCATCTTCAGACCGGTGGCCTGTTCGGTAGGCAGGCGGAACATCTTGGCTACATGATCGACCTTGAGCACTACGGGGCGCTCGTCGACGTTCTTCTCTTCAGTCATTGCAATCTCAGTCATGAATCAGAGCACCTCCGCGAACTTGGAACTGTACTTGCGGAACACGTGAATACCCAGCCACAGAATGAAAGCGGACAGCACATACGGCAGTAGGCAGAGCAGTTTGTTGTCGACCATGGACCACACTGTCGGCACATATTCAGGGGAAAGCAGATTGTGGCGGATATCCATAATCGCCTGAGTGGAGGGGTTCAGCATCAGGAGTTTGGCAGCCCAGGAGAACTCCGGGTTATCGGCGACCATGGAAATGGGATAGATGATAGGTGTCGCATAGAACATTGCCTGCAGCACGACTTCCCAGATATGCGCCACGTCACGAAAATAGACGAACAGGGAAGCGAGCAGCAATGCTACGCCCAAGCCGAGGCAGTACAACTGCAGAATACTGAAGGGAACCAACAGCACGCGCCAAGTGTAATGGGCGTGGGCGAAGAAACCGAAGCAGATCACCACGAGCAGGTTGATGCCGAGAGAAATCATAGAACCCATAGTGGTGGAAGCCACAATAATGTAATTCGGGAAGTGAACCTTACGCAGCAAATCACCGCGGCCAACAATAGACTGCATACCCATACTGGTGGATTCGGAGAAGAAGCTCCACAAGCAGGTACCACACAGCAATGAAATCGGGAACGTCGGGGTGCCGTCGGAGAACTTCAAGAACTTCACGAACACCACATACATCACAGCGAACAACATAAGCGGCTTCAACACGGACCACACCATGCCGAGGAACGATCCTTGGTAACGCAACTGGAAATCGGTTTTCACCAGTTCCTTGAATACCACTATCGCGTAGTGGTACCTCTTTTTGAGGCTGTCAAAAAAGTTCTTCACAAGCGTCCTATCCTACTAGTGCGAAGTATTTGAGCACAAAAACGTGTAGCGTGCCCTTCTTCAGCAGTACTCTCATATATTCTATTGTGGAAAGGACGTTTGTTTCAGTAAGGCGGAATATCTCACATGGCTCTCACAGGAGAACATCAGCATCCGGATATCAAAATCTTCGTGTCGGCACACAAGACTGCTGTTTTCCCTGAAGGGAACAGCATCCTCCCTGTGCAGGTTGGAGCAGCCAAGGCTGCAAAGCGATTCGACAATACTCTGCATGATGATGAGGGTGAGAATATTTCCTGCAAAAATCCCCGTTACTGCGAGCTGACCGCGCAATACTGGGCTTGGAAAAACGAGGATGCCGACTACTACGGTTTCTGCCACTACCGACGCTACTTCGATTTCACCGATACCCCGCATCAGGAAAACGACTATGGCGAAATCATCGATTCCTATATCGACAGTCAAACCATTAAGGAATACGGTATCAACGATGGCGATATCTCCAAAGTGGTAGATGGATGGGACGTTATCACCACGCCGCTTAATGACACCCGTCGTATTGGTGGGTTTACGAATCTCAAGCAGCATTGGGATGCGGATAGGCATCTTCGCCTCAAGGATTTGCGTCACATGTACGACATTCTGTGCGCGCGTCATCCTGATTACAAAGCGGATGCTGATGCGGTGCTGAATGGCCATACTGCAGCTTTCTGCAACATGTTTATCATGAGGAAGGATATTTTCTTCGAGTACAACGAATGGCTGTTCCCCCTGCTGGATGAGTTTGCCGAGCATACTGATTTCAGCAAGATGGATGTGCAGACCACTCGCACTGTCGGGCATCTTTCCGAACGTTTGCTTAACATTTTCCTTGCGCACAAGCAGCGCACTGGAGCCAATTGGAAAATCAAGCGACTGCAGTGCGTGCATTTTCTGCATCCGGAACCGTTCGCCAAGCTTGAACCGTTGCAGGAGAATCCTGAAACCATTGTGCCTGTGGTTTTTGCAGCGGACGATAATTACGTTCCAATGCTCACTACCACGATATATTCGATGTTGAAGAACGCTTCCGAAGATCGTTTTTACGATGTGATCGTGCTGGAACGGAACATTTCTGACGAGAACAAGCAGATTATTACGAAATTCCTTGCGCAATTCTCGAATGCCGCCGTACGTTTCTATGATGTGAGCCGATATCTTGCAGGATTCAATCTCACCACCAGCAATGCGCATATCAGTGTGGAAACGTATTATCGTTTCATCATTCAGGAAGCGTTACCTTTCTACTCAAAGCTGCTGTACTTGGATTGCGATCTTGTAGTGAATGGTGATGTTGCCGAACTGTTCGATACGGAAATGGGCGATAATGCTATCGCCGCAGTGCCGGATATCGACTTCATCGGCAATCTCAATATGAAGGATGGTATTCGTGCCGAGTATGTGCGCAAGCAGTTGCATATGCGTGACACCTATGGATATTTCCAGGCTGGTGTGCTGGTTATGAATTTGGATCGCATGCGTAAGATTCATACGGTTCATGAATGGCTGCAGATTGCCTCGAAGCCGGGATATATCTACAACGATCAGGACATTCTTAATACCGAGTGCGAAGGTCTTGTTACCTACCTCGACTATTCGTGGAATGTGATGCATAACTGTGCTGGACGCGTGACGGGAGTGTTCGATTTCGCACCTGCAGACGTGTATAAGGCATACATGGAATCGCGCAAGGCACCAAAGGTCGTGCATTATGCCGGTTTCGACAAGCCTTGGAAGAATCCTTGGTGCGATTTCGCTCCACTGTATTGGCAGTACGCGCAGGAAACTCCGTTCGTTGCGCAAATGTACGCCGCCATGTCGGGAGTACAGAAGCCGGAACCTCCGGAACATCATGATCGGGCCATTGCTGAAGACAGTCCGATCCGTAAATATGTGGATGTTTTAGCCCCCACCGGATCCAAGCAGCGCGAACTCATGAAAGTCATAGCACGCAAGGTGCAAGGCAAGAAATAGGTAAGTGTGAAGTTGACATGGTGAACTGCCTCCCACTTTCTATTGTCTAAAAGGGAGGCAGTCCAAACTGGCTTCCTTCTGATAAAGGGGGATTCTGAAGACTTTGGGTTCGATGCAAATTCTTAATGCAATTCCGTCTGTTGCGAAGGAATGAAAGAAGGAATTGTATTTTGAGGAGAACCTGAGCATTGGAAAAACGGTATTTCTGGATATTCAGGCGCGATAAAGAACAATCATTTTTTCATGTCTCTGCCTCTTAACTGATTTGTGAGGAGGCAGAGACATTCATTAATTAATCTCGTTTGAACAAATCGCGAGTAAACACCTTGTCGGATACTCTATCAAGGGCATCATTCCAGCGATTGGCAACGATGACGGTAGATCGTTCCGCGAACGAATCAAAATCGTGCGTTATTTCGCTGCCGAAGAAGTCAGCGGCATCTAGCGTCGGCTCGTAAATCAGTACGGGGATGCCGTTTGCCTTGAACTGCTTCATAACATCCTGAATCGCGGACTGGCGGAAGTTGTCAGAACCGGATTTCATGGTCAGGCGGTAGATACCGACAATCGGATCTTTCACATCTTTGATGCGATCCATCACTTCAGAAGCAACGAATTCCTTGCGGGTGCGGTTAGCATCCACAATCGCCTCGATTAGATTCTGTGGAACCTGATCGTAATTGGCGAGTAGCTGCTTGGTGTCCTTTGGCAGGCAGTAGCCGCCATATCCGAAGCTTGGATTGTTGTAACCGTCGCCGATGCGCGGATCAAGACAAACGCCGTCAATGATTTCGCGAGTGCTCAGTCCGCGGCTTTCAGCATAAGTGTCAAGCTCATTGAAATAAGCCACACGCAACGCAAGATACGTGTTGGCAAACAGTTTGATGGCTTCGGCCTCGGTAGTGCCCACCACCAGTTCTGGAATGCCTGTACTGCCATCATGATTGACTCGAGAGCGTTCTTCGGGGGCTGCTCCATGAGCCAGAAGATCCACAAAAGTACGTGCGGCCTCTACGGAACGTGCGTCATCCTGCGGAGCACCGACAACAATACGGCTGGGGTGCAAGTTGTCAAACAGAGCGTGACCTTCACGAAGGAATTCCGGAGAAAACAGAATATGATCATCGTTCAAACGGTCGCGTAGCTGCTGCGTGTATCCGACAGGAATCGTAGATTTAATAATGATCCACGCTTCCGGCGCATACTTTCGTACTGCGGAAATCGCAGCTTCGACGCTGGAAGTATCGAAATAATTCTTCTTCTCGTCATAGTTCGTAGGCGTTGCAATCACTGCGAAATCAGCATCGGAATATGCTTCTTCTGGGTCAACGGTTGCATGGAAGTCCAGAGGACGCTCGCCGGAGGTGTTCTTCTCCAGAAAATCAGTAATCACAGCATCCACAATCGGACTCTTGCCGTTGTTTAGAAGCTCAACTTTCTCCGGAACAATGTCCAAAGCATGAACCTCATTATGCTGAGCAAGCAGCAAAGCGACAGAAAGACCTACATATCCAGTTCCTGCAACTGCAATTTTCATAGTTACCGGCTTTCGTTATTCTCGACAAACTAGCACTATTGTAGAAACTGGCGGTGATGAGTAACACGAATCTACTGAAGCTCTACGAAATTAGTGTCTTTAAGGTAATTCTTACCGGCACTCATATCGTATTGAATGAGTTTGTAATCATGGAGTAGTGTTTTAGCCTCTTCGGAAAGATCCTTCTCACTCATACGAGCTCCAGCAGCGTTGAGATATACCGGTTCTTCAGAGCTGCCTCCCGCTGCTGAAGGAACAGACATAGCAGATATGGCTTGATGCATTTCCGTCAGGAATGCCAGATAAGGGCTCACCTTTGCGTTGAGATGTGAAGCAAGTTGAGTGGAGAAATAGTTGGATGAGGTGTATGCGGAGGACGCGTCATCAAGTTTGGTTCCAGCAGCAGAAGACGCATTATTGGACCAAATGAAGTAATCGGTTTCGTGAAGACCAAGAATATTGTCTGAATCGGAGTAGGCAGTGCTATAGATGCCGGGTAAGTGGTCCCCGTAGAAAATAACAGTGATAGGACGATTGATGTCATTGAGCTGATTAAGGAAATCTAACGTTGATTGATCTGTGTAATTAAGACCCTTAGTGTAAGTCTCAATATTGAGTCGTTCATTCTCCTGAAGATTTTCGGAAGTATCAAGTTCTTTGAACTGATTATCTGTGTATAAATCCTCCTCATAAGGCATGTGATTCTGTATAGTCACAACCTGATAGAACTTGTTGGAGTCAGAGGACTGCACCTGTTTCAACACCTGGCTATAGAACGATTCATCGGAAGAATACCAAGCCGAATCTATAGGATGAAGATCTGTGAGCTTGGGTGTTCCGTCCGTGGCGTAGAATTTAGAGAATCCGAACTTCTTATAGTTGATATCGCGGAAATACATTCCACGGTTGTATGCGTGAAAGGCTACAGAAGAGTCCTCGCCATTCTTTTCATTCCATAGCTGATTGAGGGACTGATCCCACTTTTGTCCCGGAACTAATTGCTGATAGGCGATAGATAGGGTATCGCTGTAATTCGCCATGGAAAGACCCGTGAGAGCTTGATACTCGATGTTGGCAGTACCGCCACCATAGCCGGGGGAAAGCATAAGACCGGATGTTGTTTCGCTCTTGATCTGTCGAATATTTGGCATCGGATCTTCGGCGAAACTTACGCCCGGTACTCGTGTGGGGTCCGAGAAGGTTTCCGAAAGCACCATGATTACGGTGTTATCAGTCAGATTGGTTGTTCTGGACTGATTGATGGAATCAGCCTCCTTGGAGTATTTCTTTGCAATCTTGGTCATGGTTTCTTCGGAATAATCTTCGGGCTTATCCATGATCTTGGTATGTGCAAGCTGGAGGAAATTGATGGCGGGACCATTGCTGGTAGCGTCAGCAATTGGATTCCAAGGCTGGGGGCGGTCGGAAAGATTGTGGGCAAATTTTGTAGCCCAGGAATCTGCTCCGAGTCCCCACACGAAGGAAAATACGAGTGCAGTACTGAGAGCGGCTGCCAAAATGCGCGTAATCGTGCCGGCAAAATTTTTAACGCTGGCAAACGGGTGTAGCCAGTGGCAGGGGATGACCGCATTTCTGCCATCAAGGAATTGCATGACGATGCAGATGGCCACAAAGCAAATAACGCCAGCTACCGCACCGTCAACTAGAGCCTGACTGGAATTTGGAATAAAAGAAGTGAGTTCTCCCGCATTGCCTCCTGTGATGAAGTTCAAATCGGCGGGAATAACAGGTTCGTTGCGGGACTCGATCTTGATGTGATTGGCGACAGCAAATACTGTCATAACTGTGCCAAAGATGGCTGAAGCAACCCAGAAACGATTGAGAATCAGCACCAGAGTAAGGTAAATAACACCCAAAACTATGAAATTCAGTAATGCTTGGTATTGATGGTCAATCCAGATCTGGCTAACGAATTTTGTCGTGCGCCCAATAACACTTTGCAAAACTCTGGTCGTATCGTCAATTTCCGAGCCTTCAGGATATTCCGGCTCGCTGTACATGCCCCACTGAAGAAAAACGACCTCAAAAGCGGTGACTAATACGAGAACAATGGCGTAGAACGAGAATGAGAAGCGATGACGTTTCTTCCAGAGGCCATACGCCTTTTTGAAGAATTTGATGATGAGTTGAGCGGCTTTGAAATTAATAAAAGTATGCCATGCGTTTTTTACTGCTGTGGCAGCGGTGTGGATGGCGTGACCGGTAACTTTGGTTGCTTTTACAGCCGTGTGCCCTGCGGTGGAAAGCGTTTTTGCCGTGGTATGTGCGGCTCGTTTGCAAACCGAGACGACCTGATTCAAAGGCTGCTCAGCGGGTTGATGGGGCTGGAGCTCAGAAGAAGCGATTTGTTCGTTATTGTCTATTTCGGCTTTACTGACGGATCCACTGGAAACCATCTCCGGTAAACAGGGCAGGGTGCCAGCGCCTGAAATAAAGATGCTTGTGTTATCGGAGATGGCGTGAATTGCTGATTTCTGCGTATACAGTTTTGAACCGTGGTGGCCTGAAAGGGCGGATGGGGCGCAAGCGTTGCTGTCTTCGTCATTCGCAAGAGGGCGATATGTTCCACCCGCAATCGGCTGCTTAGTAAGTTTTACGTATGAAGGTGCACAAGCGTGACGGTCAGGCGAAAAAAATAGGCATCGTCGCATCCTTCAACAAGATAGCCCCTTATAATTAGGGGCTCTGTACAATTAAACCGGATACATTTTAGTGTTCAGCTGTGGACGAACGGGTATCTCGTAGATGTCTGAAAGGTAGCTGGAAGGTTAACTGTGCTACGTGGGGTATCTGCCTACAACGTAAGTGGGAAAGGGCAACAAAATGTATGCGAAATCTGAAGGGTCGTAGCGCAGGAATTGGTTGATTTGCAGACTGGGGGAGAGGCTCGATATGTGGATCTTTTTACTCAATTTGCTGCGAGCGACAGTCGACAGACGGATTTGGTGTTCAAGGTGGACGACTATATGCGCGCGCAAGTGTTGGATGCCACCAGCTGATAATGCGCCGAAAGCGTGGCTTGTATGGGGCGACGAGAAGGCGGGCGGCGGATTCGGTGCGTGGCTTGGCGCAGTTAGACCGTTGACGTGAGATGTAACGTGGTTGCCATGACAGACCATGAACGCACTATTCCGACTTCTGGACATATTGCTGCTGAACATGCCGTTCCAACTTGTGCTCGTATGAAGACCATTGCTGTTCCGGATTTTGAAGTGTTGTTTGCTGACTATAAGGGTTCCAAGCCTCAGGAAGACGAATTTGTGAAGTGCGTCGGACGGGAACGCTTATGACAGTTCGCCATGGCGATGTGACGCAGTCTGACAACTGAGATTCGGTAAGCGTCGCTTTTGAAGATGTCACGCTGCAAGCGAGTCGGCTTCACTGGAGGCGGAAGCGGGACCTGACTCATACTTGGCCTAGAGCCCGAATCTTGCCATGTAATCCAGAAGTTCTCTTCTGCCAGGACCTAAATTTAGGGTGCTCGTTTGAGTTCAATGGGTCTCTGCTTGAAAAGCCAATGATTATGCGGTCTTTACACCAAATCAAGGGTTGCGAAAGGCGCTCTCATACACCAAATCAAGGGTAACTGAGGTGCCGTTCATACACCAAATCAAGGTTTGGAGTGCGAAAAACCTGCTGAATCTGTCATAGATATCGCATCCGCCACGGGGGAAGCCGTGCAACCATTGAACTTTTCGGCTTGCGCGGGTTACGTGAATTAGTGATTCGAGACATCGCCCACGAGCGCTCCATGATGCAACCCTGCCGGTATCCTGAAATGGTGAGTAGTGAGATTTTCAAGCCGCGCAACATCATCGTGACTGGCGGATGTGGGTTTATCGGAGCCAATTTCGTGCGCTATGTGGCACATAACCATCCTGACGTGCACATAACCGTGCTCGACAAGCTGACGTATGCCGGAAATCCGCAGAATATCGCAGGTCTCCCGCAATCGCAAGTCGAACTCGTGCAAGGTGACATTTGCGATGCTGCACTACTGGAACGTATCGTGCCCGGGCATGACGCGATCGTGCATTTCGCGGCCGAATCGCATAACGACAACTCCATCGCCAATCCTGAACCCTTCATCACAACGAATGTGGAGGGTACGTTCCACCTGCTTGAGGCGGCGCGCAAGCATGACGTGCGATTCCATCACATCAGCACCGACGAAGTGTACGGCGACCTTGCGCTCGACGATCCATGTAAATTCACCGAAAGCACGCCATATAAGCCGTCAAGCCCGTACAGCGCGTCAAAAGCGGCATCCGACCAGCTGGTGCGCGCGTGGGTGCGCACGTACGGGCTTCGCGCCACGATTTCCAACTGTTCCAACAATTACGGGCCGTACCAGCATGTGGAAAAATTCATTCCACGCCAGATCACTTCCATCATGGAGGGCGTGCGTCCGAAACTATATGGCACAGGCGAGAACGTGCGCGACTGGATCCATACGGAAGACCACTCTTCTGCGGTGTGGAAGATTCTTACACGCGGGCGGATCGGCGAAACATACCTGATCGGCGCGGATGGTGAAATGAGCAATATTGCCGTGATGCGTATGATCCTGCGGCTTATGGGATGTGCCGAAGATGCGTTCGACTGGGTGCGTGACCGTCCCGGGCATGATCGGCGTTACGCGATCGACTCCAGCAAGCTGCGTACCGAACTTGGATGGAAGCCTGTGCGCATCGATTTCGAAGCCGGTTTGCAAGCGACCATCGCTTGGTATGCTGCCAACCGCGCCTGGTGGGAGCCCGCCAAAGCCGCCACCGAAGTCCGCTACCGCGCCCAAGGCCAGTAAAGCGCGTCGGACGGGAACGTTTGTGACGGTGCGTCATGGTGGATGCGACGCAGCCTGGCAACTGGGTTCGGTAAGTGGCGATTGGGAAATAACGTGCTGCAAGTAGCCGACTTCGTCAGGAAATGCCTCCGGTCGGACTGTCGAATCTGCCATATATAAGCCCGATGTGGTGGGAAAAAGTTTTTATTGGGCGGAAATCGATGGCTGAATCTCGTTGAGGCCTGCGATGGTCTCATCTAAAGCAACGGACCGTCAAACAGTTCGTCGTGGGATCCCATGCGAATGAATCGGATTGTCGACGCTTCCGGCCGCTCCGAGTAGATCACCAACACATCCATTTTCCCTTCGGCAAGATGGAATTCCGCATATCCCGAGTAGATTCCTCGTGGGTGATCAAGCATGTGAGGATTATATGATTCCGGAACGTGTCCGTACTCCTCAATAGCTTCGATTACATATTCGAGTTCCGTTACGATTTGAGGTATCCGTCGTGAGATGCGTTTGAAGTCGGTCTGAAATTGTTGGTCGAATTTGATGGTAATCATGGCGCTTTGCCTGTTCAGCCGTGATTGTTGTGCAGCCAGGCGATGGCGTCTTGCGCGCTGTTGAAGGTGGCCGCGTCGTCTGGGAGGATACCGCGTTCCTTGGCTTCGGCTTCGAGCATGGCGCGCTTGGTCTGCTCGTTTGGTTCCGCGGCGCGCGCGGAAGTGTCGAAAGGCAGGCGCTGCTGGTTCACGAGCTGGATGCTTGCCATGGTCACGTAAGTGTTGAAATTCATGCCTATGGCGTCGAGTGTCTGGTTGACCCGAGCTTTCAGATCGTCGTTCATGCGAATGGTAATATTGCCCATCTGAATCACCTGCCCTAATCTTGCGTGCAATTAATGTGTATTCTATGTCAAATGCACGCATGTTGCAATTGATGATGGGGATAAGTGTAGTTTCTGACAAAAATGACAACTTGTCGGTTTTCAGAAACTAGTACGTTGAGGCGAATTGAACCGCACCCCGATTGTTGGACTGAAGAAATTCAGATTAGATGATTGGAGGTGCAGTTTCATTATGTGCGCCGACCGCAGGAAGCACTACGATGACGAGTTTAGGCGCGAAGGTCCTGAAGCTCATCAAGATTGGTAGGGGAGGCGACTCGCTCGCCCGCAGGCTTGCCATGCCGGTTGCAGACCCGCGAGACAATGGGCCCTGCTGTACGGCTCCTATTGCGTTTCCTGGTGTGGAGCAGCCGACAACTTTTGTTTAATGGCAGTCGTTGTCGAGCCTCTACGAGACGTGAGGACGCAGCATGTCCCGGATGCGCGTGTTCCATAACTCGATGAGGTTGCTCATGGGCGGAATCGGCTCCGCGTACCCGTCCGGCGGGTCGAGGAACGCGAACAACTGCCCCTCCCGTATCCGACTGCGACCTATTCCGGACACACATTTTGGCCGCTGACCCTGGTTTGAAGTAGCATGTATCCTCGTGAAGGGGAAGAAGCTTTTTCAATGGATGCCGGCGTTGGTGGCGCTATGCGTGTTGGTTGAAGGGCTTTTCTTTATAGGCGTTACGCTTCCAGGACATGTCCCCGATATCTGGGCACATGTTTACCGTGTCGACGCCATTCTTAATGGTGATGTTGTCGCAAGACCGGTTTCTTCGCGCAGTATGTTGCACAACACAGAAAATGGCGTAGTCGGTGGTGCTGTAAACAGAGAGTGGATGCGGTATTCGCTTGAACAATACGACGGCTATGACCCTGCCGTTGTGATTCCTGAATCCGTGAAAGACGATTCAAACTCAACTGTTGATCTTCCATTCAATAATACCGCGATAAATTCTCCTGTGGTTTACGCTCCTCAACTGGTTGGTTTTGCGGCAGGCCGTGTACTGAGCTTGAGTGCTGGAATTACCTATCATCTCGCGGAAGTGTGCATGCTGAGCGTGTATGTGTTTCTCATGTATTGTTCGGTGCGAGCGTTGCCTAAGTGGCGCATTCCGGTCGGTTTGTTACTATGCCTCCCACAAATGGTTCGACTGGCTTCGTTCTCAATTTCTGCAGACTCTGTCACTCAAGGGATGGCTATACTGCTTAGTTGTCTGTTGTTCCGTGAAATTGTAAGCAAGCGATCTGTTTCGAGCGCCGTTCGGTTAGCCGTCGTCAGTGTGATACTAGCGATGTGCAAGTTCATATATCTACCACTGGTTTTGCTTTCGATTCCGACAATATTTGACTCCGCGAATAAGGCGCTAGATGGTAGGATGCGGCTGCGTATAAATCGCGGTCGCGCTATACCAATTTTGATCGGAACGTTCATTTCTGGCGTATGGGTTCTGTTGTGGCTGAAAATCAATGCTTGGTACACAAACTGTCCCATGATGGTTTCATATGAGCAGATGACTGCGCGAAAACGTGCTTTGCTGACAGATCCCTACGTGTGCGTTGACGCAATAAGGAACATCGTGTGGTCGGTGGTACACGCCCAATCCAACATGAATGTGAAGATCTCCAGCGTCTATATTGCGCTCTGTTGGTTGGCGATCCTGATAGTTTTGATACTGCTATTCTTCGTAAGTATTCGAACGGCAGACCTTAACAAGCGAGAGCCATCTGCGGTTGTCGGCGCATGTTTGGACGGAAGCCATGGACGGAGACTAACCTATGTTCTTCCGTTGCCTTATGCATGGCTGATAGTGTTGCTTTGCATAGGAGATATTCTGTTAATATATCTAGCTCTGTGGCTGCAATACAATCCATCCGGGACAGTGGGTGTTGATGGTATGCAGTACAGGTATTTCCTGCCGCTCTCTGCTTTGTTTGTTATAGTTGCGTCCGAAAGTATATTCCGTTTGTTCAGCTTTCGCCACGAAAAAGATTAAGCATGTTTGCGCCGGATACGGTAAATCGACAGAGGCGTTGGACATGGGTAATGCAATGGCGATGCTGGTACAAACGTCCTTAGGTTCAGTTGTCGGTTATGACCGTTTCAAATGCAAATATGAAATCCTGCAATAGGTTGAGAGTTATCGTGCGGGGCAGTTGAAAACCTATACGCTCGACGAGGTGGAATAGCGTCTTGGCTTAGAGGATTGAGCTTTTGGATTGCTTAGGTGAGTTGTTGAGCAAACTTGACGAAAAAAGACAACAAGTGATGAAAATAAAACGAGTCCGAAGTCTGCTACCTCGCCCAGGACTAGTAGTGCGCGTGGCTTGGCGTGCCGATACGAGTCCATTGAGTGTAAAAGCCTCTTTTGATGAGGCCGAAATTTTAGGGTGGTGGTTCGTCAAGCAATTCGGTGCGGGACTCGATCTGAAGGATGACGAAATGACCGACTACGTGTCGCAGTTCGACGACTGAGCCTCGGCGGAATAACATGACCAAACCAGTTGCTCTTTTGGACGCCAACGTATTCCCGCTCATATGGTTGCTGTGGCTGACTGATTTCGCGGAAGATGTGGAAGTGACGTCTTGCCGTGCATGTTGGCCGCTAACTCAGCGGCTAACAACTGTTACTGGCTATACTTACAAGGTAGGCCAACCCCGCTGGGTGAAAGTGAGGGCTGAACACCCTGAATATCTTAGGGGCCGACTCTCGCGTTATGCGTCCAATTTCTGTCGCTATCTCGCTTATGTATGGCAGATTTCGGGGTTCGCCCGGATGTATTTCGCTTATATATGGCAGTCTGTTTTTGAGACAGGCCAGTTAGGGGGTAATTGTGTACCCTCTAACTGTGGTCTTTCCGGAATGACCTGCTATATATAAGCGAGATGTCTCTGGTCGGACTGCCGAATCTGCCATATATAAGCCAGATACGGTGCGAAAGTATGTTTAACGGGGTCAAAGTTGTGTTTTTGAACAACTTTGACCCCGTTAAATTGCTGTAAACAGGCAATAGGAGCGTTTGAAGGTGATATAGAGGGTATGAAAATCTGTCGTTGAGCGTGTAAAATAAGATTTTAACGGGGCAAAGTTGTTCTTTTGGGTACTTTTACCACCGTTAAAACCGTGATGATGGAGTAAAACATGCAAATGTATCGTCGAGAGCATTATCTAGCCAAGCTTCGTCCGTTCTATGACGATGCGGGACTCATCAAGGTGGTCACCGGCATTCGCCGTTGTGGAAAATCGAGTCTGCTGTGCAGTGTCATGGATGAGCTGCGGGAACGTGGCGTCTCGGAAGGCGATATTTGCTACATCAATCTTGACCGTCGAGAATACCAAGACGTGAACACTCCGGAAAAGTTTGATGCGGTCATTGAACATAGCCTGGGCAAGTCAGCTTCAATGCGCTACCTGTTCATCGACGAAATACAGAACGTGAAGGGGTATGAGACCATCGTCAACGGATGGCGTGAAGAAGGCGACTGCTCGATTTTCATCACCGGATCCAATTCATACCTACTATCCGGCGAGCTTGCCACCAAATTGACAGGCCGCTATATTGAGCTGGAAATGTTCACCCTATCGTTCAACGAATATCTCGGCATGCGCGAGTATCTTGGACTTCCCAAAAAGCCGGAATCGCAGGTTTTCCAAGAATATCTCATCTATGGAGGGTTCCCGAAGGCGCTGGAATATGAGGATCTTGATGCGAAAGCCATGTATATCCAAGATGTCATAGGGCAGATTTTCAGCAAAGACATAGCCGCTCGCAAAGTGGTGCGTCACCGCGATACTTTCCAACGCGTGCAGGACTATCTCATCAACAACTATGCCGCTCCCACGAATCTGTCGGGAATCGTCGAATATCTGAAACACAGCGAAGGCGTGACGGTCAAACGTGAGACTCTTGCGAACTATGTCCGACTGCTGGAGAACGCGAAGATTCTTTACAAATGCCCGCGATTCGATTTGCGTTCGCGCAGGTCGTTGAGAGGAGGGGAGAAGTACTATCTTGCGGATCCTGGTATACGATTCGCGCGTAACACCGATACGCGGATGAGCTACGGCCCAGCCTTGGAAAATGCGCTGTACGTGCATTTGAGGTCGAAAGGTTACGAGGTGAGCGTGGGCATTATTGGCAAGCTGGAGTGCGACTTCATTGTGCGTAAGCGGGAGCGGTACGCCTATGTGCAGGTGTCGATGAGTGTGCAGGATCCTAACGTTGAGGAGCGTGAATTCCGTCCGTTCACGAAGCTGGCTGACGGGTATCCGAAATACCTGTTTAGTTTGGACCCGCTGCCAATGCAGCGCGACGGCGTAAGACATCTCAACCTGATGGAGTTTCTGCGCACGGATGGAGATCTCGACCTCTCATAGCGTTTGGTGGGTGCTATCTCGCTTATATATGGCAGATTTTGGAGTTCGTCCGGACGTATTTCGCTTATATATGGCAGTTGGTTTTTACAACAAGCAACTTAGGGGGTAATTGTGTACCCTCTAACTGCGGTCTTTCCGGAATGACCTGCCATATATAAGCCAGATGTCTCCGGTCGGACTGTCGAATCTGCCATATATAAGCCAGATACGGTGCGAAAGCGCTTGTACAGGGGTGAAGTCGTCCAAAACGTAACTTTGACCCCGTTAATAAGCTCTTTCGGGTTTTTGTGGAAGGGGGTATCGATTTGCGGTATGGGCGGTTATCGGGTTGTGAAAACGTTGCGAAAGTCATCTTTAACGAGGCCAAAGTTGTTTGAAAACGCAACTTGGCCCCGTTGAACGCAGGGGCGGCGGAGCTAGGGGCGGCGCCCTGTCGGCTCGTCTGGCTCGGACGGCTTATTTGGCGGACTCGAGTTTGAGTTCCTGGCTGGCGATCACCGACTTGGCGGCCGCGTCGAGTTCGTTGGTGATGTTGCGCAAGTTGTCGGCGTACGTGCGAATATCGTCTGTCGCCTTGGTGAAGTCGCTGGCATTGCCGTTCGCGGGGCATGTTGGCGCGTTTTCCACGGCTTCGGCCAGCGTGATCGCATCCTTCAGGGTTTCCAGCGTGGTGCCGTCGGCCACGTCGTCCACGGTGAGTTTTGCCGCATCTTCGGCTTCTTTCTGAGCCTCTTCGAAGTTTTGCTGATGCGTGGCGAGCGCCTTCGCGTTCAACGTGCAGGTGTCGCTGGCGGCTTGCGTCATTTCGCGCTTATTGGCGACTGCGATGATGGCAACGGCTGCGAGCGCAATGGCAACCACTGCTATCACGGCGACGATGGCGATGGTTTTGCGCTGTTTCGCATTGTTTTTCTGTGCTGTTGGCTGCATTGGGGTTCCTCTCTTCTCTGTGGCTTTCGTATTAAGCAAAACGTTGCGAGTATACAAAAACATTTCTGAGAAACGATTTACCACTGGAAATAATGTGGATTATTTTGCTATGAAAGGAATTTGTTTGTGGATGGGGGGGGTGCTGGGCGCGTCAGGAGTGCGTGGCATTTATGCTGGAAGGAGAAACGTTTTAAGGGGTTTGAATGGCGTGTCGTGCGACGTTGAAGGATGTGGCCGCTGCTGCGGGGGTGTCTGTGACGACGGTTTCGCTGGTGTTGAATAATCGGCCGGCTCGCGTGTCTGAGGAGAAGCGTAAGGCCATTGCCGACGCGGCGAAGAAGCTGAATTATGTGCCGAATCAGAGCGCGCGTAGCTTGGTGACCAAGCAGTCCCAGCTGGTTGCGCTGATCGTGCCTGATATTGAGAACCTGTTTTTCGCGGCGCTTGCCAAGTGTGTGGAGGATGAGTGCGCCGCGCAGGGGTATTCGCTGATTGTGGCCAATTCCGATGATTCGCGTGCTGCGGAGCATGAGTTGTTGCAGCGTCTTCCTGCCCGTGGGGTGGATGGGGTGATGTTGATCCCGGCGCGTGAGTCGTGTGTTGGGAGTGCTGTTGAGCAGCTGTGTGAGGATGTGGCGCTCGTGTCGTGCCCGGTGGTGCTGATCGACCGTTTGACGCAGTGCGGCTGGTGCGATGCCGTCGGTTTTGACAACTATCTTGGTGGTCGTTTGGCTGCCCAGTATCTGTTGGAAGGTGGTCATACTCGTATTGGCATTGTCACCGGCGATATTGCGGAGTCGAGTGCCGCGGAGCGTCGTCGTGGTTTTGTGGATGCCATCGAGCAGTCGGGGAAGCATTTTGATTCTTCGCTGTGTGTTGAGGGTGATTACCGTTTCGATAGCGGCTATCGTGCCGCGAATCAGATCATCGATGGCGGGGCGACGGCCGTGTTCTGCTGCAACGATGTGATGGCGCTTGGCTTCCGTCAGCGTATGGCGGAGCGTGGGTTGCATGTTACTGAGGATATGCAGGTGATTGGTTACGACAATATTCTCAAACGATTCGGTCTTGGTTGGCGTATGACCACCGTTGAGCAGAGCGTGACTGATTTGGCCGCCGCTTGTTGGGGTATGTTGCGTAAGCGGATTGATGTTGCGGTTCGTGCCAAGTCCGGTACGGAATCAGGGGATGCCCGTCCGTGGCTTTCCGATCCGCAGGTTGAAGTGCTTACGCCGAAACTGGTGCAGGCGGCCTGCGCGTAAACCGCCATTTTTAGATGCTGCAGACTGGTGCGAAACGGGTGGTGCAGATCAATCTCGGTATGTGGTGACGTAAGCATCTCCAATATGCTGTAGTCGTTGGGAATAAAGGCAACACGCCGTGTATAGGTGAAGAATTTGCGTTCTTGATAAAACGCTTTATCATAAATCTTGTCAACACAACACAATCGAGAATGCGCTCGATGTATAACTGACGACGCACCCGTATGGTGGCGGACCGTCGTCAGGCCGTCAAAGAGGAAAGGCACACACATGAAAAAGATGATTCTTGATCTTGATACCGGCGTTGATGACGCGCTTGCCATTTCGTATGCTCTGGGAAGCCCGGAAGTCGAGCTGATCGGCATCACCGGCACCTACGGCAACGTGCTCGTCGAGCAGGGTGTGCGCAACGCACTGGCCGTGACCGACCTGCTCGGCCACCCGGAAGTCAAGGTGTATCAGGGTTTGCCGCACTCCAGCACCACCGATCACTTCGAAGTACTGCCGATCTCCGCGTTCATCCACGGCGACAACGGCATCGGCGATGTGGAAATCCCCGATTCCAGCCGTTCCGTCGAAACCGAATCCGCAGTCGACTTCATCATCGACGCAGTGAAGACCTACGGCAAGGATCTCGTCTACGTGCCGACCGGTCCGATGACCAACATCGAAGCCGCACTGAAGAAAGCACCGGAAATCAAAGACGAAATCGGCCAGATCGTGCTCATGGGCGGCGCACTGACCGTACCCGGCAACTGCAACGCCTGCATGGAAGCCAACATTTCGCAGGATCCGGAAGCCGCCGACTACCTGTTCCGTTCCGGCGCACCGGCCACCATGATCGGCCTCGACGTAACCCTGCAAACCCTGCTCACCTACAAGGAAACCCAGCAGTGGCGCGACCTCGGCACCAAGGCCGGCAGGTTCCTCGCAGACATGACTGACTTCTACATCAAGGCCTACGAAACCACGTCCCCGCACTTGGGTGGCTGCGGACTGCACGATCCGCTCGCCGTCGGCGTGGCAGTGGACCCGACCCTCGTCACCACCCTCGACATCAATATGAAGGTCGACGTGGAAGGCCCGACCCGCGGACGCACCATCGGCGACGAAACCCGCCTGAATGACCCGGCCAAGACCATGAAGGTTGCCGTCGGCGTCGACGTGCCGCGCTTCCTGAACGAATTCATGACCCGCATCTCCGGCCTCGCAGCCAAGGCTGAATAAGCGTAACCGGCCAAGCAATCGCGTATCGCATATCGCGCAATTCGAGAGAATCAAGGATTTTTATTATGTCTAACAACACAACCGCCGTGACCGGCACCGCATCCGCCGATCCGTTCGATGATCCGGTGACCAGCAACAAGATGGCCATCCGCGCCCTGATCCCGCTGCTGATCACCTTCGTGCTCGGCACCCTGTGCCTGCAGGGCTTCAACCTGGTGTTCCAGCAGGTCGGCGCCGACGTCGGCGCACCGAACCAGGCGTCCCTGATCACCGCATTTCCGAGCATCGTGCTCGGCATCGTGTGCTTCATCTACGGTTCCCTGGGCGATTTCGTCTCCCTGCGTAAGCTTGTGACCGTCGGTCTCGTGACGCTGTTCGTCGGCTCCATCTTCGGTTTCGTGGCAAACTACTTCTTCGCCGCAAACCTGTGGACCGTGATCATCGCACGCGTGCTGCAGACCGCAGGCGAACAGGTGGCAGGTTCCGCCTTCCTGGTGGTGGCCACCAAGTACCTGCGTAACGATTTGAAGGTCATCTTCTTCGGTCTGTTCACCGCAGCATACCAGCTTTCCGCATCCATCGGCGTGTTCGCAGCCGGCATGCTCAGCTCCATCGCATGGCAGTTCCTGTTCCTGATCCCGTCCGTCACCATCCTGTTCCTGCCGATCCTGCTCAAGACCCTGCCGTCCAAGAGCGGCAACGGGCAGAAGGTTGACGCATTCGGCTTCGTGATCTTCGGCTTCGCCACCGCATTCCTCACCCTGTTCTTCTCGTACATGGCATGGTGGATGCTCGTGGTCTCCCTGCTGCTGTTCGTGGCATTCGCCTTCTACATCAACAAGGCCTCCAACCCGTTCATCACCCCGGCGTTCTTCAAGAACACCCGCTGGCTGCGCGCCATCTGCCTGATCCTCGTGTTCTACTTCGTGAACTACGCACTGAGCCCGATCTTCAACGCCATCGGCACCAACATCTACGGCATGACCACCACCCAGGTCTCCCTGCACATTGTGTGGGCCTTCGTGGTCGCCGCCGTGGTGGGCACCTGCTCCGGTATGATCATCCGCAAGATCGGAATCAAGGCCGGTATCGTGACCGCAGGCACCCTCATGTTCCTCGGCTGGACCGGTGCGGCATTCTGCGTGAACTCCGGTTTCGTGGTGCTGACCCTGTGCGCATGTGTGTTCTACGCAGGCTGCGGCCTCATGTACTCCCCGGTGGTCTCCACCGTGCTGGGCACCATTGAAAAGGACGAATCCGGCCGTGGCGTCGGCATGAACGATCTGGCCATGAACGTTTCCCCGTCCATCGGCATCGCCATCATCGGCAGCCTGCTCGGCTCCAACGCCCTCGCAGGCGGCTCCATCACCGGCGCAACCGGCACTGCCGCCAACTATGCCAACCTGCTGCTGGTCGCCGCCGGTACCGCACTGCTTGGCCTGATCGTGTTCTTCGTCTTCAAGAAGAAGATCTACGAAGGCAACCATGCGCTGGAAACCGAGGAATCGGCAAAGTAATCGCACATTACATCCTCAATATAGTAAAAATGGGGATTTGCGATAATTGCGATTACTGAACAACACTATTTCGCAAATCTCCATTTTCATAAATCTTCTTTTGATGTAAGGAAGGTAAAGATGAGCGCGACTGAAGTTCTCTCCGCATTGGACCGCATCCACGGCACAGTGTCCGTAATCGGCTCGATGAACGCGGACTACACCGTCACCGCACAGCGTCTGCCAGGGCCGGGGGAGACCATCACCGGCGGTCCGCTGCAGCTGCTGCCGGGCGGAAAATCCGGCAACCAGGCGGCCGCCGCAGCGCGCATCGGCGCAACCGTGCAGATGTTCGGCGCGGTCGGCTCCGATTCCAACGCCGACTTCCTACTCGGCGCTCTGGGCGAGGCGGGCGTGAACACCACGCATGTTCGCCGCGTGCTCGGACCATCCGGCACAACCGTGATTACCGTGGACGCAACCGGCGAAAACACCATCGTGTACTCGCCGGGATCGAACGCGCAGGTCACCGTGGATTATGTGGAATCCGTGCGCGATGCGCTGGCACGGTCTTCCGTACTTGGCCTGTGCTTGGAAAGCCCGATCGAAACGGTGACGGCCGCCGCGCGCATGTGCCATGAAGCGGGCGTGAAAGTGCTGCTCAACGATTCGCCGTTCACCCCGTCGCTGCCGTCCGAACTGGTGGAAGCATCCGATATTCTGCTCGTCAACGAGCATGAGATGGTGCAGCTGCTCGGCATTGACGAGCCGGAAAACGACGATTGGGACGGTTTCGATTGGAATCATGCGCTGGAAGCAATGCGTGGATTCGGTTTCGAACAGGCGATCGTGACGCTCGGCGGCGATGGTTCCGTGGTATTGGATTCCACTTCGGCAACGCCGATCCAGCGCATTGCCCCCGTGCGTGTGAACGCGGTGGACACCACCGGCTGCGGCGACTCCTTCATGGGCACGGTGCTGGCCGGTCTTGCCTCGGGCATGGCGCTTTCCGAAGCGGCCGAGCTTGCCTCGTATGTTTCGGCATACGCCGCCACAGGGTATGGTGCGCAGGCCTCCTACGGCAATGCCGCGCAAATCCGCGAAGCATTCGCCAAATAACGGAAGCGAGGATGCCTATCGGACGCTAGCCAGATTTCTCTTTTCTCTCTTGATACGCGGGGTGCCGCATCCTACCGACGTAGGATGCGGCACCCCGTTTTTGGGAAGATCTGACATTAAAAAACTCGCCGACCGGATGGGGGCGAGTTTTTGTTACGTTGAAAAGATTGCGCGAATCAGGCGTAGATATTGCGGGGACGCATGTCTTCGGGCAGGCCGTTGAGCAGCGTGGAAACGGATCCGGATTCGAACACGGAACGGATGCCGGCGGCCAACAGCGGAGCCACGGACAGCACGGTCATGTTCGGCAAGCGCTTCTCTTCCGGAACGGGCACGGTGTCGGTGAGCACGATTTCCTTGGCACCGCAATTTCTCAGGCGTTCCACGGCCGGGCCGGACAGCAGGCCATGCGTGGCAACCAGCGTCACGGACTTCGCACCAGCGTTGTTCAGTGTGCGCACGGCCTCGCAGATGGTGCCCGCGGTGTCGATCATGTCGTCGACCACCACGCAGTCGTGACCTTCGACCTCGCCGATAATGCCATGCGCTTCGGCATGGTTCGGGCGGGTGGTGTCACGGGTCTTGTGAATGAACGCGAGCGGCAGATTGCCCAGCTTCGCGGCCCACTGTTCGGAAACCTTGATGCGGCCGGCATCCGGAGACACGATGGTGGTGTTCTCAAGCGGCATGTTGTTGCGCACGTAGTCAAGCAGCACCGGAGTGGCGGTGAGATGGTCGACCGGTCCATCGAAGAAACCCTGCTCCTGGGCGGCATGCAAATCGACCGTCATAATACGGTCGGCGCCGGCTGCGCGGAACAGGTCGAAAATCAGTCGGGCGGTGATGGGCTCGCGGCCCTGATGCTTCTTATCCTGGCGCGAATAGCCAAGGAACGGCGCGACCACGGTAATGGAACGGGCGGAAGCGCGCTTCATGGCGTCAACCATAATGAGCTGCTCCATAATCCACTTGTTGATCGGCTCGGTGTGCGCCTGCATCACGAACGCATCGGCGCCACGCACCGGCTCGGTGTAACGCACATACATCTCGCCGTTGGCGAAATCGTAAGCCGTGGTCTCAAGTACGTCGATTCCCAGGTATTTCGCGGTTTCATGGGCCTGCTCAGGGTACGCACGACCCGTCACCAAAGCCAATTTCTTATCCGGGGTGCCTTCGAGAATCGCCGACATGCTTCGCCTTCCACAAATCTAGAGTCGCGTAAATACGGTACCAACCGTACAAAAATAGCCGTATTCAATATAACAATGCGGGTGCCCATGACGCGCCTGCACCACAGAACGTGCGCAATTGCCGCTCGTCCAGCAGAAGGGCTATGCTGAACAGGTTGTCTGAACTGTATCTTTATACCTTTCATATATAGATGCGTGAAGGCAGTACGCATACACACTCCTGCCATGGAAGGTCCATGGCCGATAGTCCGAAGGAGGTGGGTGATGTCTGCGCATAAGTACGAACTGATGTTCATTGCCGATCCTGAGCTGGATGAGCGCGGTCTGAAGAAGTTGACCGAGCAGTATCTGGAAACTGTCACCAAGGAAGGCGGTGCTGTCGAGAACATCGACATCTGGGGCCGTCGCAAGCTTGCCTACGAGATCGCCGGCAAGACCGAAGGCAATTACGTTGTGGTCAACTACTCCGCTGAGCCGGCCACCAGCGACGAACTCGATCGTCTGCTGAACCTGAACGAATCCGTCATCCGTACGAAGATTCTTCGCAAGTAAGTAATTCCAAGCTTTTCAAGCTGCAAAACAATAAGCTGCAAAGTAAGTAGGTAACGATGGCAGGCGAAACGATTATCACTGTGGTGGGTAACCTCACGGCTGATCCCGAAATCCGTACGGTTGGCAACGGCTCGTCCGTGGCCAGCTTCACGATTGCCTCCACTCCGCGCACCTGGAACCGTAATACGGGCCAGTTTGAAGATGGTCAGGCTTTGTTCATGCGCTGCTCCGCGTGGCGCGACATGGCCGAACATTGCGCGCAGAGCCTGAGCAAGGGCATGCGTGTGATCGCGCAGGGTCGTTTGCAGCAGCGTTCCTATCAGGCGAACGATGGTTCCCAGCGCACGGTTATTGAGCTTCAGGTCGATGAGATCGGTCCGTCCCTGCGCTATGCGACCGCCCAAGTCACCCGAACCTCCAGTGCCAACGGTGGTAATTTTGCCGGCAATCGTGGCGGCAATGCTTTCGCTGGCGGCAACGGCGGGTTCAACAACGGTGGCTTTGCCGGCAATGCCGGTGGATATCAGGGCGGTGCCGGGTATTCCGGTGGCGCTGGCTATCAGGTGGGGCTGCCGCTCCAGCCAATGCCGCGCCTGCCGTGCAGCCTGCTCCGGCATCGGATCCGTGGGGCAATTCGGATAATTCCGGTTCCTCATCGTTCGGTTCCTTTGGCTCCTCCGAATTTGGTGGAAGCAGCGACGAACCGGAATTCTGATCCGACCCGGATCGCAGCTTAAAAGAAAAGCAATTTCCAGATTGTAAGGAGAACATCAAGATGTCACGCAAGAGGCCGCAGCCGCCGGTCAAGCCGTTTAAGAAGAAGCCGAATCCACTGAAGGCCGCTAAGGTCACCGAGATCGATTACAAGGACGTTGCCCTGCTGCGCAAGTTCATCTCCGATCGCGGCAAGATTCGTTCCCGTCGTATCACCGGTGTTTCCGTGCAGGAACAGCGCGAGCTCGCCAAGGCTATCAAGAACGCCCGCGAGATGGCTCTGCTGCCGTACGCCACTTCCGGTCGCTGATCTTAGAGAGGTTTGAAAAATGGCTGAAACTAAGGTTATTCTCACCAAGTCCGTCAATCACCTGGGTCACCCGGGCGACGTCGTGTCCGTCAAGGCCGGCTACGCTCGCAACTACCTGATTCCGCAGGGTCTGGGCTTCGCATGGTCCAAGAACGCTGCCGCCCAGATCGAGGCCATGAAGCGCGCTCGTCTGGCCAAGGCCGTTGCCACCCGCGAAGAGGCTGTTGCCGCCAAGGAACTCATCGAGGGTTCCGTCGTCGAAATCGCCGCCAAGGTCTCCGAGTCCGGCAAGCTGTTCGGTGGCATCTCCGCCGACAAGATCGCCATCGCGCTGTCTTCCAAGGCTGCCGTCAACCCGAAGAACATCACCGTGGATCCGATCAAGACCACCGGCGAGTTCGCTGCAGCCGTCGCTCTGCACCCGGAAATCTCCGCTTCCTTCACCGTGAAGGTTGTCGCTGAGTGATTCGGCCCCATTCGCTATGGCTGCATTCATTGCGGTTACGGCGAATGACTTCAGACTGAGATACGTCTGAGCTTAAGCATGGAAAATCCCCCTGCACCAGCTGAAAACAGCTATGCAGGGGGATTTTCATACTTTATTTAATAGCTGTAGCCACCGTCATCAAGCGTGACCGTGACCTTACCATCCTTGATAGCGAACGATCCGCTCGCATTGAACGTCGTACTATCATCATCCGGATCCCAAGAATCGCCGTCTTTCACCTCGTATGTGCACTTTGCCTTACCGGTTTTAGTATCAAAAGCGCCATAATCAAGGTCGACTTCGTCGATTTTCGGATAGACGCTGATCGACCACGCGAAATTACGGTAATTATCCTCATCCCATACGCGGAAGCCGAACGGGCAGTTTTCCGGCGCATAGTCGGTGGATTCCGCGCACTTGTCGAGCGCGTTGTTCACAGCGGTGCTTAATGCATCCTTGAACTTGCTGGTGGTCGTCACCTTCAGCGTGGTCGGCGAATCGCTGTCTTCGTTCGTGCGGAATACCACCGTTTCGCTGACGATATAATCCGTGCTCGTAACGGAAATGTTGTACGTGCCCGGGTATACGCGCAACTGCCATTCGCCGGAATCCGTCTTCTCCGCGTTTTTGGCTGTGACCGCAACCTTGTTGACCGTCAACGATTCCACACTGCTTGGCACGGAAATATTGATGGACTTGATCAGTGGCGTGGTGATTTGCCAGTTCGGGAAAATCAGGAATTTGTTGCCGGATTTGCGCATCGTGAGTTACTCATCGACGGTTTCGCCGTTCAACGAGTAGCTGATTGATGCGGTGGTTGTGCCATTGCCGGATTTCACGCCATTGACATGCGCATTCGAAATGGTCGCGTTATCGGTCTTGGCGACGCTGTTGGAAAGCAGCTTGCGTTGGTTTTTACCCACTTGAGGATCGGCAATGTCGTTAGCCTTGTCGTAATCGCCGCTGGCGATTGCCGACACATAGCTTTCCGCCATGGATTTCGCGCTGAAGACGGTCGAATTGAGCACACCATAGACAATGCCCAATACGATCAGTGCACCGGCGACGATGCAGCCGATCAGGATCGTCTTCTTAGTTTTTGGGTCGAGTGGCTTTCCTTCACCCTGTGGAACGGCTGGCATCGGAATGTCGGCCGGAGATTGTGGCATGGGAGGAACCGAAGCCGTTGACTGCGGCACTGGTGGAACCGAAGCGGCTGGCGCTGGGATTGGCGTGGTTGGCATTGGAACAGCGGGCATCGCTTGCGTAGGAGCGGTCTGCGCGGCTGGTGACGTTGCTGGCGCGGACGGATTGGCGTACTGCGCGTTGTATTGCGCGGTCTGCGTGGAAGCTGCGGTCCTGGCTGCCTTCGGTTGGCCGAAATGCGGATCGCAAGCCTTGACGTAATCGACGACGTTCTGCGGAGTCTGCTGTACGGTACCGCCAACAAGAATCTTCCACAATCCCGGCGTCGACGCAACCAACGTCGGACCAAACGTCATCGCAATCACTTCAACGAGGAAAGCCCAGACGCCGGCGACGATGAAATACCACATTGGCACCATCGTCGAAACCGTATTCGAGCTGTATCCGGCAAGGAAATTCGTGCACAGGAATTCCGCGACAAGCCAGAACACCATCACGGCGACAGGAGCCTTCCATGTGTTCTCCCACTTCGCATAATACGGGTCATACATGTTGCGGGCCGTCTCACGAAGCGCAATGTAAATCGTTGCAATGATGAAAAGCACGAAGCAAATCCACAGTGCCCAAGCGTATTGGGTGACGCTGGCGACATTGAACAGGGAAAGCGTGTAGGAGGATTGCCCGGAAACCGAAGCCGTGACACCACCGAACGAAGATACGGAAAACAGTACGAACGGTACGGCAGGCAATAGCAGCGGAATCAGCAGTATGCCGGCCAGTGCGCTCGCTGTGGATTTCAGTGGAACGGAGATGGACGGTTTTGCCCTCAGTGCGGCGCCGCGCAATTGCAGGATGGCCATGCGGCTGCGGGAATTCCTTCCGTGTGTCCGCAGTGCGGCGTTGCCGTCACCGCAGATATGCGATTCTGTGGTTCCTGCGGTTTTCCGTTGGGGACACAAGGTGCTCAGCCGGCTGAGACCACTCAAATCGATGTTCCGCCGGCAACGGCCGCATATCCTCCGGTTCCCATGCCCGCGCCATCAAGCCTGCAGCTAGACATGCAGTCCGGAACGCAATCTGATCCGCAAGCCAATGATTGCAAGAACCGCAAGAAGCCAATCATCATCGCAATTATTGTAATTATTGCGGTGATAGCGTTAATCGCGGGATTTGTTGTATGGAAATCAACCAATCATAATAGCGGTGACGATTCGGCGCAAAACGGTTCTTCGACGGCGCAAAACGCGGATGAGCAATCCAACAAAACCAAGCAGAACGATGCGGCCAAGCAAACCAAGGATTGCGCGACAACGCCCGACGCGGGCTTGGAGAGTGTCGAGAAAAACGGAACCACGATGATTGCGACCGTCGCGTTCTCTGCACACGCCTGCGGTGACACCGCGTGGAAAGGCGAGGACGTCACAATCTCCATCAAGGATTCCAGCAATGAGGTGATCGCGTCCGCGGTGTACGACTTCGCATCCGATCCGATGCAGTTCACAAGCGGCACAGCGACGCTCGAGCTGGCGTACGCGATAGGGCAGTACTGGCGTGCGTCCGACCAGATCGAAACCAAGTCGACCAGCATGGTGGTGCAGAAGGGTGCGACGCCGAACGGTAATGCGGTTGCGAGTGTGGGAGACGCAAGGGGTGGTGCGAACATTGCCGACTCCGATGCGGAACGCTATGCGCAGCTGGCGTTGAGCTGGCAGCTGTCTCATGACCGGTCGGCGGTTTCCGGACTGTACGACATTCCGACAACGCAGCTGTTCAGTCGTAAATACGGTATGGAAGTCGACGGCAAAACCCAGCAATACCGCGATATTTACGCGCAGTATCTTACATTGCGCGCTTCATGGCCGAAGGCGGTGTTGGCGTGGGCCGCGGACTACAGCTACTACACGCGGTATGGGCATGAGGCCGATTATTACGTGCTTCTTTCCGGGGAGGAGTTCGGTTCGGTGGCTGATGCGCGTGCATGGTGTTCGGACAATGGATTCGGGGAGAATGATTGCATGGCCGTGCAAATAAATTAGCGAAATGAATTGGCGGAAGTGTTTGGGGTGATTGGATTACGCGGAACGACAGTTGTGAAGAAATTGTGATTTCCTGCCTTGGCTGTGCTGTTTAGATAGGGAACATGATGGCTGGATCGCATTTTTCTGTAATTTATGCAATATGCTGAAATCGTTGAAAAATAGCGGTTCTACAATCGCGACACGCCGAGAGTTGCGTTCTTCTTGATTCTGAGTATATTTACTTCTCGTGCTCAGCGAGAACAAAACCTCGCAAGACCAACGCCCCTTTAGCTCAGTTGGTTAGAGCAGCTGACTCTTAATCAGCGTGTCCAGGGTTCGAATCCCTGAGGGGGCACAGACAAAACCTTGGAACTCCGGTTCCAAGGTTTTTTTGTTTTCTGATGCTCGCATGTCTACTCCCACATCCACTGCAGTTTGCGTAGAAACTGTTTCTCGGGCCTATCCTCCTCGTACTCCGCATCCGTACTATCGGCAAGGTTCTCCAGCGTCCTGATTCCTCCAATCGGTGGAGGGATCTTCCCGGAAGTGGGCCTTTCAGCGGGCGAAACATCCAGTCGGTGGGGGAAGCTTCCCGCTGGCGCACGCTTCAGCAATCTTGATTCCTCCAGTGACTGGGGAAATCTACCCGGAAGCAAGCCTTCCAGCGGGCGAAACATCCAGTCGGTGGAGGAATCCACCCATCGACTGGCGTCTCAGCGTCCTGATTCTTCCAGCCGTGGGGAAATCTACCCGATGGCGCACGCTTCGGAGTCCTGATTCCTCCAGTGACTGGGGAATTTACCCGGAAAGCAAGCCTTTCAGCGGGCAAAACATCCAGCGGGTGGAGGAAATGGGATGCTAAGGAAAAGGCTTTGCGATGAATTCCCGTGGATGGACTTACGTACCGGCCCTACTGGCTTCCCGCGACGGACTCACTATGGCTCCCGCACGTCGGCCGACGCCTCATCACTCCATGAAGACACGCGTTCCAGGTTCAATCCCCCCGGTGCGTCCACCCTGGTAATAACTTCCGAGGGTATAGGCAATAACTTTGGTTCCTACATGCTCAAAGGCCCACGTGCGGTCCGATCATCGATTTGCTTCTTTGTCTGAGAATAATGACGTGTTACTCTGATTGCAGAAGACAAGATCGTGGGCACTCTTGGCAAGGGCAGGTCGACAGGCTCCAACGCGCAGTACGACATCTCTAATCTTCATTTCTACAGGGATGGCGAAGACATCGGTATTGCAGAGTTCTTCGGAGTGGATTCATCATCTATAGATAAAGCCAGCACCATGGTTGTGGCCACGCTGACCACACCGAAGAAGGCTGCGAAAGGCAATCTCATTGGCACATGGGGATTCTCTGCCAAGGCGGCAGTACTGACGATAATGGTGGAACTGGCGAAACCGCGGTTTGCCGAATCAAACTACGAGTGCAATATCCAACATATGAAACCAGCGCTATGACGTCATACCTAGTGGCATACTGACTTCCAGTGCGGGGAGTAGTGTTGGACGCTGTTGTCCGCCGAGAGCGGAATCGACATCAATCTGATTCTTATTGAGAAGAAGCAATAGAGGAAACAGCAGTGGAATACTCGACTTTTGTCAAACTTGCGGCCGAATTCTTCGGTACCGCCATTCTGATGATCTTCGGCAACGGCGCTGTCGCGAACGTTGAACTGAAGAACACCAAGGGCCACCATGCGGGCTGGCTGAACATCGCCATGGGCTACGGCTTCGGCGTGATGATCCCGGTGCTCATGTTCGGTGCCGTCTCCGGCGCGCACATCAACCCGGCCATGACCATCGCCCAGGCTGTGAACGGCCTGTTCGACTGGAGCCTCGTGCTGCCGTACATCATCGCCCAGCTGCTTGGTGCCGCCGCAGGTCAGCTCGTGGTGTACATCACCTACTACCCGCACTATAAGGACACCGAAAACGCCAACGCCATCCTCGGCACCTTCTGCACCACCGACGCCCACAACGACCGCATCAACTACTTCGTCAACGAGTTCTTCGGCACCCTCGTGCTCGTGTTCGGCGCCCTGTGCTGCCTGTCCATGCCGTGGGGCGAAGCGGACCACGCTGCCGCTTCCATCGTGGTCGGCTTCATTGTGTGGGGTCTCGTGACTTCCATGGGCGGCCCGACCGGTCCTGGCCTGAACCCGGCCCGTGATCTCATGCCGCGACTGCTGCACGCCATCCTGCCGATCCCGTCCAAGGGCTCCTCCCGCTGGGGCGAGGCTTGGATTCCGGTTGTCGCCCCGATTCTGGGCGCTATCGTGGGTGCGTTCGTGTTCAAGTTGTTCGCCTGATCGCATTCAATCATTCGTGACTTGTTTGCCTGACCGTCGCATAAGTTGCGTTTGATATATGAGAACTGTTGCATAAAGCCTGTTTTCCTCGGAAAATTTCCGGTACGGGGGAAGCAGGCTTTTTGCATGCCTACTGTTGGCTGGTAGTGTTGCCGCGGAAGAGATATGCTGCCACCTGCGTGACGGCAGGGTTATAAGGAGGCCGGATTGAAGCGAATTCGTACCATTCTGCGTGCGCTCGATCCGAAAGCGGCCGCCACCATGAGCCGACGGGAACGGACGGAAGCGTTCCGCATCCGCAGAAGCGTCGTGGCTTGGATTCTTGCATTATGCGTCATCGTGTCATGTACGTCGTGCAGCGTGCATGCCGTGCTGGTCAACGCGGTACTGAACGGACATGCGAAAACGGCGCAGATCGGCAATTCCGGAACACATTCAGAAAAAACGGATCAATCCGCGAAATCCGAAAAGAAATCGCAACAATCAGAGAAGAAAACCTAGGAATCGTCGGAAACGAAAGACGCAAAGGCCTCAGCGGAGGAAACGGCGGAACCGCAGGAAGACGCCGTCACCAAAGCGCTTCGCGAGCAGTCGGCCGCGCTGATGGACGATCAGAAAAGCGAAATACTTGCGAAAGCGCAGCAAACGGCGCAAAACAGCGGATATGGCATGGTGCAATATCATTACTGTGTGGTCACCAATGGTGAAGTCGGATCAGTCGAAGATTTTTCGAATGCCGTGTTTCGTATTCTGAACAGCGAACATGGATGGGCGCGCAGGCGCGATTTTCGAACCTTCTACGAACGGCAATTGCGATTTCAATATCGTGCTCGTCTAAGCGTCGACCTTGCCGACGTTCTCGTCGGTATGTTCGGAGCAATACAGCTGCCGTGTGGGCAACAATGTGATTATCAACGATGATCGTTGGAATTCCGGCACGGACGTGTGGATGCCGGGAGGCGGCGACTTGGCGCGATATCGCACGATGGTGATCAATCATGAGTCGGGCACCGGTTGGGGCATATCGGACAATGAGATGACGTGCGCGGGGGCGTGGCCAAGCGGCACCGCTTATGTCAGGAGCAGTCCATATTTTTGGATGGCTGTGCGATCAACGAATATCCGCTTGATTCGGAATTATGGATTGGCTGAACGTGATTGCGGAATAGAGCTGCAGAATAAAACTGCAGAATAAAACTGCAGAATAGGGCCTACAGTCCGAAATATGCGTTGAACTCGCCTTGATCGAGCGTGCGGTCTGACGTGTTGGTGCGAACGGCATCCCAACTGAATACGCCAAGCGCTTCGTCGGCGCTCATAGGCTGCGGTTTGGTGTGTTTCAGGTCTCCCTGCAATCCGAGCAGCCATGCGCAATAGCCGATGATCTGTTGCGCGGTGGCGCCGTGTGCCGTGAGTATGCCGAGATCGAGCGAGCGCTCGCGTTTGGCAAGGCGTTGGCCGGCTGCGTTGTCGATGAGGGGCAGATGCGCGTATGAGATGGTCACATCGTCAGGTTTATTGGAACCGTCGGCAGGATGGAAGGGCTGTGTCGGTTCGGAAGGCTTGAATCCCGCGTTGATAAGGGCTTTGCGAATGTAGATTTGCAAAGCGTTGGAGCGAAGCAGATCACGGCCGCGCACAATGTCGGTGATGCCCATGTCGAGGTCGTCCACGGTGACGGCCAGCTGGTAGGAGTAGATGCCGTCCGAGCGGCGCACGATGATGTCGCCGATGTCGTGGGCGAGGTTGTATTGCTGGGTGCCGAATACTTCGTCGTGGAAGGTGATGGTGGTGTCGGCGGTGGCGATGCGCATCGAGTGGCGGTCGTTGTTGGCGAGGCGTTGTTTCGCACGCTGCGGTTCGCTGGCGATGAGGCGTCGGCATGTTCCTGGGTACACGGTGAAACGATCGCCTTCCTGTGGTGCAGAGGCGGCGCGGATGTCGGCGCGCGAGCAGAAGCAGGGGTAGATGAGCGGTGTTGCCTCAGAGGTGGCCGCTTCGTTGCCTGCTGTAGTGCTGCAGGGCTTGGAATCGTTGAAACCAGTACTGATAATATCGCTGATTTCGTCAAAGCTCAGCTTGCTGAGAAGCTCAAGCGCTTCCTGGTATAGGGCGTGTCGCGACGACTGGAATACCGGTTCGCCATCCCAACCGAGACCAAGCCATTCGAGATCGCGCATCATGGTTTCGGCGGCGCCGGGAACCACTCGTGGCTCGTCGATGTCTTCGATGCGCAGCCGTATGGAATCACCCGATTTGCGGGCGGAAAGCCATGCTCCGAGCATGGCGTAAACGTTGCCGATGTGCATGCGTCCTGATGGGGTTGGTGCGAATCGGCCGGTCATGGCTGCTCCTTTGGTGGGTTGACTGTGGCAGTACGCAACTGTACCCGTTGGGGTTTAGCTAGGTTTAGCGTAGGGCGATTCAGGTGGCGTGAGCCCCCATAGCCTTACGTTAAAGTGGTAGTATATGCCGTTCGGGCGCGTTCGTTTGTGATGGTAATCTACGAGCACGAGAATGGTATTCCGTTTTGTCGGATGAATGGGGTCGATATGACGAAAAGGCAGTTTAGTAACACGGAGGTCGAGTATCTTCGTGCGTTGCCGGCGGTTGAGTCGGTTACGGAAAATCGGATCACGTATTCGCGTGATTTTCAGATCAGTTGCATGCGCCGATATTTGGATGGCGAGCGGCCGAGCACGATTTTCACGTCGGCTGGGTTGAGCCCTGCGATCATCGGGCGCAAGCGTGTGGAACGTAATATCGCACGTTGGAAAGTGGATCTGGATATTATGGCGGCCGCAAGAAGCAATTCCACGACGGGCGCCTTGTCTTCCGACACCAGGGAACGATTGGTGACTGTGCAGTTGGGGCAGATTCGATCGCTGACGTGTCAGGTGCTTGCGTTGAAGGAACGCGTTGATGCTTTGGAACGCAAATTAGACGAATCGCAAGGCTGAATTTGAGTTCGCTGAGAAATTTTTTTGAAGTAAAAAGTTTTTTTCGGCGCGTGTTTAGTAAATCTTGCATATAGTTGCTGTCGGACGGAGTCTTTGAAGTTCCCCCTTCTACTGCCGTCTGTTTTATTAGCCCGTACGGATATCGGTCGCTTTATCGCTTCACTTCAGACCGTCGTACGGGCTTCTTCTTACTCTGGTAGAGGTAGTTGGGATTGAACGCAAGAGGCTGAACATGACTGCATATATGGACCATAAGAATCTTGCCAATGAGGCGATCGACGGTGTGCGTGCCGTGCAGATCGCCGATGGCGTGCACCGTGTGCTGGACCGCATCGCATCGGCGGAGCAGCATGCCGGGCGTGACGCAGGTTCCGTACGCCTGCTTGCCGCCACGAAAACGCGCGACGTGGGTGAGATCATGGCTGCGATCGACGCTGGCGTGCGTATGATCGGCGAGAATCGTCCGCAGGAAGTGATGGCGAAGGCCGAAGGATTGATGGCGCGTTGCGGGGAGCGCGGATTCGCGTTGGGCGTTGCCGACGATGCCGGCGCTTCCACTATTGCGGGTGAGCATATTCCGTTCCATCTGATCGGCCAGCTGCAAAGCAATAAGATCGGCAAAGTGCTGCCGGTCGTCAACACCATCGAATCGGTTGATTCCCTTGACTTGGCGGAGAAAATCTCACGCAGGGCCGTGGCGCGCGGCATCACCGTGGGCGTGCTGCTGGAAGTCAACGAATCGGGTGAGGCGTCGAAATCCGGCTGCGATCCCTCGCATGCCATTCGCATCGCGCAAAAAATCGGTACATTGGACGGACTTGAATTGCAGGGGCTGATGACCATCGGCGCGCATGTCGACGACGAAACCGCCATCCGCAAGGGATTCGAGCACCTGCGCAAAACCCGCGACCATATTCTCGAATCCGGCGAGCCGGGCACGCAATCCTGCCGCGAACTGTCGATGGGCATGACCGGCGACATGGAACTTGCGGTTGCGGAAGGATCCACCATCGTGCGCGTCGGCACCGCGATTTTCGGCGAGCGTGCTTTTATCTGACGTTTTCTTCCTGTGACGGGCCTTCGCATGATGTGATGGCCCGTTTTTTTTTCGATGTTTTTGATTGTCGGGCGTTGCATGTCGATGATATGGACGATTCGACGATTGTTGCGGGTAGACTGGCAGACATGAGAATCGCACGTTTTTCGCATAATGATGTACCGCAATACGCTTTCGTGCAGACCGACGAAAGCGACGGCAAGGACTATCTCGTAGCGCTTGAGGGGCATCCTCTGGCCGGTGCCGGTGTGAAGCCGACCGGCGAGCGTTTTCCGGTGGATGGCGATGGCATTCGTCTGCTCTCTCCGGTGATCCCGTCGAAGGTATACGGGCTGGCCAAGAATTACGAGGCGCACGCGCAGTTCATGCATGAAGCAGGCCATTCCGACATCAAGCACGCTCCGGAAGACATGGTGATCTTCTCCAAGCCGAGCACGTCGGTGATCGGCCCGGACGATCCGATCGTGATCCCGTCGTACTCGAACGATATGAATTTCGAGCCGGAAGTGGCCGTGGTGATGGGGCGCATCGCCAAGAACGTGACGGTCGAACAGGCCATGGATTACGTGCTCGGCTTCACTTGCGTGAACGATGTGACATTGCGTGACCTGCAGGGACTTGACCCGATGTGGACGCGTGCGAAAGGCTTCGACACCTCCTGCCCGCTCGGCCCGTGGATCGTGACCCGCGACGATTTGGATTGGAAGGACGCGAAGATCTCCTTCACGCTGAACGGTGAGGATGTCGAGCTGGCTTCCGGCACCACGGCGAATCTGATTCACGGCATTCCGGAGCAGATCGCGGCGATTTCCAGCTTCACGACGCTGCTGCCGGGCGACGTGATTCTGACGGGCACGCCGAACGCTTCCGGTCATCTTGATCCGGGCGACGAGGCGATCGTGCACGTCGAAGGCATCGGCAGCCTGCGCAACGTGGTGGTGCGCGGCTGATTGCCGATTGCTGATTGACATATTGAAGATATGAAGGCCGTCACCTTTCGTGGGTGACGGCCTTTGTGCTGCGTTGTTCGCGATTTCCCGTTTAGTGAACAAAAGTTGAGTGTTGCAGGCTCAACTTTTGGGAATAGAATGGTGGTGAAGTCGGTTGAGCATATCAGACAACGACATATGCGTCGACGCGACCGTGCGAAAAACGGACGATCGGCGCGAACCATGGAGGATGATATGGAACAGAAGTTCACCACAATGGCGCAGGAAGCCATTTCCGACGCCGTACAGAACGCGTCGGCAGCAGGCAACGCGCAAGTCGAAACCCTGCACCTGCTTGACGCGCTGCTGCGCCAGGAAAACGGCGTGATCCGCGGTCTGATCGAAGCCGCGGGCGGCAACGCGCAAAATATCAGCGCCGCCGTGCACCAAGCGCAGGACGCGCTGCCAAGCGCCAGCGGATCGACCACCGCGCAACCGCAAGTCAGCAGGCAACTATCCGCAGTACTTGCGCAAGCCGGCAAGGAAATGCAGCAGATGGGCGACGAATACGTATCCACCGAACATCTGCTCATCGCCATCGCGGCGGCAAAGCCGAATCAGAGCGCGCAAATCATGGAACAATACGGCGTGACCGCCGACGCGCTACGCAAAGCCGTGCCAACGATCCGAGGAGGCGCGAAAGTGACCAGTCCCGACGCCGAAGGCTCCTACAAAGCCCTCGAAAAGTATTCGACCGACCTGACGGCAGCCGCGAAAGAAGGCAAGCTCGACCCCGTGATCGGCCGCGATCAGGAAATCCGCCGAGTCATCCAGATCCTGAGCCGCCGCACCAAGAACAATCCGGTGCTGATCGGCGAGCCTGGTGTGGGCAAAACCGCCGTGGTGGAAGGCCTTGCGCAGCGTATCGTCGCCGGCGATGTGCCGACCACCCTGCAAAACAAGAAGCTCATCTCGCTTGATCTGGGCTCCATGGTGGCAGGTTCGAAATACCGTGGCGAGTTCGAGGAACGCCTGAAGAGCGTGCTGCAGGAAATCAAGAACGCAGACGGGCAGATCATCACGTTCATCGATGAGATCCATACCATCGTCGGCGCGGGCGCGGCCGAAGGGTCCATGGACGCGGGCAACATGCTCAAACCCATGCTCGCGCGAGGCGAACTGCGCCTGATCGGCGCCACCACACTCGACGAATACCGTGAGAACATCGAAAAGGATCCGGCATTGGAACGCCGTTTCCAGCAGGTGTTCGTAGGAGAGCCGAGCGTGGAAGACACCATCGCCATCCTGCGTGGCATCGCACCGAAATACGAAGCCCACCACAAGGTGACCATCGGAGACGATGCGCTCGTGGCCGCGGCGACGCTGTCGAACCGGTATATTTCCGGCCGTCAGCTGCCGGACAAAGCCATCGATCTGGTTGACGAGGCCGCATCGCACCTGCGCATGGAACTCGACTCCTCGCCTGAGGAAATCGACGAACTGCAGCGTCAGGTCGACCGTCTCAAGATGGAAAAATCGTACCTGCTTGGCAATCCGAAAGACGATGCCGCCGCAAGCAAAGCCGAAAGCGAGCTTGACGAAAGCGCCAAGGAACGTCTCGACGACCTCAATAAGGAAATCGCAGACAAAAGCGAAAAACTCAACGGTCTGAAAGCACGCTGGGACGCCGAAAAGAACGGGCACAACCGCATCGGCGACCTGCGCAAGAAGCTCGACGAACTACGCACCCAAGCCGAACGGTATGAACGCGAAGGCGATCTGGCGAAATCCTCCGCCATCAACTATGGCGAAATTCCGGCCATCCAGAAGGAGATCGCGCAAGCCGAACAAAACGAGGCGGCGGCCAAGAACAGTGCGGCAGGCGGTGCTGACGGTGGCTTGGGTGGCGATATTCCGATGGTGCCGGACCGCGTTGACGCCGACTCCGTGGCCGAAATCGTGTCCGACTGGACGGGCATTCCCGTCGGACGCCTCATGCAAGGCGAAAACGAGAAGCTGCTGACCATGGAAGACTATCTCGGCAAACGTGTGATCGGCCAGAAGGAAGCCATTCAAGCGGTTTCCGATGCGGTACGTCGTTCGCGTGCGGGCATTTCCGACCCGAACCGCCCAACCGGCTCGTTCCTGTTCCTCGGCCCGACCGGCGTGGGCAAGACCGAGCTCGCCAAGGCGCTCGCCGACTTCCTGTTCGACGATGAAAAGG
>ENA-OQKJ01000011-OQKJ01000011.1-human-gut-metagenome-genome-assembly--contig:-NODE-11-length-55371-cov-3.494515_pt1 | contig 55371 bp, 50 predicted proteins | sample MGYA00242647_ERZ504795 | MGnify/ENA primary metagenome ERZ504795 (study PRJEB26092, sample SAMD00036398) | human gut metagenome | host: Homo sapiens | study: EMG produced TPA metagenomics assembly of...
GATGCCGCTCGAAGACTCGCTGGCCGTTCGGCGGTTCACCTTGTTGCCGTACGGTCGGCCACAACGCCATAGCCGTGCGTGCACACGGTGTGGTCGTTGACCCAGTTGCGGTTGTCGAGACCGTCCAGATCGAGTTCGCGCGCGGCGATCACCGTGTCCTGGCTGACGCCGTCGACGTCGTATTTGTCGACCGCGACGGTGTCGGCGAACGTGTAGTACTGCTTGGACTGCTGCAACTGTTTGAACGTGGGGCTGACGACCTGCGGGTCGAGCAGACGGATCTGCGCGGTGGTGTCGGCCTCCTTGGCCAGAGCGCCCTGCTCACCCTTGTCGGTCACCTTGTATTGCTCGGTCTTGAGCTTGTCAAGACCGTAGGCGGCGCGGGTGGCGTCGATGTTGCGCTGGATGTAGGTGGATTCCATCTCCTGTGCGTTCGGGTTGACGCGGAAGCGTTGCAACAGCACCGGCCATGTCCACGGTTGAAGCACAAGACCCTACCACGTACCACGACGGCAATGGAGGTCACCGGCACACGCCAGGCCTTGAGCGCGGCGGAAGCGCGCACGCCGATGGACGCCTGGCCTTCGAGCGTGTGGGAGCGCATGAGCCAGATGCCCAGCACCACGCCGAGGATGGCGGTCAGCACGGCCATGAGTGAAGGTGAACGGGGATGTTGGCATGTACGGCGGTGTAGGTAGGCACCCGGTGATGCGTGAACCCTGCACGGTGAGCTGGTACGAAGACGCCAATCATCTGGCGCACTGCCCAAGCGAACATGTTGAGCATCAGCCAGATGCCGATCTGTCTACGCGCACGCTTGGTGATGTGGAACAGTCCACGACCATGCACTGGCATGGTGATTCGGATGCCGCCCATCATCACATGCGTGACGATGGAGAAGATGATGCCGGCAAGCAGCAGCAACGACACTGCCGACATGATCAGCTTCAAGCCAGGCAATACGAACACATAGAAACCATTGTCGATGCCGAATTGCGGGTCGGTGGTGCCGAAACTCTGCGCGTTGAACATCAGCAGGATTTCAGACCAATTCGCATTAAACTGCGATCCGAACATCAAGCCGACGATCAATGAAATCACCACAGCCACACGACGTGCACTCTTTGAGCTCACGCCCTTGCCCACTTCGATGGTGTCGCCGTTAATACGAATCGTGGAACCATCGGCTGCATCGGGGCGAGCCCAGATCGCCAGCGACGCGGACAGGAATCCGACCGCGGCGATCAGCAGCGCATACGCCACCCACAGGCCTACCCTGGTACCCAACTGCGTCCAAATCACGCTTTGGAAGCCAAGCTGCGCATACCACATGACGTCGGTGATGAACTGCGCCAAGCCAAAGAACAGGCCGATGATGATGGCAAGCGCCAGCACCACACCGATTAGAATCTTGTTGCCGTTCGACGATTTGCGCGGACGGTTCGGCTGGCGTGTGATACGCGGACCGGACGGACCTCTTGGAGGCATGTTCGCCGAAGACCGGGCGGTGTTATCACCATCGGTTTCGACATTGAGAATGATGGGATCATCGTTGCCGGATTTATTGGCACGCTGCCCTTGGGAGCGGTTCGGACCGCTTTCTGGGTCGAACATGGGACCAAACATATACAAAAAAAAGACATGCTAATAGCCTATCGACAGGCACGGAACGGCTTTATGCCGCTAGCCTAATGTTTACGCAATTCACGAACACGAATCCACCCGTTCTTTTCTTATGCGATCGTATTCGCCATCACCGGCATGTGATAGATAATGACACTATGAGGAGAGTTCACGTTCATTTCGCTCGTTGTGCTGCCGCACTGTGCGCCATCGCACTGCCGCTATCGTTCGCTGGGTGTTCATCCAGCGCGAGTTTGAATGCTGGCTCCAACCAATCCGAGCAATCCAATTCGCAGCAGTCCGATGCATCACATGATGCGCTTGACAAATCCAAACGTGCCAAGCGTGGTGGACGACTCGCCGCATGGGCAGAGCCGTGGCTGCAGTCAATGCCATGAGTCTTGCAGAGCGCGTCGGTCAGCTCGTACATGGCACCCCTGTATGCGGGATCCGATCCTTCGACATTGCAGGATCTTATCGTGAACCAGCATGTCGGATCGGTGTTGATCATCGGCAATTGGAATTCGGGAACGGCTGGCGTGGCCACCGCCACATCCACCTTGCAATCGTATGCCCCTGGTAATAATCAACTCCTGATGACCACCGATCAGGAAGGTGGTTTGGTGCAGCATCTGCAGGGTGATGGGTTCGACCAGATGCCTTCCGCCACCAATCAGGGTTCAATGTCGACCAACCAGCTACGGCAATCGGCTGCCGTATGGGGTTCCCAACTCAAGTCGGCCGGCATCAATGTTGATTTGGCGCCGGTGGTGGGCACGGTAACGGTAGATAGGGCTTCCAATGGCCCGATCGGCGCACTGTATCGTGATTTTGGTCTTGATGCGGACGGCAATGCCGACCATGCCAAGGCGTTCATTCAGGGCATGGCGGATTCGGGTGTAGGCAGCGCCATCAAGCACTATCCTGGTTTGGGTTCGGTGACGGGCAACACCGATTTCACCGCCGACGGCATTCTTGATACCACCACCACGTTGGACGGTGCGGAAATCGGCGCGTTCAACAGTACGTTGGAGGCGAACCCTTCCATGGTGATGATGTCGCTTGCCACCTATCAGGCTATTGATCCGAATAATCCCGCCGTGTTCTCCAGCGCTTTGGTAACGGATTATTTGCGCAATACGGTCGGATTCCAAGGTGTCATCACTTCGGATTCTTTGTCCGCCACTGCGTTGGGTGGCATTCAGCCAAGTGATTTGGGGGTGCGATTGGTCGATGCCGGAGGTGATCTTGCCTGTATTGGCGCTTCCGATTATGTTCAACCGATTTTGGATGGGCTGAACGCAAAAGCCGCGGCCGATTCCGCTTTTGCAGACAAAGTAACGCAGTCCGCGATTCGTGTGATGACATTGAAATACAGCATGGGACTCGCTTCTTGATTGCGAAATATTGATTGCGGAACATGCAATCGAATATCTTCGGTATAGGAATAATCGCAAGCAAGCAACATAAATATAAGAAAAACAATCCCCGTCTTCCGAAATGAAAGACGGGGATTGTTTATGCATGGCCGTTAGTTTCAGCAACAGCAACTGGTGTTGGGATGCTTGCGATCGTATTCCTCTCGCATGCGCCAGTATTCGCGTTCGGTCAGCGGGGTTTCGCAGGGATGTTCGCTTGCGAAATGCTCCAGATAGTGGTCGTATTTCGCTTCTCCGCTGAATTCGCGCACATACCAGACGAATCCGGCCTTGGCTTTCAATAATGCGGACCAGATTCGTCTGACCATGGTGGTGAATCCCTGCATCAGGCTGCGGCCTGTTCCTTCTGCGCCAGCTCATAGCTCTTGGCCGCGTATTCGCGCTGCACCTTCTTTTCGAGCTTGGTGGCGATCAGGCCGGACGGTGCGAACCATTCGGATTCCACGAACGGCTCCTCAGACGTGGTTTCCACACCGAACTTGCCCTTGGCAAGAATCTTCACGGTCTGGTAGATGCCGACGACCAGGAAGACTCCCATCATGACCATGAAGAACACGGAGAGCACGCCGTCAAGGTACGCATTGGAGAGTGCGGCCTTGGCGTTGACCAACGCTTCGCCTTCCAAAGTGCCACCATCGATCAGCGCCTGATACTTGGAAGCGGTGGCGAAGTAACTGATCGGTCCGACGATCTTCTGGAAGTCGGCGGTGAAGGTCACGGCCACATCCCAAACGAGAGGAACAACAGGAATCCACAGGTACTTCTTATAGCCAAGCTTGGCCACGCAAACGGTGACCAACATGAAGCATGCGGCGGCAAGCAGCTGGTTGGAAATACCGAAAATAGGCATCATGGCGTTGATACCACCATTCGTATCGCACACGCCGACCCACAGCAGGCCACCCCACAGGGCGGTTGCGATCAGTGTGGTGAGGATGTTGCCCGGTTTCCACGTCGGATCAGCGAACTTCTTCAGCTTGCGCACGTTGCCCAGCAACTCACCAATCTGATAACGGGCCACGCGGGTGCCGTTGTCAACGGTGGTGAGGATGAACAACGCTTCGAACATGATGGCGAAGTGGTACCAGAAGGCCATGGAGTCATGACCGCCGAGGTAGGACTTGAGGAAGTTGGCCATACCCATAGCGAACGTGGTGGCGCCGCCAGTGCGGGAAACGATGGTGTTCTCGCCAATGTCGGAAGCGGCCTGCTTCAAAGCGTCGGCACCTTCATAGGTCTTGGCATTGCCGTTCTCGTCGACAGAATCCCAAGTGACCTTCATCTGGTTGCCTTCAATGTCGGAAACCTTCATCGAATCCACGGCCTTGACCGCGGCCTCAGCCTGCTCGTCAGGAGTGGAAGTGGCGGTCAGGGTCACGCCGGAAGCGGTGGAGATCTGCGAGGCGGACATGTTCGTGGAGAAGTAGACGCCCTGGGAAATGGTGATGGCTGCAATCAGTGCGATCACGGCGGTGAAGGATTCAACCAGCATGGAACCGTAGCCGATCATGCGGATCTGGTTTTCCTTCTCCACAGCCTTCGGGGTCAGGCCGGAGCTCACTGCGCCGTGGAAGCCGGAAAGAGCGCCGCACGCGATGGTGATGAACAGGAACGGGAACAGGTCGCCTGCGAAGGTCGGTCCCGTGGAGGTGGACGCGAATTCAGTCAGAGCCGGCATCTGCACGGACGGATTGGCGATGAGAATGCCAAGCACGAGCAGCACAAGCGTGCCGATCTTCATCAGCGTGGACAGGTAGTCACGCGGGGTGACGAGCAGCCAGTGCGGCAACGCGGCGGCGGCGAAGGAGTAGATCACCAGTGCGATAACCAGTTCCTTGGCGTTCAACGTGAACACGTCGGCGATTGCCGGAACGCTGGAGATCCAACCGCCAGCGATGATGTCGATCACGAGCAGCACGAAACCGAGCACCGTGGTTTCGATAACGCTACGATGCAGGAAACGCTGGAAGCAGCCCATGATCAAGGCGATCGGAATGGTCATACCAATAGAGAACACGGCCCACGGCGAGGAAGCCATGGCCTTGATGGCCACGAGCGCAAGGAATGCCATGGCGATGGCGGTCATCACGATCAGGAAGATCGACAGGATAGTGCCGCCGAACTTGCCCATTTCGTCGGTTGCCATCTGACCGAAGGAACGGCCGCGACGCTTGGCGGAGATCCACAGCATGAGCATATCCTGCACGGCGCCGGCGAAAATCACCCCGAGAATGATCCACATCACGGACGGCAGATAACCCATTTGGGCGGCCAGAATAGGACCAACAAGCGGGCCCGCACCGGAAATGCCGGCGAAATGCTGGCCGAACAGCACGCGACGGTCGGCACGTTCGAAGTTGGCGCCGTCATGCACGCGCTCGGCCGGCGTCGCGTTCGCATCGTCGGTACGCATGATCTTGATCTGAATATAATACGCGTAGAAACGGTAAGCGATCGCGTAGGAGCACAATGCCACAACCACGAACCAGATGGCGCTGATCTGCTCGCCACGGGAAACCGCCAGAATAGCCCAACCAATAGCGCACACAATGGCGATGACGGCCCACAGCAGGGCCTTCGGCCACGTCCACACCATCTTCGGCTTCACACCGACAGGGAGCCCCTTCGAATTGCGGATGACGCGTTCCGCTTCCTCAGGCGTGTAATCATCCTTGAACTCCAGTTTGCCGGGCGCTGGAACCGCGGCATTGGCAGTGCTTGCTGCACTAGTCATATTGTTCTCTCTCGTTTAGATATAACTCTTCTATACAGCCAGAGCCGACTCAACACAGCTCCTTATTGGCTAAAGAAAAAGAGTAGACGCGTCAATCGCATCAACGCATTTCTTCTCACGATATGGGATATCAGCAATAACAACTGTGGAAAATCCCTATAAAACTCACTTCAGATTTGGGCAATCCTACAAAACAGACAATCATGCAAAAACAAGCTGAAGTAATGCCATATACACGACGATGCCGCCGGCGATCGAGAGCAGCATGTTGCGTTTCCATACGTGCAGCACGACGATCGCGGCGATGGCGATCGCTTCGGGAATGCCGTGGCTTCCAGCAAAAGGATTGACGTTTTTCAGCGAATACACCACCAGCAGTCCGGTCATAGCATACGGAAGCACGTTGCCAAGATAGTCGATGATGTGCGGCGGTTTCTTTGACTCGGGAAAGAGCACGAACGGCAGAAAACGGGTGATGATGGTGCCAAGCACCGCCATCAGTACAGTGACGACGCCCTGCCATGTGGTCATGATCATGACCGCACCTCCCCTACTTCGTTACGATCCGCAGCGGATTCGACCGCACCATCAGCATCATCACGTTTCCCAACATCATCAGGTTTCAAATCATCCAAATACGGACGCAACATAATGAACATCACCAGCATGGCAATCAACGACGGGATCATGAAATGGTCAGCACCGAACAGAGCCATGCAAATCACCGGCACCACAATGCCCGTCAACGCCGCCATATGGCTTTTGCGTTTCGTTGTCAACCATTGATCCACGAAAATAACCACAAACAATGCGGTCATCACGAAATCCAAACCGGTGGTGTCGAACGTCAATCGCCCGCCGACAATGCCTCCGAGCGTCGCTCCAGCCACCCAGGAAACCTGATTCAGCAGCGACACGAAGAAATAGAACCAGCCGCGGTCAACATCCGCCGGTATTTGCGCGCTGTTGTTGACCGCGAACGTCTCATCACACATGGCGTAAATCAAATACGGTTTTTTCGCCCCCCATGTTCTTGAAACGCCCCAGCATGGACAGTCCGTAAAACAGGTGCCTTGTTCCCATCATCAGCGCCAACATAAGCGTGGCGAACGGATTGAATGCGGAAACCAGCAGATTCACCGTAACGAATTCCATGGAACCGGTGTAGATGAATGCGCTCATGCACAACGGCCACAGGAACGAAAACCCGCGGGTTCCCATAAGCACTCCGTACGACATGGCCAGAAAGAAGAAGCTGATGCAAATCGGCAGCACTCTGGGGAACGCGGCTTTGAACGCACGCGTCTTCACTCCCCCCCCCCATTCCGCTGGCTCATCCGCATTCCTCCCTGCCATACGTGGCAAGCCCGTTCGCGACCACAATGCCTGGTAACCAATTGTCTAATCGTTCAATTCATGGTACCGACAGTCATGTTTCGCAAACACCCGCACGCATATCGACATTGCTTATAACGCGTTCCATCGCTCATCCGCTTCGCCCGCCAGCGAAACATGGGCATGCGTTTGACTTCAAGTACTTGAACTTTCTATCTTGGCAACAGAACGTTTTCAAGGAGAGTTATCAGTGAGTGACATGCACGAGGTTCGTCAGGCGTTACTGACCGGCGAACGCGCCGAATTCCAAGCATCAGGCAAGCGATATATCGACACGATTTTCGATGATGGCGAATCACCGTTGAAGCATGCGCATGATATTGAGCTTAAGTCGAGTTCGTTCAAATGGAAGTATCCGCTGTGGTATTGCTCGGATATTTTGGCAAAGGATTGCACATGGTTCGAGATGGCACGCGCGGGCGTGTGGTATACGAATACCATTCGTGTTGAGGATTGCACATTTGAAGCGCCGAAGAATTTCCGCCGGTGCCATGATGTTGCGTTGAGGAATGTTGATTTCGTCAATGCCGAGGAAACATTATGGGCTTGTTCGAACGTTTCACTGGAAAATGTGAGCGCTCGTGGCGATTATCTGGCGATGAATTGTTCCGATATTAAAGCCTATAATCTGCGTTTGGTTGGCAATTATCCATTTGATGGCGTACGTAATATTGAAATCACAAATTCTCGATTGATTTCCAAGGATTGCTTCTGGAATTGCGAGAATGTGACAGTACGTGATTCATTCATTTCCGGCGAGTATTTGGCTTGGAATTCCCGTAATGTCACGTTTGAGAACTGTACGATCGAAAGTCTGCAGGGTTTGTGCTATGTGGATAATCTCGTATTACGTAATTGCCGTCTAATCAATACGACGCTTGCTTTCGAATATTCGAATGTGGATGCCGATATTCACAGCACTATCGATAGTGTATTCAATCCTTCGTCCGGCACGATTCGTGCGGATGTCATCAAGGAATTGACTCTTGACCCAACGAAGATTGATCCGAACAAGGTGACGATAATTACCGAAAACAAGTAAACGTCACCGTCGATCAAAAAGTATTTATAATAGTTGAGGGTCTGCAATTTAACTTGCAGACCCTCAATTGTTTTATATCACCCAACAATCGGTGTTGTAATCAAATACTGATCACAGATTGTCGGTGTCGATGGTGATGGTGACCGGACCATCGTTGATCAGGCCGACGCGCATGTGCGTTCCAAAGCGGCCTTCGCGTACTGGCACGCCGCCAGAACGCAACGCCTCGTTGAATTTGATCCACGTGATGTTGGCATGTTCCGGTTTACCTGCTTTGACGAAGCTGGGGCGATTGCCTTTCCTCACGTCGGCAAACAGCGTAAACTGCGAAATGGACAGGATTTCGCCGCCGATGTCTTTGATGGAACGGTTCATTTTGCCCTGTTCGTCTTCAAAAACGCGCAGGTTGAGGATTTTGTGGGCCAGCCAAGAAAGCTGTTCCTCGCCATCCTCATCACTCACGCCGACCAGCAGCATGAAGCCCGGTCCGATCTGCTGCGGTTCGAAGGTGGGGTCGATGGTGCCCAGTTCGTTGACAACGTCAACGCTGGCTTGGCTCACTCGTTGCACTACTACTTTCATAACCCCACCTTACCGCGCGAATAGCGCGATTCTTTGCGTTGTCAGTATCCGCACCATTCCAATCCACATAAATTAGACCACCAACATCCATTCATGGCGAATCAAAAGCCTTAAAATAGGTGTTTTTCATGAACCTATAGCTATAATCTGCGTTATTCCAAGTCCACGTAGGTTTACCAAACATTAAATTAGGAGTCCAACACTAATGCCAAGGTTTTGAGTGCCAGCAATGTGCTGCACACGGCGCCATAATCGACTTGCTCGACCATGCATGAACCATCATGGTCCTGCCAATTCTGGCATGCTCATGCAGCCTGCGGATATGAGCCGTTATGATCATTTGCACTACCGTGTTGCGACCTCATGAGATTGCTGATGCGTGCAGACGATGCGTTGGCTGAACGTAAGACGATTCATGCAGCGGATTTGCAGGGACTGCCAATGATCATATGCCTCGAGGCGCGCTGCAATGCCTACTTCCTATTTTCATATTTTGGAGGCGGCACCCTCGTCGATAAGCCAGAGCAGTTCCTCACCATCGGCATAAGAGCTTGGCGCATGCGGATTGTTGCGTTGCGCGAATGCTGCAGCAACCGCATCCGCCTTGCGTACTTCAGATGTGAACACCCACGTGTGCTTCGATCGTGCGATCATCGGCACGGTCAGCGTCAGGCGCAGTGGCGGCGGCTTCGGTGAATCGCGCACACCGGCGACAAGCACATGCGGATCGTCGATCTCCGACTCGCCATGGTCGGGGAACAGGGATGCGAAATGCGCGTCCGGTCCCATACCGAACATGGCGATGTCCAAAGCTGGATTCTCACCCAACTGTTCAATGAGTTCACGCTGGTATTGCGCGGCGGCTTCAGCCAGCACAGCATCAGTCTGTTCGGGTGAGGCTGCCGCGACGCTTTCCAAGTTACGCTCATCGGACGGCATCGCATGAATGTTGCCTGCCGGCATACGGCCGTCGGCAACCAGTTTGCCATACCATGCCTCACGCGCCTGCTTGGCGTTGCGATCATCGTCATCGGCGGCCACGAATCGTTCGTCGCCCCACCATACGTGCACGCGGCTCCAGTCCACGGCATCGTTCAATGGGCTCGCGTTCATGGCGTCGAACACTCGATTGCCGTCGGTTCCACCGGTCACGGCAATGTCAACGCGAGTGCGATTCGGTTCCGACAGAAGATCGGTGATGGTCAACAGCGTACGTGCGGCCACGGCTTCAGCCAGAATCTGAGGATTGGGATATACAACGGTGGTGCGTTCTGCCATATGCTTTTCCTGCATTGTTCCTTTATTGTTTCGGAGAATCGATTCAGTGCTTCGAATTGATAAGATCCCAGCCTTGAGTCACGACTTCCGCATAGATCTCGTCCGGATAGAGTCGACCCAATTCCTCACTCAAGCATTCCTCGATGGTTCGTGCGGGAACGCTCATGGTTTGCGGGGACTGCCCTGGAACGTTCAATACGGCGATGCCATCGTCGGTGGATGGGCGTTCCAAACTCAGCACGCCATCGGAACGGGTCAGATACACGCCGGTCACGGCGGTTGCATTCGGATCGTCTTCCACCACAACAGGCACGTTCAGACGAAGACGAAGCCATGCGGCCAGCAGATTCAACGGCAGGAAGTTCTTTGGTCCGGTCACACGCACGCCGCTTACTGGAAGATGCGGCGGCTGGTCAAGCATCGAAGCGAGCATTGCGCGCCAAACAGTCAAGCGAGTCCACGACATGTCCACATTCTTCGACGACCAGTTGCGGCGCAGATCATCCATGGTCCGCATCGGATTCGAGGAATGCATGGCATCGGTGATACGGCTGCGCGCCATGGAACCCAGCAAATCGTTTGACAGATTCGCCGGAGCTTCGTTCGGCCACCAAGCCACCACCGGAGCGTCCGGCACCAATAGCGGAATCACCAATGTATCAGGGTGGTGAACCAGCCCACCAATCGGACGCAACACGATGATTTCGCCCGCGCCAGCGTCGGAACCGAATCGCACTTCCGCGTCGAGAAAGGTGTGCGGCTTGCCATCATCGGCAGCGGCATCCACCCTACGTGAATTCGGCGCGATTGCGATCACACGGCAGGGATGCTCACGGCTGGCGTTGTTCGCCACGGCGAGATCATGCTCCAGCGACGTCTCATTCGTGGAGATCAGCAGTGTGAGCACGCGACCCAGAGCCGCTTCGCCACGCTCCTCGTGCAATTCATCGATTTTCGCCGAAATCTCACGGGTTTCGGTGTTCTTCATGGTAATGATCACGGCATCCTCCAACGGTGTCCATCGCGGGCCAGCATTTCAACGGCTTCCTGAGGGCCCCACGTTCCGGAACGATACGGCTGCGGCTGGCCAAGCGTGGACCAGAACTCTTCGATCGGATCGAGGATCTGCCAGCTCAATTCCACTTCGCGTGTGGTTGGGAACAGTGGCGGATCGCCCAGCAATACGTCAAGAATCAGACGTTCATAGGCTTCCGGAGACGATTCGGTGAACGAACGGCCGTAACCGAAGTCCATCGACACGTCACGGACCTCCATCGACGTGCCACCCGGCACCTTCGCGCCGAACCGCATGGTCACACCCTCATCGGGCTGCACGCGGATCACGATCGCATTCTTGCCGAGCTCCTTCGTTGCGGTCGACTCGAACGGCAGATGCGGGGCACGCTTGAACACCACGGCAATCTCCGTGACACGCTTGCCCAAACGTTTGCCCGTACGCAGGTAGAACGGCACGCCGGCCCAACGGCGCGTATCGACATCCAGTCGGATCGCTGCGTAAGTCTCTGTGGTTGAAGCCGGATTAATGCCCTTCTCATCCAAATAGCCGACAACCTCATGAGAACCCTGCCATCCGGCGGCATACTGTCCGCGGGCCGTATGCGCCGCCAGATCCTTCGGCAAGCGCACTGCGGACAGCACCTTCGTCTTTTCAGCCGTCAGATCAGCGGCGGAGAAGGAGACCGGCTCCTCCATGGCCGTCAATGCCATGAGCTGCAGCAGGTGGTTCTGGATGATGTCGCGTGCGGCACCGATGCCGTCATAGTATCCGGCACGACCGGCCACGCCGATATCCTCGGCGTGGGTAATCTGCACATGGTCGACGTAATTATTGTTCCAAATCGGCTCATACATGGCGTTCGCGAAACGAAGCGCCAGAATATTCTGCACCGTCTCCTTACCGAGATAATGATCGATACGGAACACACTCGATGGGTCGAACACCTCGGAAACCACGCGGTCAAGTTCCTTGGCGCTGGCCAGATCATGCCCGAACGGTTTCTCGATGATCACACGACGCCAAGCGCCCTTGTCGGACTTCGCCAGACCGCAATCCGCCAACTGTCGGGAAACCTGCGGGAACGCGCGCGGCGGCACCGACATGTAGAACGCATGGTTACCTCGCGTGCCACGATCACGGTCAAGCTCGGCAACAGTGTTCGACAATCGTTCGAACGCCTTCGGATCATCGAACGTGCCCTGCACAAAACGAATACCGTCGGCGAGCTGCTTCCAGGTCGCCTCCTTAAATGGCGTGCGGCAGTGCGCCTGCACGTTCTCCTTCACGAAATCCTTGAAATGATCCTCGGTCCAATCACGACGTGCAAAACCCGTCAAACCGAGCTTGGCGGCAATAGGCCACGATTAGCCAGATCATAAATGGCGGGAAGCAGCTTCTTGACGTGACAGATCGCCGGTCACGCCGAAAATCACAATACTGCACGGGCCTGCAATACGTGGAAGTCGAAGATCGCGCGGATCGCGCAGCGGATTCGTCCACTCTTCAGGCGTGCCAAGTACGGATGAAACAGTTTCAGTCATGTGCTTCATAGTATCGCCAACACGTCACGGACGGCAGTGACCATCCGAAAACGTCCTTTCCATATTTTGTGAAAACCCACAAAACCAGCCGTTTTTTAGCGGCTGTGAGCAATATCACAATCGATGATCAATGTATTACTCTGCCGAAAAATCATGCAACCCGGCGAACAGACGATTGAATCCTTCTTGCATGGTGCTTCGCGGGCAAGCCACGTTGATGCGAATGAAATCATGCCCGTTGCCGCCATACTCGGCACCTTCGGAGAACATCACCTGATGATTGCGCTTGAGATGTTCGCACAACAGAGCGGTATCGTGCGTCAGTTTCGAACAATCGACCCACAACAAGTAGGTGGCATGGCTTTCAATCAGGGCGATGCGTCGTTCCGGTGCCGCGGCAGCATTGTATTCGTTGATCATGGCTCGTGCTTCGGCTTTGTTGCCTGCCAAGTATGCGCGCAATTCCTCAAGCCAAGGCTCGCTCTCGTTGAAGGCAGCGAGCGTGGCCGTCATGGCGAAGGCGTTCGGTTCGGCCACTTCGTCCGTGTTGAGCGCACGCCATACCTTATGCCTCAGCACGGGATTTGGAATCATTACGGCAGCCGTGTTAAGACCGGCGATATTGAACGTTTTGGTCGGTGCCATGCAGGTCACGGAGTTCATTGCGCACTGCTCATTCACCGAGGCAAAGGGCACGTAATCATATCCCGGATCGGTAAGATCACAATGAATTTCGTCGCTGATTACGGTCACATGATGGTTCCAGCAAAGCTCACCTATGCGTGCGAGGGTGTCGCGATCCCAGATTCGGCCTACGGGATTGTGTGGATTGCACAGGATCATCAGCGTGGTTTGCGGATCGGCCAACTTGGATTCCAGATCGGCCCAGTTGATGGAGTAATGTCCGGAACCGTCGTATTCCAACGGTGATTCAAGCACGCGGCATCCATTATTGATAATCGAATTGAAGAAAATGTTGTAGACCGGAGTTTGGATAAGCACGTTTTCGTTTGCTGTGGTGAGTTTTCGTACCATGCTGGAGATTGCCGGCACCACGCCGGTGCTGAATACGAGCGATTCCGGGTCGATATCAAGATTATGCCTACGGTGCCACCAGTCAACGTATGCCTGATTCCATGCAGGAGGGACGATGGAATATCCGAAAATACCGTGGTCAAGACGCTGTTGCAGTGCGGCTCGAATCTGTGGAGCGGTTTGAAATTCCATATCCGCCACCCACATGGGCAGCGCATCTCCTGCCTCTTCCCACTTGAGCGAATACGTGCCGGATCGGTCTACGGGAGTGTCGAAATCGTAAGTCATGCCATCAAACTTAAGAACTTCAAGTGGACGAAGTCAAATGCAAGCTGTGAATGATCCCGGTTTCACGACATGCATTGTAATGACTTTGTCGGTCGGGCCGCCCTGTTGTATGAGTTCAAAAACATGGCCTTTCGAACATTCCATACTGGTTCTTTCACATTCATGCTGACGCACCCATTGTGAACGAACCAAACCAAAATAACTAATGTAAATGATGTATTACTTTCCATGCGAGAAGTGCATGAAAACTGTCAATCAGCCAGCCCAGTCGAAAAGTTCCGGACCATTACGTTGCAAATGACGTTATTGCATGCGTATTGACTACCATGAACATCAATACTTAAGAAAGGTGGTTTTATGGCATATGCGTTGATAACGGGGGCTTCGAGTGGCATTGGGCGTGAGATGGCGGCATTGTTTGCGGCCGACAGGCATGATCTCATCATTACGGCACGCAGTCAAGGCAAACTTGATGACGTGAAGCGCACGCTGGAACATCGCTATGGCGTGCATGTGGAGACGGTTGCGCTTGATCTAAGCGAGTCTGACGCACCGCAACAGTTGCATGATTACACAGTTTCGCAAGGTTTTGAAGTGGATCATCTCGTCAATAACGCCGGTTTTGCGGATTGGACGGGTTTTCTCGACGCCGACTGGCATCGCCAGCATGAGATGATGCAGCTCAACATGGCCGCGTTGGCTGAACTTACGTACCGTTATGGTCGTGATATGCGCGAGCAGGGTCACGGACGCATATTGAACATCTCTTCTGTTGCTTCAATGATGGCAGGCCCATATATGGCGATATATTTCGCGTCGAAAGCGTTCGTACGATCGCTTTCGGAAGCGGTGTCGTACGAATTGCGAGATACCGGTGTGAGTGTGACCTGCGTATGCCCCGGGCCGACATCCACAGGGTTCGCCAAGGCCGCGAACATGCGTGGCATGAATTTCTTCACGCTGACCAAACCGGCCACCGCCTACCAGCTTGCCACCTACGCGTATCGGAAGATGAAGCAGGGGCGCACGCTTGCCTACCACGGCTACCTCACCAAAGCCGGAGCCGCAGCGGAACGACTACTTCCCCGCGCTCTGACGCGACGGGTCGCCGCAATCATGAATGGCGGCAGCCCACGCAACCAGCATCGCGAATAATTCAGGAGGCAACTCAACGAGTTTCCCTTGCGGCTGATCATATTTGCCGCAACACAAAGAGCCGCACACTTTTCATAAAGCGTGAGGCTCTTTTCATCTGTTAATCCGCTAGATTCGTTGCAGAAATACGTCTATCAGGCTTCGATTTCCTCGCGGCCCGGCTCGGCCCACAGCGTGTGGAATGCGCCCGGCTGATCCACACGCTGGTAGGTGTGAGCGCCGAAATAGTCGCGCTGACCCTGGATCAGGGCGGCGGGCAGGCGCTTGGAACGCAGTCCGTCGAAGTACGACAGCGAGGAAGCGAACGCCGGAGTAGGCAAACCGTTGACGGCGGCCTGAGCCACCACGTTACGCCAAGACTTTTCGGCGGTTTCGATGGCGTTCTTGAAGTACGGAGCGAACAGCAGCGACACGTTGGCTTCACCTGATTCGAACGCTTCGGAAATACGGTTGAGGAACTTCGCACGGATGATGCAGCCGCCACGCCAGATGCGTGCCACGGCAGCCAGATCGATATCCCAGCCATATTCTTCGGCAGCAGTGGTAATCTCGTTGAAGCCCTGGGCGTAGGCGACGATCTTGGAAGCGTAGAGTGCCTGACGAATGTCTTCGATGAAGGCCTTCTTCTCATCGTCGGTGAGGTTCAGGTTGCCGTCAGGGCCATTGAAGCCCTGCTTGGCGGCTTCCTCACGTAGATCAGCTTCGGAGGAAAGACCACGGGCGAACACGGCTTCGGCGATGCCGGTGACCGGTACGGCCAGAGACAGTGCGGTCTGCACGGTCCACGTGCCGGTGCCCTTCATGCCAGCATGGTCGACGATCACGTCAACCAGCGGCTTACCGGTCTTCTTGTCGACCTGATGCAGCACTTCGGCGGTGATTTCGATCAGATAGGAGTCGAGTTCGGTCTTGTTCCACTCTTCGAACACGTCACCGATCTCAGCCGGAGTCATGCCAAGGCCACGACGCATCAGATCGTAGCTTTCAGCGATGAGCTGCATGTCGGAGTACTCAATACCGTTGTGCACCATCTTGACGAAGTGGCCAGCACCATTGAGACCGATATGGGTGACGCACGGTTCGCCTTCGGCCTTGGCCGCGATGGATTCAAAAATCGGCTTCAGAGTCTTCCAGGATTCTTCGGAGCCACCGGCATCATGGAAGGTCCAAGCAGAGCGCCTTCCTCACCGCCGGACACACCGCATCCGACGAAATGCAGTCCGCGAGCGCTGATTTCCTTCTCGCGGCGAATGGTGTCCGGGAAGTAGGCGTTGCCTGCGTCGACGATGATGTCGCCCGGCTCCATCAGGTCGGCGAGCGCGTTGATCATGGCGTCGGTCGGCTCTCCCGCCTTGACCATGATGATGGCGGTACGCGGCTTGACGAGGCTGTCCACGAACTCTTCGAGGGTTTTTGCCGGGAAGAATTCGCCTTCGTTGCCGTGTTCGTTCATGAGCTTTTCGGTACGGCCGTAAGAGCGGTTGAACACTGCCACCTTGTTGCCGTGGTGTGCGAGGTTACGTGCGAGGCTACCGCCCATTGCGGCAAGACCGACTACGCCGACGTTTGCTTCAGCTGACATGCTGGCCCCTTCCATCAGGAAAAGTAGTACTTTATGAACCGTTCTTTAGTGTAGACCCGAGCTACCCCAGAACCATGGACCGTCTCAAGTCTGACATCATGTCAATCACGCGGCGCAATCGTACGTACGAATCGCATGGCTTCGGCAGGTGTGAGCGACGGCACGTAGGCTTGTGCCACGGCAAGCGATATTTGTGGCAGTTTGGCTGCGTCGGGATAGCAGATATACACTTTCTCTTCATCGGGATGGAATTTCAGTTTGAAACGGAATAGTGAATGGAATCCGTATGCTGGTTCCATGATGTCTGCGACCATTTGCAGTGCATGACGCAACACTTCGCTTTCCTCGTGTTCGCTTTCGTTGGATCCCATACCGGCCAGCGGCGCCGCCGATAAGCTCATGAATTCCACGTTGCCTTCGTCGCGTAGTCGTTCAGCCATGCGTGCAATCAGGAATTCCATGATGCCGTTGACGCTGTCGGTGCGATGCCTCATGAAGTCAAGCGTCCAACCGATGATCGTACCGTCACGATAGGTGGGCAGCCAGCTGGTTACGCCAAGGACTTTGCCATTGCCGTCAACCGCGTAGAGTAGGCGCACCCGGGAGTCGATCAGTTCGTCGACGCCTCCCAAGGTGAATCCCATTTCCGGCAGGGCCTTTTTGCCGGCCCACTGTGCGGAGATCTCACGAATCTGCGTTTGTACTGAGAAGGGTGCCTCCTTGAAAGTGGTGAGCACGTCGGTGATGCCGTCTCGTTTGGCTTTGTTGATGGCGGTGCGCACGTCCTGCCATTTCTTGCCTCGGGTCTGCCATTCGTTGGGATTGACGACCATTTCCGTACCGACGTCAAGCGAATCCCATCCGGCTTTGGTGAGTTCGGCTCGCTGCGATTCGTGCACACTGTAAAACACGGGCGTCCAGGAATGTTGTGTGCAGAATGTTGCGAAATCAGTAAGATCTTCCGCATATTCGCTGGGATCTCCGAATGGTCCTGTCACCGTCAATGCGATGCCGTACGACACTCGATAGGCGATCGCGGAACGTCCGGTTGCGGAAAACCAATAGTCATTGCCTTTCCAAGTTGCCATGAATGACATGGATTCGCCGCCAAGCGGAATAATCGCGTCAACACGATGGTGCAAAGCGTCATTCACCATGGAACGATCCCGCAAACAATCCCAAACACACAGCAGAGCGATAATCCAAAACACCGGACCGACGCACTGATATACCAGCAAGGAGATTCGGCCGACGGGCACAAACTCAGGTTCGATACCACTCAGCAGTCCGATCGGCAACAATCGCTGCACATAATCGGCAAGCAATGCGATCAATTGCGGACTTTCATTGAAATCGTCGGGAGAGGCAAGCCCATATCCGGCATACATCAATCCCAACAACAGAAAAGCCGACAATGCACCTGCCGCAGCACGCAACATAATCTCACTTCTAGTGCGAATCGTAAAACACTGACGGAACGCAATGACGATAACGATAAAAATACAACGGCAATGCCATAGTGGAAAACATCGCATGAAACGCACCATGACGAGCCAACGCAGGCAACGCATCAGCCTGCGAATCGCCAACATATTGCAGCGGAAGCACCACATAAAACAGCATCGCAAGCACCACTGTGCACGCATTGAACAGCACGCTCAACGCTGCGGCAATACGGCGTCCGCGATACAGACCCCATGCGATCAACAGCAGCATCAGCGTCGGCATCAACGACACCAGCCAGTTTCCGGGCATGGTGAATCGCATCATACGATATTGCGCGAAACAGTTGGCATGCGAGGAACCGTTGAGGCAATCCAACACTTGTTCCGTGTCGAATTCCGTGGAACCTGTCAGCAAGCCGAACATGGAGAGCAATCCGAATGATTGTCTTGAGGAAACGGCAACCAGCGAACCGACCGCCTGTACGCCGGCAGCCATACCAATCAGCCTGCGCATCTCATACAAGGCACCATGCCTATACACATCACCTTGACTCTCGGAAGCCATCAAATAGCCAAGCACATGGCCAAGCAACGCCGACGCCAGCAAACAGTAATCGCCGGCTTCACCACGATACAGGAACAGGATCAGCACCACGCTATAGCCGATCACACGAATACGCCGACGCCACAGCATGGCGGTGAACGCGCTGGCACACATCAGCGTGCCCACCACAACAACCAGCGGCCCCAAAATCGCACCATCATGCGAAATCGCATGCCATTGCGGACTTTTGCCTGCGAACAGCGAGCATAATCCCATACCGAGCGCTATGCCGCCAAGCGTGGTGATCAGCGACACCCATGCCGTCTTCGCCTTTCCAATCACCGTTTCGCATAAGCCGAATGCGATGAGTATCAGTGGAATGTCGATCAGCAGACGACCCAACTGAGGCACCGACAGCAGTGAAATCGGCGCGGTATACCAGCGCCCATGCGCGAGCGCGTCAAAACTCACGCGCGACAATTGCGGCGGAAATTGCGTATGTCTAATGCCGCATACGAGCTGCATGCCGACATTGAACAGCGTGATGAACAGCACAAACCCCAAGGTCATGCGATGCTCACGAATCCAGTCGGCAAGATCGGCCATAAGCGCACGAAAGCCAAATAATGGTTTCACTGTTGATTCCTGCGATTGCGTCATAATACAGTACTTCCGTTCGATGATTCAGATTGAAATGCGTTTGAGATTCGGATAGTCGACCAATTTCGGCTTGGCATCGCTCAGTCCCGTGTTGTAGCCGAATACGGCAAGTCCGTACCGCAACGTGTCTTGCACGGCATGCCAGTCATGCGCATTGTCAAGCGATTCGACTGCCGTAACATGCATGCCCGCCTGTTGAGCAACCGGTGCGATGCGTTCGACATTGCGCACGGACTCGCGATCACGCTCCCCCGCACCGATAACAAGCGTCTGGTTCGAAGGCGCATGGTTGCGAATGGCGTTGATGGGGATCTGCTTCTCGTATGCGGTGCGATCGCCGTGGAAGAACCGGCTGATCATACTGCTTTCACTGCCATTGGTCGGTTTGAGCTCGCTGCCGTGGGAATGATGGTACCGAACAAATCCGGATGGTTCGCACCGATCTGCAGCGAACATGTGGCCCCCTGTGAAAAACCTGCGATCGCCCAGTCCTGCGCTTGCTGTGCCGCCGGAAGATTGGCTTTCACCCAGTCGACCACGTCTTTCGTCAAGTAGGTCAACGCATTGCCGTACACCGGCGAATCCACGCATAGGGTGTTATGCGAATCGTCTCCCAACTGGTCGGCCGCAATAACAATGGGTGCGAGTCCGCCATGATGCTGCGCATAATCGTCCATCATGGTTTGAATGCCGCCCGCGGCAAACACGCGACCCGGAGAGCCCGGCTGGCCGCTCATCATCAGTATGACCGGCAACGCCGGCTTGTGTTTGGCTGTGGCAAGCGCTGCAGGCGGCAGATATACCAGCGCCTTTCGCGCTTCGAAATGCGATGCTGTGGCTGGAATATTTACTTTCCTGACTTCGCCATGTGCGGGAATATTGCTGACGCTACCGTCTGCTTTTTTCTGCTTCCATTGCGTGACGCTAATCAAATCGCTGCGTTTCGCCATTCCTGTCAGGTCGGCTTCACGATAGGTGTCTTGGCCGAACAGTGATCCGATGGTGGCATATTCTCCATACGCCTGATCGATGCCGGTGGCGGCGGAAAGCACCGCGAATACCGTCAATACAACGGCGACGGCACGCAACACTCCCCTATGCTGCACCGCATAGCAAATCGCGAATCCAATGATCGCGCAACCGCAACCGGCCCATGCGACCACATGCGGCCCCAGCTCAACACCGAACACCACAAACACGTCCGACAGCAACCAGGCAATCACCAATCCGGCAATGCCTGCAATAATCGCAATCACTACCGGACACACGACTACGGCAAACGTGCGTTTGCCACCGTCACGACTTCCGGCAACCGTCTCCCATATTGCAGTACCCAGCAGTATCGCCGCCAGCACTGCGGTTACTGAAAACAACGTTGCCGGAAACCAGCCATCCACCAAACTTATGTTCATCAACCATGCACGCATGCTCACTTCTTGCTTTCATATTCTTCGTTTCCAATGTGCCAGTTGTAGTCCATGAAACGTTGGCACGACCTCATCCTTGAGGCTGATTTTCCTTGGAATATCGACGAAAAATACTGTGAGCAAGCTGAATGGATGATGCTCTTAGGCAGCGTTCTCATCTTTGCCGATCATGCCTTGAACGCACGTTCCAATACCCGCCATACGCATGAAACGGGCCCCACGTCGGGATCGCCTTCGACCAACAGCGCATTGGGAATGCATCAGTCGTGCCGGATCGGTTTGATACTCTGACTGCGGCACGGTTTCCTCCGATCGCGCTTCCTTGCGCATGTTCCCTGTACATGTTCCTTGTACAGCAGACGCAATATTCCCATGCAATGTGATTCCAGCTAAGAAGACACTACGAAACGCGTCCAATGCATCCGACCGACAGCCAAGCGGTATGGTGTTGCATTATGCAATATGTTTTTTCGGCGTCGAATGTTTCCTGTGTCGTGCCGGTCGACGGTGAAGCAACGCACGATTTTCAGCGGATTATCCGTTGATGTGAAGCATGGTGAGATTGTGGATTTGGTCGGCCCTTCCGGATCGGGCAAGAGTAGTCTGCTTACCGCTTTCGCACGATTGAATCCGAATGCGAACGGCAATTTTCAGCTTGAAGGGCGCCCTGCCAGCGAATTCACACCGCAGCAGTGGCGTAGTCAGGTGGCGTATTTGCCGCAGAAGCCGGTATTGATCGGTTCGAGTGTGGCCGAGGCGATTCGTTTACCGTTCACATTGGCTATCCGTGCGGGCGAAGGCAAGCAAGGATTCGGCAGGAAATGGTCGGCCGGTAAGTCTCTCAAACCCACAGATCTACTGCCGGATGCTCGCATTCGAGCCACGCTTGACGCCATTGGCTGCGCGGATATTGATTTGGGGCGTGCTCCGCATGACTTGTCTGGAGGCCAGGCCGCCCGTGTGAGTTTGGCGCGCACCTTGCTTACTTCGCCGAAAGTGCTGCTTGCCGATGAGGTTGATGCCGGTTTGGATGATGAGAACGCCGATAAGGTGGCATCCATCATGGCTCAGGCCGCAGAGCAGGGCATGGCGGTGATTCGTATTCGCCATCGCCCGCCGGATGGGCGTGCCACGCGCATTCTCACACTGGCCAATGGCGTATTGCAGAGTGCGAATGCTCCGCACACCGCAGCAACCAATGATTCCAATGATTTCGCGGCACAGTCCGATTCGGTGCAAGGAGTGCAGGCATGAGCGGCAATTATTATTCCATTGATATTTGGGGTCTGCTTATCGCATTGGTTATGGTCGCCGTGGCCGCAGGCATTTCCGAAGCGATGCGCATGGGCATTGGCAAGACACTGCTATGGTCGGCGTGCCGTGCGTTGCTGCAATTGTGCGCCATGGGTTTCATTATGGAGTTCGTCATCAAGTCGAACAATCCATGGCTGGTGCTGTTGCTGGTGATGTTCATGCTGATCGCGGCCGTGCAAATCACCCTGTCTCGTGCCAAAGGTGTGCCGAAAGGCTTGGCCGGTCCCGTGTTTTTGAGCTTGGTCATCACCATGCTCATTATGATTTCGTTGGTCACCGAATTGATCATTCGCCCGCAACCATGGTATGCGCCGCAATTGGTGGTACCGTTGACCGGCATGCTGCTCGGCAATACCGTGTCCGCTTTGGCGGTTGGGTTGAGCCGGTTCTTCGAAAGCATGAAGGAACGCCGTGACGAAGTGGATACGCTGCTGGCGTTGGGCGCGACCGCTTGGGAGGCCGCACGCCCGTCCATCGTCTCGTCGATTCGTTTGGGTTTGCTGCCGACTACCGCCTCGCTGGCTTCCAGCGGCATTGTGACGGTGCCTGGCATGATGGCCGGTCAGATCATCGCCGGCGGCAATCCTATCGACGCGGCGAAATACCAGTTCCTGATTCTCGCCGCCATCGCCGCGTTAACGCTTCTGGCCGACAGTCTCATTATGGTGATGGCATACCGTAAGTGCTTCACTGTAGACGATCAATACAATCCGATCGCAGGCTGAACAACTTTTCATATAGCCAAGCAATTAATAGACAATCAGATTTAACAGAAAACGGCGTTCGCCAAGTGTTCATATACCATGGCGGACACCGTTTTCTATTGTTTACCAGCTACGCAAGCTTTGATTTTGCTTTTCAGCGATCAACGCGTGCGGAATGGCGCTTTCCTGATGTTCGCATGGCGATGGCGTGACTGCCCTGCATGCTTGTCGTGACGTTCGCCACGGCCGCCACGCTTGACTTCCGTATGACGGTCATAGCGTTTCGCATCCGAGGAACGTTCGTCATGCTTCTTGCCTTTGGACCGACGATTATCGTCATACTGACGTTCGGCACGGGCTTCAGACTTGCGCTGCTTCTTGCTTGGCGCACCCTGCTTTTTCGCAAGCTGTCCGGACTTCTTCTTTCCCAGTTTCCTGCGATTGTCGGTATTGCCGTAATCGCCGTCGTTCCTACGCTTGTTCGTCGTTTCGCGCTGCTCGTTGTCGCTGCGCTGCTGCTCATGCAGGCGCGCATACTTTTCACGACGCTTGCTGTTGCGCTTTTCCTCGTGCTGTTCGCGGCGTTCCTCTTGAATTTCAGGATGTTCCCAACGATGTTCACGCGCTTCGAATTCACGATTGTCACGACCTTCGAACTTGGCGGCACGGCGTTCCGCACGGTTCTTCTTCGGCTCGAACTTCTTCGCGCTGTCGTTACGCTCCTCACGCTGGTCGCGATCGCGACGATCCTTACGTTCGGACTTAAACGGCTTACCGCCCTTGTCTTTGCCGCGATCCTTGTTACGCCCGCCGGAACGGTTTGATCTGCCGGAACGTTCGCCGTCGGCACTCCCCTTGCCGTTCTTCCTACGGCGCGGATTTCCTGCCGGCTGCGACTGCTCAAGCGTCCAGCCGAACACCGGCTCGGCCACTTCGCCTACGAGTTCCAACACTTCCGGCGAATCAGGGGTCACATCGATCGGTTCGACCGTCAGTCCGGCCTCACGCATCATGCGACGGGTCCTGCGGCGCTGGTTCGGCAGAATGATGGTCACCACGTCACCGGAATGGCCGGCTCGCGCGGTTCGTCCGGAACGATGCAGGAAGGATTTCGGATCTTCCGGCGGTTCGACCTGCACCACGAGTTCCACACCGGAAACGTCGATGCCTCGCGCGGCCACATCGGTGGCCACCATAACGTTCACATCGCCGGAGTTGAAGGCGGCCAGATTGCGGTCACGCTGGTTCTGGCTCAGATTGCCGTGCAATTCGGCCGCAGGAATGCCGTTCTGCGTTAAATCCTTGGCAAGCTTCTGCGTCTGGAATTTGGTACGGGTGAACAGAATGCGACGGCCCTTGCCGGAAGCGAGGGTGCGCACCAGCTCGTGACGGTTGCCCTGCGTGGTTTTGAACACATGGTGGGTCATCTCGTCAACGGTCGCCGTCGCGGAATCGACGCTATGCACCTTCGGATCAGACAGGAAGGTTTCCACCACTTCGTCCACGCCATGGTCGAGCGTGGCGGAGAACAGCATGATCTGCGCGTCGAACGAAATCTGGCCGAGCAGTCGCTTGACTGGCGGGAGGAAGCCCATATCGGCCATTTCGTCGGCCTCATCAATAACCGCGACCTCAACCTTGTCCAAGGTGAGCGCGCCCTGTTCGATCAAATCCTCAAGACGACCCGGGCAGGCCACCACAATATCGGCACCGGCCTGAAGGTCACGGATCTGGCGGGCATAACGCACACCGCCGTACACGGTGGTGGTGTTGATGCCGTAGATCTGGGCGAGCGGCATGAGTACATCGTTGATCTGGTTGGCGAGCTCACGGGTCGGAGCAAGCACCAGACCACGTGGATGCGGCACGAAATCGTCGGCACGACGTTCCTCGGCATGGGCCTGCTTCACACGATTGACCTCGTGGCGGAACTGGCTCATGTTCTCATACTCGCCGGCATCCACTTCGCCCAAGCGAGCGACCAGCGGAATCGAAAATGCCAGCGTCTTGCCGGATCCAGTGCGACCACGGCCAAGAATGTCTCGCCCAGCCAACGAATCGGGAAGCGTGTCGGCCTGAATCGGGAAAGCGGTTTTCTTGTCATCGGCCGCAAGCACGCGGACCAGCGGACCAGGAACGCCAAGTTCGGCGAACGTCAACGGACGTTCCTCTTCCTCGCCCATCGCTTCGGAAGCGGCTGCGAGGGTATCTTCATCAAAAACGGTATCGGGCACAATGGCCTTTCATGTCAAATATTACGCACGTTGCGCAAACCTGATAACTGTAGCCTATGCCCAATACTTTTGCTTACGTTCCTTCAATCCTTCATATCCGTTATATTCACGCCGGATTGCGGTTGATTTCGATATCGGTGACGGTCAGATTCGCTTTGTTGACCAGATTGAACAGAATCACTTCGGCCAGTTGGTCGGCACGCATGAAGGTATGCTGCTTTTCTTCTGAAACGTAGTCATGGCTGTCACGGTAGAACGGGGTGTCGATGCCACCCGGATAGACACCCACGATTTTCACACTGGTCCCCTTGTATGCGGCCTGCAAACTCTTGGTGTAGCCCTTCTCGCCCCACTTGGTGGCGCAGTACACGGATTCGTTGGGGTTGCCTCGCGTTGCCGCAGTAGACATGACGTTGGCGATTTTGAGATTCTGCTCACCGTCCGCTTTCAGTGTTTCCACGCTCCACAGCACCATGCCTTTCAGACCTTTCAGACACTTGTCCACATCGGCCGCCTCGTATGCGGTCGGGACTTTGAACGAAGGCTGACCGGCATTGTTGATCAGCAAATCGATATGACCGATTTTCGAGATTGCGGCAACAGAGTTCTTCACGAACGATTCGTCGGAAATATCGCCCACAAAAGCTCTGTATTCGTCGGCAGCAAAAGTCTTCGACAACTCCGCCTGACGTACGCCATTGAAATCAATACCGGCAACGAACCATCCTTTGGCGATCAGCTGTCGAGCCAGCTCATATCCCAATCCAAGCGCGGAACCGGTGACGATGGCGATTTTCTTTCCGTCTGCGGTACTCATATGATGAACTCCTTCATTCAAAAATGGACACAACCCCTTTTGCATCATCATACCCATTCAACCCCACATGAAGTCAAACGATTGACGTAACACATTCAACACCGTTTTCAGCGAGTCCACATATTTCGTATCCCCATGAGCCATAGACCCGTACAACCAAATTTCAGAGATGCCCTATCGACGAAGACTCCGACGTATGCTTTCATCTTGAAACTTCTCAATAATCGTCATATCCTCATCGCATCTCTAATGCCTTGCACACGCGAAAGCTACACAGGCGTACGCAAAAGGCCCTTCCGAAACAGGGAACGTTTGGGAAGGGCCTTCAGAGCGATGCAAACGATTATTGCATCACAGGATGTCGGGATCGTTCTTGTCGATCGTGCCGGTGGCCTTGCCGATGGCCTTCAGGCCGTGGTAGGCGATAAGGATCACTATGGTGCCGATGGCGATGCCGTTGAAGGAAATGCCATTGAAAGCGAACGCGAACTGTCCGATGGCAATGATCATGGTGATTGCGGCAACCATGATGTTCAGCGGCTTGTCGAAGTTGACCTTGTTCTCAACCCAAATACGGATACCGACCATGCCGATCATGCCGTACAGCAGGGTGGTCACGCCACCGAGCACGCCAGCCGGAATCGTGTTGATGATGGCACCGAACTTCGGGCACAGGCTCAACAGCAGTGCGAAGCCAGCCGCGCACCAGTAGGCTGCGGTGGAATACACCTTGGTGGCTGCCATCACGCCGATGTTCTCACCGTACGTGGTGGTGCCGGAACCGCCGCCGAAACCGGCGATGGTGGTGCCAAGACCGTCGGCGAACAGGGCGGTGCCGATCTGGTCATCGTAGTCGCGGCCGGTCATCTGGGAAACGGACTTGACGTGGCCGACGTTTTCGGCGACGAGCACGAGCACCACCGGAACGAACATCGGCAGAATCGTGAAGTCAACCTGCGGCAGGTGGAAAGTCGGCAGACCAACCCAAGCGGCATCGCCGATGGCGGAGAAGTCAACCTGGCCACGAATGCAAGCGTATGCGTAACCGATGATCACACCGATGAGAATGTTGAGTCGGCCAAGCAGACCCTTGAACAGCACCGCAACCAGCAGCACGGCCGCCAAAGTCACGATGGCGGTGTCGGGAGCGACCTTGAAGTTGTTCCACACGCTCGGAGCCAAGTTGAAACCGATGATGGCCACAATGGCACCGTTGACCACCGGCGGCATGATGATGTCGATCCACTTGGCACCCGCGAAGTGCACGAGTACACCGATCAGAGCCAGCAGCAAACCAGTGACGAGAATGCCGAAGGATGCGACGGCGATGCCCTTGTCGCCGTGGTGACGGCAGTGATCGGGGCAATGAAGCCGAAGGACGAACCCAAGTAGCTCGGCAGCACGTTCTTGTTGATCAGCAGGAACAGTGCGGTCGACATGGCCGTAAAGAACAGGGTGGTGGACGGGTCGAAACCAGTCAGAATCGGCACCAGGAACGTGGCACCGAACATGGCGATGACGTGCTGCGCACCGATTTCGGCGGTGCGCGGCCACGTCAGGCGCTCGTCAGGCTCAACGACTTCGCCCGGCTTCAGCGTCTTGCCGTCACCGTGGACCTGCCACGTGAACAGATTGGACATGCGATTGTCTCCTTAACTCTCTTGCGCGGCAAGCAAAAACGCGCCGCGTGTCATAGCCATTGTAGTGGGGCGTGGACACGGGCGCGTTTCGTACGCAAGATGGGGGCATCAATCGTCGATATCGGCCAATCCGATCATGCAGTCAACAGACCGACACACATCACAGGTGACGGTCAACCGCATGAACAACGTCCACCAAATCGCCATTCGACAGCACTGGACGCTTGAATTCACGCCAATCTTCGACCTTCACCACCCAACGACCTTCCGCACCGTCGAACACCGGACGGGCGGTCTGTTCCCAACGGAACCGCTTATACGTACGCCCGGTGGCCGGATCGCGACGCGAATAATGGAAGCACGTACAATTAGTGATCTTCCATTCGTCGGACGCCGCACGGTGCATGAATTCCTCGTCGGACAAGTCCTCCAAAGTGAGCATAAGCGCCAGCATGAGGTCGCCGTGACTGACCATCACCACGGATTCCGCGTCCGACTTGCGGTTCAGGGACGTGAGCAGATTATGCACACGGTTTTCGGCCACATCGGCGATCGATTCGCCCGCCGGCGGACGCCAATACAGCGGATCAGTGTTCTTGAACATCCAGTTGCGCGCGTAATTGGTTTTGAAATCATCTTTCGTGATGGTATTGATCTCACCCCAGGAGCGTTCGCGCAGCACGCGTGTCTCCTCCCATTTCGCCTTAGGCAGGGCCATCGTGGCAGCCGTCTCACGCGTGCGCACGTACGGCGAGACGAGGTAACGGTCGAACAACGGCTGCTGTGAGACCAGCCAGCGGCCGATGCAGTCCGCCTGCTTGCGGCCGGTGGCCGTAAGCCTCCACGAACGGTCGGGCACGGTGACGTTATCCTGCGTATACAGCGAGTTGTCACCCTGTTCACCGGCACTGATAATCACGTTTGCTTCGGATTCGCCATGTCGAATCACATACAAATCAAGGGGCATTCCCATATTCGCTTATTCCTTTGCTTTCATCCACATCCTGCGCGCGTTTCTCGTTCTGCCGTTCATTCGGCCGGCGCGCATCATCATTGAATGCTTCCACCGTAGTCGATTTGAACGTATGCCACACGCGAAACCACGTCGATTTCACGATTGGCACACCCGAAGTTCGCGATGTCGTTACGTCCGGTTCACCGCATCACCCTCGACACGCCGAGGCGCTACTACTCCGGCCAGATGCCGTTCTGTGAGTACTTGGCACGGTATTCCCCCGGTGTCATGCCGCTATGTTTTTTGAAGACTTTCGTGAAATGGCTTTGCGACCGGTATGCGAGGATCTGCGCGATCTCATTGAAGCTGTATTCCGAGTATTTCAGCATGTTTTCGGCGGCTTCCATGCGTTTGTCGGTGATATATTGCGATATCGCTGTGCCCGTCTCCCGTTTGAACAGTTCCGACAGATACGTGGGATTCAAATGCACGCGTTGTGCCAGAATCGCGACAGTGATTTTCTCATGCAGATGGTAGTGGATGTAGTCCATGCATTTCGTTGACGGCTTTGGAATGCGTTTCCGTCTTCTGCATGTCGGCCATGGCCCAAGTGAAGAATGTCATCATGTCGGTATGCAGACGGCGCACGTCGTCAGGGGTTTTGCAGCTTTCCAGATTCTGGATGTACAAATCGGAGGCGTTGTAGGCGTCTTCCTCGTCCATGCCACCTTCAATGGCGAAACGCGTGGCCAAGGTAATGGTGGTGATGAAACGGTATTTCGCATTTTTCAGAGAATCGTCCGACAGATGGCCGTATAGTCCGGAATCCCACAGTTTCGCGCTTTCCGAAATGGCATTGATGTCGCCGGAGCGCATCATGTCATACTGCTTCATTTCCTCAACGTAGCGATGGTGGCGTACCCGATCCTCACGCGAAAGAAAGTCCAGATACCCCAGCTTCGCCTCATCGACAACCGCCATTGCTCCCCTGCCATTTTGTAACTACCTTCTTTCAAGGATATCTCCATTGCTCACAAAACCGATCTGTTTTGCCTAGAAGTAGGTGCTCCAGCCGAGTTTGACGGCGAGGATGATGCCGGTGAGCACGGCGGCGGCACGCATGATGTTTTCGGGAATATGCCGGGTTACGGGAGGTGCGATGGCACTGCCGATGATACATCCGATGCACATTATGATGGCGAACGGCCAATACACGGATCCACGAATGATGAACATGATCGCAGCGGAAATATTCGCGCCGAACCCGACCACCGTTTTCAACGCATTAATCTGATGGAACGGACCGATCTTACCCAAGTCGAGAATCGCCAAGGCAAGCGTGCCTGCTGCGGCACCGAAATAGCCGGAATAGACGCCGACGAAACTCACGCCGACCCACAGCCACCACGGATCGTTGCGCAACGTGCCGCTTGCGGTTTTGCTGGCGATCCGCGCGGCTCGTTCGCCTTGATGCGATTGCGGCAGCGCCTGCGCCACGGCGTCGCGCGCGGCCGCCTTCTTCCGTGGATTGAGTGCGATGATGATCGCGCTGAACAGGATCAGCGGCGGCACCGCGCATTCGAACACTTCTGCCGGCAGTTCCAGCAGCAACAGCCCGCCGATGATGCCACCGACCAATCCGATGCAGGCGTAGACGGCCACGCGCACGCCTTGGCCTCTAAGCTCCCTGCGGCGGAAAGCAGTCCGCCGATGCCCGTACCGCACACGCCCACCGTGTTCGTGGTGTTGGACAGCACAGGCGGAATGCCGAACGCCAGCAACGCCGGATAGGATATCAGCGAGGATGCGCCGACCGCGTATCCAACGAATCCCGCCCCGATGCCGGCTGCGAGCACCAGCAGCAATGTGGTGATGGACACTCCCGCGATCATGACCGTTTCTCCCGATTTCCCGACTGATATGACAACGGGAGCCAAGCGTAATGGCTTGACTCCCGAAAATATCGGTTTTGTTCAGAACGTGGCTGACTGCCGCGTTTGAACTATCGTTGTTCAGTGATTGCGCTTGGCAATCAGCGACTCGGTCCAGTAGGCGGCGAGCGGGATCAGCGCCCACTGCAAAGCAAGACCGGGCAGTCCAGCGGCCAAGTCACTCGTCCAAGTGGCGGCGATGCTGTTGCCGGAACCGAATGCGAACACCGCCACTGCAGTGGCTACGGTCAGTACGACACGGCCGGCAAGTTGGGCGATAACCACCTTTACTAGGCTTGGCAGCTTGATCTCACGCAGCAGACCTGCAACCAAACCGTACGCGCACAATTCAATCATCATGAACGGCAGAACAGCCAGCATCGGCATGCCGGAAAGCAGGAAGCTCGCCAGTGGAGCAGCTGCGCCTGCAATCGCACCAACCGCTGGACCTGCGATCAAACCGACGAAAATAATCGGCAAGTGCATAGGCAGAAAGGCAACGCCCAACGCAGTTCCTCGTTCGGAAACCGCTCCGATCACATGGAACAACTGCGGCAACGCCACTGCGGCGACAATGGCAAGCACGGTTGCGGCGGCTTTGACGCTCACGCTCAAGCGTGGCAGATCAGTGCGACGCAAGGAAACTGCTGTAGTGGAAGTCATGTTCATTCTCCTTTTTAAAAGCTTTCTTTTCACAAGCTTTCGTTCATTATGAAAAATTCGTTATGTATGATTCGTTATTCGTTTGATTTGGCAGTATCTACAACCATGTTGGCAATTGCGCGTGTTCCAGTTTGCTCGAAATACCGATTCTCCAAAGGAATCCACTCGTCGATGAATCGCTGCAGCATACGCGGATTACGTGCCTCGAGTCTGCGTAACTGCTCATTGGAATCAATCATCAGGCAGATCATCAAATCGTAGTATTCACGCAATGCGGGATGCATGCTATAACTGCCTTCGACAATCGTCAAACGAGCAGGTTCGACACTATGCGAAGCCGCAAAATCGCCGGTATGGCAATCCCAAGGACGATACTGCACGATATTTCCGGCAACGAGCGGAGCCAGCACCTCTTCTTCGAATCGTTCCCGATCGACATTGCCTCCCGGTTCGGCGAACCGTTCCGGAGTGCGTTGTTCCGGGCGCAGGAAAAAATCGTCCATATGCAGCACATTGCCGTCGAAACGACGCTGCAGCAAAGCCGCCAACGTGGTTTTGCCCGACGCGCATGGCCCGTCGATCGCCACAAACACATGCTCGCGTTCCGTAAACACACGTTCGATGCGTTCGATCACGGCCCGCGCGTCTTGAACCGCCTGCGCCTCCTCCACGTTTTCCATGGATTCCTTAGATTCCTTGGATTCCATCATCGCCGACTCCGTGCACACTACTCGAGCACGGTCAAACGGTATGCACGCGAACCAAGCCCAAGCTCTTCGGCGTATTCGAGCGTGTGCTCGCCATGCCTGGTGGCGATACGCTCGGTCACGGACGCGCCGTCCGGCGCCACATGAATCAGATCGACACACGCTTGGTCAAGTGCCACCGGGTCGAACGACGAAAGCACGCCAATGTCATGCATGTCCGGCTCGGACGGCGTGGCGAAGCAGTCGCAATCCACCGACAAACGGTTCATGACGTTCAAATACATCATCTTGCCGTTCATGTGGCTGATCACAGCCTCATCCGCTTCGGCCATCGACTCGAGAAAGTCATCCTGCTCAGCTTCGACCCACTTGTCTTTAGCCACGCCTGCGGAATGAATCCAACGTTTGCCGTTCGACGATGCGATGCCGATGGACACGTTCTTCAACGCGCCTCCGAAACCGCCCATTGGATGCCCTTTGAAATGCGAAAGCACGAAGATGGAATCATAGTCGTCGATATGCCTGCCGACGATGTCATAGGCGATATGGCGGTGCTTGGCTACCGGAATCTCGATCTCGCCGCCCATGTCCATGATCTGGATCGGAGCGATGTCGTCGTATCCACGTTCCTTGAACACGGCAAGGCTTTTTTCGGGAGTCTCTCGATTGCCGTCGTATGCCGTTGCGCATTCCACCAATGTTCCGCCGATCTCCTGTACCAAATCCCTGACCAGCGCGGGATTCAGATTATTGGATTTTTCGGATTCTCCGGAATGGATTTTGATGGCGACCTTACCTTCCGGCCTAGCTCCCAACGCATGATATGCGGCAACCAGACTTTCTGGCGTAATCACGGGAGTGAAGAACACCTCGGGAGCCGACGCATCATCTGTACGATGTTCCAATTCCTGCGCTTTCGCAATATCGAAATCAGTCATAATCCTCCTCGATTCTGCTCGCTTCAGCATAACCGATTACAGACTATCAATCTCAAGTCCGGTTGAACCAAACCGACACTCCCACCGCACCAGCCATTCCACCGCACCAGCACAAGACCATGTCCACGTCTTAGCCCGAACTCATCGCGTTTACATAATGACTGCTACGCTTGCCGAGTTCTTACGATTCGTCAAAAGAATGTCGAAGGCGTTGACGTACCGCGCGATAATCATCAAAGAAAGGAACATCATGGCGGAACTTGTTACGATGGCGCTGTTCTGTGCGGCTTTGATTGCCTGCATCATAACCAACATATCCATCGTTCCCGCACTGCTGGCCGGCGTGGTCATGTTCCTCATCCATGGCAAAATCACCGGTCACAAATTCGCGACCATGCTTTCCAAAGGGTTCGCCACCATGCGTGCCGCAAGCATTGTGGTGGTGACGTTCGTGCTGATTGGCCTGCTGACCACGCTATGGCGCGCCGCCGGCACCGTGCCGTTCATTGTGGCGAACACTTCCAGCCTGGTGCGCCCGCATGTGGTGATTCTGCTCGCCTTCCTGCTCAACTGCCTCATGTCGCTGCTGACCGGATCATCGTTCGCTACGGCCGCCACCATGGGCGTCATCACCATGACGCTCGGCACGTCCATGCAGGTTTCGCCCGTATTCCTCGGCGGTGCGATTCTGTCGGGCGTCTATTTCGGCGACCGCTGCTCCCCTGTTTCCACCAGCGCGCAATTAGTCAAAACACTCACACATACGAATATTTTCGACAATATCGTACTGATGTTGAAAACATCTATTGTTCCGTTCATCATCACGTGTGCGATTTATGCTGTGTTGGCTTTGTGCACGCATCCTTCCGCAGGTTCCATTGATATCACGGGATTGTTCTCAAGCGCGTTCGATCTTCATTGGGTTACCGTTATTCCCGCGTTGGTGCTTGTGGTGCTTGCGATCGCCCGAATGGACGTGCGCATTACGATGGGCGCAAGTATTCTCACCGCATTGCCGGTTTGCGTGCTGGTGCAGCATATGGATTGGCTGGAGATTGGCCGTGCTTTGGTGTTCGGTTTTCATTGTTCGAACGCCCAAGTGGCGTCGTTGATTGACGGTGGCGGCATCGTTTCGATGATCAAGGTGATACTGATCGTCTGCATTTCCTCGTCGTATTCCGGTATTTTCCAAGAAACGGGGTTGTTGGATGGCACGCATCGGCTTATCGCTTCGATGGCGAAGCACATCAGCGTGTTTGGTGCGACTTTGGTCACGTCTGTGGTTGCGAGCGCGGTTGCCTGTAATCAGACATTGTCGATTATGTTGACTGATCAGTTGTGCGGCAATTTGGAAAACGACGAGCAGCGCAAGGTTATTAATTTGGAGGATACCGCCGTTGTGGTGGCTCCATTGATTCCATGGTCGATTGCCGGCGCGGTGCCGCTTGCTTCGGTTGGGGCTCCTACGGAAAGTCTGTTGTTGAGCTGTTTTCTGTATTTGCTGCCGATTTGTTCGCTGGTTCGTACCTTGATTGCGGATCGTCGCAAAGTTTCGGATTAATACCAGATTACTTTTAATACAAATAAAAAATGTGCCGTGCACTGATTATCCCAGCGCACGGCACAACGGTATTTGGAAGATATAAAAGATATGTAGAAGATTTTTAGAAGAACAGCGCTGCCACTCCCGCTGCGAAGCACATGAGCAGGATCGAAGTGATGAGGCTGGCAAGGAACGCCTTCTGCCCCTTCTTGGCGAGTGCCGAGAAGTTCACGGTGATGCCCAATGCGGCCATGGCCATGCCAAGCACGATGTAGGCGAAATCGACCAGCTGCGGGGTGATGGTGGCGATGAACGGCACGAACGTGCCGATGATCGACGCTCCGATGAAGCCGAGCATGAACCACGGGAATGAGATCTTGCGCTTGCCGTCCGAAGGCATCTGCGAATGGTTCTTATCCCACCAGATGGCGATGATGATGGCTGCGAAAACGAGCATAAGCACTCGCGACAGCTTCATGATGGTGGCGATGTCGACCGCGCCGAACGCGTCACCAGCCGCCACCGCGTGTGCGATTTCGTGCAGGGATGCGCCGGCTGTGATGCCCAGCTGGGTGTTAGTCAGTCCGGTAAGCGGTCCAAATGCGATTTCCACGAGGGCGAAGATCGTGCCCATGATGGCGATGATGGCCACGGCCATCACTTCATTGTTGGCTTTCTCGTCTTCCTGTTCCGGTGGAACCTTGATGGATCCGGAAAGTCCCATGACGGCTGCGGCACCACAAATGCCGGTACCGCCAGCCACCAGAATGGCCAGTTGCGGGTCAACGCCGAGCTTACGGGCGATGTTGTAGCACACGACGATGGTGAGCGTCACCACAACAGCGGCAATCGGCAAGCATTTGATGCCTTGCGTGAACAGCACCTGCAGGTTGAGCTTGAATCCAAGCAGAATAATACCCAAGCGGAGCAGCTTGTTGGAAATCAGTCCTGCTGCGTCTTTCACACCGGCCTTATGCTCTGGTGAACGGCTGGAATACCATTTGCGAATCGGAAACTGCAGCACCATGCCGATCAGCAGTGCGATAATCAGCGCACCGAACAGGCTGAATCCAGGGAATTGCTTCAGCCATGAGGCGATAATGGACGCGGCCAGCGTCACAATGCCGATGAATACCATCTCTTTGGTGGCGATACGTTTCCGCCACTTCTCACAAAACTCTTTCACAAGTATTCAAGAATAAAGCAGATACAGCGTGGAATCAACAGACAAGTTCACATATTCGGCATTACGATTTGCTGCGATGTGGGAGTTGCACTTCGGAGAAGATGATTGCGGCGAAAATCAGCGCGAATCCGCATACTGACGGCACGGTAAGCGCAAACGAGATTTCGAATGCCACGCGGTACTTTGGAAAATGTTTTACTGCGCTTTGGCTGCTTGTTGATTCACCCAGTTGTCGGCCATTTCGATGGCTTCATCAAGCGTGGTTTTGGCGGCCTTGTAATACTTGGATTCTTTGACGCCGCTATTGTCGATCAGCTGCTGGCCCGCATCAACGGCTTTGGATAGCGCGCTCAACAGCTTGCGTCCAATAAGGGTGAGATCGCCGTCATTGCCGAGTTTGTCGATAAGCGCGTTTGCCTTGTCAAGCGATTCCTGCAAAGCAAGTTTGGAGTCTTCCAACGATTCGGCATTGTCGTCTGACTTGTTTTGACTCGTCCCATCATTGGATTGCGTTGAATTCGACGTGCCATCGGAGGTATCGCCGCCGCTTTGCGACTGCTGGTTCTTTTCGATTGTCTTCAGACTGCCGTTCAGGGAGTCAGTTGCGCTGTCCAATGTTTTGGAGACGAGATTGAGCTGCGTGATGGTGGCGTCCGCCTTACAGCCTTCCGTATCGACCGTGTTCTCTGCGCTGGTGGCCGCGTCCGCGAACGCGTCGATGATGTCGTTCACGCCGAGCGCACCACGGATCAATTTCTGCAGTTCGCTACCGTTTTCGGATGTGTCGAGCACGGCCTTACGGGCCGAGCTGAATTCCGCAAGCGATTGCCGGCATGTGTCCAACGCCTCCTGCCGTTTGTTGTGGTAGACGTACACTCCTGCGCCGCATGCCACAGTGAGCGCCACGACCACGGAAAGGACAATCGGCCAGGTTTTGCGGGGATTGGAAGGCTGTTCAACGGCCTGATACTGATAATCCATATGCGTCCACCCCTTGCGAATCGACGGATGTCATCGTTCTTCGTCTTGTTAACCTCGCCTATTTTACGAGTCCGAAGATGGGAAAAACCTGAATGGACATCCCACGCACACCAACGAAGCGGGGTCGGGTCGGCATACCGTCTCTCCGCAGGCGTGCCGCGACCGCATATCCACCACGTTCAAGCGAGTCCTCGTTCTCGCGCGCGTTTCGTATGGTCCATCGTCGACGAAATCGACCGGCAGATGTCGTTCGGCGGCGATCTGCCGCACCCTCAATCCTGCCGCAACATCGCCGACGATACGTGTAACGATATCGCCCTGACCATTATCCTGCGGGCCGACCGTACGTGACGTGCGTCGCCAACCACGTGCAGGAATGCCGAACCGTCCTCTACCGTTCACCATATCAATCGCAATGATTGGAAGGCGATTACGGCGATGACGTAGGCCACGGCCAGACTCAGCGGAACGGAACGCGCCGCTGAGCAGCATACCGACACTCCACCCCAACTCGTTGGCGGCGAGCTTATCGGCGGCGGTGGTCAGACGGCATACGCACGCCGACGCGCGTATGCGTGCACGACTCCAGCAACGAGCCGTACCCGCCGTTAGATGGCAGGCTTCAGTATCGTGACGCCATGCGTTAGCGTCACCATGCAACGATAGGAACACACTATTCAATAGTGCATCATGAAGGCGTGACGTTGCCCTTGCGCAGGTGCCGTAAGACTCCGCGGACAAAGCAATGAGGCTTCCCCCCGCGAGAAGGGAAGCCTCATGTTCCATTCATTCTATTCAGCGATGATGGCGCCTAATCACCGATCATCCTTTGGGGAACAGCGCGTCGAAGGCATGTTCCATCACGGACTTACGGCGGATCACACCGACGAGTCTGCCATCGCCATCCACCACCGGCAGTTTCTTGAACTGCTTCTTGGCGAGGATTCGGGCCACCTCTCCAACATGCTGGTCGGGCGTGGCGGCAACGACCTTACGCGTGGCGATGTCCATCACCTTCTTGCCGGAGAGCGCCTGCACCTTGGAGGCCACGGTTTCGTCGTCGAACACCACCATCGTCGAACCGGTGCCGGTGGAAACCGTACGGGATTCATAGGTGGCAATCGATTTCATGACATCGCCGTCGCTGACGAAGCCGACGAGCCTGCCATCGCCGTTCACCACGGGAAGGCTGGAGACGTTGAGGCGGATGAACTCGCGCACCACATGCGTGATGTCATCGCTGTCCAGGCAGCTGTAGGGCTGATCGTCCATGATCCCGCCGATGGACTGTTCCCGGGCCTGCTTGAACAGGGAGGCGGCGGGGGCCACGTATGCGCCGGCGTAGTGATGCTCGGCGGGCTGGCCTTCAGTGGTTTCGACCGCGACCTCGGCGGAAGCTTGCGCCTCGTAGGCCTTGGCGTTACGTGCGGCCTTCTCCTTGGCACGGCTGGCGACGGTGAAGATGCAGATGATCAGGGCGACCAGCGAGATGGCGGCGCACAGCAGGTAGGAGAACGCGATGCCGCTGGCCGTGGCGGACTTCACACCCTGGGACATGTGCGAGGCGGTCACGGATGTTTCTGCGGTGACCAGAAGCGAGGTCGCAATGGCTGCCGCGATCTGGCGGCCGGTGTTGGCGATGGCGTTGCCATGGGCGATCATGTCGTTCGGCAAAGCGTTGACGCCCCAAGTGTTGATCGGCATGTTGGCGATAGCCTGACCGGATGCCTGCAATGCGCAGAACACGGCGACAAACAGCACTGATGTCCTGGTGTTGATGGTGCCGAGAAGACCAAGAGAGATGGTCATGAGCGTAAGGCCGCCGATACCCACGCCGCGCGGGCCGAATTTGTCGAATGCGGCACCGGCGACCGGACTCAGGATGATGCCGACCGCCGCGGCGGGCAGCATGACCATGCCGGTGACGGTGGCGGATTGGCCGAGCACATTCTGGATGAAGATAGGCAACGTCACGTTGGTTGCGGCGACTGCGGCGTTGATCAGAGTGACCAGAATCGCGGAGTTGCGGAAGTTGCGGGTGGCAAGGGTGTCAACGCGCAACAATGGCTCATCGAGCTTGACTTGCTTGTATATGAATGCGACGAAGGCCACAAGACCAACGACGATTGAGGTAATGACGACCGGACTGGCCCATCCCATCGTGGAAGCGGACGAGAAGCCATAGAGCAGGCCACCGAACGCGATGGTCGAAAGGATCACGGACAGGATGTTGAGCTTTGGGTTCTTCAACTCGCCGACGTTCTTGAGCATCATCGTGCCTCCGACAAGGATGACCAGTGTCACGACTGCGATGCCAACGAACATTGGGCGCCATCCGAAACTGTCAATCACCAGACCACCGACAACCGGGCCGATAGCCGGGCCGGCGGCCATGACGATACCGGCCATGCCCATGGCGGTGCCGCGCTTATCCGGCGGATAGACGAGCATCGGCACTACGGCGACCAATGGCAACAGCACGCCGGAGCCGGCGGATTGCAGTATGCGTCCGACGAGCAACAGCATGAAATTCGGCGCGACGGCACACAGCAGTGTGCCGACCATGAAAGTGGCAAGAGCTCCGGCGAAGAGCTTTCGGGTGGAGAATTTATCAATCAGATAGCCTGAAATCGGCACCATGATGCCCGAGACCAGCATGTAGACGCTGGTCACCCACTGCACGGTGCCGGTGGTGATATTGAAATCACGCATCAGTGCCGGCAAGGCCGGTGACATGACGGTCTGGTTGAGCAGCGCGATGAACGAGCCGACGACGATCACGCCTACGATGATGAATCGGGTGTGCGGATCAATAGGCTTTGCGGAACTGGCGGCGGACCCGAATTCCGCGGTTTTCTGTGAGGTCACAGCATTTCCTTCTGTTGGTAACGGCATGTGTGGGCGATCCGGCCCCATACTTGTGTCAAGACGCGGGGACACTGATGAGTCCGGGATAAAGGAAAAGCCGCCATCCGTTCCGCATTCATATACGGCAAACGATTCGCGGCTTTGCGTAAGTTGATGGCTATGGTGAGCGATTCATGCGACGTCGACTGCGGATGGGCCATCGGTACATCCCGGCATAAGGCGTGTCCCCGCTACACCAGCATCGAGAATAGGGCCATTTGTGGATTGGCAAACAGAACATTGCCGACGAACGACCCACGGCAGGCGCGTGCGATGAACATCGCGTAGCGATACAGGTTCATGGCATCTCCTTGATGGGTCTTCGTACGGCAGACATCGAGAAGCCTATCATCATTCAAATCGACGGTGAAACCCACGCATGCCCGACAATACACAAAATCTTCACAAAAGGATCGGGCTTACCGCATACGATCCGCCTGAATAACGGTCCGGGGATGAATCAGAGGCGAGCTAAGGGTTGCGTCTCGTGTTTCCGTCATGATGTCTGGCAAAATAGTGAAGCTGAACATGCGAGGCATCGACCGGAATCGGAAAGGGCAAATCATGCGAGTTCTCGGCAATATCCTGTGGATCATTCTTGGTGGATTGGCCATCGCAATCGGATGGGCAGTGGTGGAACTGATTCTGTGCATCTCCATCATCGGCATTCCGCTCGGCATTCAAGCGTTCAAGATGGCCAAGCTTGCGCTCTGGCCGTTCGGCGCGGAAATCGTCAACCTGTAGATTCCAAATACTACAAAGCCGCCAAAGCAACCCTTGACGAGGCGATCACCGACGTCAACAATTGGATTGACCAGCAAGCCGCCAAGGCCGAATAATAAAACACACATTATGTTGCTGCAGCAGCCAATCCTTGCAGAACAATGTCATGACAAAGGCCTGAGAAGACGACTTCTCAGGCCTTATCCGTGCCGCTCCTCAGTCGCTTGTAGTGACAGCTCCCCTCACAAAAGAGGGGAGCCAGAGAAACACTTACTTCGAGACGTTGAATTTAAATTCGACGATATCGCCGTCCTGCATCACGTAGTCACGGCCTTCCTGACGCAACTTGCCTTCCTCCTTGATCTTGACCATGGAGCCTTCGGCAGCCACGAAATCGTCGTAGGAGACGATGTCGGCCTTGATGAAGCCTTTTTCGAAGTCCGTGTGAATCACACCGGCAGCCTGCGGGGCGGTATAGCCCTTGTGGATCTGCCATGCACGCACTTCCTTCTCACCTGCGGTAAGGAAGGTGGAAAGGCCGAGCGTATCGTAGCCGACTCGCGCCAACTGATCCAGGCCGGACTCCTCAAGACCGGCGTCGGCGAGCATTTCACGCGCGTCGGCCTCATCGAGTTCGGTCAGATCGGCTTCGAACTGCGCGTTGAGGAAGATGGCGGGGGCCGGAGCCACGGATGCGGCGAGCTTGGCCTGCATGTCTTTATTCTGCAGTTCGGCATCGTCCACGTTGAACACGTAGATGAACGGCTTGGCGCTCATCAGATGCAGATCGTAGACGGAATCCTTGTCGAAACGACCTTCGCGAGTCGCCTTATCAATGGTTTCGCCAGCTTCAAGAATGGTCTTCGCCTGCTTGACGGCTTCCATGTAAGCCGGTTCGATCTTCTTGCCGCGCAGATCCTTCTCCAGCTTCGGCAGCGCGTTCTCGATGGTCTGCAGATCGGCGAGGATCAGCTCGGTGTTGATGGTTTCAATGTCGTCGGACGGATCGACCTTGCCGTTGACGTGCACGATATCATCGTCTTCGAAGGCACGCACGACCTCGCAGATCGCGTCGGCTTCGCGAATATTGGCGAGGAACTTGTTGCCCAGACCTTCACCTTCCGAAGCGCCCTTGACAATGCCTGCGATGTCGACGAACGTGACGGTGGCCGGCACGATCTTCTCCGTATGCACGAGCTTGGCGAGCACCGGCAGACGGTCATCCGGCAACGGCACAATGCCGGTGTTCGGTTCGATGGTGGCGAACGGATAGTTTTCCGCCAGCACGTTGTTGCGGGTCAATGCGTTGAACATGGTGGACTTGCCGACGTTCGGCAGTCCGACGATTCCGATAGTAAGAGACATGGTTCCCTAGCTTAGTATTAGGCTTCGATGGCGTCGACTGCTTTGATAACGGCACCACGGAACGCGCTTTCCTCCAACGATGCGACACCCCTGATGGTGGTGCCTCCCGGAGAGCAGACAGCGTCTTTCATGGCACCCGGATGCGTTTCGTTGGCCAAATAGAGCGCGCCCACGCCTTCCACCATTTTGGCAGCCAGACGATACGCGGTAGCACGCTGCAATCCATATTTCACACCGGCATCGCCCAATGCTTCGATGTACATGTCGGTGAAGGCCGGCGCGCAGCCGGCGATGCACATGCCGATGCCCATGTGTGCGGTGTCCACGCGTTCAATCAGGCTGATTGACGAAAACAGGCTTTCGAAGGTTTCCGTCTGTTCCTGCGTGAGCGTGTTGTCGATTTCCGTGACCAGCACGCCTTTGCCGACAGCCATCGGCGTGTTCGGAATGGTGCATTGGATGTGTGCCTGTTCGAAAGACGTTCCGAACAGGTCGCGGAATTTGTTCAGATCCCAGCCTGCCGCAATGGACACAACGATGGTGTTCTCTTGCGCCAGCTGATCAATGATCGGTGCGATCACGGTTTCGATCTGATACGGTTTGATGGCGATAACGACCATGTCAGCTGCTTCGGCGACTTGCGCGGCGGTACGCACCGCTTTTGCGCCGAGTTTGGCGGCGTTGCGTTCCAGCTTGTCGTAATGCGCGGCACAGGCCACGATGTCGCCGCCATTGACGACGCCAGCGTTGACTAGGCCTTCGGCGATCGCCTGTGCCATATTGCCGTATCCGATAAATCCGATGGTTGGATTGGCCATGTTTCTTTCCTTTGCTATCGATACTCGTCGTTGCCGAACAATCGTCAGAACAACTCCGCCAAATCTCCGCGGTTCAACGCCTCGGTAAACAGATGTCTGAACACGGTGGAACCATGCACGCCATCATGTTCAAACTCATTGGTAGTCCAATAATGTGAACGACCAACGCGAGACAGCGTGTCGAGCTGCAATCCCGAATCGACGTACATGTCATCAAAATAGACGGCGGCCTGCAGCGGAACCTCGTTGCGAGCCAACTGGTCGGCATCGTAGATCGTGCCGAAGTGCGTGTCTTCCATAAGCACGTCCATGGCAGGTTTGAACGGACGCAACGCACGTTCCTGCTCGAACATCCACGGGAACATGGCCTCGCCGGTGAAATTAAGCGGACGAATGTCACCCGCGAATTCCGGATACTCGCCACGCACGCGCTGGGCGGCCCAGCAAATCGGCGTTTCCAGCTCACCATTGGCGTAGATGAACTCCTGCAACGGCCAATACAGTGGGCGTAGACGAGGTCGCATCCATCACGGAAGACAGGAATTCGTCAGACAGTTCCGCCGAGGCCGAGGCCGAACCGTCGCCGTCAAGGAATGCCTGATCAAGAATCCAATGCACGCGTTCGAAACTTGGCTTCATACCGAAATCGGATCCCAAGCATTGGAAACGTTCCACCGTAAGCGGATCGCCGTTCGGCAATGTGACCTTGCGCGATTGCAGAATGTCGGAGACGGCCGCGGCACGTTCGATATCGATCGGGTAACGCTCGTAGAACTGCTTCGTCTTTGCCGCCATGCGCGGGAACGTATGACGGTACACGTCGGTCGCATCGGCGGGAACGTGAGGAATGCCGCCCGTGGTGAAGCTGGCGATAACTCCTTGCGGGAACAGCGAAAGATACGTCAGGGTCAGGAATCCGCCATAGCTTTGACCAAGCGTGACCCAACGTGCGCCCCCGAATTCGGTGCGACGCAGATGCTCGAAGTCACGAACGATCGAATCGGCGAGGAAACGCTTCAAAAACGCGGCACCGGCCTTGCCGTCGCCGCCCATGTCCTCAATCACATGCGTGTCGACACGAGATGAACGCCCCGTACCACGTTGATCCGGCAACACCACGCGGAAATGCTTGATGGCCTCCTCGATCCAACCATCGGAACTTGGACCGAGCGGACGCGGACCGGAACCGCCGGGACCGCCCTGCAGGAACACGAGCAACGGCAGGTCGTCATGCACATGTTCAGGAGCGGTGACCACACGGTAGAACAGACTGATCGATTCGCCATCGAACCCATGACCGGGCTCGTGGCCCGTCCAATCCAACGGCACCTTGATGGAACGATCCTCAATATGCAATCCGGGCACGTAGTATTCGCTCAGCAACGTCATGCATTCACCTTTCCTTTGGCGTCATCGGCATGTTCAATACGATTGGTAACGTCCATCTCACCCACATGCGGAGACAACCTTACCTCACAAAAGCGGCTTTATCTTGCCGCCATTTCATTCCTGCGCATGATGGCGCCACAGCGTATCTGGCGCTAGGGTGGAGCATATGTCGAATTTCAAGCAGCGTCTCTTGTCGTGGATGCATGGTCATGTCTTCGCAGGCGATCTCATCCTCACGCTTGTTATAGGTGTTCTGCTGTTCGGCGTGACCGGCAGCATCACCTATAATCCGGGATTGCTGTTTGACCTTAATCCTTCCATACAGATGGCGTGGGAAGCGGCAATGCTGATCCCGCTGCTGATTCGTCGATGGCGGCCACAGACCGGAGCGTTGCTCTGTGTGGCATTGGCCTTGACACATCTCATATTCGGCCCTTGCATATTGGGCGCCGATATTCTGGCATTGGTCATGCTGTATTCGGTGATCGTCTACGGCAATCCCAAAAACACGAAAGCCTTCATTATTTTGGCGTTGGCCATCGGTCTTCTGGCTTCGGCGTTGATGGCATGGACCATGACCAATGGGCCGCTGCTCACCGGTGGCAAAGTGCATACGTGGAGCAGTTGGAATGGCTCAAATCCAAATGGCGCAATGGTCGCGGAAGTCACTCTCGGCTCCATCTACACAGGAACATCCATGTCGGAAGTCGCCGACATGGTGGCGCAATACATGCTGGTGCTGACGCCGATTTTCGAAGTATGTATCATTTCCACCGTCATTGTAGCGTTCTGGCAGCGTGCCCGTCTGGCAACCGTTCGCATGATGCGGGAACGCAATGAGGCAATCGCCGCGCGAGACCAGGACGAACGCGATATCGCCGCGTTGGCGGAACGAGCACGCATCGCACGTGACATGCACGATGTGGTGGCGCACACCCTATCAATCATCATCGTGCAGTCTGATGGCGGCCGCTATGCAGGCACGCATGATCCCGCGGTGGCTAGAAACACCATGGAGACGATTCGGCACGAATCGGAACGCGCACTGCATGACATGCAACGTCTTCTGGGAGTATTCGGGGGTTCACCGCACGCCGATTATAACGATATCGGCAATCTTGTGGAACAAGCGCGAAACGTCTCCCCCGACATTCGAATCCGACGGAATATCACCGGCACCGCCAGCCCAGAACAACTCGGTGAACAAGCCTCGATAGCTTCCTACCATGTAGTGCAGGAGGCGCTGACGAATATCCGCAAGTATGCGGGGCCGCACGTCGATGTGCATATCAAAGAGTCATGGAACAACGGTTTGCTCACTTTGAGCGTCACCGACAATGGTCGTGGCGCGGCGGCCAATATCGACGGGCATACGCCAGGTTACGGCCTGTTGGGCATGAAGGAACGCATCGAATCGGCCGGAGGCTCATTGCAGGCTGGCCCTCAACTCGGCGGAGGCTTCGAAGTTATGGCCACCCTGCCTTACGGCGGTAAAGAGCCAGCGACAGACGAAACCGGCGAACAGTATGCCTCGGAACAGTCCGAATCTTGCAACACAACTGCCATATCCAGCAAAGCGAAATTATCCGACGAAGCAATCGCACCTCACACAGCCGTCAACATATCGGCGCGAATCCCAGATCAACCATCGGAACAGACGCAGGAAACCAACCCACCAACCGGTCGCGATCATCGTTCGAACGCCCTGCAACACTTGCGCATTACCGCACCCAATCTGCATGATTTGCTCACATCGTTGAAACTGAAATCCGTAGAACTTGCCAATACATCCAATTCGCGAGGGCTGAATTGGGTGGAACGTGTTTCCGCGTGGACGCAGCACCATTATGTGCTCATGGATTCCGTTGGCGCCGTGATATTGGTCATGCTGCTGAATCGCATGTCGATTACGTTCTTTTTTGATAGTTCACGCGATGCGCAGCTCTCTCATGCGATCGCCGCATGCTGCTTGCTGGCGCTGGCTCTTCGACGAAGGCTCCCCGAGACTTGCGCGCTTATTGTGTTCGTATTGTCGGTTGTGCAATTGGTGTTTTTGGGGTTGATTGAGGTTGGACATATCGTAGCGTCGCTGTGTGCGCTGTATTCAGCCGTATTGTATGGGCGTGAACACGCATGGCGCTGGACCGGTCTTGCCGCTGTCACCTGTTCAGCTCTGATGGGCTTGAAAATCGCAGCCGACCAGCACGGATACACTACCTTGTTCGGCGCCATCGCCGCTTCCGCGGGCTTAACAAAACCGGTTTCAGCCACGTCAAGTAGTAGTGCAGCGTTCTTTACCGGTGCCATGTATACGGTTGCAGTGCTGATGCTGTGCGCCGGCATCATGGCGTGGGCACGTTGGGCGCGTTCCAGCGATTCAAACGCACTGGTATTGCAGGCTCGCGAAGAGGCACTGGTGGCCGAGCAGGAGAAGCAGCGTATTCTCGCGGCGAATATGGAACGTGACCGTATCAGTGCCAGCATTCAGGCTGAAGTCACCGCCACGTTGAACAGCGTGATCAGCCAGGCCGTCGATGGTATTCATATGTTGGACAGCGCCGAAGCACAAGGCAAGGAGCCTACCGCCGACGAGATTTCCGCAGCGTTCAAAGCCATTGGCGAGCAGGGGCGCGCCGCGCTTAAGCGTATGCGCGAACTGCTTGGCGTGCTTCGTGAGACTGGTTTCAGCGATGACGCTCATGCCGGTAGTGCGAGCGAACTGCAGTTGAGGCCCGCAGCGCCGTTGGAGGAGCAGCTGCAGCGCGTGTCTCGATAGCCGATTCAAGTTTTTCAGGGAGATTTAAGGGTTTGTTTCGCGCTGTGAGCGGAACAATGCCGATAAGGTGGAGAGTATGAGCGAGGAACAGAAGATTCGTGTGGTCATTGCCGATGATCAGGAATTGGTACGTGCCGGTTTCGCCATGGTGATCGGCTCCCAACCTGATATGGCGGTTGCGGCGCAGGCTCGCGATGGCGCGGAAGCTGTGGCGTTGGCGGAAACGCTGCATCCTGACGTGGTGTTGATGGATGTGCGTATGCCCGGCATGGATGGTATCGAGGCGACTCGGCAGATCAGTGCATTGCGGCATCGCTTTGCTGCCGATGGAACGCAATCAGAAGTCACTCATACCAAAGTGATCATTCTGACGACATTCGATTTGGATGAATATGTTATGGCTGCGATCACTGCCGGAGCTTCCGGTTTTCTGCTGAAAGATACGGAACCGGAAACATTGCTGAATTCGATTCGCACGGTTTTTCAAGGTAATGCGATTATCGCACCGTCCGCCACGAAACGTCTTATCGAGAAAATGATGGAAGGCGATTTCATGGCTGCGAATGTTGGTGCACATGGAAATTCCGCTGCTGCTTCCACTTTTGATTCGACGTATACCGATCCGGAATTAGATGAACTGACCGATCGCGAGCGCGAAGTGCTTATTGAAATCGCACATGGATTGTCGAATCAGGAGATTGCCGACAAGCTTTTCATCAGCCTGCCGACGGTGAAAACGCATGTGGCGCATATTCTGGCGAAAATCAATGCACGTGACCGCGTACAGGCGGTGGTGTTCGCTTACGAAAACCATTTGGTCTGACTGGTTTGTTGTTTTTGCGTATGCATGATACGCAAAAATGACTCCTACCATGTTTGTGGTAGGAGTCCTTTTCGTTGTGTTTGCTATGAAGCTTAGGCTTCGGCGAGCGCCTCAACAGGAGGCGTGCTCACTGCCCTGCGTGCGGGGAATACGCTGGCGAGCAGTGCTGCCACGGCTGCCACGGCGAGTACGATGCCATTAATGCCCCATTCGAACGGGAACACCACTTTGCCGTACATGCTGAACACCACGTATGCGCCCAGCCAGCCGAACAGTGTGCCAAGTAGTACGCCCGAGATGCCGGATACCAGCGAGATGAGCAGGGCTTCCACCGCGAGGGAGCGTCGCAACTGGCCTCGAGTCATGCCGATGGCACGCAGTGTGGCGGATTCTCGGGTGCGTTCGATCACTGACAGCGACAGCGTGTTGGCTACGCCGACAAGTGCGATGAGCACGGCCACGGCGATCAATCCCACCAGAAGCATCATCATGGAGTCGATCATGTTCGCCCATACGGTGCGTTCGGCGATCGGTCCGGTCACTGTCGCATCAGTGCTCTTCTCCAATGCGGCCTGCATGTCGTTGTAGATGCCGTCAACGGAAACTCCCGACTTGTCAGTGTCTGCCTTGACCAGCAACACATGGGTGGCGGCATCAAGGTCACCATTGGTGAAATGGCTTTCATCCACGAATCCGACAGCTCCATATTGCGCGGATACACGACGGTAGTCGGCTTGGTTTGCTTGCAATGTCAGCGAACGCGTAGCGTCGCCGTTCTGGTTCCATTCGGTGGAGAAATCAGCCGTGCCATTGGCGAACTGCAGCTCCTTGCCGGTTTGCGCATTGTATGTTGGCATGAGCACGCTATCACTGTCGATGGAGGCGTTACCCAAGTTGGCACGCATGACCTGCTTGACCTGATCGATGTTTTTCACGCCGACCAGCAATGCGGACGTAGGCCGGGTTCCATCCGCTTTCTCCAAGGTCACGGAAACCGCCGGCGCATACAACGTGTCGGACACGCCGTTGATGTCAGATACATCCTTGACCATTTGCTGGCTGATGTCATCGCCCATGGCCACGATGTCGACGCTATAACGGGTGGCGAGCGCGCCATTCATAGTCTCTTTGGCGCTAGCGGCACCGGTTGCGATGGTGGAGACCAGGGTGACGCCGATGAGCAGAGCGGCACCGGTTGCTGCAATGCGTCGCGGATTCTTCTGAATGTTGGCGTGTGCAACTGTTGCGGAAGGGCCTGTCAGCGAGGCCAACGCTCCAACGCCCTTCATGAGGGTCGGCATCCAGAACACCGCGGTGACTACCATGCCGAGGAACACCAGTGCGGCACCGGCGATGGCTATGAGCAGAATCATCGTGAATTGATCACTGCTCGCATCCTCGCCGCCATTGGTGGCTTGTACCTGCCAGATGGAAAATACCGCCATGGTGATACCGACCACCACCATCAGAATGCCGATTATGGCTCGTGTGAGGCTGGAACGACGGTTGTCGGTCAGTTCGATCGGGCGCAATGCCTCCAATGGTGTCACCGCAGTAGCGGAACGTGCGGATCCCAAGGATGCGAGCACCGTCACCACAATACCGAAAAGAATGGGTACGACGGCGGCTTGCCAAGAGAAATTGAATCGCATACCCTCTTGCATGATGTCGCTGACGCACATGCCCCACATGAGCAGGCTTCCCAGTACCACGCCAAGCACGGATGCGACGAAGCCAAGCACTGCCGCTTCGGACAGCACGGAACCATACAGCTGGCCTTTTTTCGCGCCGATGGTGCGTAGCAAGGCGAGTGTGCGGCGGCGTTGCGCCACGAGCACTTGGAACGTGTTGGCGATCACCAGTGCCGCCACGAACATGGCAAGCACGCCGAAGCACATGAGGAATGTGGTGACGATGTTGGTTTGGTTGCCGGTTAAGGATTTGATGCTTTCGTCACTGACCTGCTGTCGCGGCATCAGATTGAAATGCTTTGGCAGCAACGCTTTCACACCGTTGATGGTTTTTGCGGGTGCGCTGTTTCCATCCAAGGCAAGGTCGAGGTATACCGTTGTTGTTCCGGTGGTGTTGAAATCGTCCGTTCCCTGCATTGCGGCAAGCAGATTGTTGGATCCTACGATCGCACCACCATAGTACGAGTAGGCGCCGTTCGGATCGGAGGTGAGTCCGACCACGCGCACGTTGTCCGCTTTGGCTTTGCCATCGGTGCCTACCTCATATCGGGAGGTCAGGCTTACAGTGTCGCCAATGCCGACGTTCAACTGTTTCGCCATGTCTTCCGGCAGTGCGACTTCGTTGGAGTCCTTCGGCTGGTCCCCTTCCGTAATATTCACGGGGAGCATGTTCTTCTGTGCCGCGGTGGAGATGATCTCACCGCTGATGGTGCTGTCTCCCTTGGAAACGCTGACGCCGGTTTCCACCGAAGCGCGGACGCCGTCGACCCCTTCGATGCCGGCGATCTGGTCGATATGGAAGTCGCCGACAGTGCTGGAGTACGCTTCGTTGAGTTCCTCATCGCTCAGGTCGGAGCTGTTGACGGTCACCGCATAGTTGGCGTTTCCGAACATAGCGGTCAGCCGCCGCGTCAGGGAGTCGTTCATGGTATTGCCGAACAGGAAGGTGCTGGCGATGAACGCCGTGCCGATCATGATGGCGATGCCTGCGGGTATGAGCATGCGCTTGGTTTTTCGCATGAGTTTCAAAGTGATGGACCACATGGTGGATTCTGTTCCCTTCTTCGAATGCTTCTACAGTGCGTTTAGTGGGAATGTCTCGCGGAAGCCACATTCATTGTGGCGGCTTCGCGTTCCTTCATCAGCAGTTCACTCATCTGGTCTGCTGTCGGCTTGTTCACGTCCGCCACGATCTGGCCGTCGGCGAACACGAGCGCACGGTCGGCGTAAGACGCGGCGACTGCATCATGCGTGACCATGATGATGGTTTGGCCAAGTTCGTTGACGGAACGTTTCAGGAAGCTCAGCACTTCGGCGCTTGATACGGAGTCAAGATTGCCGGTGGGCTCGTCTGCGAACACCAGTTTCGGTTTGGTGATCAATGCTCGTGCGATGGCCACACGCTGCTGTTGACCTCCCGATAGTTCGTTCGGACGATGGTTGAGACGTTCCTTAAGGCCAAGCGTTTCCACCAGCAGACGCAACCACTGTCGGTCGGGTTTCGCTCCAGCCAAGGTCAATGGCATGAGAATGTTCTGTTCGGCGGTGAACATCGGCAGCAGGTTGAAGCTTTGGAAGATGAATCCGATGTCGCGGCGGCGCAGCAACGTAAGCTGGTTGTCGTTCATGCGAGTCAGATCGTCGCCATTGAATATGATGTGCCCGCCGGTTGCACAATCCAGTCCTGCCAACGTGTGCATCAACGTGGATTTGCCGGAACCGGAAGGTCCCATAATCGCCGTGAATTTTCCTTTTTCAAAAGCGACGTTGACGCCACGCAACGCATGCACCGTGTTATTTCCGGAACCGTAGTCCTTCACAAGATCCACGGTTGCAATGGCCGTATTGGTGGCTTTGATGGTGTCCCTGATATCCATGCTGTCATTCCTTTCTTTGGATTACCTCCAAAATTACGGAAAAACAGCTGATTCGAATATCATGCGTTGGTCTGAATTATCATCTCATCCTTGAGAATGAGCAAAGACGAGGCGCCTAAGACCATTAATTCATCAATCGTCGAGAAGTACACCATCCTGCGGAGGTTCGAGCCAGTACGACTCTTTTTCCACGCTGACGGTGGAAGCCCACCATGTCTGATCCACGCCTGGCAGCGAACGGATGGACTCATCCACCACACGCCATAAGTCCTCGTCATCTCCGGCGATGATTTCGATGAGATAGTCGGCGCCATTCAAACCGACCCCGCTCATTGCATATGTCACCTCGTCGATTGCTAACAACTGTTCGACGTCGAGCCTATACGGAGGCTTCACACCGATGCCGAGAAACGCTTGGCGGAATCCACCTAAACGCATGGGGCTTACCGTGGCCATAATGCGCATCACACCGGAATCCTCCAGTTTTTTGACGCGCCCACGAATCGCGGTGTGCGTCACACCAAGATGTTCCCCCAGCATGGCGTAACTTGCCCTGCCGTCTTTCTGCAATTCGTTGAACGTGTGCACGAATCGCGCGTCCAACCGATGCACGGGAATATCGGTGCCGACGCTGGCCTCACGTTTGGTCATGAATCCAGTTTCGCCGCGTTCGGCCAGCAGACGGTTGACTACGCTGACATTATGGTCGTCAAGCACCAATCGACCGCAGGAGAACACTTGCAGACGGGTCAATCCGGGCAGTGCGCGCAAATCGTACTTCAGGAAATGGTCCATACCTTCGGCTGAATACACCACGGCTTCGGCGATGATGTCGGCATCGCCCAGCGCGCAGACCACATAGGTGACCTGAGGCATGGCTTTGAGCATGGCGAGCGCCTCGTTGCGATTGCCGTTGATGCGAAGTCCCACAAGCACCTGACTGTAATTTCCGAGACTCAACGGATTGCATACGGGCACAATGGTCATGATGCCCGCATCGGTGAGCCGTTTGTAGCTTTCCGTCGCCGCATATACGGAAATGCCGATTTTATCGGCAAGCGCCTGCATGGTCATGCGTCCGTTGCATTGCAGCGCCGATACCACCTTCAAATCACGTGCGGTGATTGTGGTACGCCCTTCCATCCTGCGTCATTGCACCCCCTATGACAGCCATGTCATCAACCACACGCTGCCTGCGGTGGCGGCGATGGCAATCACGAGAATAATCCAGTCGGCAATGCTCATCGTGAGATTGACCCGATATGTGCGTTTCACACCGTTCCGATTCAGGTTGAGTCCGCGCGATTCCATGGCCCAGCCCACGCTTTGGCTCATTTTGTAGGCGCGAATCAATACGGCGATGATGATCGGCAGATACGATTTGAACCGGTCTACGAGACGTACGAATATGTTGCGTTTTTTACCTGCCGCATTGACTTTGCCGCTCAGATCAAGCCCTCGCGCACGCTGCGCTTCGGACACGGATTGGAAGATGGAAAAGAACACGGGAATATACCGTAATGCGGTTGCCAGGGTAAGCCCGGCCTTGTAGGGCATACCAAGCGAGGTAAGGCCACGAACCAGTTTGGTCTGGCTGGTGGTGAACAGCGTGATGAAGCATGCAAAGCCGAGCGCTGGAATGCGCAGACCCATCACCGCTGCCATGAGCAGGTTCTCCTGCGTGAGACGCAACCATCCCCACTGCCAGAGCACGTGCGTTCCACTCTGGTCGAAGACCGGCCAAAGCACCACGATGAACACGATGAGCACGGCGAGGATCTTCCACACCCATCCAATGCGTTCGGCGGGCACACGGTCGGTGGCGAGCATCACATGTTCGAGAATGAGGATGCCGAGGATGAACGCCCAGTTACGCCATACGAGGCAAAGGGCCAGCATGACGATGGAGATGAGGAATTTGACGCGCGGATCGGTGCGATGCAACCATCCGTCGCCTGGCACATACAGGTCGGCATCCATCAGCGTTCCTCCTTGTCGCATTCATCCTTGGCGATTTTCAACAATACGTGGGTCGCTGATACCGGACCGCGCGACTTGTGCGGTTGCCGCGCCTGTCGCGCGGGCGATTGTTGCGCTTCCTGCGATTTGTCGATCGGTCCATATTGCACGATATGACCGTCTTCTAATTCGAGCACGTGCGTGCAATACCGATATACGGCACGCATGTCATGGCTGATCATGATGACGGTGACGCCATGCCGGTTGAGTTTTTCCACGGTTCCAAGGAATCGTGATGCGAGACGATGGTCGAGACCCGCTGTAGGTTCGTCGAGGACGAGTATTGGCGTGCGCATGGCGATCACCGAAGACAATGCCACCGCACGTCGTTCGCCGTAGCCGAGCGTGGCCGGCGAAACGTCCTCATACCGGTGCAGGTCGAACAATGTCATCATTTCGTCGACACGTTTGAACACGGTGGCCGCGTCAAGTCCGAGCGCGGTCGGGCCGAACGCGATCTCCTCTTTGGTGCTGGAGCAGAAGATCTGATGGTCGGGATTTTGGAATACGAATCCGACGTGCGCGGCCATTTCGCCCACGCTATGCTTCGACACGTCGAGCCCATCCACATTCACGATTCCTTGCGTGGGTTGAATCAGCCCGTTCAGATGCTTGGCGAGCGTGGTCTTGCCTGACCCGTTGCGCCCGATAAGCCCTACGAAGGCGCCCTGTTCGATATCCAGGCTGACGTCGTCCAGTGCGGGAGACGCATTGCCGTCCTGCACATAGCGGTGCGTCACATGGTCCAGACTGATGATCGCTTGCTTCGGCTTGCCGTCGTTCCCTACCGGCAACGCCTTGATGACAGGGGACGGTCCATCACTCACCCGCACGCCGGAGGATTCCAACAGTCTACGTTCCCGGGTAAATAGGCTGGCGTCTCCATTGCGCACCACTTCACCGTTGACCATGAATAGCACCTGATCGGCCCAGTAGGCGATGTGTTCGGTATCCTGCTCGGCCATGATCACCGTCATGGAACGGGTCTGGCGAATGCGTTCGAGCACGTCGAACACTTCCTGCTTGCCTTCGGGGTCGAGGGCCGCGGTGGGTTCGTCAAGAATAAGCACATCGGGTTCCGCCGCGAGCGCGGCGGCGATGGCCACGCGCTGCATCTGGCCTCCCGATAGGCTGGTCGGCACACGCTTGCGGTATCCGGCCATGCCGACCAAGTCGAGCATGATGTCGATCTGCTTGTCGATGATGTTTGGGGCTACTCCGCGGTTTTCCAGTGGGAAAGCGATCTCATCCTCGACACTCGAGCAGAACAGCTGCGCTTCCGGATCCTGTTGCACGTAGCCGACGCGCTCCGACAGTGCCGAGACGGAGTGTCTGCTCGTATTCATGCCGTTAACTTCTACGACGCCGCTCATGGTGCCGTCGGCCAGGTTCGGAATGATGCCGGCCAATGCCATGCATAGCGTGGATTTGCCAGCTCCGGTCGGTCCGATGATGCCGACGAAGGAGCCGGACCGGATGTCGAAGCTGACGCGCTTGAGACTTTCCACCGGCTTGCCCCCGTCGGTCAGTGGCGCGTACTTCCATCCTAAGTCGCGAACCGTAATCATGACGCCCACCCCGTGCTTTCACGCATTTTTTCCGCAGCCGGTAACCGCATTTCACAATAAAACCCGTGGAATCGCCTTTCATCGGCAAATCCACGGGCCTGCCTTCACATGATATTAATGTATCACTCCCCCGCCTTAATACCGAGGTTGCCCAAACGTACCAGCGGCGGATAGGCCTGACGAACGGCGGTGAACAGCGCGAAGCCCACAATCAGACCCACCGCCATCTGGAAGGAGTTGCCCGCGATCTCACCCAACGCCGGGCCAAATCCGGAAAGGATTCCGCCTGCGATGAAATAGCCGAACACCTTCCATACGCCTGCGATCACCGAACCGATGATGATGTTCGCCGGATTGAACTTCTTGACGAGCAGGCCCACGAGCACGGCCTGCAGGCCATCGATGACGAACGTGAAGATGGCCCACTGCGGATAACCGGAAATCAGATCGCTCAACGCCGGGCCAAGACCGCCGATAATGCCGCCCACCCATGGTCCGAACGCATACGCGCTGAAATAGATCATGGTGTCGGACAGGTTGAGGTAGCCACGGATCGGGGTCGGGATCTTCACGAGCATGGTCAGCACCGTGGTGACCGCGGTCATAATGGCGATCAGCGGAATGGTGTTGACCTGCAACGCCTTTTTGATATCGTTCTTGACTTCTTGAGCCATAATCGCCTCTCTCTTCTCTCTTTACGTAATCCGCAATATCATTACCACTATTTATCTTTTTGAAAGAAATCTGAACTTCTTTCTTTCAAAAGATAGAATTTAGATATTACTTTTCGTAACAATCGCAGATTCTATACCATCTGCGCTACATTACGATGACAACGTCCGCGAATATGGCGAAACGGTTTGTGGCACCAACCTTCTCTTCGGTGCCACAAACCGTTTCATTTGCTCAGGATGGCGTTATTCCGCCGATCCGATACGCCTCACTTGGCGAGACCGGATTCGCGCAGAGCCGCGAAACCGCCCTTGAGATCGTCGAGGATGTCTTCGATGTTCT
>ENA-OQKJ01000012-OQKJ01000012.1-human-gut-metagenome-genome-assembly--contig:-NODE-12-length-55191-cov-4.844890_pt1 | contig 55191 bp, 40 predicted proteins | sample MGYA00242647_ERZ504795 | MGnify/ENA primary metagenome ERZ504795 (study PRJEB26092, sample SAMD00036398) | human gut metagenome | host: Homo sapiens | study: EMG produced TPA metagenomics assembly of...
CGCGCGTACAGTTCGGCGAACGATTCGCACATGCCGCCGAATTCGCTCACCAGAATCCTGTCGAAGGGTCTCGTCGTCCAGCGGGCTCGGCGATACGGCACCACCAATCGGCCAGATCAAGCACGACGGTACGTGCCAGCTGCGAAGTCTGTTCATCGATAGAAGCAAAATACGGCCCATGTATCCAACAAACCGGCGAACGTTTGTGAACGTGTACATGGGCACCCATGCGTCGTTCATCGAGAAATTCTGCGATTCAACATCGCCTGCGGCAAGGCGCCCGAACACGGTGCGGGAATCAGGCACACCACCCACATACCCGCGCATCACAGCATCGCCGGCAAACGACTGCTGACATTCATGCCATGACCGCACCACGGTGGCGGCGCGGTCGATGAACGGTTGCGGATCGTCTGCGACTTGCGCGAATCCGACGCAAGCCGACAGATAATGCCCTGCGATATGGCCGTCAAGCCCCGTTTCCTCCCAATTCGGGTACGACGTTACCGGATTGCCGTCGGCATCGGTCGGCTGCGGCAGTCCCGCCTCCCTGCGGAAGGGATATAGCAGGCGATCGACGTCGAGATCAAGCAGGTACCGCGCGCCGGCCTGTTGAGCGTCAAAATGTTCTCCTGGCAGTAGCCTCACCTGCTGTAGAGGGACCCGTTCGAGAATATGCGAAGTCATATGCGCGCTCCTTTGCGTCGTCTACATACGTGTATCGAATACGTGTACAAACGTTTTTTACGAAAATACAGAACAAGGCCGCCACCGTGGGGAGGAGCCACGCCGACGGCCTTGTTCTATGCACCAAACGGTGCGGTTATCGAAGGAAGGAAAACAAGGTTCAATTATGGATTTTCAATTACGGATTGTTTGATCAGGCGATGAAGTTGGGCTTTACTTCATGCCGGTCATGGCGATGCCTTCGACGAAGCGCTTCTGCACCAAGAAGAAGACCACCAGCAGCGGCAGTGCGGAGATCAGGGCGCCTGCCATCACCACGCCGTACGGGGTGACGGAGGAACCGTGGCCGGTCAGCATTGCGAGGCCTGCGGTGATGGTGCGGGTCTCCGGCTTGGAAGTCATGATCAACGGCCAGAGCAGATCGTTCCAGTTGCCCATGAAGTTGAACATGCCCACGGTGAGGATGGCCGGCACCGCGTTCGGCAGGATGATCTGCGCGAAGATGCGGAATTCGCCTGCGCCATCGATGCGGGCCGCGTTGTCGAGGTCCTTCGGAATGGAGATGAAGAACTGGCGCAGCAGGAAGATGCCGCCGACGTCGGCCATACGCGGGATGATGATGCCCCAGTAGCTGTTGATGAGGCCCATGTTGGCGAGCAGCTTGTACACCGGGATGAGCAGGGCCATGCCCGGGATCATCATGGTGGCGATCAGCACGCCGAGCAGCAGGCCACGGCCCTTGAAGTTCACACGGGACAGGCCGTAGGCGGCCAGGGAGTCGAAGAACACGGAGATGATGGTCACGGCACCGGCGAAGATGACGGTGTTGAGCATTTCTCGGCCGATCGGCAGACGTTTGAACAGCGACTGGTAGTTTTCAAGGGTGAACTGGCTCGGAATGAGCTTCGGCGGCCAGGTCTGCGTGATGGCGTTCGGGGTGAACGACACCAGCACGACGATCAGCAGCGGGAAGATCATCAGGATGGTGATGAGGATCAGTGCGAAGTAGCTGAAGCCCAGGCCGATGCGACGCTTGCGGGTCGCCTGCTTGCGAAGACGCTCGTTTTCGGCGTTGATGCGGGCATTCTCTTGCTCTTGTGCGGAAAGAGTCGCGGTGCTCATGCGATTTCCTCCTTCTCATGCTTGTTGTTGGTGTACAGCTGGATGAGGCCCACGATGAGCGTCATGATCAGCAGCACGTACGACAGTGCGGATGCGTAACCGAGCTTGCCGTTGCCGAATGCCTCGGTGTAGATGCGGTACACGATGGTTTCGGTGGCGCGTGCCGGGCCGCCGGAGGTCAGGATGAAGACCTGATCGAAGACCTGGAAGGAACCGATGAGGCCGAAGATGACCACATAGTTGAAGGTCGGGCGCAGCGCCGGAAGGGTGATGTAACGGAACTTCTGCCATGCGGAGGCGCCGTCGAGGGAAGCGGCCTCATACAGTTCGGCGGAGATGCCCTGCAGACCTGCGAGGAAGATGACCATGAAGTAGCCGAAGTTTTTCCACACGGTGATGAAGACGATGGCCGCCATGGCGGTTTCGCGGGTGCCGAGCAGATCGACGTGCGCGATGCCGGTCAGCTGCTGGATCCAGTACGGAACCAGGCCTAGCGACGGGGAGAGGATGAACTGCCATGCGATGGCGGCGACGGTCAGGGAGATGACGAACGGCAGGAACATGCAGGTACGGAAGAATCCGACGAACTTGAGGTCCTTGCGGTTGAGCAGCAGTGCGAACGCGAGTGCGACGATCACGACGATCGGAGCGTAGGCCACTGCGTAGACGAGGGTGTTCTTGACGTCGGTCCAGAAGTCGGCGCTTTGGAACAGCTTGACGTAGTTGTCGAAGCCGACGAACTTGCCGGCGCGGTTGATGCGGTCGGAAGTCAGAGACGTGATGAACGTCTTGATTGCCGGATAGAAAACGAAGATTGCGAGAACGATGAGAGCCGGTGCGGTGAACAGCAGGCCGGTGCGCAGGTTGCGGGCCTGAATCGCCTTCTTGTTCTCCTTGGCCACTGCGGAATGCGCGGATCCTGGGGCGGCAGTTGCTTGTGCCATTATCTCCTCCTTAATGCCACCAGGGATGTGTTTTTAATACAGCAAAAGGCCACGTCGCTGGCGTGAGGGCCAGCACCGTGGCCTTTTGCTGGGGTGGTGAGCGGGTCAGGCCCGCTCACTTATGTTGATTGTATGTGAATCCCGCTTCGATCACTCGGCGTACTCGTCGAGATAGCCCTGGATCTGGGATTCAGCGTCATCCAGCAGACCCTGGATATCGTCGTCGGTACGGGCGGTGTTGGAGGTCAGGGTGTCGACGGAGGCGGCGATGTCGCCGAAGCCGCCCTTGAGACCTGCGATACCGATGAAGGACTTGCTGGTGTTCTCACCGATCTTGGCGATCAGCGGACGCTCGGAGAGCTCATCGGCGGTGACGGTGGTGTTGTTCGGCGGATAGGCGGAACCGAGGGACCAGGTCACCTGGTTGTCGTGGTTGTTATAGAACTTGAAGAAGTCGTAGATGCCCTGCTTCTTAGCGGAGTCGCCAACCTGGGAGGTGACCCACCAGTACAGACCGGTGGAGCCGGTGTTGGAACCCTTGGTGCCGTCTGGGTACACATAGGTGCCGTCACCGTTCGGAACCGGGAACAGGTCGTGGTTGATGCCCTTGTCGGTGGAGGCCTGATCCTCCCACGGTCCGACGATCACCATTGCGGACTGGCCGGATTCGAAGGATTCACGAGCAGCGGTCTCATCCATGCCGGACACGGAGTAGCCGCCTTTGTAGAAGTCACGCATCTTCTCGAGGAAGGCCTTGTTCTCCTTGGTATTGATGGAGACCTTGCCATCGGTGGTGTAGATGCCGGAGCCATTGCCCTTCAGGAACGGAGCCCAGCCGAGATCCGGCAGAGCGATGCCGTACTGGGAGCCATCGGACTTGGTGAGCTTCTTAGCAACTTCGAGCAGCTCATCCCAAGTCTGCGGGTAGTCGGCGTCAGTCAGGCCGGCGGACTCCCACATATCGGTGTTGTACCACACGGCGGTCGGGGCGTAGCCCATCGGGACGCCGCACTTCTCTTCGGAACCGTCGATGTTGAAGGTGATCTGGTCAACGACGTTCTCGATGTACTCATCGGTGCCGTTGTCCTTGTCGTCGTAGAAATCGGTGACGCACTGGAAGGTGCCGTCGATGGACCAGCCTTGGCCGTTGTCGGCGCCGGTGGTCACGAAGTCCGGGCCGTCGCCGGAGGTGACCTTGGTCACCATGGTCTCGCCGATGGTGCTCCACGGCTGCAGCTGGGCGTCGATCTCGTACTTGTCCTGGGACTTGTTGAAGTCGTCGACGATGGACTCGAGGGTCTTGCCATCGGCCTCAGAGAAGCCGTGCCACATCGTGATCTTGACCTTGCCGTCAGCGGTCGTCTCGGCGTCGTTGCTGCCGCCACCGCAGGCGGACAGGCCGACGGTGGCCATCATGGCCAGGGAGGCCGCGGCCGCGAGAGCCTTGGTGCTCTTCTTGATCTTCATGGATTTCTCCTTTTCCTCTTGGTCTCCCAAGACATTTCCTTCAACCGTTGCAGTGACATTCATCAACAACCTTGTTTGCGATGTCGTTCACGCTTCGTCAGCTGCACTGCCGTTTGCAACGTTGTAATTTTGATTATACAGCTTTTTCCATCGTTGTACAAATCGGAAACACGCCGATGGAAAAGCTGTTTTCTTTATAATCTTCAATTATTCGTTTTTGTTGGAATCGCAACGTTTCTTACGATTACGCAAGTCAGTTCGCTACCGGCGTTCCCGCAAGAGCGCCGCCATCGGCCGGCAACACGTCCGTGGTGGTCGGGGTCCACAGATTGTCGGGTTCCGGCACACCGAAGTCGGGGCCGTACTCCGTCCACTTGACCACGCCGACACGGGCATGACGATTCGGGTCGAACAGCGGATCGCCCTTGATTTCCGTATAGTTGCGGCAGTGATAGATCATCAGGTCTTCGGAATCGTCTTCGGACTTGGTGAACGAGTTATGGCCGGGGCCGTACTGGCCGTTTTCGGCGCAGGTCTTGAACACCGGCACCGGGCTCTTGGTCCAGGAATCCTTGCTCAGCAGGTCGCTGCCGCGCTCGGCGGTCAGCAGACCGACGGCATACGGCACACCGGTGCCGGAGGCGGAATACGTGATGTAGATCTTGTTCTCGTGGAACAGGAAGGCCGGGCCTTCGTTGACGAGGAAGTCGATGCACTCCCAGTCATATTCCGGCTTGGAGAGCATGACGGGCTCGCTTTCCAGCGTCCACGGATTGGCCATCTTGGCGATGTACAGATTGGAGTTGCCTTCGATGGCAGGATCTTTCTGGGCCCAGACCAGGTACTGCACGCCGTCGATCACCTCGGTGGTGGCGTCGAGCGCGAAGGAGTCGATCGGGGTGACGATCTGACCCTTTTCCACCCAGTTGTCGGTGGTGGGGTCGTCATCGGTGTTCTCCAGCACGAACATGCGGTGGGTCGGTAGGCCGGAGGCCTCGAAATCCGTTGCGGCGCCTGCGAAGTAGATATACCAAGCGCCATTGATGCGGTGCAGTTCCGGCGCCCAGATATAGATGCTCGCCGGTCCGGACTCATGCTTGCGCCACACCACCGTTTCGGGGGCTTTCTGCAGGTCGTTGATGTTCGATGCGTGACGAATGGCGATGCAGTTGTATTCCGGGTCGGAGCCAGTGAAGTAGTACTCGCCGTCAACTTTGAGGACCCAAGGATCTGCGCGCTGAAGCACGATCGGATTGTTGTAAACAGCCATGTCTATTCCTTTTCAATCCGCTGTTCCAGTAATTTACAACGTTGAATATATCACTATTACAACGTTGTAACAAATCGGAGGAACGCACCGCGTGTTTCTCGCATCCGACTCCTCGGAAGAATCGAATCACAGTACCCGGCAACAGACAATCGCCAGAAAGGGAAAACAAAAACCTCGGCACCGGCAATCCGTAAAAAACCGGACGCAAGCGCCGAGGCACCAATTACTTCCTTCCTTCCAAAAGAAGAGGAAGATCACACCACCAAGGAATTCGTGGGCAGCTTGGTGGACTGACGCACTACCAACGACGACGAAACCTTGCGGAACACCTTCTGCTCCGGCTTGAGATCCTTCGACGGCGAAACCCCGTCGATACGATCCTTCAGCAATTTCACCGACAGACGCGCCACCGCCTCAAGACCGGGAGCAATCGACGTCAACGCAGGAGACAAATACTGCGAATCGTCGGAATTATCGAAACCGATCACCGAAATATCTTCGGGAATGCGCAGATTGTGCATCTGGATCGCATGCATCACACCGGAGGCGAGCATGTCGTTCAGCGCGACGACGCCGTCGGGAACCACGCCGGAATCAAGCAGCGCGTTCATCACGCGCACGCCATCGCTACGATGCCACATGCCCGACTCAACCACCAAACGCTCGTCGAATTCGACGCCGGCCTCCTCCAACGCCTCAAGGTAGCCCTGATAGCGCAGCGAGGCGGAGCCGACCTTCTCGCCCGGATGCACGCCGACCACGGCCACGCGCTTGCAACCGGTCTGCAGCAGATACGACGTGGCGCGCTTGGCACCTTCCACGTTTTCCGTGGCGATATGGTCCACCTTGTCGGTGAAGATGCGTTCGCCGACAAGCACCAGCGGATAGTCCACGTCCAATTGGTCGACATCATCCTGATCAAGTTCCAATGGACTGTAGATCAGGCCGTCGATCATCGTCTGCTGGGAGCCGTGCAACGCCTCAATCTCGCCTTCGCGCGAGTATTGCGTCGGCTCGACGATCACGCGCAGGCCCAGCTTCTTGGCCTCTTCGATGACCAGCGACGAAAGCTGCGCGAAGTACGGCATCTGCAGATCGGGAATGGCGAGGCCGATGATGCCGGTCTGCCCCCTGCGCAGATTGCGCGCGGACACGTTCAGCGTGTAGCCGAGCTCGTCGATGGCCTTGTTGACCTTGTCTCGCGTGGCCTGCGACACGAACTCGTAGTCGTTGACCACATTGGACACCGTTTTGATCGATACGCCGCCGCCTTCGCGACCTCGCGCATGGTCACCACGTGCTCGCCGTTGGCGCCATTCTGCTTCGGCACGTCAACCCCTTTTCACCAAAAACGTCTCATACATTCGGACCCAACACCGGCTTTCGCCCCTTGCGGCGCTGAAGCCAACGAAATCAGCCTTTATTGCCGGAAACCACGATTTTCATCGTTATATCAGCATAGTCCGGATTGAGCTCTTCCGCCGCCTGCATGTCCAGTATCGGCATACCCTCCTTGGACCAGTGCACGCGGCGCACCTGGGCGTCGCGGCCGCCATACCGTCCATTCTCGTATTCCGCATTGTGAAATACATAGATGAGATTGCCGTCCTCGTCGTTGGACCACATGCCATGGCCGGTGCCGAGCTGCCATTGCCCGTTGTATACTCCGGATTTCTGCAGCGGATAGTCGAGCTTCGTCCACACGTTCGGATCGGTCAGATCGGCGTCCTGCCCGGCCGGGGCGGTGACCAGACCGGTGGTGTAGTCAATGCCGACCAGCGAGCCAGAATAAATCAGGTAGATCGTGCCATCATGCACGATGGCGTTCGGACCTTCGGCGATCATATTGTCCCACGCGAATTCCGGCACAACGACCTGCTTCGGCTCGCAGGTAAGCCGTTCCGGACGGGCCGGATCGAAGCTGGCGATCCAAATGCTGCCGACCTGCTGCCACGCGTAATACCAGCGGCCGGAATCGCTGATGACGGTCATGTCGAGCGAGATACGTTGGATGGGATTGAGCACGCCGCCGGTCGGTGTGAGAATCGGCTTCGGCACCGTCCAGTTTTCGGGTTCGCGCGGATCGAAATCCGTGCCGTCGGAATGCTGCTTGAGCTGCATGATATGGCAGCTGCCCGTCCACATGTCCGGCTTGCCCGCGCGATCGTTGGGCGTGCCGTCTGGATTGGTGGCCGGCCCATCGAAGCATGGCATGAAGAGCACCGACAGTTTTCCATCGATGACATGCAGTTCCGGCGCCCCAGAAGCAGCCGGTCATGGCGCGTCCTTCAGCGTTGTAATCACCGCATTTGAGCAGATCGATTTCCTTGGCACGGCCGCCCGCCGCGTCGGAAAGCGCTTCGATGGAGTCGGCGATGCGCAACGGCATATGTGTGGCGCCATCGTTCGGATCGACGCAGTTGCCGTCGGTATCGTCGGTGGCGATGAACATGAACATCGGCTTGCCGTTGAAATTCCAAGCGAACACCGACGGGTCCGCACGCTCCACGGCAAATGGCACCGGGTATACGGTTTGGCGGATGCGGCCGCTCACCGTGCGCGTGTCGCCCGGCTGGAGCTTGCCTTCGGCGGCGTCCTGCGCAATCGCCTCAAGTTCGTCTTTGTTCCAATCCACGGCACGGGTGGCACCGGAACCGTCGCTGTAGACGAGATCGGCGCGGACCTTGGCGAGTGCCTGCACGGCTTCACAGGCCGCTTCCCTGCTTGCCGTCATGTCGATATGCTGCGTCGCCACCGATGTTTCAACGTTGTAAATACGACCGAATCGTTCGATCAGTTTCGATGCTTCTTCTTCAGTGACGGCAATCACGTTGCCAGGAACGGCATTGGGAATATTGCAATCGCAGGAACGGCTTGATTCCGCCGTTACCACAGCTTCCGCAATATCGATCGACTCGCCGGATTCGGCCGCGGCGACAATATCGGCAACGGTCGCGACATACGATTTGCCGTCGTTCGACGTCCAGGAAATCACATAACGGGAGGCGTCCGCGTCGAATGCGACAGACGGACGATTGACGCCACCGCCGGTACGCAGCATCACCAGTCCAAGCTGCGTGAAGGAGGTCAGATCGTCGCTGACGGCCAACAGGAACGCCGATTCCTCGGAACCATCCGGCGCTCCTCCACGCTCGGTACGGGTGGCGGCGATTGCGAATCCACCGCCTTTCATGCGGAACAGGTACGGATCCTTCAACGATTTCAACGTGATATCGATGCCGGGCATCACCGCGCCGTACGCAACGGCATCGGTGGCTGGGCGTGGCGTGTCGAACGGATCGGCAGCGACCGGCGCAGCTGCGACGCACGCGCGACGAGCCTCGGCGGTGGCGGCCTGAATGGGTACGCCGGCGGCGAAGAAGATGCCGTAATTCTCGTTCAACGGCTTCCATTCCGCGGTTTCGCTCGCACGCAACGCCAGATGCATGCTGTAGGCGATGTCTTCATTATTCGCCTCTTCACGGCCGGTGGCTTCGCGCGTGTAGCACAGCAATTCGTAGGAACTCGACATCGAGAAACCCCTTATGATTCGACTTTTCTTTACAACGTTGTACACTATACAAGAAATTACATCGTTGTACAAATCAATGTCATCCGCAAGGAAGGGGAAAAATGAAATTCCGTACAACAGCAAAGCAGATCGCGTCAGGCATCATCGCCGCAGCCATGCTGGTCGGAACGCTCGCCGGATGCTCCGGCAATTCGACGAAGCAATCGTCCGCATCGTCGAAAGCCGAAACCAGCACCGCCAGCATCAAGCGCGGCGAATCGCATGATCCCTCCATCGTCAAAGCCAACGGAAAATACTATATTTTCGGCTCGCATCGCGCTTGGCTCAAAAGCGACGATCTGATCAACTGGAGCACCTTCACCAACAATCTGAGCACCGACTACGAGAAGATCTTCAAAGACATTTGGGACGGCTGGGCGAAGCAGTCCTCCAATCCTGACGTCAAAGGCAACATGTGGGCACCGGACGTGATCTGGAACGAGACCATGGGCAAGTGGTGCATGTACATGTCGATCAACGGCGCGAACTACCGTTCTGTGATCGTGTTGCTCACCGCCGACGACATCGAAGGCGATTGGACGTACGTTGGCCCGGTGGTCTATTCCGGCTTCGAACGCGTGAACGTGAAGAAGACCGACGTGCCGCAGGTGCTTGGCGAGGATGCCGACATCACCCGTTACGCCTCGCAGACCGACACCGGCATCAACGCCATCGACCCGTGCGTGAAAACCGATGACAACGGCGACATGTGGATGACCTTCGGCTCCTGGTTCGGCGGCATGTGGATGTTCAAGCTCGACCCGACGACCGGCCTGCGCGACTACAACTCCACCTACCCCACCGAAGCGAACAAGTCCGACGCCTACTACGGCGTGAAGCTCGGCGGCGGCTTCGGCAACTCCGGCGAAGGCTCCTACCTGCTGCACGACAACGGCTACTGGTATCTATTCGCCTCCTACGGCGCGCTGCAGCAGACCGGTGGCTACCAGATCCGCATGTTCCGCTCCAAGGACATCACCGGCCCGTACGTTGACGAAGCCGGCAACACCGCGATTTCCACCAAGGCCATCGGCAACAACTGGCAAAGCGACATCGGCGAGCGCCTGATGAGCTCGATCCAGTGGAGCGGCAACGACAACGCGAACATCGAGGTCTCCCAGGGTCACAATTCCGCGTTCGTTGACGACGACGGCACCGCTTATCTCGTGTACCATACCCGTTTCTCCGGTTCCGGCGAAAAGCATGAGGTGCGCGTGCACGAGCTGCTGCCGACCGCCGACGGATGGCTGGTAGCCGCACCGTACGAATACACGGGCACCAAGGCCGACAAGAAGGGCTACAAGACCGCCGACATCGCCGGCGATTACGAGATGGTGACGCACGACAAGTCCAGCTATTTCAAGGGCCCGAAGAAGGTCACCGATAAGACGAGCACCGACTATCGCGGCGTGAACAAGCCCATCAACATCACCCTGAAGGAAGACGGCACCGTGACCGGCGACCAGACGGGCACTTGGGAGGCCGTGGAAGGCGCCAACCAGATGACGCTTAAGCTCACCGGCAACGAGGGCGAAGTCACGTATTCCGGCGCGTTCGACAAGCTTCCGCGAGACAAGGACCGCAAGGCAGTCATGACCTTCAGCGCTCTGGGCACAAACAATCTGTGCATTTGGGGGTCGCAGAAGTGAGTGAAAACGGCACAACAACCGTGAATGCTGCAGTGCAATCGTCCGCAGAACCACTATCTGCGGCACCGGCCACCTCGCCCAACGGCATCGAGCACACGCTCGCCAACGGTCGGGTGGCCGTGCACGATCCCGCAATCGTCGAAGAGAACGGCATCTACTACCTGTTCGGCACGCATCGCCGTTGCGCACGCAGCACGGATATGGTGCATTGGGAACGGTTCGATAACAATCTGAGCCGCGACCCGTACGCGCTGCTCGGCGATATTTGGCAGGCATGGCCGAAACAGGATTCCAATCCCGACCTGCTCGGCAACACGTGGGCGCCCGACGTGATCTGGAACGAGACCATGGGCAAGTGGTGCATGTACCTGTCGGTGAACGGCGACCAGTTCCGCTCGGTGATCGTGCTGTTGACCGCCGACCATGTGGATGGCGACTGGACGTACGTGGGGCCGGTGGTATATTCCGGTTTCGACGAGAGCAACCTGTGGAACACCGACGTGCCGAACGTGCTGGAACTCGAGCCGAACGCCGAAGGCACCACCGACTATGATCTGACGCGCTATCTGTCGTTGAAGGACACACGCATCAACGCCATCGACGCGGCGCCCGCATTGTGCGAGCACGGCGAAATGTGGATGAGTTTCGGTTCATGGTTCGGCGGCATCTGGATGTTCAAGCTCGATCCGGAAACCGGCTTGCGCGATTATTCCGTGCGATACCCGCTGGTCAAGGATTCCTCCGATCCTTATTACGGCGTGAAAGTGGCCGGAGGCTACTGGAATTCCGGCGAAGGATCGTACTTCATTCGTGAAAACGGATGGTGGTATCTGTTCATGTCGTACGGCTGGCTTGGGCGCACCGGCGGATATCAGATTCGTCTGTTCCGTTCAAAATCGCTGCTTGGCCCGTACGTGGACCAGAACGGCAATCCCGCGATTTCGTACGGTGAGATTCCCGACAATCAGGAGCGCGGCACCGGCATTCGATTGACGTCTTCCGTACAGTGGGATGGCGGTCCGGCAGAACTTGCCGATGTCGAAGTCTCGCAGGGGCATAATTCCGCCATTCGTCGGTCGAAGGACGGTCGCATGTTCCTCGTCTACCACACCCGTTTCGCGGAACGCTTTAGCGAGGGCGATGATGAAGATTACGAATCTCACGTACGCGAATTACTGCCGACTTCCGACGGCTGGCTGGTTGCGGCACCGTACGAATACCGCGGTTCCGTTGCCGTCGCGCCGACCGGCATTGCCGATATCACAGGCGATTACAACGTTGTACTTCATGATCAGCATACGTTCTTCAACGGCAAGCAAGAGGATGATGGCACGTACGTTGGCATCAATCGTCCGACGCGATATACGTTCCATGAGGACGGGCGGATCACCCGGGGTGAAATCGTAAGTTTCTTCGATACTCCCGACGCGAATCTGCCGAGGTCGACGGACGGGCCGATCACCTGCGGATCGTGGAAACCGCTTTCCGGCGCCGTGAACGGATTCAACTGTTGCGCAAGCGACGCGGAAATCCGATTGGACGACGTGACCTACATTGCACGGTTCGCAACACTCCCCCGCGAGATCGACGGCAAGCCGGTCATGACGTTCTCCGCAATCGGCAACAATGTCTGCATTTGGGGATCGCAATCCTGAATTTCCGAGTTTCCGAATAATCCGGAAAAACTGGAAAATCCGGAAACTCGGGAATCCTATGAAATCAAAAAGCAAAGGGCTTGTGACGTACTCGCAAGTACATCACAAGCCCTTCAGCTACGAGAACCGAAAACCCGCGGAAATCAGCGCTCGGAACGGTTGATGGCCGAAATAATGGCCTTCAGCGAGCTGGTGACGATGGACGTGTCAATGCCGACGCCCCACACGATCCGCGGATCCTCTTCCTCACCGATCTGGCATTCCACGTAGGAGGCGGCCATGGCGTCGGTGCCGACGGACATGGTGTGCTCCACGTAATCCATCACGGAAGCCTCGATGCCGAAGTTGCTCAGCGCGTTCAGGAAAGCGGCAAGCGGGCCGTTGCCCATGCCGGAAACCTCACGCTCCACCGGCTCATCAACGCCGACGTTCACGCCACGGTCAAGAATCCTGGCCTTCAGCACGGTATCGGAACCATCTTCACCGGACGACACCGACACCTTCAGCAGCTTCAGACGGCCCCACTGCTCGAGGGACTCGTCCTTGCTGTCGCCGACCACGGCACCAGCCGCAGTAGCGCCGGACTCTTCGACCGGCAGATACTCGTCCTTGAACAGACGCCAAATATCCTCGTCCTTGACTTCCTTCTTGGTCTCATCGGCGTACGCCTGCACAACCTTGTCGAACTCGACCTGCAGACGCTTCGGCAGATCAAGATTGTGGTTGGTCTTCAGCAGGTAGGCCATGCCACCCTTGCCGGACTGGGAGTTCACGCGGATGATGGCCTCGTACGTGCGGCCGATATCCTTCGGATCGATCGGCAGGTACGGCACCAGCCACACGAAGCTGTCCAAATCGGCACCGGCACGATCGGCGGCCACCTGGCGAGCCTCAAGACCCTTCTTGATGGCATCCTGGTGAGAACCGGAGAAGGCGGTGAACACGAAATTGCCGGCATACGGGTGACGCTCGGAAATCTTCAGCTGGTTGCAGTACTCAACCGTCTTGCGAATCTCAGGAACGTTGGAATAATCGATCTGCGGATCGATGCCCTGCGTGAGGAAGTTCAGACCAAGCGTGACCAGATCGACGTTGCCGGTGCGCTCGCCGTTGCCCAGCAGGCAGCCTTCGACACGATCGGCGCCGGCAAGCACGGCCAGCTCGGTGGCGGCCACGCCCATGCCCTCGTCGTTGTGCGGGTGCAGCGACAGCACCACGGCGTCGCGCGGCACCAGATTGTTCGACACGTATTCCACCTGATCGGCGAACACGTTCGGAGTGGTCATTTCCACCGTTGCCGGCAGATTGATAATCATCGGATGCTCCGGAGTCGGCTTGATGACGTCGATCACCGCATTGCACACCTCAACGGCGTACTCCGGCTCGGTGCCGGTGAAGGATTCCGGAGAATACTCGTAATACAGGTCGATGCCCTGAGCTTCGCCCTCAAGCTCCTTGCACAGGGTGGCCGCGTCGGTGGCGAGCTTCTTGATGCCGGCTTTATCCTTGCGGAACACGACCTCACGCTGCAGCACGGACACGGAGTTATAGAAGTGCACGACGGCGCGCTTGGCACCCTTCAGGCACTCGTAAGTCTTGCGAATCAGGTGCTCGCGAGCCTGCGTCAGCACCACGATCGTAACATCGTCAGGAATGAGCTCACGCTCGATCAGCATACGAATGAAATCGTAATCGGTTTCGGAAGCCGACGGGAAGCCGACCTCGATCTCCTTGAAGCCCAACGACACCAGCAGATTCCAGAAACGCAGCTTGCGCTCGGAATCCATCGGGTTGACGAGGGCCTGGTTGCCGTCACGAAGATCGACGGAACACCAACGCGGTGCACGCTGCAGTCGCTTGCCCGGCCACGTACGCTCCGGGTAATCAAACGGCACCTGCTTATCGTATGCGACGTACTTGTTGTACGGCATCTTGCTGGGCTTTTGCGGAGCTCCAATATAACGCGCCGGAGGCAGCAGCGGGTCGTTGTTCCCTCCGTTGGACGCTGCAGCCACTGCCGCGAGATCAAACACTGAAGATTGATCCTGACCCATCACTCCTCCTTATCTGTAAAGCTGGGCAGGCCTTCTGCCGGCCCACATTGTTACGTGCATGTTACCTACCTGCACTGCCGCCCATAGTAGCGGCAACCAATCCCATATATCGCCGGCATTCCGCCATATGACGGACAGACCACGATTTTCGTCTCTTTTTCACCCCATATCCAGATTTCGCGCATTACAGTGAGCATCATGACCTTGCGATTCAACAGCGACGGCACCTTCCGTGTGCTGCAGATGGCCGATATTCAGGACGGACCAAACGTGCGCGAAGACACGATCCGTCTCATCGAAGCCGCCATCAAGAAAACGCATCCCGATCTGATCGTCTTCACCGGCGACCAGATTCGCGGATACGACCCCGCGTACATCGACACGTTCCTGCGCCGTCGCGGAGAGCAGCCGGGCACGCACATACGAGCGGTCACCGAAATCGAAGCGAAAATCCGCGGCATCAAACGACATCCCTTCACCAAAGCGTTGCTCGAACAGCCCCCGACCGACGACAATTGGATGATCGACGGCATCGGCACCGACTCGCCGAAACTCGTGAAACGCAACAAACGCGACGGGCGCAACGGATCCGCCAACAAGCTTGAATCATGGGCGCAATCCATCAATCGCGCGACCGCCGCGACCATACTCGACAGCACGCGGCAGAAAGTACGAGACACGTTCGCAGCATTCCTTGGACCTGCATTGGAAGCGCGAATCCCCTTTGCCGCAACCTACGGCAACCACGATTTCCAGTGCGGCATTCTCGCCGACGAACAGGATGACCTCTACCGAGAGTTTTCCGGTTGCATGAATCCCGTTGCCGGGTCGTCTCCTTTGGCGCTCGAACCAGGCACGTTTGCGATTCCGATCGAGGCTTCCGACGGGTCTGGGCGCATTGCGATGAGCGTGATGATGGTGAATTCCGGCGACTATGCGGATAATGCGTTTGACGGCGATCGCAGTAATTCCGGCGATCGCGAGCATGCTGGAGATACTGGTAAATCCGGCAATACTGTTGGCAATGCTGCAGGAGAACGGGAATCGCTGACATCCTACGCAAAATACGCGTCGAATTCGCGCGGATGGGATTTGGCCGATTCCGACGGCTATGGCACGCCTTCGCCGGAAGCGATCGAATGGCTGAAGCAAGTGCAACGCGAGTTGGGCGAGCGCAACGGCGACGGTTTGGCGGTTCCGGCGATCGCGTTCCAGCATATTCCGCCGCAGGAGTTCTACGATTGCCTGCGCGAAGTGCCCGCATACACGCCGAATGCGGTGGAGGGTGCGCGAACGTTCGCAGGGCATTGCTATGTGTTGAATCGTGACGTGTGCAGACCTGGCTCGAGGCTTGGCGAGGCGATCGGCTGTGCGGATGAGAACGTTGGCGAAGTGCAGGCATTGCGCGATGCGGGCGGCTATTTCGCGCTGTTCTGCGGGCATGACCACAAGAATTCGTTCGTCGGGCATGTGCACGACATCGATTTGGGGTACGCGCCGACCTGTGGTTTTGAATGCTACGGCCCGAAATCGCGGTTCCGTGGCATCCGGCTGTTTGAATTCCGCGAAGACAATCCGGTCAGCTACGTGACGCGCATGCTCACGTGGGGCGACTTGATCGGGCGCTACTCCAGCAACGAATTGCGCGTGTTCTTCGAAGACCATTGCGTGACCGATCTGATCGGCATCCGCAACGAATTGCGCCGCCCGCAGGTCACCGCCACACTGCTGGGCATCGGATCGGTAATGTGCGCCGCAGCCGGCCACGCCATCGCCAAACTATTCAAGCGCTAGGCGCGAGCCGCAAGGCATGGCCGTCGCAACAGTCGGACAATCGCCAATCTGTGGAATGCGGAAAATCTGTGGAAAATCTGCGAAATATCAGCAGAACGTCAGTGGAACAAACTGACGCCGCGACGAGACACGCAAAACGCGTTGCCAAGCCAAGTATGACGGGAATTCGGCCATACCGCACCCAATCGAGGCGCATTCTGGCTCATCCAAATACTCGGCACACGACCATCCGCGGAACGCGATCCCAACAAATTGAAACCGTTCTTCTCCAACAACCATTCCGGATGCTGCGTGGCAATCGCAAGACCCTCTTCCAACGTAAGCGGCAAACGCTCGTCGGAATCGATCAGCTTGCGCGCCACATCGGGCTCTCGATTGATGTAGCACGTTCCCGTATGCGGCTCGACCACCAGGTAAAACGGACCTTCCGGAGGTTCGAAACCATCCTGCGGAAGAAAACTGGCGATATCGCGCGGCGGCATCGTGGTGAAACCAGCCATACGGTTGATCGACGTACGCGCGATCAACGATTCCGGGGAAACCAACTCGCGCGTAGGCACCAACAGAATCTGCGTGCCCAAATCGGAATCCTCCAACGCACGGATGAGCGGGCGCGCCAAAGCACGGAACGCGGCTGCCGACATATCGGCCACATCCGGATACCCCAACGCCACGATACGGTCCAATTGCTTCTGCGCTTCTTCTGATGCCTTCGACATGTCTACCAGTGTACGCGAGCGATACGCCCAAAGTGCGAAAAGCCTCGCAGCCCGCGCAGCCAGTTCCGCATCAACCTCAAAGACATCGGGGCCATATACCAAAAAGTGCGCGAAGTAGACTTGCGCGCTCCGGAAGCAGAATGATTTCCGTTTTTCATATTATGCACAGCAACGGCAAACATGCTCCGCAAAAACATTCGTTGCACTATTCAGCGCCGGTATTTGTTATTGCTCCACGCGCAGACGAAAGGCTATGCAGCGTTCCTGTGAGGCAGGAAGCGTCCTGCGTTCAAACCAATCTGACAAACATACTGTTGGAACCAGGGACGTCGCGGAAGCCAAAATGCTGGTAAAAGCCACGCGAGACATCATCATAAGGATCAATAACAAGTGCGCGGGACCCGATTTGGCGGCCTACTGCAAGAGCTCGCTTGATTGCATCCTGCAGCAACATCCATCCCAGCCCCTGATGCTGAAAACGTGAATCCACGCCCAGCATTCCTAACAGAATCACAGGTATTTTGGCAGGGGCATTCCGTTTAAGCCATCCACCTCTCACGGCATCACGATCAATTGAATACGCACTAATCGCATAGAAGCCCGCAACTTCCCCACTTGTTGTGAAACACACGTATGGAACCGCCGTACCCCGCTTCGCCGCATAAGGGGCATGGCGATTCGCCCAATTGTCGATCAGTTCGACACCACACGAGAAACCTTCAAGCGTCTCGCCAGGATTCAATCTTCGCGGCTCGAGAAACCTCACTTCAGTTACGCCCATTGAGGTTCCCTCCGCATAAGTTCCTTCGTCTCAGCCGGAATAGGCTCATCGAGCGCACGAAGAAACGCATCAAACGATTCATTCTCAAGTTTGAGTGAGGAAGCCTCCTCTATTTCCCGTCGTGCGGCATCTAGTAGATGCTGCGCCGTCCATTGTGTTATCGTGGACCCCTTCAGCGAGACAGCGCGCTCAATCAACGAACGCTGCTCCGCTGTTAAACGAATATCCAACCGCGATGTCCTGTTACTTGTTACTGTAGCCATACCAATAGCGTACGTCATTTTGCCACACATAACAATCGCCAAACTCATACTCGAAGCAGACCAGCATACGGATAGGGGAACCTGCTTGTTCCGCGGATTTCGTAAGATTGAACAACGCATGTGGCCGCCCACGACGTCGTTTGGGGCCGGCTGGTCGACCTCAAGCGTGAAATCATACGAAACCGTTCCAGCATAAGCGAGAGGTTGTTATGTCCGAAAAGATTAAGGTCGGCATTCTCGGAGCTACGGGCATGGTCGGACAGCGCTTCGTCACGCTGCTCGAAAACCATCCGTGGTTCGAATTGGTCACCCTTGCCGCATCCGCGCACAGCGCCGGCAAGACCTACGAAGAGGCCATCGGCGGTCGCTGGAAGATGGAAACGCCGATGCCGGAATTCGTGAAGAACATGGTCGTCAAGAACGTGGCCGACGTGGAAGACGTGGTCAAAAACGTCGATTTCGTGTTCTCCGCAGTGAACATGCCGAAGGCTGAGATTCGCACCATCGAAGAGGAATACGCGAAGACCGAAACGCCGGTCGTGTCGAACAACAGCGCCCACCGTTGGACTCCGGACGTGCCGATGGTCGTGCCGGAGATCAACCCGGAGCATTATGAGGTGATCGAGCACCAGCGCAAGCGTCTCGGCACCACGCACGGCTTCATCGCCGTCAAGCCGAACTGCTCCATCCAGGCCTACACCCCGGCGCTCGCCGCTTGGAAGGAATTCGAGCCGCGCGAGGTTATCGTGAGCACCTATCAGGCCATCTCCGGCGCGGGCAAGACGTTCAACGACTGGCCGGAAATGGTGGGCAACATCATTCCGTTCATCTCCGGCGAAGAGGAGAAGTCCGAGAAGGAACCGCTGAAGGTGTTCGGCCGCGTCGATGAGGAAAAGGGCGAGATCGTGCCGTTCGACGGCCCGCTGAAGATCACCTCGCAGTGTATTCGCGTGCCTGTGCTCAACGGCCACACCGCCACCGTGTTCATCAACTTCGGCAAGAACCCGACCAAGGAAGAGCTCGTCGATCGCCTGGTCAACTACACGAGCAAGGCTTCCGAGCTTGGATTGCCGCATGCGCCGAAGCAGTTCATCCAGTACCTGACCGACGACGATCGCCCGCAGGTCAAGAAGGACGTGGACTACGAGGGTGGCATGGGTGTTTCCATCGGCCGTCTGCGCGAGGATTCCATTTTCGATTGGAAGTTCGTGGGGCTCGCTCACAATACTTTGCGCGGCGCTGCCGGCGGCGCTTTGGAAAGCGCCGAAATGCTGAAGGCACTCGGCTACATCACCAAGAAGTGATAACGATCTGCATATGTTCTGCAGTTACGCATGATCATGCATGATTGCACATGGTGATATCTGATTTCTGCAGAACATAATATTGCGGAGGATTGTTGATTATTCAGCAATCCTCCGCTTTTTCATTTGCAGATTATCTGAAAAAAATATCTGTAAAACAGATATGGGAATAAAAAAGACTTGGCTGAGACACCTCAAGCAATCCAGTCAAGTCTTTTTTCGATTGTTATTGCGCGGTATTGCGTCAGCGACCAGTACCGCCATACACCACGGCTTCCACCTGCTCGGCATCCAAGCCGTAGGCAGTGTGCAGCGCGCGGACGGCGTCCTGCAGCTGCTCGAGCGGGACCAGCGCGGCGATGCGGATTTCGGACGTGGAGATCATCAGCACATTCACGCCCTCGTCGCTCAGCGCGTTGAAGAACTTGGCAGCCAAGCCGGAGTGGGTCTTCATACCCACGCCCACCACGGCCACCTTGCCCACGTTGGCGTCGATGTCGAAGGACTGGTAGCCCAGCTCGTCCTGCTTCTCCTGCAACACATCCCGCACCTTGGCAGCGGCGGAACCCGGCACGGTGAAGGAAATATCGGCGGTGCCGGTGGAAGCGGAAGCCTGCACGATCATATCGACGTTCACGCCGGCCTCGGCCAGCAGCGTGAACACCTTGGCGGCCATGCCCGGCTCGTTCGGCACGCGGCGCACGGTGGCCAACGATTCGGTGTTGTCGTGCGCGACGCCGGAAATGATCGGGACTTCCGGCCCCAGATCGGGGAACAGATCTCCCAAGGACTGGTTGTTGTTTTCGCTCATGTTCTTACCTTTGTTCGTAAAGTCTTGGTTTTCTTGCGATTGCCTGCGATGTCTCGCGATTGCCGAATGCGAATCTCAGATATCTCAGATGTTCGGCAATGTGCGCGGATCGACGTCTTCCGGCACGATCAGCGTGCCGCGACGGTGGGAGAAGGAGCTGCGCACATGCAACGGCATGTCGAATCGCTGCGCGTATTCCACGCAACGCAGGGCAAGCACCTTGGAGCCGCAGGAAGACATTTCCAGCATCGACTCGTAGTCGATGACGGGGATACGGCGTGCAGTCGGCACAATGCGCGGATCGGCGGTGAACACGCCATCGACGTCGGTGTAAATCTCGCATACGTCGGCGTCCAGCGCCACTGCCAAAGCCACTGCGGAGGTATCGGATCCACCTCGTCCGAGCGTGGTGGCGTCGCCACCCTCATTCACGCCCTGGAAGCCGGCCACGATGGCCACGGAACCCTTGTCGAGCGCACGACGCACGCGGTCAGGCTTCACGGCCTTGATATGCGCGGTACCGAACTGGGCGTCGGTCATGAAACCAGCCTGGGAGCCGGTGAAGGAGTAGGCGTGAGAGCCGGCCGCATGAATTGCCATGGCGAGCAAACTCATCGAAATACGCTCGCCTGCGGTCATCAGCATGTCCATCTCGCGCGCCGGCGGGTTAGAGTCGATGCTGAGCGCCTGATCGATCAGGTCGTCGGTGGTGTCTCCCATTGCGGAGACCACGACGGCCACGTCATTGCCGGCGTTCTTCGTTTCGATGATGCGTCGGGCCACGCGCTTGATCGATTCTGGGTCGGCTACGGAAGAGCCGCCAAATTTCTGCACGATGAGAGCCACAACTTATCCAATCTTCTTCAATGTGTTGCCCGCCAACATACTAAGCAGGCTGGTCAATTATAGGAAAAATCCGATTTGTCAAGCCCCTGCACGCCCAACATGCGGAACAATATATGGGATCCTCGCAAATCCTCCGCGCGTTTTTTCGTACATACGTTCCGCACGGGTCTTCCATGATCGCCCGCGCAACGTTTGCGCAATCGTCAGCATATGCCGGCAATGTAACGGATGTGGCGAATATGATGTCAGACCGCGCGACGCCCCGCCAACGCGCGTCCGAGCGTGATTTCGTCGGCATATTCAAGGTCGCCACCGACCGGCAGGCCGCTCGCCAATCGCGTGACTTTAATGTCGGTTTGCGAAAGCAGCTGCGACAGGAAGCTGGTGGTCGCTTCGCCTTCCACATTCGGGTTGAGCGCGAGGATCACTTCGGTGACTTCGCCGTCTTTGAGCCGTTCGATAAGTTTGGCGATGTTGAGGTCGCTGGGCTGCACGTTGGCCATCGGGTTGATGACGCCGCCGAGCACGTGGTACAGGCCGCGGTATTCGCGCGTGCGCTCGATGCTCATCACGTCTTTCGGCTCTTCGACCACGCAGATCACGCTGTGGTCGCGACGCGGATCGGCGCAGACCGGGCATGGGCTGGTTTCGCACACGTTGCCGCAAATGTCACAGAATCGTATTTTCTCTTTGACTTCGGCGATGGCGTCGATCAGCCCCTGTGATTCCTCGTCGGATGCGTTGAGCAGGTAGAAGGCGATGCGTTGCGCGCCTTTCGGCCCGATGCCGGGCAGGTGCGCGAACGCGTCGATCAGTCGTTGGATGGCGCCGTCATAGGCCAGTGCCATGGTTCACCTCTCCTTGGTTTCCATAAGATTCGCGATTATGCAGTGCTTACGATTGCGTTGATTCGTCGATTTTGCTCGGTTTCGCATTTTTGCTTGCGACTGCACCGCCATCAGTCGTCGAGATTCTTCTTCTGCTGCATGTTGCGCGGGTTTTTTGCATCGTCCGGCCCGAAATCCTCGACTTTTTTCACCTCGAACAGTCGGGTCAGATCGTCCACGCTTAACGCGGTTGACGCCCCGATCGACTCGTCGCTCATGGAATATTCGTCGTCTTCCGCGGCGACCTGCGGCATTGGCTGCGCCGGCGCGGAGAACTGCTGGCTCCACGGATCGGCATTCGGCTGGCCTTGCTGCGGTGCCGCGTCCTGCCGCGGTGCGCGATGCTGGTGATTGGCGTGCTTCGGAGCCACCTCAGGTTCCGTTGGAGCAGGCATGGGATCCACCGGTCCTGCCTGAATCGGCATGGGGTTACCCCAAGGATCGTCGTCCACCGGCGCTTGCTGCGGTACAGGCATCGGTGCCGCCCAAGGATCAACGTTATCGCTGACATCGGGAACAGCCACACGTTTTCGCATGTTGTTCCGGCGTTTTCACATCGTTGACGCCGCTTGCGACCACCGATTGCGGTTGCATCGGCTGTGCAGATGCAACCCGAAGGGTCATCATCCGGAACAGGCCGTTCCGGATGATGGACTTCCTGCGTCGGGGCCGCCCATGGATCGACTTCCTCGGCTCCACCGGCAGCAGCTCGATGGCCCTCCTCATCGCCGGAATCTCCGGCATTGCCACCGTCTTCGGCGCTCTTCGCGCTTGTGCCGGCCGGCTCCTTGCCGGAGGATTCGAGACCTGCAGCAGTACCAAGATTGGCCGTCAGCAGCGTGGCCGCTTTAAGCTGTTCCTGCACGAGTTGCGCATTGATCTTGCTCTGCTCTTCCGGGCTGAGTTTGCTCCACGGCACCGATTCGGACCCGTCCGCCAGCTTTTTGGCAGGCGCGAGCGTGACGCTCGGTCCGAACGCCTTATGCACTTCGGCGCGGACGATTTTCACCACTTCGGTATTGCCGTCCACCGATTCCTTTGCCACCGCTTTGGCAAACGCGTATTTGCTGAGCGCCTTGTCGAATTTGATCCACAGACGGTCGCCGCTCAGTAGCACGCGAGGCACTTTTTCACGGCTTACGTAACGTTGCACGTCTTCCGGAAGGGCTGCGACCAGCGCATCCCACTTCTGGTCGGGGGTGCGATCGTCATGAATGGGAGCGGGTACGGAAGTTGCGGCAGGCGCAGCGGAAGCGACGGAAGTCGTCGCATTCATCGCCTGCTGCACGTCAGCAAGCACGGAAGCCACGCCGGATGCGACGGCATCGGCAGGATTCGTCGGCGCCACGGACGGCTGCACAGGCGCGGAAGGGGTATCGATCACAGGCGCAGAATCCTGCGCCCGCACATTTCCTGCGGCATGTCGTGCCGCACGGCGACGGGAGCCGGCCATGGATCCACGCGACGATTCGGCAGCCGCGGAAGTTCCGGCATCGCCGGCAAAATCAGGTACACCGGAAGATGACGCAACGACAGCCATCCCTTCCTCACGCCCGGCCAACAAGCGCGCGGCAAGCAATTCCAATCGCATGCGCGGCGAAATCGCACCGGTCATATTGGCAAGCGTCGCATTGATCGTGTCAGCCATCTGCGTCAGCGCAGACAATCCCAAAGCGGAAGCCTGACGACGCAAATCATCCATGTTCTCGGCGGCCGCATCGTCGGAAAGCACGCTTTCCGCACGCTCTCCGCCCAACGTGAGCACCAGCAAATCGCGTACGCGGGCAAGCAAATCCTCAACAAATCGACGGGGATCGAAGCCACCGACCACGACCTTCTGAATCACGCCATACAGTGCTTCGCCATTTTTGTCGGCAACGGCGTCGACGGCCTCGCCGATCAGAGCGTCAGGCGTGAAGCCAAGCAACGCAACCGCGGAGTCGTATGCGATGCTGCCATCGACCGCACCGACCATGAGCTGGTCAAGCACGGAAAGGGTGTCTCGCACGGAACCGCCGCCGGCACGCATGGCAAGGCGCAGCACGCCCGGCTCGGCTTCGATATGCTCGTCTTCGCAGATCTGCTCGAGGTACGGGCCCATAACCTCCTGCGGCACTAGGCGGAACGGGTAATGGTGGGTGCGCGAACGGATGGTGCCGATCACCTTGTCTGGCTCGGTGGTGGCGAAGATGAACATCACATGCTCCGGCGGCTCCTCCACGATTTTCAGTAGCGCGTTGAAGCCTTGCGGCGTGACCATGTGGGCTTCGTCGAGAATGAAAATCTTGTAGCGGTCGCGGGCGGGGGCGAATCCGGCACGTTCGCGCAGTTCGCGGGCATCGTCCACACCGTTGTGCGAAGCGGCGTCAATTTCCACCACGTCGATGGAACCGGGGCCGCCTGTGGCGAGGTCCTTGCAGCTTTCGCATTCGCCGCACGGGTGCGAGGTCGGGCCTTTCGCGCAGTTGACGCAACGCGCGAGAATGCGTGCGGAACTGGTTTTGCCGCAGCCGCGCGGACCGGAAAACAGGTAAGCGTGCGTAAGTTTGTTCTCATCAAGCGCTCGCATCAGCGGAATCGTGACCTGATCCTGCCCGATCACGCCGTCGAACGTGTCGGGACGATACCTTCTATAGAGTGCCAGTGCCATCGCAATTCCTTCCGCTGTGGTGTCACTAGGCTACCGATTAATTACGACACGTTTTTTCTCAAAGACCGGCCGCACAGCCTGCCCGTAACGGTGAAGCGCGTGTCCCCAAAGACAAGCGCCGCGGCAACGTTTAAGCTGGGAGTGACGACATCGACACTACGAAATTGACATTGTGTCAATGTACGGTTTAGACTGAGGGCAGTCAAGAAATTGACAGAGTGTCAACGTGTCGCGCAGGTGAGAGACGCCACTCGAACGAAGGAGAGAAAGCCATGGACGGACAGCACAACGCCTCCGCAACAACAGTCGGAGATGCACGCCGCGCACAAATCGTGCATGCAGCCCGCGCAATCTGCCTGGAAAAGGGCTTTTCGAAAATCACGATCAGCGATATCGCAGGTCGCGTAGGCATGACCAGATCTCTCTTCTACCACTATTTCCAAGACAAAGACCAAGTTGCGGACGCCGTGCTCGACGACGTCATCGACGAAGTCATCTCGCAATTGGAGGAGTGGAACGCCAATCGAGAAGTCGGCAACATCTCGAAAGCGCTCGATGACATGGTGCGACTGACCCGTTCCCTCATCGCCGATGAGGGCCCGTTCAGCCAACGCATGATCGAAGACGGCAACGCGGGACTGTACATCAAATTCATCGACCGCGTGGCCGATCGCATTGCGGAATACATCTGCAATTCGACAGTGCGCGATTTCGAGAAATTGCATGGCATGCCCATCACCAACGAGCATGAGACGTTCTATACGCTCATCGTTGGCCTGATTTCGCTGATCAGACTGCATCCCGACATTGAAGACACCGTCATCAGACAGGTCGCGGCACAGACGCTGCACCTGAACGAATACATGTAAACGCAGCTCACCCCGCGCGCATACGTGTTGAGAGAAAGGAAGAGCGATGTTGTTCCAAGTCTATGGCGACACCGCCATATACCAGTGGATCGGATGGATCCTCGTATTCTGCTGCCTGATCGGCGCCAATGAGCTGGCCCGTCGCACCAAGACCGGTGGCGTGATCGCGTTCCTGATCGTGCCGGCCATTCTGACCATCTACTTCATCACCATTTACGTGGCCGCCGCGATGGGTGCCGAATGGGCGCTCAGCAATCCGACCTACGTGCATATGACCAGCTGGTTCCACTATGCCAAGCTATATGCGGCCACCGCAGGCTGCATCGGCTTCATGGCACTCAAATACAAGTGGGGCAAGATCGGCAAATCCGAATGGTTCAAGTGCTTCCCGTTCGTGATCGTGGCCATCAACATTCTTATCGCCGTGGCCTCCGACTTCGAATCGGCCATTCGCGCTTGGGGCACCACATGGGTTTCCACCGAAGGCGTGACGCTGTATGGCGGCTGGCACAATGTGTTCAACGGCGTTGCCGGCCTGATCAACATCGCCTGCATGACCGGCTGGTTCGGCATTTACGTGTCAAAGAAGAAGCAGGACATGCTGTGGCCTGACATGACTTGGGTATTCATCGTCGCATACGATATTTGGAACTTCTGCTACACCTACAACTGCCTGCCGACCCACTCCTGGTATTGCGGCCTCGCGCTGCTGCTCGCCCCGACCGTGGCGAACTTCTTCTGGAACAAGGGCGGCTGGATTCAGAACCGCGCCAACACGCTCGCCATCTGGTGCATGTTCGCGCAGGTGTTCCCCATGTTCCAGGATGAGTCCAAGTTCGCCGTGCAGTCGGTGAACAATCCGAACGTGAACCTGACCGTGTCGATCATCGCGCTCGTGGCCAACGTGCTCGCACTCGGCTACATCATGTACCGCGCGAAGAAGCAGCACGTCAACCCGTGGCTGCAGGAAGTCTTCAAGGGCACCCGCGACTACGAGCAGGCCATCGCCCGCCAGGAAGTCGCCGCCTGATCGCAATCCGTGTTCGATAGTTACGGCGTTCGCTAGTTACAGAAAATCCGGTATTCGTAAGATAAAGATCTTGCGGGTACTGGATTTTTCGTTATTATCGCGAAATTATTTGCGATTGCTTACGATTGCCGATCACGCAATCAGTTGCATACGTGCCATCTTCGATATGCAATGTTGCGGTTTGACCGGCATGTGCACGCACTACCGCGAGCGCTTCGCGTAGTAGGTGTCGGTTTTGCCGGTGACAGGATCACGGTGATCACGCTTGATGGCTTCCAGCACTTTTTCTTCGGTGTTGGCAGCTTGGCTTTCCGCCACGGCCGGCGGCACCAGCACACGCAACGCACGGTCTTGAACTACGACCTTGACAGGCAGGCGACCAACATATTCACCGTCCGCCATCAAGACCGGCGGCTCATCACCCTCTTGCGCGCGGGTGATTTCGATATCGCGCACACGCTTCCACCCAAACACCTTGCACCCGAGGATCTTGCCGCTATACGCGTGAGACACCGCATCCACGCATTCGGCGACATTGGGCACGTGGTCGAGCCATACCAGGTCAAGCAGCCCATCCGAGAATCGTGAATATGGCGAAATCTCAATGCCTCCGCCAATATGCCGTGAATTGGCCACCGTAAGCAACGGTGAAATAATGTCTCTTTCTTCCACCGTTCCATCGGCCAACGTGGCTTTGATGTGGTATCCGTACCGCTTCATATGCGTCAATTCCACAATCGCTGCCACGAAATAGCGCACCGAACCGTTGGGCAAGCGGGAATGGTTGGCACGGTCGTTGATACTCGCATCCAAACCACACGACAGCATGCCCGCGTAGAAGCGGTTGACCGCCGGGCGCAATGGCACGTCCGAATCGCCGACCAGATCATCGCCGGTACTGGAATCGACGGCATACCCGCCCTGCAACGACGTGGCCAAACCCATATCAACGTCAATATGCGTGCCGCGCACAATCGCGCCGACGATGCCGTCGACAGCGGTTTCCACGCGATTGACCGGCAGCTCAAGACCGCGGGCGAAATCATTGCCGGAACCCGTCGCCACAATGCCCAACGGTTTACCGGAACAGCCCACGGCATTGGCTCCAAGCGCAATCATGCCGTCGCCGCCGACCGCCACCAGGTAGTCGTATTCGTTCCTGCGATTCCTGGCATTCGCCAAGGAATCGTCGAAGCTCTCGCCGGTCACGTCGATCACGTTGAAGCCATGCTTGCGCCCGGCCTCTTGCAGCAGCTCAACCACCTGCTTGCCGACCTCGGCACCCTTGCCTTTGTTTGACGTCGGATTGCCGACAACGGCAACGGTCGCATTCACACATGACGTTTCGCTCATACTTCAGTACGATAACCGCGATTCGCTCCACACGCCACATGCGAACGGCTTTCCATACAAATGGCCGTGTTTTGTGGAACGAATGTTCCTTTACGTAGAAAGATCCCTTTTTACGAAGCGCGATTTCCCGCACAATGTACCGTTCCGCACCACGCTTATTCGCAGACAATCGGCCCCGCCCGTGACTGTTTGCCGACATGCGATACGAATGGCATTTGCGTGCCGACCTGCGCTTCGACCAGCACATCCTCGCCTTCTATCGTGCAGGATCCGATCGTCGCATTATTGCCGGATATAGTGCGTTCCGCCACGGAACAAGGATCGGACGATCCCGAATACAACGCATTGGCCGCCGCTACCGACGCCAGGTCGGCCGCATTCTGCGCGCGATGCAAGCACAGCAGCAGATTGCCCGCCGACGCGGCCGCGCCCAGCATGATGGCGGCCACTGCGATCAAAGCCACACCGGATATGGTCCCCGAACCCTCATCGGACCCGCGAATCCAAGCAAACCAATGTTTCACAAGGCGTTTCACATTATCCATTCCTTTCCGACCCGCATCCATCAAATGGTTGCCAATAGTGTTTCACAACATGTTTCACACGTCGTATGTCGCAAGCTCCAAACCTCACAGACCTCCATGCACAGGCCACAACCAACAATCCCGCATCTCACTGCGCAGAGACCAGCACGCTTCGGAGCAACGCTAGAAGTAGCGGGTCGCCTTGCCGGTAACTCGAGTGGGCAGCACACCGGTCGGATCCGGCACCACAGGGCATTGCACCGTGACGGTGACGAAGTCCGCCCCACGCTCGAACCGTACCGTCGCCGAACCTCCCGCAGCCGCCATGACCGCGGTCCTCGCCTTCGATTCGCCGCCCGTATCATCAACCGCGAAAGCCCTGGCACCGGCCGCCGCCGCATCCTGGCAATTCATGGACACCACAGACGCACGCCCCAAGCACAACACCAAAATCGCCACCGCCGCCACGCAGGGGAGCACCACCGCGAATTCCGCGGTGGCCGCTCCCTCATCGGCATCATCGGTATGGCGTTTCCACCATTGCCTCAGCATGAATCACCCGACGCTCAGCGCTTTCTTGATGATGTTGGTCAGCAGCGTTTTGATGGCATCGGATTTCATAATGCCCACCAAAACGGCTGCGAATCCGGTGGCGGCAACCAAAACCACCGCATATTCGGCAGTGGCAGCGCCTTCCTCCGGTTCGACGGTCAGCGTGCGCATACGCGCGTCCAGCAGGCATACCGCTTTGCCGGCCCGTTCACGCATGGCATGCAGCAGCTGTCCTGCCTTGCCCATCAGGTCTGGCGAGCCATCGACGTTGATTGGCGTTTCGTTGTTCATGGCGTTCCTTTCGTTCGAACAACCTCGGCCAGATGGCCGAGTGCACCCAGTGTTGCGCATCATCGTGCCCGTCGGAACGTTTTTTCAGGGTTGTGGTCGGAGGACGTGGGTTATCCACAACCACGGCGTGTCATCCACATTTATCCACAAAACATCGTTCTTCGAGGATTGTCCGTTTCCCACATTTCCCGAGCCATATTTCCCACGTTGCTTTCCTGCCGTCATCCCACAAACGACATAACGGCCGGAATAATCCCCACCGCAACAAATGCGGGAAGAAAGCACAATCCGGTCGGTAGCAACAAACGAACCGACAATTTCGCTGCAGCCTGTTCGATCTGCGAGCGCTCATCCCAATCCAATTGTTCGACGGCCGTTTCCAAACGTTCCACTGGAGAGGCGCCACTGTGCCATGAGGAGGCGAACGCATCGCGTACTACCGCAAGATCGCCATCATCTGGCCACGCATCATCCCAGGAAACACCTTTGTTCAACTGTTCTCCGGCCGACCGTAGTCCCGCGCCGAAATCTCCCGCAGCGATATCGCCCACGGCAATCAGCGCACGTGAAGTGGAGGCCCCCTGCCGTATGGCGACGCTGAGCATCTCCAATACCAGCGGCAGCGGAAGTTCCCGCACTCGTCCGGCGGGCGCAAGGTCGGCTGGCACACGGACCGGCCTCCACTGCTTCAGCCACATCGCTTCGGCCGCGCACACCGCCGCCGTCAGCGTCCATATGCCAGTCATTACATAATTCCTTTCATATCGTCATACCATTCATGCCGTCTTGCCGTCCATATCGTCTTGCCTCATCAACGCGCGTATCCATACGAGTCCGAACCCGTAGCAGACACAAGCGAATCCAAGGCATGCCCAACCCCTGACCCCTGAAAAGAGGAAGGTCAACGGATGCGCTCCCATGCCTTCCCCTAAAAGTACGGTGAGCTGCGGCAACGCCATCAGGAGTTTCACCGTCGCTTTGGGCATGGCGAATGCGTTGGTACGCAGATCATCCAATAATCGTTGTCGTTTCAACGATTCAGCCACCGCCTGCAGGCATCGGCCGGTTTCGCATCCGAGCGTCAGGCTCAGCTGACAGGCCGCATATAGCTCGCCGCTCAGCCGTTCGACTTGGCCGCATTGCTCTTTGGGCGGGCATCGGCTGCGGATCACCATGGTTATGCGAAGCCTGGTAAGTTCGGGTGTGGCGAACGGCGTTCCACCCAATTCTTCGAACGCCTGCACCAATGTGGCTCCGCTGCGCACGGATGCGCGGAGGGAAGCCACGCACGCCACACATCCGATGGCGGGCAATGGTTTCGACGGCATGTTCGCCTCTTCGATTCCGTCAGACCGCCCATCGAATCCTCCATCAGGTTTTTCATCAAGGCTTTCGCCTGCGCGCCCCACTACGTTTCCCGCCCGTTCGCCCACATCGCATACGTTTCGGCGAGGCCACAGCCATACGGCCAGTCCGCACAATACCGCGCAAATAATGCTGAGGCTTTCCATCTGCCCACCTCGATTCAACGACTCCATACGCGCACGAAATCAGGCCACTGTTGCGAAGCCCGCATTTGGCTGCCGTTCCACCCGGCCAATAGGTTTCCCCGCAGTTTCCCCTCTGCGAATTCAAGCCGTCCTATTTGCGCGATGCGCCGCCTGCCTCCCACTCGGCCCACATGCAGCACTACGTCGAACGCGTCTTGCGCGAGCGCCGCGGTGGCTTGCGGATTCAGCCCGGAGAGCAATCCCAAGGCCACCAAACGTGAGGGAACCGCCGTCACCTGATTGGCATGCAAGGTGGTCATGCCTCCGCGATGCCCGGAATTCAGCGCGCGCAGCAGATCCACGATTTCGCCGCCCCTGCATTCGCCCACCACAATGCGGTCCGGCCGCATACGCAACGTCGCGCATATCAGCTGCGACAGCCCTATGGCGCCTTTGCCTTCCATGTTGGCGCCGCGCGTCACCAGCGACACGTGGTTGGCATGGTTGAGCATGCCAAGTTCGCGCACCTCCTCCACGGTGATGACGCGCTCCCCCGGCGCGCATCGCATAAGCATTGCTTTGAGCAGCGTGGTTTTGCCTGCTCCGGTTCCGCCGGTCACGAGCACGCTGGCCCTTCGTTCCACGAATCCTTCCAGCAAGGGCATCCATCCGCTTGGAAACATGCCGTTTTCCGCCAAAGATTCCAGACTGGGCGCAACAACGTCCGGCAATCGTATGCTGATGGCGGCGCCTTGAGGAACGAGCGGTGCGATAACCGCGTGCACGCGCACGCCTTCCACGGTGGAGGCGTCGGCTATCGGGCAGGCGTCGTCGAGCCTTCTGCCAAGCTGCGAGCACAGCCGCACGGCGAAATCGCGGATGGCTTGGGGACCGCTGAATGGCACGCGCAATGCATGTAGCCGCATACCTTGGCCGCGATCCACCCACACCGTTCCGTCGCAGGTTACCGCGATGTCGGTGACGCCCGGCTCGGATGCGATGTCGCTAAGTGGCCCGAGTTCCATGACTGATGCTCTTTTCTCCCAACGCTTCCTGAATGAGATCCGCCAACGTTGCGATGGCTTTCGCGTTCGTACGATTGGGTTTGCGCAGTCCAAGCCCTTCCAAGAGTTCGCTGCAAAGCTTGGCATCCGGTTTGATGACCGCGGTGATATCGCAGTCGAGGTATTCCGCCGCTTCCTCGATTGCCGTCGTGCCATGGTCGCGTACGGTTCCGCGCGGTTGCACGCCTACGAGAAACTCCCGTTCCTGCGTTGCGGCATCGTGTTCTCCGATTGAACCGTGATGCGCCCGCAGATTCGCTTTGGCCCGCGCAAGACCAAGTACCGTCAGTTCGACCACGGTAATGCGGATGGCCTTGCGCAGTTCCGTCAAATCCTGCAGTCCGTTCCATTGCCCCATATCGACGACGACCACGCTTCGCACCTGCGATAGCGCATGAATGCACGCTTGCACTTCCCACGATTGCGGATTTTCGGTTTTCCAAGGATCGCATGCCAGCAATGGCACACCATCCCAGATTGGCAGCTCCCGCAGTAGCGCTTTGCCGTCGATATTGCCAAGCGGAGCGCTGATTTCCCCGAAGCGTGAGCCGTCCTCGTTTTCCACGCCAAGAAGCACATCCAGCCCACCTCCTTGCAGATCGGCGTCGACGAGCACACATTTGAGGCCGCGTTCGCTCAGCTCGCGGGCCAGTAAGGCGGCCAGAGTGCTCGTGCCCACTCCTGCCACCACGGAGTCGATAACCACCACATTGCCCATATCGCAGGGTTCCTCCACCGATGCGCGACCGCATTGCGCAACCATGCCATACGTTCCAGGCACAGCGCCAACCAGTTGCGTTCCACCGCGATTCGATCCCGGCGGCGTATAGAACCGTTGCGCAGAGACGGTTCTGCGTTGTGTCGGCGGTGACGCTTGCGGCGCGATCGCGCCGGCGACCGGCAACAGCCCGCCCGACGGCAGCGGCACCGGAGGAACATTCGAAAAAGACGTTGCATTACTCATACCGTCGATTGAAAAGCTTCGGCGAGCACCATTGCAAGCTGAACCGGCCCTGTGGTCGGAGGACGCGAGTTATCCACAACCCCGGCGTGTTATGCACCGTTATCCACACAACGACGATAATCGGCGTCCGTCGTTTTCCCAAAAACTCCCTGAGAACAGGCAAACAAAAAGGAAGGCCCGCCGAGCGGGCCTTCCTTGCAAGAACCTTAAGGGCAGAATCTCTGCACAACAACATCGTCGTAACGGTAAGTCTATCCAATGCCCGTTCAACGTAACGACCTATCTTGGCCATACACTCTTTGTGGGCTCTGCTCTTTAAGTTGTTCTTGTACTTCGTAATTATGCTCAGCAATCCGGCAATCGCAAACCGAAACCGGCTGATGTTCCGTATTTGTCGCAACTGTTGCTTTACGATCGCAAGAATCATAAAAATGCTCCATCGTGTGCGAAACGCAAGGCGTGTTTGTTCGTTTGCGTGCGTTTGCGGCAAAAACACGGCGTGTCGACACCCTAATTTGCACAATGAGCGAACGAATGTTAACTCCAGCTAAATTTTGCCGGCTTTTTACAGCATTTCCAGCTACTTAAGGATAAAGTAGGAAAGTATGGCACAGATTTTTGACGCACCCTCGAAGGCGATCTTGCGCAGCCAGATAGCTGAGCATATCGCCGAGACCGATAAAAACGACAAGCGTGAGCTTCAGGCCGGCGAAGAGCCGTTGCCGAACGACCGCTTCTTCGACCGCGAGTTGAGCTGGCTGAAGTTCAACAAGCGAGTCCTCGAACTCGCCCAAGACGAAGATCTGCCGATCATCGAACGCGCAAGCTTCGCCGCGATCTTCGCGAACAACCTCGACGAGTTCTTCATGGTTCGCGTCGCAGGTCTGAAGCGCCGCATCGACACCGGCATCGCCGTGACGGCCGCCTCCGGATTGAGCCCAAGGCAGCAGCTGCGCGCCATCAGCGAGCAGGCGCACCGCCTGCAGGACGAGCACGCGCACTACATGATCGATCACATTCTTCCCGACCTGGCGAAGGAACAGATCGTGCTGCTGAGCTGGGACAAGCTCACCGCAGCCGAACAGGAGCGCCTGTCACGCTACTACCGTCAGCAGGTATTCCCTGTTCTGACGCCGCTCGCCGTGGACCCGGCCCACCCGTTCCCGTACATTTCCGGCGGTTCCATCAACCTCGCCGTGCTGGTGGAGAACCCGGCTTCCGGCAAGTCCCACTTCGCTCGCGTGAAGATTCCTGGAAACCTGAACCGTCTCGTGCCCGTCGACGACATGACCGACGACGATGCCACCAACGTGCGCTACGGCTTCATCACCATGGAGAACCTGATCATCGCGCACCTGGAATCCCTGTTCCCGGGCATGATCATCAAGGAAGCGCGATCCTTCCGCGTTACCCGTAACGAGGATATCGACGTGGAAGAGGATGATGCAGAGAACCTGCTCAACGCCATGGAGAAGGAGCTGCTGCGCCGTCGTTTCGGACCGCCGATCCGTCTTGAGATTTCCGACGAAACCAGCCCGTTCCTTTCCCAGCTGCTCGCCGACCAGCTGCGCGTCAGCGCCGATGAAGTGTACCGCCTGCCGGCACCGCTCGATGCGACCGTGCTCTTCGAACTTGGCGGCATCGACCGTCCGGACTTGAAGTACCGTTCGTTCGTGCCGACCACCAATCGTCAGATTGCCGAGGTGGAGTCGTCCCGCGCGCAAGACATTTTTGCAGCGATTCGCGAACGCGATATCCTCCTGCATCACCCGTACGATTCGTTCTCTACCTCCGTTCAGGCGTTCCTAGCGCAGGCTGCGGCGGATCCGAAGGTGCTCGCCATCAAGCAGACGTTGTACCGTACGTCCAGCAACTCCCCGATCATCGACGCGCTCATCGACGCGGCGCATGCGGGCAAGCAGGTGCTGGCACTGGTCGAAATCAAGGCACGCTTCGACGAAGACGCCAACATCGCATGGGCACGCAAGCTGGAACGCGCCGGCGTGCACGTGGTGTACGGCATCGTGGGCCTGAAGACCCACTGCAAGCTGAGCCTTGTGGTGCGTCAGGAAGCCGACGGCCTGCGCCGCTACTGCCATGTGGGCACCGGTAACTACAATCCGAAGACCGCCCGCATCTACACCGATCTCGGCCTGCTGACCTGCGATCCGGTGGTCGGCCAGGATATGACCCGCCTGTTCAACCAGCTGTCCGGTTATGCGCCGAAGTCGAGCTTCCACCGTCTGCTGGTAGCGCCGCGTACCGTACGTTCCGGTCTGATTCAGCGCATCCGCCGCGAAGAGGATGCGGCACGCGCAGGCAAGGAAGCATGGATTAAGATCAAGGTCAACTCCATCGTGGACGAGAAGACCATCGACGCGCTATACCGTGCAAGCCAGGCCGGCGTGAAGATCGACATCGTGGAACGCGGCATCTGCGCGCTCAAGCCGGGTGTTCCAGGACTTTCCGAGAACATTCGCGTGCGTTCCATTCTGGGTCGTTTCCTCGAGCACAGCCGTATCTACGCATTCGCGAACTCCGATGGCCCGCAGATCGGTGAAGGTCCGGCCGCAGGTCCGGAAGTGTGGATCGGTTCCGCCGATCTGATGCACCGCAATCTCGACCGTCGAGTCGAAGCGCTGGTACGCATCACCGCTCCGGAGCAGATCGACGAGCTGATCAAGTACGTGGATCTGCAAATGGCCGATTCCACCACCTCGTGGCATATGGCAGCCGACGGAACCTACGTGCGTCATGCGAAGGATGAGGAGGGTCGCCCGCTGGTCGATTCCCAGGAATATCTCATCAAGAAGCATACGCGCCGACCGGCAAGGCACTAAACCGTAGGAAATGGCCGATTCTGCTGTTGCAGAATCGGCCATTTCCTATGTTGCGGCATACGCGATCACCATCGTGGGAAAACGCAGGAAAACTCGGATGGCACGATTGCCGTCGCGCAATCATGGGGAAACCCGTGCCCAACCACTTACAATGAAAGATATGAGCGAGAGCATGAGACGTGTCGTAGAAGCCGCCGGGGGCATTGTATGGCGGTGGAAAACCGGTAGCGAAATCGCGGAAAATCCAGCAATCGCAGCGCAGAAAACTCCAAAGGAACAACTCAACAGCATTGAAGTGTGCATCGTGCATCGACCAAAGTACGATGACTGGAGCTGGCCGAAAGGCAAACTCGAGCAGGGCGAATCGCATCGTCATGCCGCAGTGCGAGAAATCGGCGAGGAGACAGGCGTTTCCATCGCACTCGGCCCGTATCTGTGCGAAGTCGAATATCCACTGTCCGAAGAAGGCAAGAAAACCCGGCATTCACACGATCGCGCCGTCGACACCAAGCACACGTTGTATTGGATGGCGCAACCGATTTCCGGAGATGATGCGGAACATCTGCTTGACGCATTCGGCCCCGTGCATCGCGCGGATGTAGGCGAAATCAACGATATCGTGTGGGTTTCCGTACGTGAAGCACGTAAAATCCTCACGCATTCCACCGATAAAGACACCCTCGCCATTTTTGTGGACCGCGTACAGGAGGGTGCCGCGACCGCGCAGAATCTGATGATCGTGCGTCATGCCAAGGCCGAATCGCGCAAATCCTGGAAAGGCACCGACGCGAACCGGCCGATCACTCCGAAAGGCGCGGCCGCGGCATTCGCACTCAACCGCGAACTCGCCTGCTACAACCCAACCCGCCTCGCAACCTCACCATGGCTGCGCTGCCAGGAAACACTGCAGGTGCTTAGCTGGCAGACCGAACGCCCGATGGAACACATCGACGCGCTCACGGAAGACGCCTTCGCCGAGCACCCGACCATCGCATGGCTGGCGTTCCTCAAGCAGATCCAGCTCACGCTCGAGACCCGCGAAACCACGGCGATCTGCATGCACCGACCGGTTATCGGAGGCATGTTCGATCACTTGCGCGGACTATGCGCCCGCAAAGCGCTCTCCAAGCAGCTCATCGCCAAAACGCCGTTCATGCCTACCGGCACCGCCGTAGCGCTGTTTATAATCGATACGCCGCAAGGTCCCAGCATTATCGATATTCAAAAGGTTTCGCCCATTGTCTACTAGCATGCATTACGGTTCCGGATCGGTTGTACCAAGCCGTTCCGCCGGTTTCACCAACACCGGATCGCCGCGTCCGGCCCGCCCGGGGCAACTCGACCAGATGATGGCCGACAATATCGCGGGAGGTGCCGATCCGGCGCAAATCAACGAGATGAGCCACGCTTCGGCGGCCGCACTGTTGGACCGCGTGCATCATACGCAGGATGCCGAACTGGTGGAGCGCGTGCTCACGCTGGTGGACCGCGAGGGCGTTGACGTGATCGCCGAACTGTGGAGCAGCGCCGAGCCGGATTCGCTGCCGGGCATTCTGTGGCGGCTGTATCTGCTGCGCACGTGGATGCGGAAGAATCGCGAGTCGATCGCGCGGTTGTGGCGCGCTGGAGAGCCGGTTGCCACTACCGCCTCGGCGATTGCCGGCGTCGATCAGGCGCCCACGGAAGATGACATTGCGCATATTGCCGATTCGATTCTCGCAGGCGCGTTCACCGGCGATTTTGCGGTTGCGCTGGAACGTGCGGCCGCGTTCACCGACGTGGTTGCGTTGGGATTGCGCATCGAGGCACGCAATATGATCGCACGATTGAAAGCTGCGGAAGGTTCCGATAGCAGCGATTCCGGCATTTCCGCCATGGAAAAGCAGGTACGTACGAAATCGTCCCGTTTGATGCACACGGCCGGCAATCTGTTCGTCACGGCCAAGGATTTTCGCCATGGGGCGAATCTGTGGCGTCGCGGAAAACTGGAGTAACGCGTTCCGTGCCTGTCCCCTGCACCTGCCTCTGCACCCACCTCTGTACCGCTACCGGAAGTGTTTTACGGCGCTCGCACCATCAATTCGCGACACGACGTAACGTACGGTCTGCAGCATCTGTAGAATAGGAACTCGCGCCGGGCCATGCATAGCCCCGGGCTCCATTTTTTGCCGCTGCGAGCGGCCTTTGCGCCGACAGGCGCTTTCGTGGTTCGGCGCTTTCCCTCTTCTTAAGTTTCGTTGCTTTTTTATACGATTTTCAGTTTCTTTCTTGGCTCCTTTCCCAGTTCCCGCGCTTTTCCTCGCGATTATGGACTACGCTTAGAAGACATGGATATTCATGTTTTGAACCACCCGCTGGTGGACCACAAGCTCACCGTTCTTCGCGACAAGAACACCCCGTCCTCCACGTTCCGCGAGCTCGTTTCCGAACTCGTGATGCTTGAGGCCTACGAGGCCACCCGCGACGTCGAAGTCGTGGACAAGCCGATCGAGACCCCCGTCGCTCCGATGGTAGGCAAGCACATCGCTTCCCCGGCGCCGATCATTGTGCCTGTGCTGCGCGCTGGCCTGGGCATGCTTGACGGCATGACCAAGATGATCCCGTCCGCTGAGGTCGGCTTCCTTGGCATGAAGCGCGACGAGGAGAACCCAACCCAGCAGATCACGTACGCGAACCGTCTGCCCGACGATCTGAGCGGCCGTCAGTGCTTCCTGATCGACCCGATGCTCGCCACTGGCGGCACGCTGGTCGCAGCAACACATTACCTGGCCGAGCGCGGCGCAAAGGATGTTACCGCCGTGTGCATTCTGGGCGCTCCGGAAGGCCTGAAGTTCGTTGAGGAGAACCTCGACCCATCCATTAAGTTCAAGCTGGTGCTGTGCGCCGTCGACGAGAAGCTCAACGACAAGTGCTACATCGTGCCAGGCTTGGGCGATGCCGGCGACCGTCTATATGGCGTGATCGACTGACCGCATCAGAGCTCAACCGAATCAACCCAATCAGTCAATCAAGTAAATCGAATAAAAACGGCCTGCCACAACGCAAATCATGCGGCGGCAGGCCGAAATCATATGTAAAACCTCTACTGCTCGTCGGGGACGAACGCCTCGAAAATATGATGGTCGAACCAGTCATCGCACTGTGCGAGCTCGTCGCGGCTGCGCACCGTCCACGACACGGGAACGGCACCCATGAAACGAGCCAACCGTACCTGCGGACTGTTGCCGCCATGCCAATCGTAGGCGACGAAATCAGGGCGGGAAATCCAGTCGAAAATCAGCGCACCGGCCGCATATTCCTTGGCGAGCGAGGCCGGATCAGACGGCTTCTCCTCCCCTTGCGGCCACCAGGAAAGCTGGCCACGGCACACTTCCGGACGGTTCTCCTTATACCAGTTGACGGCTGCCGGATTGAACGATTCGATCACATACGCGCCGGAATAGGCCTGCAGCAGCGCGTCGCCCTTTTCCATGAGCTCGACATCGCGCGAACCCCACTTGGAATTGTCGTCGAACTTGTATTCGACGATCAGCGGCACACGACCCGCCACTACCTTGAGCACGTCGGCGAACAGTGGCACATGCTGGAAATACCCTTCCGGAGCGCTGTCAGGTGTGGTGACCAGCGGCGGATTTTCAAGCGAACCCGGCAACGGCGCTGCCACGGCGGCACCGGGGGCGTCGGTCGGGAACAGCGGGATGCGGGTCAGCTCATCGTACGTGAGATCGGCGATACGGCGTGGATCTCCGGCGACGCGCATCAGATCGCCGTCATGCACCACCACGATTTCGCCGTCGGCGGTCATCTGCAGGTCAAGCTCGATGCCATAGCCGGCTTCGCAAGCCGCTGCGAATGCCGCAAGCGAGTTCTCCGGAGCGATCGCACCAGTCACGCTGGGGCTGCCATAGCCGGCCTTCATGGCCATGCGACGTGCCAGCGCCACATACTCGCCGCTCTCGTTGGCATACTGCGCGGTCAGACCGGAACCCGCGTCATGCAGGCCACGATGCGCGTACCACACGTCGGGAATGGACGGCACATAATTGCGGCGCTTATCGGAGAAGGTACGCGGCGCGATCGCCCACACTGCGGCGCCTGCAGCGACTGCGCCGCCGAGCAGCGCCTTGTTGACGAATGATTTGGACATGGGCTTTCCTCCCTTACGCGGCCGCTCGCGCATTCTCTCGCGTTGGTTCTCACCGTTCGCGGCCATCGAATCTGTCTCTTCTGAGATTAGCCCATAAATCACAAAAACGGCGACCACCTACGCGATCCGCGATCGTATGTCGCCGTCTCAAGCCACCAACAGCCGAGCCATATCTCGACTATATATGGCAGATTTTGAGTCTCGTCACGAGGCATCTCGCTTATATATGGCAGACTGGAGTCAGAAAACATGCGTTTTCATACCCCCCTATATGGCTTTTTAGCGAAGTCTTCTGCCATATATAGGCGAGATGCTTCCTGACAGACCTGCAAATCTGCCATACATAGGCGAGTTATGAGCAAAATGGGGTCCGATGACGTCCGAGTTCACACAAACGTAGGGGTCGGACCCCAAAGGTCGGCGGCTGAATACGTGTGCTTGATCGTAGGCTTGGCCACTGAGCCGTGAAGAGGAAAGCCCAATGGGCTTTCCTCAGGCGAAGTGAGCGACTTGCCGCGAAGACCGCGTAGCGGTACCTTGAGTGCGTCGAGCACACATATTCAGTCCAGAGGCCGAGGCTGAGAACTTACCACTTTTATGTTGGATTCAGTTACGCAGCTTGCCCCGCTTGGCTACGAAGATGCAGCACCCCGCCGTGGCCAGCACCGTCATGGCAATGACGATTGCCGTAGTAGCGACGCCTGTAGAGCTTAGCTTCTTCTTACGTTGAGGCTGAGATTGCTGCGATGATTGCGGTTTCGCGGAAGGCTTGGCATTATTACCGTCCTGCTTGCTGTTGTTATTGTTATCCGGAGTCGGCTTTGGAGTTGGCGTTGGTTCCGGCTCGGGCTCAGGCGTCGGATCGGGGGTCGGGTCCGGAGTCGGTTCAGGTGCATGAACCTGCCATTCGGCGGCAGCCGGCGATGCACTGCCGGATTGAATCACCATGCGCAGCTTAGTGGTCTTCACCGCGTCAGTCCAGGTTGCCTCGCTCCATCCGCCGTTATCGGTACCGTAAGCGCCGGGAGCATTGGTGACCAATGTATATGTGGCATCGGGAATATCCACAAACGCATTCGTTCCAGCATCCCAATACTGCAGTTTCCACGACGCCGGCATTCCCAAGCCCCCTCCATCGGAGGTGAATTGCACACGGCTGGAATCGATGGTGACTTCGCGATCCCATTCGTAGTCGAGCTTCATTTCACCGGTATTCGGCCACGTACCCCAAATGCAGGCGTTATCAACCGTGCAATCGCCCGGAATGGTTTTGCCGTCGTTAAGCGCGGCAACACCAGCTGTCCAAGAAGACGCTTTTTTGTCCACGTCAGTAGCAACGGCATCTTGCTCGATATAGCCGGCCAACGGCACCGACGTATCGGATGGAATATCTTTGACGCCCGCAGCCGACATATTGCCAGCAATGTCCGAAGCCCGATAGCTCACCGTTTCGCGCTTCGACGAAGAAGCAGTAATCGCCGCGCCTTCTTCATATTGCTGCCATTCGCCGTTTCCAACCCGGTATTCCACCGTTTTCACACCGGATCCAGCACCATCTGAGGCGGTCAATGTCATAGTGCGGGAAGCCGTATCTACCGAGGCGGTTACCGTAGGAGCCGTAGCATCCACACGCGCTTCCGCAGCAGCGATTTCGCTCACATTGCCGGCCGCATCAGTGGCACGCGCACGCACACTCACTATACCCTCGCCAGTCACAGCCTTTACCGCAGTGTTCACATTCGTTCCGACGGTCACCCATGCGCCATCCCCGACCGCAAGTTCGAGTTCTGCGATCGGCGCAGCCGCATTGTCGGAAGCCGTAATAAGAGCGATCGGTGAAGTGACCAGCCAACCATCATTGCCAGCCGTGCCAGCCAATGCCACACGCACGGCAGGAGCAATGGTATCAGCCGGTTTTACGTAATCGTCGGAAACATGTACGGTCACGGCTACGTTGCCGGCTGTCAGATCATCAGCCTGCTGCTTGGTTTCAATGCCAGCAACCACACCTTGCACGGTGAACTCACCCACCTGTGCATACGAAGAAGCAGACACCGTGCGCCACAAAACCGGAGTTTCCACTGTTTCCGAGCCGTACGCGACTTTCACCGTGTTCGACAATTCCGGCGCGTCTCCGGTCTTGGCGTAGACGTCGGCTGGCTGTTCAGCCACAACTGCTCCCTGTTGCGCGTATACTTCCCATTCAGGAACGCCGACGGAAGCATAGCCCCCGTCAACGGCTTGCGCGGTCATGTCAAGTTTGAGCGCAGTGGTGGTCACTGCGTCGAATGTCACTTCATTAGGCGCGTTCTTGCCTGTATCCACGCCGTATTCGCTGGAATTGGGCACGTCCTTCCAGGAACCGTCTGCGTCAAGATATTGCAGTTTCCATGAGGCAGGGGCACGCAATGCGTTCGCATCGGTATCGAACCAGACTTTCGATCCATTCACACGTACAGCGCCATTCCACTGGTAGATCAGTGAATCGGAGGATTGTGTTTGTGGCATCTTTCGATAGTTCGTCCAATGGTTCGGCGGTACTACAGCAGTTTCCAGCACTCGCCCGTCGTTCACGGAACCCTTGTAGGCGGGTGTTTCGGTGTAGGTCGCGTCCACTGACGCATAGGGGGCCACGTTGCGTGAGGGTTGCAACCGTTCGGCTTTGGTCGGATGCGAAACGGCGTTTATGCGCCCGCCATTCCACGTCACTTCATCGATGCAGACTGCACGGCGGAAGTCAGTACCACCAGTCTTGTCTCCAGTGTGGTAGGTGACCCACCATTTGCCGCCGAATCGTTGAATCGACGGATGCATGGTGGTGGACGATCCCGATTCGACGATTACGCCTTGGTACGTCCACGGCCCAAGAGGGCTTGCCGACGTGGAGTATTGCACGCACGCCTGATAGTTGGATTCCACGCAGGTTGCCACTCCCGACCCGGGTTTGCCACCGTCGTACACGTTGTAGTAGGTGTCTCCTTCACGGAACACCCATGCCGCCTCAAAGAAGCCTTTGGGCCCGTTGGCATAAGCGCCGCCGTTGTTGCCCAAGGTCAGCGACGCGTTCACTTGGTTCGCATAGTCGCTGCCAAGCACGTCTTTGCTGGCATCGTAGTCGGGTATGTTGGCGAGCGCGTCAGCGTCACGCATATTGTAGATTTTCGGCGCTCCGTCCGCCGTTCCGTCCATGGTTTCCACGGCAACATATGAGGTGCGGCCAGTGTTGGCGTCCCGCTGCATTTTTACGGCGAGTTCGCTGCTGAAGGTGCCGAAGTGCAGATATCCGGTACCGTCATTGTCCACGAAGAATGCGGGATCGATGGTTTCGATTTGCGTCTGCGTGGTAGTCAGCAACGGCGCTCCGATGGCGTCGACCCATGGTCCGAGGGGGCTTTTTGATTTGGCCACGCCGATGGAGAACGGGTCGGCTCCCGCGGCTGCGTTCTTGTCTTTGACTGGAACGTAGTAGTAAAACCAGTCGTCGGCCGTGTCTGCGGTGCCAGCATCGTCGACTACTACTTGTCCTGCGTAGGCTCCGTCGCCGGTTGCCCAGTCGAACAGGTCGGCTTTGGCGATGGTCTTGTAGTGCGTCCATTTGCCGGATTCCGGATTGTCGGTTACGTAGACGCCCCAGTCTTTCATATTGAAGGACCCGTAGGTTGGTTCGGCCTCGTCGTGTCCTGTGAATACGAAGAGTTTGCCATCGTATTCAAGGGTGGATGCGTCTGCGGAATAGTAGTTTTGCGACAAGTCGTTGGGGGTATTGGTTCCTTCGTTCTGCCCGATGGGGTTGCGAAGGGTTGCCGGCAACGCACTGTTGTCGATTTGTGTGACGGTGACGTCGGGATTGCCGACCGGCAGATCGTTGTAGGCGTGTCCGGCGACGCTGGGCGCGGTACTTGCGTCGGCCGCGTTGGCTGTCTGCATGGTTGCGATTGCTCCCGTGCATAAGGTGGCTGCGGCTGCGATGCCTGCCACCAGCGTCTTCATCGACGCATGTGAGATGTGCGAAAAGCTCATGAATATTCCTGTTTTCACGATTGGATATTGAAAAGTCCTCTTACGGATTGCTTAGGTTACGTTGGTATTCCTCGTGCGATCCGTAAGAGGACTTGAGCAATTGCTAGCGCTAGTCGCGGTTGCGGCGCGTCAGCATGATGGCGGCTCCCGTCAGCAGGACGATCATTCCTACGACGGCGATGCCGATGACATTGCTGCCGGTGCTGCTGATTGCGGCACTGACTTCAGACTTGGAAACCGGCTTGTTTCCAGGCTTGGCATTCGGCTTGGGGTCGGTCTTGTCGTCGTCCGGCTTCGGTGCTGGCTTGAGTTCAAGTCCGGCGATGGCCTCGGTCAGCTGCTTGACTGCGGCATCCGCATCAGCTTGGGTGGCGTTCTCATCGTTCAGCACCTTGGAGGCGGCATCCACTGCTTCAGCCAACTTCTTGGCGCTGGCTTCGGTGTAGAGGTCACCGCTGACGCCCTGTGCCTGGTCAAGAACCGTCTTCAACTCAGTGGTGTCGGCTTTCTTCACCAGTGTCTGCTGGGCTTCTTCAAGCTGCTTGATGGCCGCATCCACCTGATCCTGGGTGGCGCTCTCGTCCGCATACACCTTTTGAGCGTTACCCATGGCTTCGGAGAATGCCTTCCAGCTGTTCGGCGTGAAATTAGCTTGTTGCACGGAACCGGCTGCGTTGATGGCGGATTCGAGCCTGCTCTTGTCCACGCTTGGTTCCGGATCAGGGGTTGGATCCGGGTCAGGAGTCGGTTCTGGATCAGGAGTGCTTTCCGCAGCATGCACGCCCCACTCGGCAACCGCCAGACCGAAGGTGACGCCCTCGGCGGTCGGCGGATCAAGCACCAAGCGCAACGACGTGGTCTTCACCGGAGTGAACGTGGCCACGCTCCAGCCTTGAGCATCGTCAGAGGCACGTGAGGCCGGGGAATTACGCACGGTGGAGTATTGCGCATTCTCCACATCCTTCCATATACCATCAGAAGCCAAGTACTGAATCTTCCAGCTGTCCGGAACATCCAAACCACCCTTGGCATCATTACGCTCCGCGAAGTTGGCCCAGAACTGCACACGGCTGGAATCGACGGTGGCTTCCTTGCTCCAGGTGTACTGCGCGTACATGCCAGCGGAAGCTTGACCCCAGCTGCCCCACACGCGGCCATTCACATCGGCGTCATCATCAGACGGCCACGTATCGTCAACCAGCACACCATCGTTGAGCTTGCCGGAAGCCGGAGACCAGCTCGCCTCGGCACTCACCGTGGTGTCAATGGCCCTGCCTTCAATCCAACCAGTCAACGGAGTATCGGGCTCCGGCTTGGGATCCGGCGTCGGCTCAGGATCAGGATCGGCACCACCATTCGGATCGGCGACCACATGCACTGTAATCTTGGCCTGCGAGCTTGAACCCTCAGCCGTGCCGGACACCTCATAATCGCCGATGGTGTCCAACTTGACGCCGGCAACACTTGCCTCATCCCACATAACCGTGCGATCGTCAAGCATGCCGTTGGGGAATCGCACCGGAACCACAGACGGCAAAGCCACCGACTTGGAATTCTGGTACACCGTCTGTTCGATCGGCTGAGCCGCACCAGCAGTCTGAGACTGCGCGTCGGAACGCACGCCAATAGTGGCCTTGGTTCCAGCGAGCGCGCCAATAACCGTTCCGGAAACCGCAAACTCGCTATCGGAAGCAAGCTGATCGTCAGTGATGGCATCCCACGCAACACTCAAGTCACGACGGGAACCGTCCGTATAGCTGGCACTCACCGTCTTCGGCAGATTCACATCGGCAGCCTTGCTGCCAGTCTGCACCATACGATTCACGCCATCTACGCTCACCGGATCAAGCGCATACGCCTCAAATTCGGTAGCACCAACAATGGCACCCTTCGGGAACAGCACACGCAACTTGTTCGTCTCCACCGTTTCGGCAAAACGAACCTCATTGCCTTCACCCTGCATCGTGGTATAAGACTGGCCGGCGGCAAGCTTCACATCCTGCCAATCGCCATTCTCATCCGCATACTGCAACTTCCACGACTTGACCATCGGCACACCGCCACCGTCAGTCCAGAAGAACAGCTTCGCCTTCTTCAACGGAACAGTGCCATCCCAGGCAAGCTGCAGCCACGGCTCGGTACCGGTATTGTCACCCCAATTATTCCAGGTCTCATTCGGAGTATTGGTATACAACACCTGACCGTCGATAACCTTCTTGGCATTGTCCTTCGCCTGATATGGATTGGTGAAGCTGGCGCTCGCAGTGGACTGTGAAGCCACATTCACCGTGCCGTCGGAAGGAATGCCGTGAACGGTGACTTCCTTGAAACCGGTCTTCTCACCGTCGAATGCGGTGAGTTTGAGCACATAGTCACCCTCACGGTTGAACGTGACCGTAGTGTTGGCAGCGGTTGCGTCGACGAACTTCGCTTCGCCGTTTTCAGGGCCAGACACCTGCTCCCATGTGGTGGTGAGCGTGTCAGACGGCAGGCCGTCGTCCTTCACCGTGCCCACCAGCTGCGCACCGGACGAGGTGCTGCTGGCAATGTAGGCGTCAACGCTTGGCGCCTGGTTCGTAGGTTCGTCTTCCGGCACAATGTCGGTTTCGTAGGCCTGAATCTCCTTCAAGCCAATGGCCTGACCTGCTTGCGGAGTGAAGGTGGCACGAATGGCTTTGGCCACGACCTTGGAGAACTGCACGCGGTTGTAGTTGGCTCCCGCGTAAGTAGGCGTACGCACCTGGTTCGGCAGGACATGCCATGCGCCGGCCTCATCCTGATATTCAAGCGTGTACACCGACGGCTCACTGTAGCCGGCAATCGTCTGGCTGGACGAGGTCTGGTAGAAGTACAAACGCACGTCGTCGATGTTCTGCACGCCATTCTTGAACGTTACGGTCAGCGAATCCTTGGCGTTCTTGGATCCCTTGGTGCCCCAGAAGGATTCCATCACGTTCTTGCCGTCCACTGCATTGGTTGCCGGGTATCCCTTGGTTTCGTAAGTGGCTTCCACATCGGCGTCCTTGGCCACGTTGGCCTGGCTCTTGGACGCTTCGTCCACGTTCTGTCCGGACTGCGCGAAGATCTGCGTAACCCTGCTGTTCGATGCGTAGGTCACTTCGTTGGCGTTCGGCATGGTGGCGGTGGTCGCGCCGGTGATCACCGCTCCGGAATCATCGGCAACCTCAACGGTTCCACTGGCCGGATCGTAGATGAGGTGGGCGAGCTTATCGGAGGTGAACACGGCGTTGCCGTCCACATACAGGGTGTATCCCTTCGGAGCGTTGTAGGTGCCGTCGTTGTTCCATACGATCGACAGATCCTGCCCGTGGTAGCTCAGGTTGTTGACGGTGAAGTGGTTCCAACCGGGAATCTCGATCGGATTGAGTTCAATCTTGTTGTCTTCACGCGGAACCATACCTGCCACGTCTTCCACAATCGTCCAGTTGGTGGTGCCAAGCTGGGTGTGGTGAATCCAGGAACGGTAGGTGATCTTTCCACCGTTCTTGCTGGCGTCGGCGTTCTTCTCCGGAATCGTGCTTCCTGCGGAATTATTATCCATATTCCAGAATTCGTTCTGGTCCGGATACTGGTTGTCGCCTCCCTGATAATGCGAGAACGCCACCCAATACAGCAGTTTCTTGAACGATTCGTTCGTGATATATCCGTTGTCTGCAGCATTATAATCACGGATTCCCGCAGAATAGATTTGCAGCAGCGGAGTTGCATTGATAATGGAGAAATTGTTTGATCCTGGGAAATTCAGCGCCTTCTTGTCTGCCTGATTCGCGGTGAAGAACGGGAAAATCGGGAATTCGTCGGCATCTTCGAACAAGCGCAACGCACTATCGTAATCATCATTGCCGGTCGGCATCAGACCTTCGGAATACGGATAGTAGTTGTTGAGTTCCTTGTATTTCGCGAATTGACCGTCGTTCAGCCACTTGTGCAGCAGCAGTTTGCTGTCGGAATCCCACAGGTTGTCGAGCACATCCTGCTTGATGTCGTCGGCGATCTGCTGCATTTCAGCGGCTTTTTCGGTGTCTCCGGCAGCCTTGTATGCTTGCGCGGCGGCATTGGCGTTGGCCCACATGTTGGCGGAACCGTCGGCACGGTCCATACGCTGGCCGGAACGACCGGGTTCGGAGAACGACACCGCGTCGGCATCGTTGCCGGTCATGGACCACCACGACCAGTCGATCAGATTGTTGCCGTTGCTATTCTGGTTGTCGTTGCTGTCTGGCTCGCTTTGCGAATTGAGCAGACCTTTGACATCTTCGGAACCGTAATCACCCAACGCTTCAGCCAATGATGACGGGCCGCCGTGCACCTTGTAGGAGTCCCAACCGGCCTTGGTGATGTACTGCGTGTAGCTGTGGTTCCAATTGGCTGGATCGCCCGGATTGTCGTGGTAGTAGTAATACCCGGACTGGCCTTTCTTGGCTGTCTGCCCGGCCGACACCCAAGTGCCGTACGAGTATTCGGCGTTACGGAACCACTTGGTGTCGTTGATGAACATGCCGGATGTCAGCACGATCTGGTTGTTGTATCCGAGCACGCCTTCGATGGAGGTCGGATACTGGAACGTATTGCCCGGCATATTGGCGTCCAACATGTTGAAACGGCTCAGCCACCAGCGGTAGAACACAGTTTTGTCGATATTGTGTTCCTGGGTTTCCACGTAAGGAATGTTATCGACCCACCACTGGTTGTAGGTGGTCACGGAATCCTTGTAGGAAGCGGCCGGATCGGTGAGATCGCCGTTGAATCGGGCTTCGTATTCCGCGGTGGAGTCCGGCAACTCGTTGGCGATCAGGCCAAGCTGCAGCTTGGTGGTTTGTGGCACGTTCGCTTCCAAGGTGAGGGTGGAAGCGAGTTTGCCGTCCTTTACGGTGAAACCGTTGCCGGAGAACCGTGGATAGATGGTGGTCAGATCGTTCTTCACATTGAAGCGACCGGTCAGTTCAGTGTCGCCGTCATTGCCGTCTTGTGCGAATGGCGAGGCTGCTGTCAGCGTTACGTCACCGCCGGTGGTGCTGGTGATGGTGAAATTCGCGACCATCACATTGGTGTAGGTGATGTACTTGACTTCGGTGACGGTAATGGTCTTGTCGCCGTTGGTGAATTCCGTGGTGAAGTAGCTTGGCGTCTGCTTGCGCTTGTCGGTGTTCTCGCGCAGGGTCTGCTTGGAACCGCCAATGCTTACCTCAACGGTAAAGCCGTCGTTGCCGGTCTGATCCCAGTATGCGACATCTCCTACGAAACCAAGTGCTTCCGGCGTATGCGTGTACATGAATGCGGCACGGCCACGTGAGAACAGGTATTCGTTCTTGTCTGCGCCCGCATAGTTGTAGTCGCCAGCATCGTTGGTGCCGGTACCGTTTGGTGCGGTGCCTGTGCGCGTCAGCATCTTGTCGATCCAGAAGTCGTGTGCGGTGTCGGTTCCGGCACCGTTGGCAACATCCGCATCGAACACCTGCTTGAGGTAGCTTGTCGAGGGATCGAAAGCGACGCCGGTGCCCGGAATCGGGTCGGCGGCCCCCTTGAAACTCGGATACCCCATGGCAGAGTTCGGATTGGCCAGCGCGTCATTGGCGTATGCGGTCGTCACACCGCCAGACAACAGTGTGGCCACTGCCGTCAGCACGCCCAATGACGTGACAATCCCTTTCTTCCTTGTTGATGGTGTCATCAATTCCTCCTACATGGACCATCGTTGGCCCTTGGTTGCCAAGGCTCGTTCCCTGGCATCCAACTTTCTTTCTGTAGGAATGAGAGTCGTGCGATGGACATGAGATTGGAGCGTCCACCGACATTTCAAGAATACATGACGCGAATACGGTTTCGCAAATTTTCTTTCAGTTTTCTCCAATGCTTTTCTAAGTGAACTGCCATACGATGGCTTTTATGCGAAAAGGAAAGTTTTCGCATTTTCCCGTCTTATACTAGGGGCTATGACAAAACCGGCCACCCCATAAGGGGCAGCCGGTCTCTCATTCCAGTCAGCGCGGCGCATTCGGCTCCAATCGATCACGCCGCGCTCACCCGCTTCCCGGCACCATGGCACCCATAGCGCCGGGTAGCAAGTCTTTCTTTTGTTTAGCTGCGCAACCACACGTTCATTTGGCCGAGTTCGCGGTTGGCCCATGCGTAGTAGGGCACCAGCTTGAGCGACGTCCGCTCATCTGAGGCGTCACGCTGAGCGGACATGTACAACGGGGCGTCCACGGCATCCGCAGCCTCACGAACGGCAGGCAACGTCACCGCGTCAACACCTCCAAGCAAATCACTCTCGAAAGTAACCGTGGCATCCGCAGCATCCACGCCATCAGCAAGACGGTACGTCCACAGATCGCCGGCATTATCGGCTTGCTCCGCGCAATAGACGAGCGGACCTCGCATCACCGCAACACGACCTGCATCGCAACGCACATGAGAGTTGGCACGCACCAATCGCACTGCCATATCAAGATCCAGCACCACATGCAATGCAGTTCCCGGAGCAACTGCGAAATATACGAAACCGTTTTCCGGAGCCGTCTTCACAGCAACACCATCGCATGTCAGCGCATAGGAATCAGCCGACCATGTGGGAATACGCACGCCGAAACGTACCGAATCAGCCGCCTCAGCGGGCAATTCCACCATGTACTCAATATGACCGTTCCACGGAAAATCGGAACGCTGCTCCACATGCAACCCGGAATCAAAACTTGCCTGATTCGCAATGAACTGGTGAGCGAGCACCGTGCGACCGCCGTCACGTTCGGTATACACATAACGGTCCACCGACGCGATCAATCGCGCGACATTAGCTGGGCAGCATGCGCAGCCAAACCAATCGACACGATGCGAAAGCACATGATGCCGATCCGGATTGTCCAAACCGTCCGGCGAAGTCTCCAACGCATTCACATAGTAATACTGCTTGCCATCAAGGCTGATGCCCGCGATGGCACCATTGAACAGCTCACGCTCAAGCACGTCGGCATATTCACCATTCGGTTCCAACAGAAGCATTTGGCGGGCAAACATGCTCATCGCCACAGAAGCGCACGTTTCGCCATACATGGTGTCGTTCGGCAGATCGTAATCGTACGTGAACGACTCCCCCACATGTGTGGAACCGATCGCACCCGTTACATACATGCGTTTCGACACGATGTTGTTCCAAAAACGATGCGCCGCATCCAGCAAGCCCTGATCGCCGGTAATACGCGCCACATGTGCGATTCCAGTGCATAAATAGGCCACGCGCACAGCATGGCCGTCAGCGGTCTGCTGCTCGCGCACCGGCTGCGCGGCTTGGAAGTACGTGGGCTTGTAGAATCCCAGATCCCGGAAAATGTAGTCGTTGTCGACAGCGGCGATCTGCTTGGCGTAGAACTGCGGATCCTGACCACGCACGTCGATGAGATACCGCGCCAGATTCAGATAGCGCTCCTCACCGGTCGCATCATACAGCTTCGCCAACGCCAATTCGATTTCCGGATGCCCATCAGCACCGTGGATCTTGCCGTCCTCCGGGCCGAAATTGGCATCGATGCAATCCGCCATACGGCACGCCACGTCAAGCGCCTGCTGGTTACCGGTCACCTCATGATAGGCGACAGCAGCCTCAATATAGTGGCCCATGACATACATTTCATGGCTTTGCTGAATCAGTGTGAAACGCTCACGATGCGCCCATTCACCGGTTTTGATTTGGTACGGAGTGTCCAAATATCCGTCCGATTGTTGCGCACGCGCGATGAGGTCGACGGTTTCATCGCACAGTTCCCGCAATTGCGGATCAGGATGATACGACAGTGCGTAAGCCGCTTCCTCCAACCACTTATATATGTCGGAATCCTGGAAGACCATGCCATGAAATTCACCGGCCTCATCACCGGCTGCGATACGCAGATTCTCCACGGCATGACTTTTATTATCGGCAAGCTGATTGCCAGCCGGATCATCCGGAACTTCAGTGGCAATCTCATCATTCATCACACCCCACTGATAGGGAATGACGGATTCAACGATCTGGTCGCGACGCTGCTTCCAGAAAGGAGAAGTAATAGTTACATTCATGATATTTCCTTAAGATTAAGGACTTCGCCAGCCCTTGACGGCTCTTGGCTACTCCGCCTTCGGTCCTGCTCAGGCCGGAGCCTGGAAACAGTCCACTGGGCTGTCTCCCAAGGGCTGACATCGCCAGGTGTCAGCCCTTGACGGCTCCAGCCATAAACCCTTTGACGTAGTACTTCTGGAGGGCTAGGAAGAGGATGGCTGCGGGGATCATCAGAATTACGACGCCAGCTTCGGTGGCACCGTAATCAATGACGCCCATAGTCTGCTGACGCATGTTCACCAAAGCGAGCGGCAGCGTGGCGTTCGACGAACTCGACAGGTACAGCGGAATCATGAAATTGTTCCAAGCCTCAAGGAAAGCAAGCAGACCGACAGTGACCATCGACGGCTTGACGACCGGCACCAGAATCTTAATCAGCGACTGCAGGGAGTTGCAGCCATCGACCATGGCGGCCTCTTCCATATCCTTCGGAATCGCATCGAAAGCATTACGCATGATGAACGTGCTCATCGGCAGCTGGAACAAGGTAATAACCAAACCGACACCCAGCAAGGAATCGTTCAGACCAATATCCTTGTACCACACCATCAGCGGAATCAGCAGAGACGCATACGGCACCATCAAAATGGACAGCGTCACCATGAATCCGAGATTGCGGCCCGGATAGTCGAAACGGGAGAACGAATAGCCTGCGAGCGTGCACACCACCACGGAGAACACCACGGCGACCAACGTCACCACCACCGAGTTGAACAGGTACTTCGGCAGGCCTTCCTGGTAGCCGAACAACGTCAGATAGTTGTTCACACCCCAGCCCTTGGATTGTGCGGAACCAGGCTGCGGACTGAACGAGCAGACCACCACCCAGATCAGCGGCGAAATGAAGACCAGAGCCAGCAGACCTTCGAGAATATAGACGATTACGCGCTTCCACAATGGAGTAGTCATGTGAGTTCCCTCCCCTTGCTCACTTGGTGTTGTCGCGCATACCGCGCATCTGGATGGAATTGATCACCACGAGGGCCGCAAGCACGATCAGCGACAGTGCGGCCGCCATGCCCAGATCCTTCTTGGAATCGAATGCGAAGTTGTAGATGAGCTGCACTACGGTCATGGTGGAATTGTTCGGACCGCCCTTGGTCAGAATGAAGAACTGGTCGAACGCGAGGATGGAACCGGTGACGCAGTAGATCAGACACATCACGATGGTCGGCTTCATCAGCGGCAGGGTGATGGAACGGAAAATGCGCCACGTGCCAGCACCGTCCATGCGCGCGGCCTCATACAGGTCGCCCGGAATGGCTTGCAGGCCGATCATCATGAGCAGCATGTAGTAGCCGGAGAAACGCCAGACGATCACAATAATGGTGGCCCACAGCGCGCTCTGGCCGGTGGCGAGCACGGAGCCGCCCTCATCCATCAATCCGAAGAAGCTCAGGATCTTGGTGACGGGGCCCACCTGCGGGGAGTACAGCGCGTAGAACAGCAGCGAAGCAGAGGCGAGACCGGTTGCGGACGGCAGCAGGAAGCACGTGCGCAGCATATTGTTCCACTTGGTGCTTTCCTGCACGATCAGCGCCAGGCCAAGGCCGAGTACCAGCAGGAAAATCGTGACGATCACGGTGTATTCAAGTGTGAACAACACCGACTGTCCGAGCAGTTTATTTTCGAAAACCTTGACGAAATTCTCAGGGAAATTCCAACCACGGTTACCGCCCATCAACGACCAGCGGGAACCGGCCATGATGACGAGCAGTACGATTGGCACGAAGAACAGCATGATGATCATCAGCCAATCAGGCAGCGCATACAGCAGGCCACGACGGGTTGCCTCCGCCTTGGCCTTGGAACGATGCGTCTTCACTGGCGCAGCGTTCTTGGAAACAGTAGTCATATTCCCTCCTTGGAACACTTTTGGCGACTCTCTCTTGAATCGTTCGGGGTTTTCGACATAAATGGCCAAGCGATTGGATATGCGTTTGGAAGTGCGATTCCGTCTCGTGCGGCCGTTGAAATCCGCCATGAAGACCGACATTGTTTTTGAAGTATTGTCGATCTCCATGGCAGACCACAACTGTGGTCTGTCGATTTTTGTTTTCGATATTCAGTTATTCGATATTCAGTTGTTCTTAAGTTATGTAAATCGGGGAAAGGAGAAAAAGGAGGAGAAGTTTGTTTTCAGTGGCTCACCTCACTGACCCAGCACGTCGGTGATGGCCTGGTTGTCGGCCTTGAGATCGCCATCGCCCCAGACTGCGTTCTGGATGAGCAGCTGCCACGGGGAACCGGCTGCGTTGAAGGCCTCATTGAAAGCTGCGGACTTCGGGGTCTGGCCATTGCCGTCGATGATTACGGAGTTGATGGTCTGGACGCGAGGATCGGCATCGTCGTAGGCGGTCTTCAGGGTCTGGATGTTGGATGCGGTGTCGCCGTTGGCTGCGAAGACTTCCTTCTGGGCGTCATCGCTCATGAGCCATGCGAGGAAGTTCCAAGCCTGAGCGACGTGCTTGCAGTCCTTGGAGATGCCCATGGCATCGCCGCCGAGGAACGTGGAGGTCTTGCCTTCCTTGGTGCCCGGGATCGGGGTGACACCCACTTCGAAGCCGCCGTCCTTCTCAGCTTCGAACAGTGCGGTGGAAGAGGTGTTCGGATACGGCATCACACCGATGTTGCCGTTGGCGAACGGAGCGGTCCAGGTGGCACCGGTTTCTTCCTTGGAGCCTGCGCCCAAGCCGTTGGTGGTGTTGGCGAGTTCCTTGTAGGCGTCGAGCACGGCCTTCATGGAATCGTTGTCGAGGGTGGCTTCGGTGCCATCTGCGTTCATCACGGATTCGCCGTCAGCCCACACGGACGGGAACAGGTCGAACACGAGAGCGCCACCGGACTGGCCGGCCAAGTAGGAGCCTGCCACGCCGTCCTTGTTGAGGGCCGCGACCGCCTTGGCCTGCTCAACGAACTCGTCGATGCTGCTCGGACCCTTCTCCGGGTCAAGACCTGCTTCCTTGTACAGATTCTTGTTCCATACCATCACGGAAACGTCGGTGATGAACGGCAGCGTGTATTCCTTGCCATCCACGGTACCGGCTTCAATGTGGCCCTGCTGCAGGTCGGACTTGTTGTCGAGTCCGTCGATCTGCTTGGTGATGTCGGTGAAGATGCCTTCAGAAGCCCAGTACGGAATACGCACCACGTCACCGGCGAGAATGTCCGGAAGGGAATCGGTCTGGGAAGCACCACCAACCTTGCCTTCCATATCGTCGTTCGGAATGATTTCCAGCTTGACCTGGTTCTTGTGGGAGGCGTTGTAGGCCTTCACCGCGTTCTTGGCCTGACGCTCCAGCGGAGAACGGGTCCACAGAGTGATCTCAGTGCCGTCATCAGTGCCGGCTGCCGGAATATCGGCCGGAGCCGCGGATCCACCACTGCTGGAACCACCGCGCATGCAGCCATCGGAATAAGCAACGCGGTTGCCGCGATGCCGGCAATAACGCGAGTGACC
>ENA-OQKJ01000014-OQKJ01000014.1-human-gut-metagenome-genome-assembly--contig:-NODE-14-length-52686-cov-4.151886_pt1 | contig 52686 bp, 42 predicted proteins | sample MGYA00242647_ERZ504795 | MGnify/ENA primary metagenome ERZ504795 (study PRJEB26092, sample SAMD00036398) | human gut metagenome | host: Homo sapiens | study: EMG produced TPA metagenomics assembly of...
CCACATCAGTCCTTTGAGTTAATCAACTCAATGAGATATTTAATAATCTCGATAATATCTTGTTTCGTCAATACTCTGACATCCATAGGAGTATCCAGGTTCAACTTCTTGTTGATACGATAACGTCCTACATCACCCAAGTCATAACGTTTTTCTGAGAAGAACAAGTTGTTGATAACTTCGCGTGCACTTGCATCATCAGCAGGGTCTGCATTACGCAGCTGGCGATAGATATACAATACAGCTTCCTTTTCAGAGTTACTTGGGTCTTTCTGTAAAGTATTGAAGATAATAGAATAGTCAGAGGCATTTGCTTCTTCGTTGTGAACGAGGATATTCTGTACACCAGACTCGATAATCAAGTCGATATGTTCAGGTTCAATGACAGTTTCACGGTCAATTACTACCTCGTTACGTTCGATAGAAACAACTTCACCAGTATCTTCGTCTACAAAATCCTCAATCCATGTTTTCAATACACGTGCTGCCAACTTACGACCTACAATCTTTTTGAGGTTCGTCTTATTCACTTTCACGTCTTCCGCCAGATTGAAGATTTCAAGAATGTCCTTATCATTCTCAAAACCGATAGCTCTCAGCAATGTGGTTACCGGTAACTTCTTCTTACGGTCGATATAGGCATACATGACATTGTTGATGTCAGTAGCAAACTCAATCCAAGATCCTTTGAACGGGATGATACGGGCTGAGTACAACTTGGTACCGTTGGCATGTACGCTCTGTCCGAAGAATACGCCCGGTGAACGGTGAAGCTGGGATACAACCACACGCTCCGCACCGTTAATGACGAATGTCGCCTTATCCGTCATGTAAGGAATGGGACCAAGAAACACGTCCTGGATGACCGTGTCAAAATCTTCGTGGTCGGGGTCGGTACAATATAATTTCAATTTTGCCTTCAAAGGCACGCTATATGTAAGCCCTCGCTCTATACATTCATCAATGGTATAGCGCGGCGGATCAATATAGTAGTCCAAAAACTCAAGAACAAAATTATTTCTTGTATCGGCAATGGGGAAGTTTTCAGCAAATACTTTATACAGTCCCTCGTTCTTACGCTTCTCGGGTGGGGTGTCCAGTTGTAGAAAGTCTTTGAATGACTTCAATTGTACTTCCAGAAAATCCGGATATTCGAGCGGATTCTTAGTCGAAGCAAAATTAACTCTTTGATTTACAGTATTTGAAGACATCTGTTAATGGATTTGTAGAACTTAATTTTAAATATATACACAAAAAGGTTAAGAACCCTTTTCACGAAGGGTTCCTAACCGAATTACCTGATTTACAGGCTAATGTTATTTAAGTTCAACTTCAGCTCCAGCTTCTTCCAATGTTTTCTTCAATGATTCTGCTTCGTCCTTAGCCAAACCTTCTTTTACTACGCTAGGAGCACCGTCTACCATGTCCTTAGCTTCCTTCAAGCCAAGACCGCAAGCTTCCTTAACGGCTTTAACTACCTGAAGTTTAGCTGAGCCAGCGCTCTTCAATACTACGTCGAAAGAAGTCTTTTCTTCTGCGGCAGCAGCACCACCGGCTGCAGGACCAGCAGCAACAGCTACAGCTGCAGCAGCAGGTTCAATACCATATTCTTCTTTCAGGATTGTTGCAAGTTCATTAACTTCTTTTACTGTCAAGTTAACTAATTGTTCTGCAAAAGCTTTCAAATCTGCCATTTTTGTATGATTTTTAATTGTTTAAATACTAAATAAATTGATATAATTCTTTTTCCGAAATTTACGCTTCGGGACGTTCACCAAGAGTCTTGAGAACTCCGTGGAGGGTGTTACCACCTGATTGCAGAGCAGAAATAACATTCTTGGCCGGTGACTGCAGCAATGCAACGATATCGGCAATAACTTCATTCTTACTCTTGATACTTACGAGAGCATCCAACTGGTCAGCACCAACATAGAAGCTTTCTTCTGCATATGCAGCCTTCAGTCCGGGAATACCGTTCTTAGCCTTATCTTTGATCAACTTGGCCGGAGCGTTAGCAACGTTGCTGAACATTACGGCAGTTGTACCTTTCAGAGAACCATAAAGCGGAGAAAAGTCTTCTTCCAGGCTCTCCAATGCCTTATGAAGCAATGTATTCTTAACTACCATCAATTTGATGTCAGCCTTGAAACATTCTCTTCTCAACATGCTGGTTGTAGCAGCATTCATGGCAGTGGTATCCACCAAATAGAAGTGACCGTATTCCTTCACTGTAGCAGCAATCTGCTCAATAATCGTACTTTTATCTTCCTTTCTCATTATTACTCCGTTTTATTAGATTTCTTCTACTGTTTTCGGGTCAATCTTGATGCCCGCACTCATCGTGCTAGAAAGATAAATACTCTTAATATATGTACCCTTGGCTGCAGTCGGTTTCAATTTATTCAAAGTAGAGATGAATTCTTTCGCATTGTCGCGAATTTGATCAGCGCTAAATGAAACTTTACCGATAGAAGTATGAACAATACCGCTCTTGTCAACCTTGAAGTCGATTTTACCTTGTTTTACTTCTCTTACAGCTTTAGCAACATCCATAGTTACAGTGCCACTCTTGGGGTTAGGCATCAGTCCGCGAGGACCGAGCACACGACCGAGTGCACCAATCTTACCCATGATAGACGGCATAGTGATAATCACATCAATATCAGTCCATCCACCTTTGATCTTTTCAATATATTCGTCAAGACCAACATAGTCAGCTCCAGCTTCTTTTGCAGCAGCTTCAGCATCTGGTGTACAAAGCACCAAAACGCGTACAACCTTACCAGTACCGTGAGGAAGTGATACAACACCTCTCACCATCTGGTTGGCCTTACGCGGGTCAACGCCCAAACGTACGTCGATATCCAGAGAAGCGTCAAACTTGGTATAAGTGATTTCCTTTACCAACTGAGCAGCTTCCTTGAGAGAGTATGCTTTCCCTGCTTCAATTTTTTCTGCAGCCAACTTTTGATTTTTTGTCAGTTTACCCATTCTAATTGAAGTTTATTAATTATTAACCGGGAACTCCCCTTTTACAGCGATACCCATACTTCTAGCTGTACCGGCAACCATTTTCATGGCAGCTTCTACAGTGAAACAGTTCAAGTCAACCATTTTGTCCTGAGCAATCGTACGAACCTGTTCCCAAGTGATCTCGGCAACTTTCTTACGGTTAGGCTCAGCAGAACCACTCTTTTGCTTCGTCACTTCCAACAACTGGATAGCCACGGGAGGAGTCTTGATTACAAAATCGAAAGACTTGTCTGCGTAGTAAGTGATAATCACAGGAAGAATCTTTCCTGCTTTGTCTTGGGTTCTGGCGTTGAATTGCTTGCAAAACTCCATGATATTGATACCCTTGGAACCCAATGCAGGTCCTACTGGGGGTGATGGATTTGCCGCGCCTCCTTTAATCTGTAATTTGATTAGTCCAGCAACTTCTTTAGCCATTTTCTAATTGATTTATATATATAAACATTAATGAAGAATACTACAGCGTAACACCTGCACTATTCTTTTTCAACTTGCATAAAGCCCAATTCGAGCGGAGTCTTCCGTCCGAATATCTTGACCATGACCTTCAGTTTCTTCTTCTCGGTGTTCACTTCTTCAATGATTCCACTGAATCCACTGAACGGACCGTAATTCACCTTTACAGTCTCGCCGACTACATACGGGATACTCAAGTCTTCACCTGATTCCTGCAATTCGTCGACCGTACCAAGTATACGATTCACTTCCGACTGTCTCAGAGGTACGGGTTTTTCCGAACCACCCAAGAACCCTATCACATTAGGAGTATTTCTCAGATGATGAGCAACCTCACCCACCAGAGCAGCCTCCACCAAAACGTAACCAGGGAGATAACTTCTCTCTTTCACAATTTTCTTACCATTGCGAACCTGATATACCTTTTCGGTAGGAATCAATACCTGAGATACGTAATCACCAAGGTCGCTGTTTTTAATATCAGCTTCAAGGTATTCCTTTACCTTAGCTTCTTTTCCGCTAATAGCACGCAAAACGTACCATTTCTTTTCAATCTCAGACATTTCTCCTTACTTTTAATGTGGATAAACAAATTCCATCAGATGCTGGAAACAGAAGTCCATCGCAAATACTACCACTGCAATTAGTAGGGAAGCATATAAAACAACTACTGCACTGTTAGTAAGTTCAGAATACGTAGGCCACGACACTTTATGAACAAGTTCGTCGTAAGTTTCTTTAAAATAAGCTACAATCTTCTTCATTTCAAAAATATTAGCACGGGAGGAGAGGCTCGAACTCCCGACACCCGGTTTTGGAGACCGGTGCTCTACCAACTGAGCTACTCCCGTTTGTACATAATCAGTTCCCGATGTATACCGGGAACTGATTAAGATTATATTGGTTATTAGTCAAGAATTTCGGTAATCTGACCAGAACCTACTGTACGACCACCTTCACGGATAGCAAAACGCAAACCTACGTTCAATGCTACCGGGTAGATCAGTTCTACAGTAATTTCTACGTTATCACCAGGCATTACCATTTCAGTTCCTTCCGGAAGAGTGATTTCACCTGTACAGTCCATAGTACGCAGATAGAACTGAGGACGGTATTTGTTGTGGAACGGAGTGTGACGGCCACCTTCTTCTTTCTTCAAAACGTAGATAGAAGCTTTGAACTTAGAGTGAGGTTTAATCTGACCGGGCTTACAAAGAACCATACCACGTTTGATTTCGTTCTTGTCGATACCACGGAGCAACAGACCTACGTTGTCACCAGCTTCACCTTGATCCAGCAACTTGCGGAACATTTCAACACCAGTTACAACTGACTTCTTGTCTTCACCCAAACCAAGGATTTCAACTTCATCACCTACGTGGATAATACCTGATTCGATACGACCTGTAGCAACAGTACCACGACCAGTGATAGAGAACACGTCTTCACAGGCATCAAGAAAGGTTTATCAATATCACGCGGAGGCAATGGAATCCAAGTATCAACTGCATCCATCAACTCCATTACTTTATCTTCCCATTGAGGAACACCATTCAAAGCACCTAATGCAGAACCACGAATAATAGGAGTATTATCACCATCGAAATCATAGAATGAAAGCAATTCACGCATTTCCATTTCTACCAATTCCAACATTTCTTCATCATCAACCATATCACACTTGTTCAAGAAAACAACCAAACGAGGTACGTTTACCTGACGAGCCAACAGGATGTGTTCACGAGTCTGAGGCATCGGACCATCAGTTGCAGCACAAACATAATTGCGCCCATCCATCTGAGCAGCACCTGTAACCATGTTTTTTACATAGTCGGCGTGACCCGGACAGTCAACGTGAGCATAGTGACGATTTGCAGTTTGATATTCTACGTGAGAAGTATTGATAGTAATACCTCTTTCTTTTTCTTCAGGAGCGTTGTCGATAGAATCGAAAGAACGCAATTCTGAAAGACCTTTTTTTAGCCAACACAGTAGTGATAGCAGCAGTCAAAGTGGTTTTACCGTGGTCAACGTGACCGATAGTACCAATGTTAACGTGCGGTTTCGAACGTTCAAATTTCTCTTTAGCCATAGCTTTACTTGTTATTTATTTGATTAATAATCAGCAATTACGTTATCAAAGAGCTGTTAACGAGACTTGAACTCGTGACCTCTTCCTTACCAAGGAAGTGCTCTACCACTGAGCTATCGAGGCGTGGCGGATAGTGGATTCGAACCACTGAAGCACGAGGCGACTGATTTACAGTCAGTTCCCTTTGACCGCTTGGGAAATCCGCCGTGCTGCCTGTTTGGTTGAACCCCAACCGGCAACCCGTTTAGTATGCCACAGATCATGCGATTAACGCAAATACGGCGTGTCGCGGAGGCCAAAAAGTCTCAAAATCGTTGAAATTCCAACGATTTCTCACTATCAGCCACATGTCGGTGTCAATCAGAGCAAATCCTCCCGAAAAAAATTCCAAAAAGAAAAACACGAGTATTTCTTCCGAACCTTCCCTGCAGACCATCTGAACAGCGACGCCAACACCAGCACGCCAACGCCAATGAACACGGCATACATCGGCCGCGCACGGCCTATTGCAGGAACCCCAAGTGCTTGAAATCAACAAGACCCCGCCAACGCAACGATTGTTCACCAATCGTTCGCTGACGGGGTCTTCAAACAGCTACGCGCTACGCTCAGCCGAGAATGGCCAGAATATCGCGGGCGGAGACGATCAGGTAATCCTCACCCTGATAGTGCACCTCGGTGCCGCCATACTTGGAGTACAGCACCTTGTCGCCGACCTTGACGTCGACCGGAATGCGCTCGCCGGCGTCGTTGCGACGGCCCGGACCGACAGCCAGGACTTCACCCTGCTGCGGCTTCTCCTTGGCATTGTCCGGAATGAACAGACCGGATGCGGTCTGGGTTTCAGCTTCCGCCTGCTTGACGATGATCTTGTCTTCCAACGGTGTGAGTGAGATCGACACTGTGGACCTCCTCTTTCTAAGAGAAATCGTTACTTACCGCGCCGGGACCCGCTAGCAAGAGGCTGACGATCACTTACGGCGTCGTCCTTTCGCGCTGAAACATATCCTAGCGCGATTATTAGCACTCTGCCAACTCGAGTGCTAACGCTGAGAGCAAAATATACGAAAAAGCCTGAAACCATGCGGTTTCAGGCTGATGTTCTTTACGCTTGTTCGTATGTTTCGTGCGTTTCGTGCGTTCGCTTTCCCTCCGTCACGCCCCGCGACGGGCCATGATGGACGCCAAACCCACGCCCAGGGAATCGGAGGTGACGCTGGGAGCCTCAACGTCGGCGCTGACCTCGGAGTCGTGGAATCCCACGGTATCCACGTCCTGCAGATGCACACCAGCCTCCACACGGGCTGCGGCCTCGTCGGAATCCATGCTGCTGATCGCGTCGGTCGGCACAATCAACGGCTCGACATTGTCGGAAACCGTACTCGCAGTCGGAGGCACGGCCTTGGCGACCTGACGAGTGGACTTGATTTCCATGCTTTCCGGAGCGGCTGGCGCGATATCGTTACCGTTGCGTGGCGATCCCAACGAGAACGAAATCAGATCCTGCGACGCGCCGGCCACGGCGGACGAATCCGCATCGCATGCATCCACACCCTCGGTTTTGGCGATTTCATCACGCTCATCGTGGATGGACAGACCGTTCTTCTTATCCGGCACGACTTGCGCATCCACAACGTTCGGTTCCGCAGCGGATTTCGCTTCGGTTTCCCCCTTGCGTTTGCTTACAACAACATCACGGTCGGCCTTGCCGCGATTGATCGCCTGACGGATCTCACCTTCCGGCATAACATCGGTCGGCACCTGAGATTCGGCGATCCTGCGAATTTCCGCAAGCTCCTGCTCCCGCAAACGAGCGCGCTCCGCCTGCTCTTCCTGGGCGCGCTTGCGCTCTGCCGCAGCACGCTTCCTCATCTTGGAACGATACTTGGCGACTTTCCGCTCCCACGCTGCGGCCTGCTTGGCGGCCCTCACCCCCAAAGCGAGCACTCCAGCAAGCAGCGACGCAGGAATCAAAGCAAACAACGGACTGAAATGCAACACAAACGCACACATCAACACGACGATTGTGATCACCAGCATCGAGACAACAATAATCCGCCTTCTGCGGATCGCGGCACGACGAAGGGCACGGACATGCGCGATCCTTTCGTCGGTCAGCTTGCCCTCATGCGTCTCGTTGGACTGCATTATTGCCCCTTTCGCCTTTGCGGCGGTCTCATCGGAGAATCGCGTTCCACTGTCGGCATCCACCAGATGCAGCGACGGCGAAAAGCGGTCCTCTCGGTGCTCGATTACCCGCTTCATGCCTTTGACCGTCCGTTTGGGCAGCCAGAAAACCATGAGAATAATCACAATCGCAAGCACCACAACCGTGCTTAACGATTCATAACCCATAACTCATAAGAATAGGTGACATTCCGACATTCTCCGGGGTGCACGCCCCCGCGTGTCGAACATGTGCGCGAAAGCGCGTGTCGAACCTCGCCAACGGCTCACTCGCCCATCAACCGTGCGGTAAAGCCATTCGGTGCGTACTCCGGCAGCAACGCATACGATTCATGGTCACGCCATTGCCCGTTCACGAACATGTACGCCTTGCGCATCCCCTCATAGGATGCCCCCACTTTGAGTGCCACCTTACGTGAACGTTCGTTTTCGGGAAGCAAGTCGATCTCCACACGATGCAATTGCGGCCCGGAAGGGTCGAACATCGCCCAATCAGCCAATAGCGTAACAGCCATCGGCGCATATCCACGCCCCGCACACCGCTCATCGACCCAATAGCCAACCACGCCGGTACGCATGGCGCCATAGCAGATGGCCCCTAACGAAATCTGGCCGACGATACGCCCATGATGCTCGATGGCGAACACCACTCCGGTGCCGTTTCGCTCGTTGCATCGCATCGCACGCACCCACTCGTTGAACGACATCGACGCGCCATGCACCGGATCCCCGGATTCCCAAGGCTTCAACCAATCGTCGTTGCGCCAGCGGACTTCGTTCCATTCGTCGCAGTCGTCAGTAGTCAGCGGACGCAGGATTATGGGAACGTGAAGCCCATGTGCCTGAATGAACCGCGGAACATCAATGGCATTAGGATCCGAACGCATCATGCCCCGTAAAGATCGCAAAATCGTCACGCCCTCATTCTGCCATACGCATAACATTTCCGTTTTCGCGCAACCATCCCGTGGTACAACATGCGGTATGACCACGAACATGCAAGCCGACGTCATGGAAAACAGCGTCTGTGACGAAGCCGCGAACCAACGTGAGCTGAAAAAGCAATGGCGCGCACACGCAATCGCACGAAGAAAGCAGACCAGTAAGGAGGAACGACTGGAAGCCGGCCGCAAGTTGGCCGAACAGGCGCGGAAGGCGAATCTCATTCATTCGTTCACCACGGTGGCCGCATTCGCGTCCATGGGCAGCGAAATGTCGATGATGCCGATGCTGCAGGCATTATTCGATTCGAATTGCCACGTGCTGGTGCCACGGCTCGGATCCGGCATGGATATTGGCTGGAGCGAACTTGGCGACATTCACGATCTGCAGGACCAGACCAACAGCGACGGGTCCATCAATACGCACCGCCCGCAAGAGCCGGGCAATAGCGCAAACGGACCTGAAGCGCTGAAAAACGCCGGTCTGATCATTGTTCCCGCCCTTGCCGTCGACCAAGAGGGATTCCGTCTGGGACGTGGCGGAGGGTGGTATGACCGCACGCTCGAGTATCGTGCGGCCGGCGCACGGGTGGTGGCGGTTTGCTGGCCGTGGGAGCCGACGGACAAGCCTGTTCCGCACGAAGACCACGATATTCCCGTCGATGGCGTGCTCACTCCGAACGGATTTACGGCCATACGCGAATAAGATGTCCGAAGATAAGACGTTCACGCAGCCGTCTCAGGGAACGTACTAGGATATGTCCCGTTAAGAAATTTGAGAACCTGGTTGAAGCGAGGATACTTTGCCTACTTACCATTACCGTTGCAAGAACTGCAACTACGATTTCACCGAACAGCAGTCATTCACCGACGATCCGATCACCGTTTGCCCGAAATGCGGCGAAGAGCAGGTCCGCAAGGTGTATTCCGCCCCGCCGATCGAATTCAAGGGATCTGGTTTCTATCGCACCGACAAGTCCAAGTGAGCGAAAACGAATACACGTAACCGAGCAGCCGAAGCAAGGAAACGAGTCAAATAACCAGGGTCAGCAAACCTTGGAAAACAAGGCGACACGCCGAATCCTGTGGATAACTCGCATCCTCCGACCACAACCCTCGATCCGGCTTGCGCAGCAACTATTCGTAAGGTCATCATGCATGAATGGTGACCTTTTTTCATGACCTTAGCCAACGTCTGCAAGGCACGGACGGCAAACACACGAACCGCGCACCGTCTTCGGCGCCTCATCGACGACGACGAAACGCGCAATTGCATCGTCTACTTGCTTCGCTGTGCGCCGGACTTGCCATATTTGCGGCCCTGCAGTGCGTGCGATTGACGATTTCCACGCAATCCGTCGTCATTGCGGCGAAGTCCATCGCCAAAGGCGGCGTGATTTCCGCGGATTCGCTTGCTTTGCGAGATATTCCATACGATGAGGCCCTGCGCAGCGTTGCTCACGATATCGATGATGCCGTCGGGCTGATTGCCCAAGTGGATATTGCGGAAGGCAGCATCGTCACCTCGGCCATGGCTCGCGCTTCCCCCGTTGTTCCCAAAGGATATACGGCGGTCGAAGTTCGGTTGGCGAGTTCCGCCGACAGTCTGACGATTGGCGATACGGTGACGCTTTCCAGCGCCACGATGTTCAGCGAGGCCACGCCGGAAACGGTACCGGATATGGATGCGGTGTCGTTACGTGAGCTGTGCACGGGAGCGATATTGACCGCGAAACCTTCACGGAATGCGGACGGCGACACGCTTGCGGTGTTTGCCATGCCTCCTCATGAGGCGGCAACCGTATTGCAGGCCCAAGAATACAGCGCGATCATCGCCATCGTCGGTTCGTAACGGCATTCCCAAGCGAATCCGCAGCACCATCATGCGGAATATATGAAATTCGGGAGGTCTGAACGTATCAGAACCTCCCGTATAGCAGACGAACGTCAGCGCTCCCGCTCGGAGAACACGCCCCAATGCGGTGGCAGCTCGCCCAGAATACGCTTGTCGTCGTCAGCATTGCGCTGGCGTTCGGTAAGCACATCGGACGGTTCAAGCTTGACGCCATCGGCATCGAACAGTTCCGACCCTGCCGAACCACACGCTTGTGTTTGCGCGCCGTACGGCGGGTGGCGGAGTATCCGGACACCACACGCACGGGCAGACTGGTCAGATTCCGCGGACTCTTGGATGGAGGGTTCGTCGACGCTCACTTGACCTCCTGATACAGGTCGCTCAAGCGTGCCACGATGCGATCCACTTCCTTGTCTGGATTCACGAACGCGCCAACGCTCCACACGGTCATAACGGACCAGCCAAGCGATTCGATGTCCTGCAGCAGCACGCGATGGCGTTCCCTGGTGGATTGCAATCCCATGAACTGCGCGTCATCGGTGAGCACGGCCAAAGCGAACGGCTCGCCTTTCAGACCAACCACCAACGGCAGTTTGAGTCCGTCATCGAAACCGTAATCGACGGCCACGTCCAAGCCACGTTCGCGGATCCTCTCGGCGAGATCGTTGAAGAGCACGTTCTCTCCGGACTCCTTGATCGCCGGGCGGACCATGCTGTCATCAAGCTGTTCGGCCCAACGCAGCACGGTTTGAGCGCCTTCGGACCATCCTGATGCAGTCGCTCGTCGTCCATATCGTCGGATGCGAAGGACGAGACGATGTCGAGATGACGGTCCGGTACCGCCAAAGCGTCCAGCAGCATGCCTCGGCCGCCGTCGGATTCCAGCGCGCCGAACTGCTGCAGCAGCCTGCCGTGCGAGGTCTTGGCGTAGCACATCGCAAGAATCGCATCGGTGGCATGCGCGCCGGCCACATCGGAAATGTCCACGATGCGCACATGACGCAAGAACATGCCCATGGCCTTGTTCTTATTGGCGATCGCCTTAAGCTCGGCTCCCAGTCGGGTGCGGAACGTATGGGTCAGCGTCACCACGGTAAGCATGTACGATGCAGGCACGATCGTGAAACCGGCGGCACGCTTGGTGATCAGCCTGACCACCTCGTCGATTTCCTGCTGGCTGCTTTCCACCAGTCCGGACGTGATGACCGGCACGCCATTGGCATCGGCCACAAAATGGTAGGCGACCTCGCCCTGCGCGCCTTCCCTGGCCACGTCGAAGGGCACGGAACCGTAGCCTTCCGATTCCAGGAACGCGTTGAGCTTCGGCGCACGGCGAACAGGACGATTGGCGATTTTCACGCTCGGCAGCAATGCGATGAGACGCTTCAGACCGTCGGAAGTGACGGTTTCGCGATGCGCGATCACCACCACCTGCTTGGCTCGGCTGATGATGCTGAGCAGTTCGATGGATTGAATATGCGCTGCGGCATCGATGATCACGACGTCGGCCAATGGCGCCGGATCGGTGATGGCCGCAAGCGTGGCAGGAGTCGCAACGAGAATAGGCTTCGCCGCGGCGAGAATCTGCGGATGCTCCTTATGCAGGCAGTTCAGCGAAACATTACGGGCGCCGGCAAGCGTGGTATGCAGCAGATTGGCCTCCTGCGTACGCGAGAACAGCATGTCGCACAGACGGCGCATGGATTCCTGCGCCACCATCGGACCGACCGAACGCACATGTTCCACATCGACCTGGGCGAACCGCTCCGCAGCGCCCTGCAATGCCGACCCATCCTGATTGGAAATGATCGCGGAGGATTTCACGATGTCTTCGAACGCCGTGGTCCACCATGCCAGCTGCAGTTCCCCTGCAACGGCATCGTTGGCAACGCCACGATTGTTCAGATCTTCGACCAGCTCGTCGAGGCCGACCGAATGGAATTCACGTTCCAGACGGGCGCGCTCAGGCAGAATATCAAGCGACTGCTTATCGTCATACAGGGCCTTCAAACGCTCTTCGACCTGATTGAAATCAACGGTTTCAAGATTGCCGCCCTGCGGGGTTGTGGCAAGCACCGCATTCAACGCGGTCATATCCCGATTGAGATTCTCCTGCGTTTCGATAATGTCATCCAGCTTGGCGGGCAATACCGGCCAGCCGCCATGAGGCACGAACATATGCCACTGATCGGCCTGCTTGGACACCACCAGCAACGCCTCATGCAGGTTCTCCACTTGGGCACCGACGCGCAGCAAACCCTTGGCTTCCTTGATGTGGCGGCGACGCTCCCAGAAGCCCATGGACGTACCTTCGGCCTTGCGCTCGGCCTTCGGCTTGGTCGCCTCGATCATGGAGGCAATGTCACGTTCGAAAATCTCCGGCTGGAATACGTCAAGCACACGGCGCAGGTTCTTCAGCACCATGACCTGACGGCTCCACTCCTGCGCGGTCGTGGGAATCGGGAATCCGCAGGTCTGTACCGTACTGGCCACCTGCTCGCGGGTGGCGGGCAACACCTTGCGCAACAGCTCAACCACACGCTGGTATGCGCTCACCGCCTCCTCTTCGGAATACAGCGATGCCTTATACCATGCGGTGTCGTTCTCCGTAATGGTGTATTCGCCAAGCTCGCCCGCACGCTGCAGTTTCGCAGCCCAATCCTCGATCTTGTCCGCGATGGAATGCGCGGTCTGCTTGTTCAAACGCACATGCGTGGTCGGATGGGTGGGCAATGCCGCAATCTGCGCGAGATTCTGAATCGTCTGGTAGGCGGATACACCCCACTCCTGACTCACGCCGTGAAGATCGCCCAGATAACGGGTCAAACGCGAACGCACGCCAACCAGCTCATCGGCAATCTGATCAAAACGGGAGGAAGCAACCCCCGATTGGAAGCCGACGGCTGCAATCAGCTGACGGTCAATCGCAGCGTTGGCACCATCATCGGCGATATCCAGCAGCTGTCCGCTCATTTCGTTTGCGGCAACGGCCTGTACAAAACGACGCTTCTGATCGGTCACACACGGCACATAGAGCACAGACCGTCCGTTCATCACGCAACGCGACGCAATCGCCGCGGCCTGCTCGGCGGTATTGTTGGCGATCGCACTATCCACAAACAGCGAATGGCCCGCGGAAGCAAGCTGCGAGGCGTATCGGACGGTATTGTCCGCATCGCCGACCTCATACTCGCCATGAGGATCGGCATCAAACGGACTGTACTCCGGAATTTCGGCACCTTCCAACGCTTCGGCGGCGGACTTGTCTCCCGCCAAAGCGTCCAAGGCGGTATTGCCGGTCGGACCTTGCGCCAACTGGTCGATGATCTTCCGGCTTTCCACCAGCATCTGCGATGCCGGATCCATAAAGCATCCGAGAATAATGTGCCGTTCGATCTCAAAATCAGGGAACGCGTTGGCCGCAAGGCGTGTGATGGCAGCGAACACCGCGGATGTTTCCGGCGTGCCGCTTTCGTAATTCGAACCGTCGAACAGCTTGGACTCGTCCAATACGACGTTGTTCTCGCGCAGCACGGCGGCGAAAGCCGCATTCAAGCGTACGCGCCCTGTGAACGCGATCACCGTGCCGTTTTCAATATTTCGTCCTTCTTTGCGCACCTCGACCGGATACATGAGTACCGGCATCTGGTTGCCTTTCCAGATGGCCACGCCAACCACCAAAGACAGTTCGCCCACGCCGCTGACACGGCTTTTCGCCTCACGATCGTCGAGCACACGCTCCACACGACGCCCGGCGGCACGCAACATGCCGTTGTCGCGGAACAAGGAATCAAGTTGCACATGCCCGCTGGCGAACAGCTGCGCGATGCCGGACGGATGCGCATGCGTCATGTCAAGCTGGGCGCTCAGCTGCGTCACGTCCTCAAGCGGCGACGGCGATAGACCAAGACGGTACTTCTCACGCCACCCCCGAATACGATCCAGCGCGGTGACGGTCTCGTTGCTTTCGCTCATGTATTGACTCACTTCCCTACCGCTTTGCGGTATTCCGCATACCCCGGATTATGTGACAGGGCCGCGTCGATGTCTGCATTGCCCAAAGCTCCCAGCCATGCGTACAAATCGTCGTACAGCGACGGGTTCATGGCAAGGAACGGCAGCAGCTCCGGATGACGTGCCATCTCGAACTGCACGGTGAAATCGTCGGTGCGTTTGGCATCATCCGACGTCAGTCCGTCGACTTCAATGGTCTGTTCCTGCTTGGCAAGCTCTCCCTTGGCGACTCGATCGAACACCGATCCGGGTTCAAAAGCCGGTTTGAATACGCTGGTTTCGTCCGGTGTCGGCTCGCTCACAATCTGTGGCTGCTCCGTGTTATGCGGCCTGAAACGCTCGTCGTCGGCCCGCTGCGCCGCTTCTTCCGGTTGAATCGGATTGGTACCGGATTGTTCTGCAATTTCATTGCGCTGCTCGTGCGTTTTTTCCGCTTGTTGTTCAGGCATGTCGCTGCTATCCGGCAATGCCACGATAATCGGCTTGCTTGGTCTTGCGCTGAATAGTTTGCTCACGGGAATCGTGTCGTGTTCGACGTCGTTGCCTGCGATGGCTTGCGTCCGCGATTGGGATTCGGGCAGCATAGCCGGCTTTTCCTTTTCGGCGGCGTTCTTCTTGGCCCCTTCTTCCGCCGCCTGCTGTTCCGCCACGGCATCTGCCTCGGCTGCGGCGTCGGCGAAGAGGTCACGTGGCGCGTTATCCACGACGTCGTTATGCTGCACCAGCGAAACGGACGGGAGATCCCCATAATCCGGCTCGTTGGATCGAACTGGCGCGAAAGACTGACGTTCGGAGCGTTGCATGAGATTCACACGATTGGCGACGTTGCGCGCGTTGAACAATGCGGTCGGCTCTCCGGCACGCAGATTGAGAATGTCGTCGACCGACATATCGGCGGCGTCGGGCTCCTGCGACGCCTCATCGGACACTGCATAGGAGAACAGATTAGATACCGGAGCTGACGTGGTACTCTCGGATTCGGGCATGGCGCTCACGCTGTCACGTTCAAAAGTGACGCGTACGTCGCCGAATTGCAAGGTCATTGGCGTGGATGGCAGTTTGAAATCCTCATCCGCGGGCAGACGCATCAATTGGCCGTTGTCGGCCACTACAAACGAACCATTGGTCGACTTGAGATCACGTACGGAAGCGTTGCCCTGCGCGTCGACTGAAACAATGGCATGCCGTTTCGACATGGATTTGTTCGTATCCATAATGTCAAGGCGCGCGAATCCGTCATCCGCCAGAGGACGTAACGGCTTGCGGCCGATTTCCACGCTTTCGCCGCTGCCCAGCTTCTTCAGTTCGTTTCCATCAACCTTGACGGTCCACTGCTGTGCCGTTCGTTGATCTTCGCTCACCGTTGTCGGCCTTCCTTTCACACATACCACTACTTGTCATTGTGTCATGCCTTGCCACGTATTTCAGGATTATGACGCGATTAATTGACAACTTTCGCCTAATTCCCCCATTGTATGGCACGATATGGAAGCATTCATGCCTAAATCGGATTTTATTGGATCGTCAGCGAAAGAAAACCCCGTAATATGCGGAAAACCCCGCCGCCTTGTGGCGAACGGGGTTTCCACTCAAGATTGTGATATGCGGCTTCAAGCCGCGCGAATCACTTGAGCTCGACGGTAGCGCCGGCTTCTTCGAGCTGGGACTTAGCCTTCTCAGCGTCTTCCTTCTTGGCCTTCTCCAGGACAGCCTTCGGAGCGCCGTCGACCAGAGCCTTGGCCTCAGCCAGACCCAAGGAGGTGATAGCGCGGACGGCCTTGATGACCTGGATCTTCTTGTCGCCAACGGCGGAGAGGATGACGTCGAACTCGTCCTTCTCTTCCTCAGCCGGAGCAGCAGCGCCCGGAGCGGCAACGGCGACAGCAGCCGGAGCGGCAGCCTCGACGTCGAACTTCTCTTCGAAAGCCTTGACGAACTCGGAGAGCTCAACCAGGGTCATCTCACCGAAAGCTTCGAGCAGCTCATCGTTGGTGTACTTAGCCATAATGGCTTCCTTTCATTCTTGGCGACGGTTTGATTGAAGAGGTGACCGTCACCTAAAACAATTATTTTTCTTTTATGGTCACTATCATTCACGCGGCTAACCGCAATGAAATCAGGCAGCCTTTTCCTGCTTCTCGCGGAGCGCATCGATCGTACGCACGGCCTTGGTCGGCAGAGCGTTGAACAGGTACGCGGCCTTGGACATCGTAGCCTTGATGTCGCCGGCGAACTCGGCGAGCAGCTGCGGGCGAGACTTGAGGTCTGCCAGCTTCTGGGCACCTTCAGCATCGTAGACGGTGCCATCAGCGAAGCCGCCCTTGATGATCAGTGCCTTATTGGTCTTGGCGAAGTCACGCAGGGTCTTCGCAGCTTCGATGAAGTCACCCTTCACGAAGGTCACAGCGGTCGGACCGGCGAGGATCTCATCGAGACCTTCGATGCCAGCTTCCTTGGCTGCGATGCGAATCAGCGTGTTCTTAGCCACAGTGTAGGAAGTATCGCGGCCTAGCTTTTCGCGCAGTTCAGAGATCTGCGGAACGGTAAGCCCGCGGTACTCGGTCAGGTAGATAGCGTCAGCTTCACGGAACTTATCCGTAAGCTGGGCGACCACCGCTTCCTTTTCGGGCCTCTTCATGGCGTTCCTTCCTTAGTCAACCATTGACTGTGAAGCAGGAACGTTTCGCCGGACAATAAAAAAGCCCTGCACGCAGGCAGAGCAACATTCGACCGCTAAGCGGAAAGCCCTTGGTGGGCGTATGTTCTTCAACCTGCGTTGGCTTGGCGAACCAAACTTCGTGAGCGCTTGCACGCTCCAACCAACGGTCTGTGGTTTACAGGTGAACAACTTACGGTCATGCTTGGACTTGCCGTCATCCGGGCGTGTCGCGCTTTACGAAATCTTCATGACTCACTCAAGTGTTACGGTTAAGCCTTGTTCGGAATCCCACGATTCCACAAGGCGAGTCGCAATTCTCGCCGGAACGAGCCGCCCAATAGTCGGAACGTTCCTACCAACCCAAGAGAAATAGAGATAGGGAAAAATGGAAAAGTTCTTCCATCTTAAGGAGAACGGCACCACCGTGTCCACTGAGGTCATGGCCGGTCTGACCACGTTCTTCGCAATGTCGTACATCATCATCGTCAACCCACAGATACTGTCGCAAACGGGAATGCCGTGGGGCGGCGTGTTCCTTGCAACCATCATCGCAGCCATCGCGGGCACGCTCGTCATGGGCTTGTTCGCCAACGTTCCGTATGCTCAGGCCGCCGGCATGGGCCTCAACGCATTCTTCACCTACACCGTTTGCTTCGGCCTCGGCTTCACCTGGCAGCAGACCCTGTGCATGGTGTTCCTGTGTGGCCTGATCAACATTCTCATCACCGTCACCAAGATTCGTAAGATCATCATCCAAGCCATTCCGGAAGTGCTGCAGAACGCCATCGGCGGCGGCATCGGCCTGTTCGTGGCCTACGTCGGCTTCCTGAACGTCGGATTCTTCACCTTCACCACCAAGGCCGACGCCAAGAACGGCGACACCGTGCAGGCCACCCCAGGTCTGGCCGTCATGAATAATCCGACCATCTGGCTGTTCATCATCGGCCTGTTCCTCGCCATCATCCTCACCGTGCTCAAGGTGCGCGGCGGCATGCTGATCGCCATCGCGGTCACCGCCATCGCCGGCATTCCGATGGGTCAGACCACCATGGCCAACTCCATCTCCATCGGCGACACTTTCGCCCAGCTGCCGCAGACCTTTGGCGCTATCTTCAGCGCCGAAGGCTTCCCATCGCTGTTCTCCGACATGTCGAAGCTGCCGATCATTCTGCTGACGATCTTCGCATTCTCCATGTCCGACACCTTCGACACCATCGGCACGTTCATCGGCACCGGCCGCCGCACCGGCATCTTCTCCGCGGAAGACGAGGAAGCCCTCGAAAACGGTTCCGGCTTCTCCTCCAAGATGGACAAGGCCCTGTTCGCCGATTCGATCGCAACTTCCATCGGCGCCATCTGCGGCACCTCCAACACCACCACGTATGTGGAATCCTCCGCAGGTATCGCCGCTGGCGGCCGCACCGGCCTGACCTCCGTGGTCGTGGCCATCTGCTTCGCCCTGTCCGCCTTCCTCTCCCCGGTCATCTCCGCCATTCCGTCCGCCGCAACCGCAGGCGTGCTCGTGGTGGTGGGCTGCATGATGGCGTCCTCACTGAAGGAAATCGACTGGGGCGATATCTCCGAGGCCGTGCCGGCGTTCTTCGCTTCCGTATTCATGGCGTTCAGCTACTCCATCTCCTACGGCATCGCCGGCGGCTTCATCACCTACTGCCTGATCAAGACCTGCAAGGGCAAGGCCAAGGAAGTGCACCCGGTGATCTGGGTTGTGTCGCTGCTGTTCATTCTGGACTTCATCATCACCGCGATCCTGTAGTTCTGAACGTCAGGTTCAACCTGACCACCAGCCGAAATTACTGGTTCAGTAAATAAATTTAAATTCGGCAAATGAAATAGGGGCGATTCCGCTCTCACTGCGGAGTCGCCCCTATTGTTGTATCGCTTGTTTGTTGTATTACTTTTTATTGAACTGACTTACGCGATGACTTGCGAGAAGGCGTCAACCAGACTTTCCATCCAGGCCGTCAAGGAATCGTATTGTTCCGGCATCTGTTCGGTCAGTTCAACCATGGGCACGTTTGCGGATTTCGCGGCATTCGTGATTTTGCCCGTCAGCTCGCTTTCCTCCTGCGTATTGACGACCAAAAGCTTGATTTCACCCGCCTTCAGCGCATCGGTGAACTGTTTGATATCCGTTGGTGTCGGCTCGCTTTCGTTCGCTGTGGCTCGCGCGTACCCGCTTGGCGTTGCGTCGGTCAAACCCATGTCTTCCGCCAGATAGCTTGCCACGGATTCCGTTGCCGCGTACGCCAATCCATCCGATTTCTGTTTCACTTCGGCGATTTTGCTTTCGACGTTGTTTTCTTCAGATTTCCACTGATCGTGCAGCTTGTCGAAATCACTCTTTTTCGCGGCGTCGGCCTGTTCGTACGCTTCGGTGATCGCCTGTGCCACTGCCTTGCGCACATCGGCGGAGAACCAAACATGCGGATTTTCGCCGTCATTCACCCCGCCGACTGCAGCGGCATTGACGATGGTTGCGTTGGCGGATTGCGCCGCTTTGACCGCCCATGCGTCGTAGCCGGCTCCATTGACGATGATGACTTGCGCTTTCTGCAGTTTGGCGATATCCGACGTCGTTGGCTCGTAATCATGCGCATCCACATTGGTGGAATTGATGATGCTGGTTACGTTGACGTTGTCACCGCCCAAGGTTTTCGCCACGGTACCCCACTGATTCACGGAAGCGACCACTTCGATGGTTCCGTTTTTTTCGGTACGACGATCGGCCGCTTCCACACGCAGCAACCGACGCAAGCATTCCTACAGAAGCAAGCGCGGCAATCGCAATTCTCACAATACGGTACATGATAGATCCTCCCTAACGTGATATAACACCATCATAACTTAATTGAGAATCATTATCAATAGAGCGTGTCGCGATCAGGTATCACATACAAAAAACTCCCGCTCAGGGGAACGGCCGCCACGAATGAGATCGAAATGGTTAGCGAAGCAACCACTTTCGACCGCACATTCGTGCGACAATCCCCCGCAAGCGGGAGTAAGAGATGATTTGCCGATCAGCCGCGTGCAAGCTCGCAGGAAAAGGAGCCTTGCCAAGGCAAGGCACTATTTCCTGCCTCGATACTGTCGCATCTCGGCGCCGCCTACAAACAGTCCACTGGACTGTTTGCTTAACGGCGTCGCCCTGGGCCGACGCTACGCTTTGGCGGATCGGCTTTGCCGATCAGCCGCGTGCAATTAAGGAGCTTCGCAAAGCGAAGCACAATTTGCTGGCTCGCTAAAGCTCGCTTGCGTTGACCCACTGGGTCAACGCTACGCTTTGGCTGATCGGCTTTGCCGATCAGCCAAAGCGTCCCGATACGTAGCGCTCGGCTTCTTCGTTCTGGGGGTTGTTGAACATGGTGGTCGTGTCGGTGAAGTACTCGAGGTGACCCGGCTGGCCGACTGCCTTCAGGTTGAAGAACGCGGTGTAGTCGGCGATACGGGCGGCCTGCTGCATGTTGTGCGTCACGATCACGATGGTGTAGTCGTTCTTGAGCTCGTTGATCAGATCCTCGACAGCCAGCGTCGAAATCGGGTCAAGAGCGGAGCACGGCTCGTCCATCAGCAGCACCTGCGGGTGCACGGCCACAGCGCGGGCGATGCACAGACGCTGCTGCTGACCGCCGGAAAGGCCGATGCCAGGATTGTCAAGACGATCCTTGACCTCGTTCCACAGGTTGGCGCCACGCAGAGCCCATTCGACCAGATCGTCCGCATCGGATTTCGAGATCTTGCGGTTGTTGAGCCTCACGCCAGCGAGCACGTTCTCGCGGATGGACATGGTCGGGAACGGGTTCGCACGCTGGAACACCATGCCGACATCGCGACGCACGGCAACCGGGTCGATGTCCTTGTCGTACAGGTTCTTGCCTTCCAGCAACACCTCGCCTTCGCAGTGGGCGCCCGGAATGATCTCGTGCATGCGGTCGAGCGTGCGCAGCACCGTGGACTTGCCACAGCCGGAAGGTCCGATGAAAGCGGTGACCTTGTTGGCTTCGATGTTGATGTTCACATCTTCAACGGCCAGGAAGTCGCCGTAGTAGATGTTCAGATGATTGACATCAATACGTTGTCCCATTTTGGTTCCTTATATGTTGTTTCTGTATGTAAGACTACCGCTCATCGTTCCGACTTGATGGCGAAGACCTTCGCCACGAGTCGACCGATAAGGTTGAGGATAAGCACGATGAGGATCAGCACGAGAGCCGCGGCCCATGCGCGTTCCATCGGGATGGTGGTCACGCAGGAAGCGTCGGCGGAAGCCGGGCAATTCGCGTTGAGCTTGGAGTACTCCTGGTAGACGTACACCGGAAGGGTGGTCATCTGGCCGGAGAAGAGGTTGACGTTCGTGGAGGCGATGTAGCCTGCGGTCATCAGCAACGGAGCGGTCTCACCAATCACACGGGCGACGGCGAGAATCGCACCCGAAACAATGCCCGGCAAAGCGGTACGCAACACAATCTTCGTAATCGTGCGCTGCTTGGTAACGCCCAAAGCATACGACGCTTCACGCAAATCGTGAGGCACGATCTTCAACATTTCTTCAGAGGACTTGACCACGGTCGGCAGCATCAGCAGCGACAGTGCCACGGAACCTTCGAAACCGTTGATGGTGCCAGGTCCAATCAGAATCGTGAACATCGAGAATGCGAACAAACCTGCGACGATGGACGGAATACCGCTCATCACGTCGACCAGCAGGGTGATGACGCGAGCCAGCTTGCCACGGTTGGAATATTCCACCAAGTACACGGCGCACATCAGACCGATCGGAATGGAGATGATCATGGCGCCGAACGTGATTTCCAGCGTACCGATGATGGCGTGCTGAATGCCGCCGTAACCACCGGACGGCGTAGGATTGCCGCCGACCACACCGGTCATGTTATAGCTCAGGAAGTTGAGGTTCAGCCTCTTGACACCGTTGACGATGGTGGTGAGCAGCACCGAGAACAGCGGAATCAGCGCCACAATGAACGCAAGAGCGATCAGCACGCGCATCGCAAGATCCTTGCGCTTACGTGCAGCGGTAAAGGAACGAGTCGGCTTGAACTTGTCGAAATCGATGACGGGGGCACCGTCCATCGGAGAAGCGTTGTTATTCACTGCGGTCATCACGCACTCGCTTTCTCGGTAAGCTTACGGGCGATGAAATTCACCACGAAAGTAATGAGGAACAGCACCAGGCCGGTGCCGATCAGCACGGACACGCCGAGATTGTTGGCTTCCGGATACTGCGCGGCGATGTTGGCTGCGATCGTCTGGTTCTGCGAAGCCTGCAGCAGCTTGATGGAGTAGTTGAGACCTGGAGACAGGATCATGAGCACGGCCATGGTTTCGCCAAGCGCACGACCCAAGCCAAGCATGGAAGCGGACACCACACCGGACTTGCCGAACGGCAGCACCGCAAGCTTGACCATTTCCCACTTGGTGGCGCCAAGAGCAAGCGCGGCCTCTTCCTGAAGGCGCGGAGTCTGCAGGAAGATATCGCGAGACATGGAGGTGATGATCGGCAGGATCATGACTGCCAGCACCACGGCCACGGTGGCGACGGTACGGGAAGGATTGGCGGCCGGACCTGCGAACAGCGGAATCCAGCCAAGATACTTGGCCACCCAATTCCAGAACGGGTAGATGGCGGGCACCAGCACCAGACCACCCCACAGACCGTAGATAACGGACGGGATTGCGGCGAGCAGATCGACCACATAGCTCAAGGCGGTGGCGAGCTTCTTCGGCGCATAGTGCGAGATGAACAATGCGATGCCGACCGACACGAAGAAGGAAATCAACAGTGCCAGCGCGGAGATCAACACGGTGCCGAACAGCAGCGGTCCGACATAGCCCCAGAAGCTGGAGGCCTTGCCGCCGGTGAAGTTGCTGATGGTGTCGCTGTTGGCCTGCTGATCGCCGCCGATCAACGGCCATGCGCGGAACAGCAGGAACAGCGCGACGGCGGCGAGCACTACGAGGATCAGGATGCCGCAGGCGTAGGCCACGCCCTTGAACACCTTGTCCGCGTTTTTGCCGCTCACCGGCTGCTGTGCCGTTTTGCTTTGCGAACTCACGGGTTCTCCTTAACTTGCGATTGTTTGAAACAGATCTGCGATTACTTGCGATGACTGCGTTTTTTGTTTTACCTGCAGGTACCGTTTCAGGCCGCACCCGCTTTCATGTTGCGGCTGCGGCCTGAAACAGACGGTCAGTTGCCGTTCACCGAGAGCCTATCGCTTACTGTATCAAAGCTCACTTGGTTTCGATGGCGTCGATGGACTTGAGGACCTTCTGACGCATGGTGTCGGACAGCGGAGCGGAGCCTGCTGCGGAGGCAGCGGTCTGCTGACCTTCGTCGCTGACCACGTAGGTGAGCCAGGACTTGACGAACTTGGCGGTGTCGGCATCCTTGTATGCCGGGCAGGCGATGTCGTAGGAGACAAGCACGATCGGGTAGGCGCCAGCCTCGGTGGTGTTGTGGTCGAGCTTGACGACCACGCGGTTGTCGCCAGTGGCGGATTCGTCGAGCGGGGAGGCGTCCACAACCTTGGCAGCGGCTTCAGCGGAGAACGGCACGTAATCGTCGCCGACCTTCACCGCAACGGTGCCGAGCTCGCCAGCCTGGGAGGCATCGGCGTAGCCGATGGTGCCGTCAGCCTGCTGAACGGTGGAGATCACGCCGGAAGTGCCCTTGGCGCCCTGGCCAACCTCGTTCGGCCAGTTCTCGCCGAGCTCGTAGCTCCAAGCGTCGCCAGCGGCATCCTTGACGTAGCTCAGGAAGTTCTTGGTGGTGCCGGACTTGTCGGAGCGGTGCACCACGGTGATGTCGAGATCAGGCAGGTCGACCTTCGGGTTCTGCTGCTTGATGGCGTCATCGTTCCACTTGGTAATCTTGCCGTCGAAGATCTTGGCGATGGTGTCGGCGTCCATGTTCAGGGTCTTGCCCTTGCCGGAGATGCCATTGAGGTTGAAGACCACGGCGATCGGGGAGACGTAGACCGGGATGTCGAAGGCGTTGCCGGAAGCGCACACGCTCTTGGACTGCTCGACCTCGTCATTGGACAGGGCGGCATCGGAGCCGGCCCATGCGGTGGCGCCGGTCAGAAAGGTGGAAACGCCAGCGCCGGAACCAGACGGGTTGTAGGCGACCTTGGCATCCGGGTTGGTACCCTGGAAGCCGGCGATCCAGGCTTCCACAGCAGCCTGCTGGGAGGAAGCGCCAGCGCCGGAGAAGTTGCCGGACACGGCTTCGGTGGTCTTGGTGTCGGTGCTAGCCGAAGAATCAGTGTTGGAAGCAGTGTTGTCGCCGCAAGCCGCGACAGAAGCCAGCATCACAATGCCGGACACAGCTGCAATGGAGCGTACGAGAATGGAATTACGCATTATTCTTTTCCCTCTGTCAACATTCTGATGGCGTATGTTTCTGACATTTCATATGCTGTTGTCGCCATCGTTCTTCATGACACTGTCAAGCCTATTGGTGGTTTGGGTCCCGCAAAACCAAAATCGGTGAACGGAAGATGAACACTCTACGACACTTCGGACGTTTTCGTCATTTCCATTCACCGATCTTCGGCGACTACCGTGATACCACGGTCTTACATTCAGTTATCAATTAATAATCAATTATTCGGCAACTTACGATGAGTACTGGAATCGCAGTGTTTTATCTTATATATTTCCATCTATCGCGATATTTCCGCTTTATTCCGCAGGAACGTCAATTTTGTAGCCCAAACCGCGCACGGTGGTCAGATATTTCGGATGCGCCGGATCCTCCTCGATTTTGGAGCGGACACGCTTGACGTGCACATCCAACGTTTTGGTGTCGCCAACGTAATCGGACCCCCAAATGCGGTCGATCAGCTGGTGGCGGGTCATCACACGGCCCTTGTTCTGCATGAGATATTCGAGAAGCTCGAATTCCTTCAGCGGGAAGAACACGTTCTCTCCGCGCACCATCACCTCATGCTGGCCGATCTTCATGGAAATGTCGCCGCAGATCAGCGGAATATCGTCATCGGAGGATTCCGTCGCGTCGGCCACCATCTGGTTGCGTCGCAGCACCGCACGCACCCGCGCCAGCAGCTCGCGGAACGAGTACGGCTTGGTGATGTAGTCGTCCGCGCCGATTTCCAAACCGACCACCTTGTCGATTTCCGCGCTTTTCGCGGTGAGCATGATGATCGGTACGCGGCTTTGCTCACGAATTCTGCGACATAGCGCGGTGCCGTCAAGCCCGGGCAGCATCAGATCGAGCAACACCAAATCGATGCCGCCTTTGGTGAACAGTTCCAGCCCTTCCTCGCCGGTGGCCGCGGCGGACACGTCGTAGCCTTCGCGGGTGAGCTGGTAGACCAGCGGCTCTCGATACGATTCCTCGTCCTCGACGATCAGAATACGTGTCATCAGTGCTTCTCCTCCATTGCTCTGTTGATGGGAACGTTGCTTGTTATTTGCTGTATTCGGTTTAGCTCAGATTATTCGGATTACTCGGATTGCGTAGTTTCGATGCGTTCGGTTTCGCCCGTCACTTCCATGCGATCCGCTTCCGCAGTTTGTACGTTTCCCGCAGTCTCTGCAGTTTCCGCTGTTTCCACCGCTTGTGCCTGAGGCAGGGTGATGGTGAAGGTCGATCCCTCCCCCTCACGCGACCACACGGCGATAGTGCCTCCGCAATCCTGCACGCAATGTTTGGTGATGGCCAAACCCAATCCTGTACCCCCTGTTTCGCGGGAACGTGCGGGATCGACACGGTAGAATCGCTCGAAAATACGATCCAGCGAGGATTCCGGAATGCCAATGCCCTGATCGACGACACGAATCGCAACCTCGTCATCGCCACTGCCGATGCCGACTGCGACGGTGGTGTGTTCCGGAGAATAGTTGACGGCGTTTTCCACCAGATTCTTCACCGCCGTTTTGATGGTTTCGTGGTCGGCTTCAATGAACACGTCATCATGGTCAACGCCGTTTTCCGCGCCCTCGGCATGCACCAGCTTCGACTGTCCGTTCAGCGAAAGCACCAGATTGATATGCTTCGATTCGGCCTTCACTTGGTTTTCGACGATCGCCTCGCGTACCAACGCAAGCACGGAAAGCCGTTCCGCGTTCAGCACCGCAGCCGTGCTTTGCGCCTTCTGCAAGTCGATCAAGCGATGCACCAATTCCGTCAATCGTTCGGATTCCTTGGAAATGCGGCCCGCAAAATACTTCACCATGCCGGGATCGTCCGCAGCGTCGCCGATCGTTTCGGCAAGCAGGGAAATCGCACCGGCAGGAGTCTTCAATTCGTGCGAAACGTTCGTCACAAAATCGCGTCGCATAATCTCAAAACGACGCTGCTCGCTCATATCCGAAATGAAAATCGCAAACAGATCATCGGAGATCTGGCCGACCCGCACATGCAGATACAGCGTGTCGGAAGGACGGAACTTACCTGCCTCAATGCCTTTGCCGTCAGTGTTTTTCGCGGCCGCACGGGCGGCTCGATCCAGCGGAATCGACAATTCGCGTTCGCGCACCACGCTGTCGGTCGACACCAATCGCAGAATGTCGCGGATTTCGGCAAGCGTCATCGCACTGTCCTCAACAATGCCGAAACGTTGCGCGCCCGGGGAAACGTATGTGACCGACGCCAGTGAATCGACGACGATCAACGCCTCCGGCATGACGGCGATCAGCTGGCGTTCCGTGGACTGCACGGGCACGCGCGGCCCGAACAGCGACATGTTCTTCTGCGCGCCGAACAGGCTTGGATCGTTCGGGTCGATCTCATCCTCCCCCAATTGCACGCCACGGGCACGCCCCAGCAAAAAGGCGACCACAGCGACGGCAACAACCACAATCGCCATCACCACGTGCTCCAGCGTCATCCGTTAACCTTCCGATAATCCGTCATTCTTCTTCAACAGTAGCGGTTCCGGAAAGCGATTTCCGTGCGCGATTCCCTCACGCCATCGGAAGTTTCCCCGCAGTTCACTTTCGTGAGATTCGCCATACCGAAATATGAGACGGCCCGTCCGGCGATCGATGCGTTGGACGGGCCGTCTTTCATGCGCTTACATGCGCTTGACGATGTTCACCGCGATTTTCGCCGCGGTGTCGGCATATTCGGAAATGTCGAATTCCTTGAATTCCACGTAATCCGTGTCGGCATTGTCGCTCAACGCGCGAATGACCAGCACGGGCAGGCCGTTGCGTGCCGCGATATGCGCCACCGCGGCGCCTTCCATTTCGACCGCGTCCGCGCCGGTTTCGCGAATCACCTGCTCCACTTTCTTCGGATCGTCCACGAAATAGTTGCCCGTGGCGATGATGCCGGTAATGTGATGCACGCTCAGATCGGTCAACACCTTATCGGCGACTTCGATCAGACGGTCGTCGGAGTGGAATTCCTCCACCGGCTGGTCCGCAGTGCCTGGCTTCCACTGGCCGACGAGACGCATGTCGGTGTCGAGGTAGCGCAACGTGCCGCCAAGCACCACGTCGTTGATGTGCAGATGCGTGTTGAGATTGCCTGCGATGCCGGAGAAGATCACGGCGTCAGGCTGGTCCGCGTCGATGAGATGCTGCGTGGTGGCGGCGATATTGACGGTGCCCATGCCGCCGACCGTTGCCGCAACGTTGACGCGAGTGCCCTTGTTGGTTTCGATGGCGCCTCGCGTCACGCTGACGCCGGCTTCCTCCGTTACGGTGATGTCGCTCAATGCGGATGCGATATTGGCGACTTCCTCGTCCATGGCGCCGATGATGGCGATTGTGCTCATGCGTTCGTTCCTTTCGATTGCTTCACGCTTTTCGCTCGGTTTCGCTTATTTTCGCTTCGCTCACTTCCAGCGGCGCTTGCCCACGGCTTGCGCAAGTTCGCGCAGCAACGCTTCCGTAATCTGCCAGCTCAAGCATTTGTCGGTGATTGATTGACCGTACGTGAGTTCGGCGAGCGGTGCCGGTTTTTGACTGCCACCCTCGATGAAGCTTTCCATCATGATGCCGGTGATGCCTTCCTCACCTTCGGCGATACGGCTTGCGATATTGCGTACCACTTCGACTTGGCGATGTTCGTCTTTGCCGGAATTGCCGTGCGAACAGTCAACGATCAGACCGTGTGCCGCCGCGGATTCGACCGGCATTTCCTCACGGATCAGCTTCATGGCATTCGCCACGGATTCGGCGTCATAGTTCGGGCCGCTGCTCGAACCACGCAATACCACATGGCAGTCGGGATTGCCGAGCGTTTTGACTACGGCCGCACGACCCATATGGTCGATGCCGAAGAACGTATGCTGCTGTGCCGACGCAAAACACGAATCGGTCGGCGCTTTGATGGAACCGTCGGTAGCGTTTTTGAAGCCGATCGGCATCGACATGCCCGAAGCGAGCTGGCGGTGCACCTGACTTTCCGTATTGCGAGCGCCGATCGCACCCCAGCTGACCGCGTCGGAAATGTATTGCGGGCTGGTTGGTTCCAGGAATTCCGTGGCGGTGGCCAAACCTGCGTCCAATACGCCAAGCAGTGTACGACGGGCCAAAAGCAGGCCTTTTTTGATATTGCAGCTGCCGTCGATGTCGGGATCGTTGATCAGGCCTTTCCAACCGACCGTCGTACGCGGTTTTTCGAAATACACGCGCATCACAATCAGCAATTCTCCGCCCAGCTCGTCTTTCAACGCGGCCAAGCGACGGGCGTAATCGAGTGCGGCAGCCGGATCATGCACGGAACACGGACCGACGATCACCAGCAATCGATCGTCCTGGCCGTACAGGCAGGCACGAATCTCATCGCGTGAATAGGCGACGATCTCTTGCGCCTGATCGCTGAGCGGCAGGTCCCCCAACACCTGCGCCGGCGTGGGAAGCACCTCGAATTCAAGCACCCTGCGGTTCACGATGCGGCTGATGCCGACCTGATCTTCCCAGCGTGGCACATCCGTAGCCACCAGCGGATTCTTTCCCTCATCCATGGCCTCGCGGATGGCGCGAAGCTCTTCAGGCGTGTTCAGCTGCTGCTGCATTTCACTGCTCTCCTTGACAATCACCTATCTCCCCAAGAATATCAATCAAATGGCAGTCGCTATGCAAAAACCGTGCGATTACGCAGTTACGCGTATTCCGCACGGTTAGTTATTTGCGATTCCTTGCGATTATTTGCGCTTATTTGGCGAGTGCGCGACGGCTTTCGACCGCATCGGCAAGCGTGTGCAGCAACTGTTCGGTACGTTCCCACGGCACGCAGGCGTCGGTGATGGACTTGCCGTACTCGAGCTGGTCGAGCGGAGCGGGCTTCTGATTGCCGGCTTTCAGGAAGCTTTCCATCATGATGCCGCTGATGCCCGACTCTCCCGTTGCGATGCGGGAGGCGATGTTTTCGATCACTTCGGCTTCGCGCACTTCGTCCTTGCCGCAGTTGCCGTGCGCCGCGTCGATGACAAGACCGTGTTCGCTCGGACCGGACGCCTTGGAAACCTTCAGATCGGCCAACGCCTTCGCCACGGAATCGGTATCGTAGTTCGGGCCGTGCGAGGAGCCGCGCAACACCAGATGGCAATCGGGATTGCCCTTGGTTTCGGCGGAAATCACACGACCGTCAAGATTGATGGACAGAAAATGATGCTCGAAGGCGGCCGCGAAGCAGGAATCCGCTGCCGGCTTGATCGAACCGTCGGTGGCGTTCTTGAAGCCGATTGGCATCGACATGCCCGACGCGAGCTCGCGATGCACCTGGCTTTCGGTGTTGCGAGCGCCGATCGCACCCCAGCTAATCAGGTCGCAGATGTACTGCGGGGTGATCGGATCCAGCCATTCCGTGGCTGCCGGGAGTCCAACGCTCAGCACGTCGGTCAACACCTTGCGTGCGAGCCACATGCCCTTGCGAATATTGAACTGGCCGTCGAGATCGGGATCGTTGATCAGACCCTTCCAACCGATGGTGGTGCGTGGCTTTTCGAAATACACGCGCATCACAATGACCAGTTGGTCTTCCAGTTCTTTTTTGACCGCGGCGAGTTTTGCCGCGTATTCGTGCGCCGCTTTCGGATCATGAATCGAGCATGGGCCGACGATGGCAAGCAGACGATCGTCTTTGCCGTTGAGCACATCGCGGATTTCCTGACGGGACTTCAACACCAGATCGCTCATCTCGTCGGTGAGTGGAATTTCCTTCAGAAAATATCGGGGAGCCGGAATCGGGTCCAACTGTCGAATATTGACATCCACGGTCTCCGGAAACACGGCGTTATCCAACAACTGCGCATCCTTCGAACTATCTGGACCGCGAAGACCTGACATCTCTTCTGCTCCTCCTTATACCTGCATACCTGCTTCATGCATACTGTGCATGGATGATAATCACCGAAGTTACCTTAACGGATAAAAGTGGAATAACACGAATGCCGACTGCATGCTGGACTTTTTGCGAAGTCCCATGCAGTCGGCATTCGTCAATCGGTTTGTCGGTTTACGTATCAGTCAGCCAGAGCGCCCATCGGATCCCATGCGGGGAGCATGGTGGCTGGCTCGTCAAGAGCGGCCTGATATTCGGCAGGGAGCAGCGCCTTCGGCACGGCGACCTCGTACACGTATTCGGTGAACCAGTCGTCGCTCATAGTGAAGTAGCCCTTGTCTGCGATCTTGTCGCCCCAAGAGTTCTCCACACGCCAACGACGGGTGGTCGTGCCGTCTTCGGCCACGTCCACGCCGACGAACGCCATAGCGTGGTTCATCGCGGAATCGGCGAAACGCACGCGATCTTCCTTGTTCAGATCGAAGTCGACGCCATACACCTTGCCGTATTCAAACAGATCAGTAGCCCAAGCGCCGTTTTCACGATCCATCATCGGGTGGCAGTCAGCACCGAACCATACTGGAATGCCCTGCTCTTCGAGAATCTGACGCACGCAATCCTTCATGAACTGGTTCGGCACGTTCAGGTATTCGGTCGGGTCTCCCCCGGCCACATTACCCAAGTGCTCGATACCGATCTTCTTGCCCTTCGCATGCTCCTGACGAGGATCGTCGACCAGGCACACGTAGCTTTCCAAATCAGCGGAACCGACGTACTTCTGCCAGAATTCCACAGGCGTGACCTCACCATCGCGGTGGAACTCGCCGTCCTTGTCGGTCCACTCCCAGTCGAAGCTCTTCGGCGGCTCGCCCAAGTGAATCGTCAGAATGCGGTGTCCGGCGGCGGTCGCTTCGGCGATTACCGATTCGATCGAAGCCGGATCAGCATACATGTGCGCGACGGCCGTATGCAGCAGGCGACGCAATTGCACGTTCATTTCGCCGGTGTTCTTGGAGGATTCGGTTTCCGGGAACAGATCCTTCGGAACGGCACCGTACTTCTTGTACACGTTCATGGCCATGGTCCACTGGCCGCCGTCGCCCATCACGTCGGCGAGCAGATGCTGGATCAGGCGGGAGTCGGACGGCTCGCCGGCCTTCACCAGTTCGGCCACGTCCTGCAGGAAGTAGTTGACGCGCTCGAGCTTGTCGTAGTACATGGCATAGTTCTGGGAGAACTCGAATTCCTTCAGCCCCATGTTCTTCTTGGCCACGAAACGAGCCACGTTCAGCGAGCTGAACAGCCAGCAACGGCCGGAACGATCCTGATGGGTGGCGGTGCCATTGTCGACAATGGTGGAGAATCGGCGCTGCATCAGGCGGGCGCGGTCATAGTTGCGTGCCACCTTGTTGATGCCAGCCGCGGTGACCGCGTTCATGGCCATACGGTTGTGGTCGCTGGCTTCGAAATCCTCAACCAGCGTTGCCAATGCATCAGCGCTCAACGGCGTGATGTCAGTCATTGTTCTGTTCCTCCTGTGCTTCTTCGCCCTGGTCAGACTGCTCGTCTTCGGACGGTTCTTCAAAATCGTCATTATTCTGCTGTTCGTCGGAGACAACATCCTCGTCGAAGGTCACTTCCGGTTCGCCCGCAACAGTTTCGCCACTCTCGTCGTGCGATTCCGCCGGAGTTTCAGCTTCAGCTGCGGAATCATGCTGTTCGCCGTCGATGGAATTGACCACGGACAGGCCGTTCGCGCCGAAACCGGAGAACGCGTTGGCAAACATGGCACGCAGTTCACTGACACGCTGCGTGATCTGCGCCTCACGGGTCTGCAGGTCGGCGATGCGCTGCTGCACACCTTCAAGCTCGCTCTTGGCTGCCTCACGACGCTCGTTGATCTGCTCGTCGGCCTCTTCGGTGGCCTGCTTGAGAATGCTGGCAGCCTGCTTGTCGGCTGCCTCACGCTTGTCGGAAGCGTATGCCTCGGCCTCATCGCGCGTATGCTGCGCTTCTGAAATCAGCTCGTCGGACTGCTTCTTGGCGATTTCACGGCGTTCGTTCAGGTCGGCGAGCAGCTCGTTGACCTTCTTCGTAGCCTCATCCTGCTGGGCGGAAATGTCGGCGCGGATCTGCTCCACCTCGGCATTGACCTGGCTGATGGTCTTGGTGCGATGCACTTCGGCCTCGTCGGTGATCTCCTGTGCCTTGGCTTTGGCGGTATCCGTGATTTCCGAGGCACGGCGCTGCGCGTCCGTCATCATCTTGGACACCTGCTCACGCACGTCGGCCAGCTTCTTGTTGGCTTCGGCCAACGCGGATTCGATCTGGTCGTTGGTCTCGCTTTTCATGCGGTTGATCTCGTCATTGGCGTTCTTGCGCTGCGCCGCGATCTGCTCGGTGGCTTCGGCGCGCAGATCGGAGAGCTCGCGCTCCTGCGTGGCGCGCTCCGATGCGAGACGCTTGTCATGCTCCTCACGGGAGTTCGTCAATTCCAGATCGACGGTCTGGCGCTGCGCCACCACGGCCTTCTGCGCTTCGCCACGCAGCTGGTCCGCTTCGCGCTGGGCGTTGGACTTCAACGTGTCGGCATCATTATTGGCCTTCGACAGCACCGCTTCGGCCTTGGCGTTGGCCTCGTCGAGAATACGCTTGGCGTCGAGCTTGGCGTTGTTCAGCAGGGTTTCGGCCTGAAGCTGCACCGTGGCGCGTGCCGCGGAAGCGTCTTTCTTGGCACGGTCGAGCAGCTCGGCGCTGGTTTGTTCCGCGCTGGCGAGCATCTGCTGCGCGTTGGCGCCCAGAGACGCGAACGAATTCGGGTTGGCCTTCTTGTTTTTCTCTTCCTGCAGCTGTGCCTGCAGTTCAAGGATGGTCTGATCGTCGGCCTTGACCTGATCACGCAGACGGTCCACCGTCTCCTGAGCCAAAGCGAACGCCTCATCGACCCTTTCCTTGTCGTACCCCCTCAACACGATTGGGAACTGCTCAACCATGGTATTCCTTTCACGAATTCCCTTCCATCGCGCATCTTGCCCGCGCCTATCCGTTTTGAACTTTAGCGCAGAACAAACGTTCGGCACACGGCAGTCGCATAATTCTCACAGAGAGCACAGAAATCGTTCGAGGAAACGCCGACGCCGTTCAGCCGAGCAGAATCTCACTTGAGGATGGCTGCAGATAATAACGCACCGATTCGCGGATCACATCGTTACCTGCGGCGATTTGCTGCGCGATTGACAGTCCATGCTGCGGATGTGGCTGCTCGTTGACGATCGGCAGGCTTACGAAACCCGACAGAATGCGCTTTTCCTGCGCTGCAGACCAGTCGAGCAAATGGTAGAACAGCGAATTGCAGACGAACGTGCCCGCATCCGAACTCAACGCGGCGGGAATCTCATGTTTGGCGAAATCGCGCAGAATCGAACGCAACGGCAGGCGCGTCCAATATGCCGCAGGCCCTTCCGGATTGATCGGACGGCGAGGCGGAATCACATTGTCGGCGTCAGGCTTGGCCGCGTCCATCAGATTCGTGGCGCATCGCTCCAACAGCACGCCGCGGGCCGAACGCTTCAAACCGGTGGCGATGACAATATCGGGATTCGCCTGTTCGATGGCGTTCAGCAACATGGGCCAGGCATTGGCGAAACTGACCGGAAGCGTCACCGTCGTCACGCTCATGGAAACATCCTGCAGAAGATCGTCGGACAGCGCCACGGATTGAGATGGATCATTCCAATATTCGGCGAGCGCCACGGGAACAAGTACGGCCGGATTCACGTCGATGCCGTCGTACGGGGTGAAACCTGAGATGACGATGTTGATCTGCTGCATGTGTTCCAGTGTACGTGGTTGAAAGATGGGTTCGTTTACGATCAGTGCTTATGCATTTGCGAGAATGCTTCGGCGAACACCGCGTGCATGCGCGCTTTCGCTTCTTGTTTGGCATGTTCCGGGTCGAGGCTGCGCGCGATGTTCTCGGCGATCGGCATGTCGGCCTGTGTGGTGATTTTGAGATTCGTTTCGGATCCGGCGACGATGGCGACCGGCTCGTTCGGCAGATAGTCCACCACCACGCGGGTGTCGTCGGTTGGGTGGAAGTCGGGATCGGCGGTGGCGAGCTCGTAGGCTTTGGTGATGGTACCGAAACGGAAGGCCTGCGGGGTTTGCGCGCGGAATGCGTTCGTACGATCAGGCACGGAGCGCACCACCTTGCGCTCTCCAAGATCTTCGGTCAGTAGAATCGTGTCAGTGGACGCGTATGCCACGGTCGCCGCGTTGAACTGGTCGAGGCTGTCGATGCAGCCGTCGATGGATTGCTGTTCGACGAACGGTCGCACGGAATCGTGGATGAGGATTTTCGCGCCATCGGGAATGCCTGCCTGCTTGAGCAGATCAAGCGCGGAGCGGGTGCTGTCCACACGCTCGGAGCCACCCGGAATCACGGCACGCACCTTGGTATAACCGGCTTCGTCGATGAGCATGTTCACCATATTGCTGACACGCTCGTTGACCACGACGATGATGTCGCTCACGCGATCGTTGCGTTCGAACGCCTCGATGCTCCAGCAGACGATTGGCTTATCCCCCACCGAAACCAACTGCTTGGGATTGTTCTCATCGAATCGCGTGCCGAAACCGGCCGCCAACACCACGGCCACAACCGGCATCTTCTGTTCCTGCATCTGCTCTCTCTCACTCATACGTCCCACCGTAAACCCCCGAATCGGTTTGCAGCGCGTTTTGCCTTACGTTCTGCACGCAATCCGCAATAGCGCGCCGCTCTCCCACTATTCGCGCACGATCAGCGCAAGCATACGACCTTCGTGCGCTTTGCCTGCGATGGTGGCACGGCGATGCGAGAACCAGAGCGGATTTTCCAGCGTGCACAGGCTACGGCGGATTTTCTTGAAACGTTCCGCGAGCTGCGGTTCGCCTTCGCCATCGGCCTGGCAGATTTCCGCCAATTCCTCGTCTTCGGAAAGATACTGGGTGGCTGCGTTGACGCGGGCGCGGGAGGAAACGACGTTATCAGCCGGAACACCAGCTTTGGCAAGCTCCTGCAGCGCGGCGGCCGCAATATCGATGCCCGGCTGGCCGAAACGGCTCAGCGTGAAGGTTCCGGGGAACTGCGCGTCGAATTCGTCGGCAATGTCTCCGCCCACCTCGTAGCAGTCGCCGCAGATGCACGGGCCCAGCGTGGCGACAATACGCTCCGGCCTGGCTCCCTTGGACACCATCTTTTCGGTGGTGGCGCCGATCACACCGTTCTGCAGGCCACGACGGCCGCAATGCGCGGCGCCGATCACGCCAGCTTCCGGATCGGCCATGAGCACCGGCAGGCAGTCGGCCGCGAACATGCCGAGCGCCACGTTCTTCTGAGCGGTCACCTGGCCGTCCGCTTCAACCACTGCCGGCTCATCCGCGGTTTCGCCCACCTGCTGAGCGGTTTCGCCCTTGCCGCCAGACACGTCGAAACCGAACGGACGGTTCATGGCGAACAATTCGTCCACATCGACGGCAACGCCGGAATGCACCTGGCTGACCAAGCTCAGCTTCGCGTCGATGGCGTTGGAGAGCGCCACACGATTGGCGAGCACATGGTTCGGATCATCGCCGGACTTGCCTCCGAGATTGCAGTGCGCATAATCGCCTTCGCTGGTGCCACCAAGTCGCGTGGTGTACACGACTTTGACGCCCGGCGCAAGCATGATCGGAATGGTCACCGGGATTGGATTGCCGTCCACGTCGGTCGGGTCGATCGCATTGCTGTCAAGAATCGCGTCGTCATACTGCTTGTCAGTCATTTTTTGTTTTCCTTGATTGTTCTACGATTATTTCAACTTATTTCTGCTGATTTTCTGCGTCTACACGATGTTTTTCGCAATTATTCCGCTTTGAGCGTCGGCTTTTTGGTACGAGATCGGATGGCTGCGTTCACGGGCACTTCCTGCGGGCATGGCATGGAGAAGACATGCGCCGGATTGTTGATGGATTCGACCCAATGTCCGTCGGCGTCACGGAATCCGCCTGCGGGAACGGTGTAGGCGAGCGGCGCCGCGCCCGGTAGCACGAATTCGACTTCCTGACCGGCTTCGATTTTGTTGCGGCTCATAATGGTCACACGGCCGCCGTCTTCTTCGCTCCACGAGAGCACTTCGCCAACCACCAGCCAAGCGCGGAAATACGCGGAACGGTCGGTGCTTTGCTGCACTTTGTGTTCCGGATAGTAGAAGCCGGTGGAATAGTCGCGGTGCGCCACCTTGTCTGGCTCGTCCAGCAACCAGTCAGGCAGGGACACGTGTTCCGCCGGGCGCACTCCGGCGTGATACCAGCCTTCCGGCAGGATTTCCGCAGCCGTGTTCGACTTACGCCTCGTACTACGCGCATGGTAGCTCAGATCATCCGGTTCGCCGGCGGAAGCGACTGGAACGGTTGCAATATCCGGCTTCCCCGCGAACGCGCCATCCGCATGTTCCATAATCAAATCGGTGGTTTCCGGCTTGCCGTAATCCGGATCAGACGGGCGAATCACACGGTCATGGAATGGCTTCAGCACAGTGCCATCCTCGTCTTCAAAACCGCGTTGCACCATGTATGCGTCAACGGCGGTCTTGTACGCGTTCGTCATCGCCGCAATATAGTAGGCGCTCTTGGAACGTCCTTCGATTTTCAGACTGGTCGCACCCGAATCAAGCAGATCGTCGATATGCGCAAGCATGTTCATATCCTGCGAATTGAACAGATACGCGCCTTCCTTAGTCTGTTCTATCGGAAAATACTGGCCGGGACGCTTTTCTTCGACGATGGAATACTTCCAGCGGCACGGTTGAGCGCATTCGCCATGATTGCCGTCACGTCCGGTCAGATAATTGGAGAACAGACAACGACCGGAGAACGCCATGCACATCGCGCCATGCACGAAGCATTCGATGTCAAGATCGTCGGGAATGCGTGCGCGAATGTCTCGCACGGCCTGCAGATCCATTTCACGGGCAAGCACCACACGACGTGCGCCCAACTGGTAGAAGGCGTTCGCTGCCTGATAGTTGGTGACTCCCGCCTGCGTGCTCACATGCAGTTCCAGGTTCGGCGCCACTTCGCGAGCCATGAGCATCACGCCAATGTCGGAAACGATCAGTGCGTCCACGCCGGTGTCTTTGAGCTGGCCGATGTATTCGCGCATCGCTTCGACTTCATTGTTGCGCGGCAACACATTGCAGGTCACATACACGCGAGCGCCACGCTCATGCGCGTAACGGGAGCCTTCTTCGAAATCCTCCAAACTCAGGTTTTTCGGCGCCGAACGCATGCCGAACGCCTTACCTCCGCAGTAGACGGCGTCCGCACCGTAATCGACGGCGGTTTTCAGTCCTCGCAGATTGCCCGCGGGAGCCAATACTTCAGGCTTGTTTCTTCTTTGCACGCTTGTTCCTCTTACTCGATTTTTCCGCTCTATATTCTCGACTATTCACGGGACACTTCTGCCGCATCCGGGAAATACATACGAGGAAAAACACATGCGGAAAACAAAGGCGTCCATCGTGGAGACGGACGCCTTGACGCAAAACGTTGCGAATCTGACACTCAGCCGAGTTTGGCGAGTTCCTCTTCGGTGAGTTCGAGCTCGTCGGCCTTGAGGGAATCGAGAATGGTTTCCGGTCGATGGGCGCCGGGAATCACGAACATGTGGTCGCCCTTGGCCAGCTCCCATGCGAGCACCACACGCTGGTAGCTCACGCCACGGGCTTCGGCCACCTCGCGGAACGGATCGAACAGGTGCTCGTCGTACGGGTGACGGTAGCCGCCCAACGGACTCCAGCACACGAACGCCAGACCCTGCTCGGCGCAATAGTCAAGCGTATCTTGGGTGTCCAGATGAATCGGAGAATACTGGTTCTGCACAGCCACAAGCTTGTCGCCGAGGATCTCCTGCGCGATCTTCAACTGTTCGATGCTCACGTTGGAAACACCCGCCCACTGGGCCACGCCCTGATCGAGCAGCGCCTTGATGCCTTCGCAGGACTCGTTGTACGGCACTTCCGGATCATGACGGTGCAGGTACAGCAGATCGATGCTGTCAACGCCAAGCGCCATCGCGGACTGCTTGCCGTATTCGATCAGATGCTCCGGCTTGCCGTCACGCGGCCAAACCGGCTTGTCACCCTCCCAAGCGCGGCGCAAGCCCACCTTGGTGGCCACGGTGACTTCCTCACGCGGGCCCTTCCACGAGTCAAGCGCCTCACGCACCAGCTTTTCGCCGGTCTGTTCCTCTTCGCCCGGCGTGTAGTACGCCCAAGCGGTGTCGATGTGACGGCATCCGGCATCCAACGAGGCGTGCAATGTTTCGATACCGACATCGTGACCACGATTGTTTTCAATGGTCAACGGCATTTCACCATGGCCGATGGCCGTGGTGCGGAACGGTCCAAGATTACGGAACAAAGCCATCCCGATCTCCTTCAACAACGTACAGAGTGTCTTTCCGAATGCAACCTTACCAGCCGACCCGCCTCAGCAGACAACAAACCCACCAAACATGCGCGTAATGCCGCAGGTCAGCGACCGCCGAAACTGCCGCCGCCGGAACCACCGGAGGAACCGCCGAAACCACCGCCGGAGAAGCTACCACCGGAACCACCGTAACTGCTGGACGGAGATGCCGCGGCAATCGTCGATTGAATATCAGCAAAACCTGATTCCAACTGCGCGCCAATATCACCAAAATTGGCGCTCGGCGAGAAATCCATCGAATTCGTATCACACGAAGCAGGACCGGCGTAATGATGATTGAAATACCATGAACGGTAACTCCAGTAGAGCAGCGAATCGGAAGCGTTGGCATCAAGCCAACTCGGGTCGGCAAGCTGCGGGTACGCCTTGAGCAGCTGCTTCATCGCCTTTTCGGAAATGCCGAACGCGGTGGCGTACACCATGTAGCGACCCCACAACGTCAGATCAGCCACACCACGATCACGGAAGTCGCTGAAATCCTCCATATACCGTTTCAAACCGACCACCTGACCGGCAAGACGCTGACCATTGTCGTTAAGCCCCTTCAATTTGAGGTAGCTCAGCGCAAACACGGACGCGAACATCATCGGCGCGGAAATCAGCACGACCAACGCAAGATTGCCGATCACGCCAAAATACACTATGGAAAGGAACGCCAGGATCGCGGCGCAGATGCCTGCGGCGAACGCTCCCCCGCGCATGACGAAGTGGCACCCAACATGGAGAATTCGCTACTGCACGCATTCGTAAACTTTTCCTGATACTTGTAGCCCTTCGACCAATCGGAGAAATTCTTGTCCATCTGTTTCAGATCGAACACCGGAGAACCAATGCGTTCGGACGCCTTCACCAGCAGGTCGAGCGCGGTACGTTCGCTCTGGCTCAGCGCCAATGACTGCGGGTTATCGAACACCACCGGCAGTATCACGATGGTGCTGGTTTTGCCTGCATCACGCGCACGAGCTGGATCATTGGAAATCAGCTGCGCGATATCGGCATTGCGAGACCGACTCATATCAATGCCCCGATACATGGCGGCCGGCCCCGGGTAAATGGCGATTGCTCCACGCGAAGCGAGCGAGAGCACGGAAGCCGACATTTTTCGGCTCGACAGTGTTTTCGAATGCTTGTTGTCAACGATATGCAGCAGTTCCGCAGCGCTGGCGGGGCTCATTTCCGGCTCGTCACGCCAATACTCGATGTCACCGTGGTATTGCGAACGATCGAAACTGTGCAATGCGAGCACAACGGCGATCACACACAAGATCAGCCCGGCCACGGCAATGGCGATCCACGTGATCAGGCGGATACGCGCTTTTGTGCGCTGCCGGTCACGCCACTGCTGCTCCTGTTGGGCCTCGCTTTCCATAATGCCGTTTTTGATGGTGGTATCACGAGTGCGTGCCACACCGCTGGTCGCACCGACGTCGAACATGGCGACCACGTCAACATAGTCGCCGGCACGAACGTCGTGCACGGTGAACTGCAACGACCCCTTATCACCACGTTCGGTGGTTGACGTACGTTCGGTGTGCAGCCAGGCCCATGAATTATCCGCCGTAATGCCATCCGGGAACGTGACGGTTCCGGTGACCTTGCCGATGGGAATCTGATTGCTCACGCCGAGCGGCTCCCATTGGAACGTGGCCACGTCTTGATAGGCGGTGGCCACGCCCTGCATGGTCATGGTCACATCGAATTTCAGGCTGCTCGCCGACGTGGTGGCGGGAATATTCCAGCCGATTTCGATTTTCTTGGAACGATCGTCGGTATTGTCGGCAACAAGACCGTCTTTTGCGGGATCGAACGGCTGCGGATTGCTGTCACCTTGCGAAACATCGGCGATATACCACTGCCCCGCATGTTCTCGATTCCATTCGTCGGTGCTATAGCTGCTTGGGATTGCGATATCACCCTGCTGGTAGGTCTCTCCCGTCGTCGCGTTGCGCACGCTGATATCGGTGATATTGGTCAGGTTGCTTTCCTTCAGCGTGTACTGCTGGTACAGCTGCTTCCACGGATGGTCGCCGTCGTCATCGCTGCGGTCGGCGAGTTTCATATCGATGTGTTGGGTGATTTTCAAATCGCCATTGCTTTGCACCTGCACATCGTAGTCGAGCGTTTTGTAGCTCAGATCGGCCCCACCGTCATCCAATGCGATGGCCAGCAATATGGCCGCTACAACGCCAACGGTGACGACGATCGCGATACCGAAGCTGCGCACCGCTCGCGACGCATGCTGTTTGGCCGTCATAATCCCTCTTTCTCGCTTCTTCTTCCCTCAGATGGCCGTACAACAGATGGCCGTACAAGCCGAATTGAACAGTAAAGCCCCATCGTCATCGGACGGGGCTTTACATGCATGTCAGAACTTAACTTGCGGAACCTGACGATCCGCTTCGTCCACCTGGAAGTAAGGGGCCTGTTCGAAATGGAACAAGCCGGCGATAATATTGGTCGGCACAACCTCGGTCTGGGTATTGTACTTCTGCACGACATCGTTGTAGAACTGGCGTGCGTAGGCGATCTTCTCTTCCAACGATTTCAGCTGATTCTGCAAATCCATGAAATTCGTATTGGCCTGCAGCTGCGGATAGTTTTCGGATACGGCCTGCAGATTGACAAGTGCGCGGCTCAGCTGGTTTTCCGCAGCGATGCGCTGCGCCACGTCACCGCTTTGCGCGGCCTGCACCACGCCGGCACGGGCCTGCGTGACCTGCGTGAACACTTGGGATTCGTGGGCCGCATAACCTTTGACCGTTTCCACCAGGTTCGGAATAAGATCGGTACGCTGCTTGAGCTGCACGTCGATCTGCGCCCAACCGTTCTTCACACGATTACGTAGCGTGACCAGCCCGTTGTAGGCGCTGACGGCCCAAAGCACAATAAGTACAACGATGACGGCAATGATAATGCCAACGACCATGACGACTCCTTCGTTAATGGCTCTTCACACCATTCTTGCATGCGCCCAGGTACGTTATGACAAAACTCATGCCCCCGTGTCTCATTTTCATGCAATCTGCATGGAAACGCAAAGTGCCCCGTACCTTCCGGTACAGGGCACTTCAGTCAGTCAGCTATGCTGCGAGGGATCCTTTTGAGGCGTCAGTCCTCAAAAGGATCAAAGTCGCGGCGGACGCGGCGGCGAGGACGCTCGGAACGCTCTTCGCGATCGGCACGGTACTCGTCGTAGTTCTCGTCGGCTGCGTAACGCGGATTGCGGTCGTCGCGGCGGCTGCTGCGACGACGGTCGGAACGACGATCATCGCGATCGTAGTCACGGTCATCGCGATCGGAACGACGACGACGCGGACGATCATCATAATCACGATCGTCACGATCGGAACGACGATCATCACGATCGTAGTCACGGTCATCGCGATCGGAACGACGACGACGCGGACGATCATCGCGATCGTAATCGCGGTCATCGTCACGATCGGAACGACGACGACGCGGACGATCATCATAATCACGATCGTCACGATCGGAACGACGATCATCACGACGGCCACGGCTGCCGCGACGGTCATCGCGATCGGAACGCTCACGGCGCGGAGCGGAGGATTCCTGATCTTCGAAGCCTGGAATGGCCAGGGAGATCTTGCCGCGATCGTCAACGCCCTGCACGACTACCTCAACGGTGTCGCCTTCCTTGAGCACGTCTTCGACGGCGTCGATACGCTCGCCGTTGGCCAGATTACGGATCTGGGAGATGTGCAACAGGCCGTCGGTGCCCGGGGTCAGGTTCACGAAGGCACCGAAGGAGGTGGTCTTCACAACCTTGCCGTTGTAGGTTTCGCCGGCTTCAGGAACGTGCGGGTTGGCGATCTGGTCGATGATCTGCTTGGCCTTTTCAGCGCCGTCGCCACCTTCGGAGGAGATGAACACGGTACCGTCATCTTCGATGGCGATCTCCGCACCGGTCTCTTCCTGAATCTGGTTGATCATCTTGCCCTTCGGACCGATGACTTCGCCGATCTTGTCGACCGGAACGGTGGTGGTGATGATGCGCGGTGCGTACGGGCTCATCTCGGCCGGACCATCGATGCACTCGTTGATGACTTCGAGAATGGTGGTACGGGCTTCCTTGGCCTGCTGCAGAGCAGAGGCCAGAATGTCAGCCGGAATGCCGTCGAGCTTGGTATCGAGCTGCAGAGCGGTGATGAACTCGGAAGTACCGGCAACCTTGAAGTCCATATCGCCGAAGGCGTCTTCGGCGCCGAGAATATCGGTCAGGGTCTTGAAGATGTGCTGGCCGTCAACATCGCCGGACACGAGGCCCATGGCGATGCCCGCAACCGGGGCCTTCAGCGGCACGCCTGCGGCGAGCAGCGACAGTGTGGACGCGCACACGGAACCCATGGAGGTGGAACCGTTGGAACCAATGGCTTCGGAGACCTGACGGATGGCGTAAGGGAACTCTTCGCGGTTCGGCAGCACCGGCACGAGAGCCTTCTCCGCCAGCGCACCGTGGCCGATTTCGCGGCGCTTCGGGGAGCCGACGCGGCCGGTTTCACCGGTGGAGTACGGCGGCATCTCATAGTTGTGCATGTAACGCTTGGACTGCGGACCGGACAGTGCGTCGATCTGCTGTTCCATCTTGAGCATGTTCAGGGTGGTGACGCCCAGAATCTGGGTTTCGCCACGCTGGAACAGTGCGGAACCGTGCACGCGCGGAACGATGTCCACTTCAGCGGACAGGGTGCGGATGTCACGCAGGCCACGGCCATCGATGCGGTAATCCTGGGTCAGGATGCGGCGACGCACGATCTGGCGCTGCAGCTCCTTGAACGCATTGCCGATCTCCTTTTCCTTCTCGGCATCGTCCATGTCGGTGAATTCACCGGCGAGCGTGGCCTTGACGCCCTCCTTGATCTCATGGATGCGATCCTGGCGAGGCAGCTTCTCGGCAATGGAGAGGGCTTCGTCGAGATCGGCGTGGGCGATCTCATCGATACGGTTGTACAGATCTTCGGTGTACTCCGGGAAGAGCTGGAATTCCTTGGTTTCCTTCGCAGCGATCTTCTTGAGTTCGGCCTGAGCCTCGCAGATCACCTTGATGAACGGCTTGGCGGCTTCGAGACCACCGGCGACGACTTCCTCGTCCGGCTTGGTCTGGCCTTCGTCGTAGATGAGGTGCCAGGCGTTCTTGCCTGCGCCGGCTTCGATCATGGCGATGGCGACGTCGCCGTTTTCGACGACACGGCCGGCAACCACGATTTCGAACACGGCGCGCTCACGCTCGCTCCAACGCGGGAAAGCGACCCACTGGCCGTCGATCAGAGCCAGGCGAACGCCGGAAACCGGGCCTTCGAACGGCAGACCGGAAATCATGGTGGAAGCGGAAGCAGCGTTCAGAGCGATAACATCGTAGGCATCGTCCGGGTTGACGGCGAGCACGGTTTCCACAACCTGCACTTCGTTGCGCAGCGTGTGCGGGAACAGCGGGCGCAGCGGACGGTCGATGATACGGCAAGCCAGAATCGCCTCGGAGCTCGGACGGCCTTCACGGCGAAAGAACGAGCCCGGAATCTTGCCGGCGGCGTACATCTTCTCTTCCACGTCCACGGTCAGCGGGAAGAAGTCGTAGTTCTCCTTCGGGCTGGAACCGGCGGTGGTGGTCGACAGAATCATCGAATCATCGTCAAGATAGGCGGCGACGGCACCATCCGCCTGCTGGGCGAGACGACCGGTCTCGAAGCGCAACGTGCGCTTGCCAAATGAACCATTATCGATTACGGCTTCAACAGCCTTGATTTCGGGACCCTCCATAGGGTTCCTCCTTTTTCTTTCTTTTACCAACTATCGGCAGTCCTCTTCAGCGGACTCCAACCGATTTCTGCATGCGTGACGCGACGTTACCTTCGTCGCTTCCTCATCTTTAGATTCTAGACCTCATGCACCCTAAACCTTGGGCTTTCAAACTGTCTTTTCCTCAACGCGGCTGTCATGCAAAAACGCCCGAACGCCAAGGAAGGCATTCGGGCGGAAGAATGTAACTATCGGCGCAGACCCAGACGCTCAATCAGGGAGCGGTAACGGTTGATGTCGACGCGCTTGAGGTAATCAAGCATACGACGACGATCGCCGACCATCAGCAGCAGACCACGACGGGAGTGGTGATCATGCTTGTGCTCCTTGAGGTGCTCGGTCAGATCAGCGATACGCTTGGTCAGCAGAGCAACCTGGACCTCCGGGGAGCCGGTGTCACCCTCGTGGGTAGCGTAAGTCTTGATGATTTCCTGCTTTTCCTCAGCCGTAAGTGCCACGGCATCCTCCTTATATTGCTGCGCGGTGCTGCCGGTCCAATACCGGCGCGCTCTCTATCCGCGGGCGAAACACGCCAAGGGGAAATCATACACGAAGGGCAGACCAAATCGAATCCACAACAAATGGCGGATCAGACCACGTTCAGCAGACCTCCGAACAACACCACGGCGAGCGCGATGATCTCAATCGCGAAGAACAGCAGGAACGATGCCCAACTGCGCGTCAGCACATTGAATTTCGATTCCTTTTTGATGCATACCAGCAATCCGACCCAGAGCACCGCATAGAAGGCGACACCGCATCCGGCTGCGATAATGCCAAGGTTCGCCGCGTTGGCCAGCCCTGAGGAATCGCCGTACATCACGTAGGTGGCGTTCCAAAAGTTGAAGCTCAGCAGACATACGCCGGCGACGAACTGTTCGGCGGCGAGTCCCACCACGAAAACCGTGCCCCACAGCCATTTCTTCACATCCGCAACCATCAATCCCAAACCGGCCATCGCCATAATGGTGACCGTCCACGAAATCAGCGCCACGCCTTTGGGATCGAGGAAGCTGAGATTGGCCACCATCCAAGCCGCATCCTTGACTGCGATGACACGTCCCCACCAGTAAGGCGCGATCAAAGCCACCAGCACCAGCGCGATGAACAGCGCCCAATGCCCCGGATGCGATTTGCGCCGTTCGATATCGGCCAAGGAAAGATCGGACGCCTCAATGGATGCCGTTGGATGCTTGGAAACGTCGACCTGTTCGACCACGCCGTCGACGACTTCCGTCACCTTGTTGCCTTGCGTTTGTGCCATACCCGCTCCGTTGTATTGCGATTGTCGCACCGCTGTCACGACACGTCCAGCATACCCAGTCGTCGAAGCAATCGTACGGCAGGTATGCAAAAGGCGTGCCGTCAAGCACGCCTTTCTTCTTCTCTAACGATTGTGTGGAGCGGATGACGGGAATCGAACCCGCGTAATCAGTTTGGAAGACTGAGGCTCTACCATTGAGCTACATCCGCGCACCGTCTATGCCAGCCGAAGCCAACACGAAACGACTCGAGCCATTATACACACTCCCTCAACAATCGCAAGTCGAAATCGTAATAATTATTTTTCGACCACGCAAACCTGGTACGGCTCCAACGCAACTTCGGCAGGAAGCTCGATATCGCCGTCCGAATCAAGACGCGCGATCTGACGTGCGGACGAGAAATTGAACAATCCCAATACCGTACGTCCTTCAACGTGGCGCACCACCGCAAGAACCGCATCATTATGCGCATCCCAAGTAGTGACCCATGCTTCCGGAGCGAACGCGGGATCGTCGCGCATCTCACGAACGCTCTTCAAACCGTCCCACATCTGCTTCTGCAGCGTGCCCGCCTGCTTGCGCTTGGCCGCATTCTCCCAATTGAAGGGGCTGCGATGCAGATTGCGCGAATCCTCGACGCGATCGGGATCCTCCTTGTATTCCCAGCCGTTGAGCTGCACGATTTCGTCGCCGCAGCTCAGCATGGGGAAGCCACGCAGGAACGACATGGCGGAATGCATCATCAGATCGCGTTTCATCGAAATGTCGAGCAGCGGCTTGTCATGCGTGATCAGCGCACGTTCCACACCGCACAGGCTGGCCGTGGTGCCGCAGCTGCGCGCGTCCTTCGACGCCTCGTCGTAGTTGTACAGCTCTCCCATAGCCCAGCTGCCAGGCACCGATCCCTCGTAGAAGTGGTACAGGAATTCCTTATGCTTGAGCGGGTCGATGCCGAGGCTCTCCTCCACCGGCTCGTCCAAGCCCCAGCCGATGTCGTCATGGCAGCGCAGGTAGTTGACGAACCAGCAGTTCTCCGGCAGCGCGTTAAGCTTGTCGAGCTGGTCTTTGAGCAGGCGCACGTCCCCACTGGCAAGCGCACTCCACAGATTCACCATGATCGACACGTTGTAAAGCATGTGGCATTCCGGCTTTTCCGGCGTGCCGAAGTAGGCGGCAAGCTCCTTGGGGGCCATCACCACTTCGCCCTTCAGCACTACGGCCGGGCAGACGCATTCGAGCACGATGCGCAACATACGCACGATGGCGTGCACTTGCGGCAGATTGCGGCAGTTGGTGCCGAGTTCCTTCCAGATGTAAGGCACCGCGTCGATGCGGAACACTTCGACGCCAAGATTGGCGAGGCCAAGCACGCTGGAGAGCACCGACACGAGCACGTTCGGGTTGCGGTAGTTCAGATCCCACTGGAACGGATAGAACGAGGTGAGCACCCACTTGTGCATCTGCTCGTTCCAGGTGAAGTTGCCGGGCGCGGTGGCCGGAAAGACTTCCGGCACCACGGCGTCATACTGGTCGGGGATGGTGCGGTCGTCGTGGCAGTAGTAGTAGTCCTGATATTTCGGATCGCCCGCTTGAGCGGCTTTGGCCCAGCGATGGCTGGATGCGGTGTGGTTCATCACGAAGTCGAGGCACAGGCTGATGCCCGCCGCACGCAGTTTCTTGGTGAGCGCGGCGAGGTCTTCGTTGGTGCCGAGCGACGGGTCGACGGTGTCGAAATCCTCCACTGCGTAACCGCCGTCATTCTGCGGATGCGGCATTTTCAGCAGTGGCATCAGGTGCAGATAGGTGAGTTTCTGTTCCTTCAGGTACGGCACTTTGTCGGCGAGTTTCTTCAGATCCCCGGCGAACAGATCGGTGTACATGGTCATACCGAACATGTTGCCGCGCTTGTACCATTCCGGATCGGCGAGACGCTTGGTGTCGAGACGCTTCAGATCGGCGGGGCGCGCATCGTGGGCTTTGGCCATCAGCTCGGTGAGGTTGCGGAAGGCTTCGTCGGCCTGCTCCCCATACAGATCCGTCAATAGTTCGCGCAGTTCCTCACTATATTGCGCGACGCGCTCGTCAAATGCTTTGTCGGATTTGGACCGTGCCATTCCTTGACTCCTCTTCCCAGGGAACTTCGTTGTTATGAGTTGGATTCCGCAGCGTTCGTTGCCACGACGTTGGCACCAGTGTAGCGTGATTTTACGGTTTTATCAAACCGGTTCGAGGTGTTGTCGCGATTGACGTCAATCGATTGACGCAATCACTTGCGGTCACGCTTCTATCGTCACCACCGCGGATGCGACGGATCCGTCATGACTCATGGAAATATGGATTGCGCACGATTGATCATCCCCATCAACCGGCAATCCCAACGATTGCCGCAACTTGCGTCGCACCTCGGGCGAGAGCATGACACGGGGCACGCCGTGGGAATCGTCAAGTATTTCGATGCGCGCCCAAGGAAAATCGTCGAGCGTGTACGGATAGGCAATGTCTCCATCGGCATTTGCCCTGCGTGAAATCGCTTCGCACCACGCCTTGAGAAAAGCCTCCTTGCCCGCCCATCGGGCCGCAAGATGCACCGCCTCACCGTCCCTTTTGACCTGCACACGTTGAGCGGTCTGCCATAGCTCGCGCATGGAGAACAGGTTTCGCATGCGCGACCCCGGTTCGCCCAGTTGCTCGGCGAACGCAGGCACATCCACGACGTCATGCCCTAAACCCAGCATTTTCCAGCCTTTCGAAAGTTTTCAGGAAGAAACGAACCATGTCGACTTCCGCGAAACAGGCGGGCGACACTTCGTTTTCATGCAAGGACACCATCCTACCTAAGCGCTTCATCCTCTGCCACCCGCATTGCGCGCCCCTCGTTTCGCGTCTGCACAAGTGAAAATACGGCACCAAACGGAAATCGTGCAGACGGAAAGTAGAGTGATTCAAGAATATGAAAATCCCGTATCTGCCGCGAAATACTGAGATTGCGACAGATACGGGATTTTGATGATCGTGCGTCTGAGCGCCAGAAATTTCAGGCGCTCAGACGCGGGAATCAGGCTTCGAAGTAGCCGGATGCGCCCAGGCGCGCGTTCGGGTCGAGCAGCATGGCCTTCTCCACCTCGTGCGCGTTGTAGCCGCGGCTATCCTCATGGAAACGACGGTTGTCGATCGGCTCGTAGAGCGCGGCGCGGCCCATCATGCCTTCCTCGAGGCGACGCTGGCCGGCAGCCAAACGCTCGTTGGCGCGATCACGCCATGCATTCAGTGCCTCGACGCCCGCGGTGTTGGCCACTGCCGCTTCGAACGCGCCCGGATTGACGATCGCCGCAAAGCCGGACACGTGGCCGAAGCCGAGCGACGTGGCCAGGCCAGCCTTGACGGAGCCGACCTTCAGCGGTTCGCGCAGCCAGACCATGTGGTCGTCGCGCATGAGCTTCGGATCAACGCAGTCAAGGGCGGCATTGGCCGGAATCACGCCGGACTTGAACAGCTGGGTCAGACCGTTGACCTGGAAGATGCAGGCACCGCCCTTGGCATGACCGGTAAGCGTCTTCTGCGAGATCACGAACAGCGGGTTGCCGTCGGCGCGGCCAATGGCGTGGGCCAACGTGTTGTGCAGTTCGGACTCGTTCGGATCGTTGGCGTTGGTGGACGTGTCGTGCTTGGAAACCACGGCGATATCATCCGGGGTGACGCCGAGACGGGCCAGATCGCGCACCAGCTTGGAATCCTTGCCGCCCATGCCCGCTGCAAGCGCACCCAATCCCGGAGCCGGAATGGAAGTGTGCGCGCCGTCGGCGTAGGAGTGCACGAATCCGATTACACCGGCAACCGGCAGGCCGAGCTTCAACGCGATATCGCCACGGGTCAGCAGGATGGTGCCGCCGCCCTGGGATTCCACGAATCCGCCACGACGACGATCGTTGGCACGGGAGAAGAAGCGCGCGTCGATGCCCTTGGCGTACATTTCCTCCGAATTGGCGGTGGCGTTCATGTTGCCGAAGCCGATCACGGATTCCACACCGATGTCGTCGATCGCACCGGTGACCACGAAGTCGGCCTTGCCGAGCGCGATCTTGTCGGCACCCTCTTCAAGGGAGACGGCAGCCGTGGCGCAGGCGGAAACCGGCTGAACCATATTGCCGTAGCCGCCGATGTAGGACTGCATCACGTGGGCTGCGACAACATTCGGCAGAGCCTCCTGCAGAATGTCGGTCGGAATCTCATGGTTGAGGAAGCGATCCAAGTACAGCTTGCGCATGGAGGCCATGCCGCCGAAACCGGTGCCCTGCGTGGAGGCCACCATCGACGGATGCACCGCCTCGAGGATTTCGGTCGGCGTGAAGCCTGCGGACAGGTAGGCGTCGACCGTAGTAACGATGTTCCACAAGGCGATCTTGTCGACATCGCCGACCATGGAAGCCGGAATGCCCCACTTGACCGGATCGAAGCCCTTCGGGAACTGGCCGCCGACCGTGCGGGTCATGGCCGCGCGGCGAGGCACGCGAATCATGGAGCCGGCATGGCGGGTCACGTTCCATTCGCCGGATTCCGCATCGGCCGCGAAGCTGGTGTGCGCTTCATCAAGCTTGACGTACTCTTCGGCAATCTCACGAGTCGGAACCGAGAAGGTCACATCGTGGTCAAGGAACACCTCGGCCTCTTCCTCGTCGGTGCCGTCCTTGTAGTCGTTGCCCATGCCTTCGTCGAACGGACGCACGCCGGAACGGGCCACGACCTCGTCATGGTAACGTTCCGCGATATCCTCCTCAGGCACGAGGTTGCCATCAACGTCGTACCAGCCCGGCTTGGGGCTGTCGTTCCACGTCAGCAGGCCCATATTCCATGCCAGTTCGAGCACCGCGCCGGCAGACAGATCCACCTGGCCGTCGGAATGGATGCCGAGTTCGGCTTCGAAACGGGTGCGGCCGGAGCCCCATGGGCCAAGTTCACCCACGGACACGATGACGATTTCGTCTTCCGGACGTGCGCTGACGTTCTGCCAATCGGCAAGATCGACCTTGGCCTGACGCGGAGCACGCGGGCTTGGCAGCGCCTTGATGAGCGTCTTGGCCGCGGTATCGGATTCGTTGCTTGCGATTGCGTTCTTGGCATTCGCCGCTTCCGCTTGGGCCGCGTCTTCCATGGCTTCCGCACGCAGTGCCTTGATGTCGATCGGCTCGTTGCCGAGTCCGCCGGTCAGATCCACGTCGAGCGGGGCCTTGGCTGCTTCGATACGGGATTCGCGGGTGGAAAGGTTCAGCAGTTCTACCGCGATTTCGGCGGTGGAATAGGTCTTCAGACCGTGACGCTCCACCACTTCGACCAGCGGATCATTGCCGCCCATCAAGCCCGTGCCGCGCACCCAGCCGATCTTCGGATGGGCGAAGGTCACACGGCTCGACCACACCTTTTCGGCGCGAGCACGGTTCACAATCGCATCAAACGCGCTCTTCACTTCGCCGTAGGCACCGTCGCCGCCGAAAATACCGCGGTTCGGCGATCCCGGCAACACCACATGCAACTTATGCTGCACATCGGTGTCGGCACCGATCTTCGCAAGTCCGGCAATCGCACGCTCAACACCCCACAGCATGAGGCGAGCCTGGGATTCGAACAGTTCGCCGGAATCGGCGAGGCTGCCATGCACCGGCGGAGCCGCGAACGGGAAGAACAGGCTCGGCTCGTAAGCAGGTTTGAGAATCGTGGTGGTCGCACCGGAAGTCTTCTTCTGCACATTGCCGACCCAAGTGACCAACGCGTCCACGTCACGGTAGCTTGACAGGTTCGCAGGAACCAGCCACAACTTGGCGTCACCGGCCGCATGCTCACGATAGGTCTGCTTGGCCCATGCCTTCACGCTTGGCTTGAAGCTGTGCGAGGTGGCCACCACGGTCGCACCGCCTGCAAGCAGGCCGTTGACCACCTGGGCTGCGATGGAGTTCGGAGCCACGCCCGTCACCACGGCGATATCTCCAGCGAAACGGCTGGTTTCCGCCGATTCGGAAGCGTTTTCTCCTGCTTCGGCAGCGACACGATTGAATGCGGCCTTCAGATCCGCGTTGTCGCTCTTGCCTGCATACCAGGCGGCTTCGTCGGCAATGGTCTTGCCGAGACCGATGAAGCTACCGTTCAATGCGGATTCATCGTTGTTGTAGTAGGCGCGTGCCAGATCCTCACGTGCGGATGCCCAACGATCGTCGAACAGAATGGCCTTGCGCTCGTCAAAACGAGGTTCGACCTGCTTCGGCCAGTCAGCACCGAGTTCGGCTTCGACCGCAGCCACAACAGCCGCGTTCTCATCAGCAGTTTCTTCGGCAACCGGAGCGGCAACGCCCAGCTGGTTCAGCACGAACTTCGCCGTGGAGGCGAGCACGCCATCGGCACCGGTCACCTTGGCCGCGAACGCGTCCAAAGCGGCGGAATCAACCACAGCCCCGCCAGCTGCGCCACCAGCGCTCGGCATGGCAACGGCGATGCCCTTGTCGGCGGCAACCTTCTGCACGGCCGCATCGATCAGCGCGTTGGCAGCGGCCGCATTGGAAGCGGC
>ENA-OQKJ01000016-OQKJ01000016.1-human-gut-metagenome-genome-assembly--contig:-NODE-16-length-50260-cov-5.851515_pt1 | contig 50260 bp, 47 predicted proteins | sample MGYA00242647_ERZ504795 | MGnify/ENA primary metagenome ERZ504795 (study PRJEB26092, sample SAMD00036398) | human gut metagenome | host: Homo sapiens | study: EMG produced TPA metagenomics assembly of...
GTTGTCTGTCAAAAAAAATCCGCCTCACTCAGAAGCGGATTTATCATATCATTATTTTCTTTTTGTCGTCAAGTATTATTTTACATTTTTTTACTATATTTTTACTACTATCTCCGATATCGCTATAATATCCTCATTTTTAACGCCCCAATATCAAAGTAAAGATTCAGAAATCGTTCGCATTTGCGCAGGAAGACATTTGGATCCGATACCTACGGTCCACAGATACCAAACCTTTTTAATAGAAGATACTCATAAATATCCTGATCAGGATATCTCTGTCATATATGAAACTCAGGATGCAATCTTTCTTAATGATCTGAAGGGCCGCCTCACCAGCCTTTGTATTGCACACAATGGTGAGAGCCAGAAAGATAATCCATATTACTATAAGGAATTTAACTGCCCCCAGCAACGCTCCTGCTACCTTGTTCATGCCATGCAGCACAGGTAATCTCGTCACAAGATTCAGCATCCATGTGATACTCCTCACCATAATCGTCGACATCAGCAGAGAAATCAGGAAAGAAATTCCATTCACTGCCATTCTCGCCAGATATTGAGCAATATAATCCGAAAATGTAGTTACAGCCAAATACTGGTAACTGTCAGAATTATTATTCTGAACCAGTCCATTCCTCAGCAGCTCCGGGAGATTCATTTCATTTATAAATTCAGTCTGGCTTTCTCCACTGCCTGTCCATGTGCTGTATTCCTCTCCTACAAACTCCCGGCAGCTTTCCTGTACTTTTTCATAAATTGATGTATTTTCCCGAATAAACTCATTTACATAAGGATTTATCAACCACACGATCGCCATCGACAGAAAAACACATACAAGCGAAACCAGTTCTTTTATCAGTCCCCGCCTATAACCTCTGACACATGCAGCCGCCAGAAAAAGTATCGTAATGACTCCGGCCCACGTTAAAGCCATTTTCATCCTCCTAACTAAGTTTTATTATCTCTACACCGCTGTCCAATACCAGAAGATATCTGTTCATTCCGATTTTGAAGAAATCTTTGATCGTTCCATCCACACTGCCAAGATATTTCTGTACTCCCCTGCTGTTCATTACACACATCTGGGAACTGTTGTACATCAGAATATTTCCACCGCTTAATTTAATCGTCGTATATGGAATATTGAAGTTTTCTTTGAATTTCAATTTGCCATCTGTAGTATAAACTTCCATTGTATACTGTTTGTCTTTACTGTCATTCTTAAACACAAGACCAATCATATCATTATCATAAAAAGTACTGACAATTTCTTTATCTACTTTTACTGTTTTTACTTCCTTCGGAATCTGGCTTCCATGATAAATTGTAAATCCATTATCTTTAAGTGCTACAGACCGGTTATTATCAAGATACTGGATCTGCGGAACTACCACGCCTTCATACTTATATCCACTGACAATTCTGTCATCCTCGTTCTGTCCTACATCTCCAAAATTGTAAAATGCCACATAACTGGTCGTATCACTTCCATCTACGAACTGATAGGTTACCATCATGATCACTCCGTCTTCAGATACAGCAATATCAAGGGGATATCCCGGATCATCTATCTTCGTCTGATTTTCAGCAATCAGACTTCCATCTGTACCATAAAAATCAATCCATGTATCATCTCCGCCATCCAGGATTGCCGCAACAAGACCGCTTTTGGATACTTTTGCTTTGACAATACTGTAAGAAGTAGTTACACTGCCTGTTTTTCCGGATTTATCATAAATCTCCAAAGTTGTTCCATCTTTATCCGCAATCACCGCACGAGTTCCATTGACATCTGCCACAGGATTCTGCATCTGATAGGTTTCACTCCATAATGTACTCATCTTATCAGAAACAAGCGAAACTCCGTCCGGACTGTATCGAAGGATATTTCCGTCCATTTCAACATAATTTGTAGAAACAATATCCTCCTGCTCACTTGTCTGGACTACTTTATAAGTATGATAGCTTCTCTTCTCTATGTAAAATCCCACAGCCGTTACAGCAGCAGCTATCGCCACCACTGTAATAACTGTCTTTTTCACTACACTTCTTTTGTGGCGGGACAATCTGCGCTCATAATCATCTGCATATTCCTCTTCAGCTCTCTCCCGGGCTTTCGCTTTTCTGTTTCTCTCTGCCTGAAGCTTTTTCTTTTTATGTTTTTTTATTATTTTCTTAAATGTATTTGCCATTTTAGCCTTTACCTTATTTCTCACTTTCATTTTGTTGATTATCAGGTTTCAGTTTTTGCCATTTATTATAGCACAGTTTTCTAAGGTAATACAATTACTTGTCCCGGATAAATGATTTCGTCCGCTGACATCCCATTCAATTTGCAGATCTGACTTATGGCTTCGATACTTCCGTATCTGTCCATACTTATCTGAAAAAGAGTATCGCCGGGCTGAATCACATATGACTCATGGGCTTTTCCCGCTGCTTCGCTGTTTTCCTTCTGCACAGCTTCCCTGACACGTTTCTGTGCTTTACGTTCATCTGCTTCCTGCTGGTAGATTCGTTCGGTTTTATCTGCTTTTTCTGTCTTTACATCCGGAAGCTGTTCTGTTTTGTCCGATTTTTGTTCTGTATCTGTCTGCTCTGCTGATATTTTTTTCTCTGAAGTATTGTTTTTCTTTTCAGAATTTTCTTTTTCACTGGTGCTTTGATTATTCTCTTCATCATTCTTTTTATTCTTCCCTGCATCATTTTGTATAGTATCTGTCCGGTATTGTTTATGCTGCCTGACAGCTTCATTGTTCGAAGTCCCGACAACAGGAGACGGCGTTATCTCCTCAACGATCACCGAAGAAACCGTCGCGCTCTCCTTTTCGTTCTGTTTTACATTCTGGTAACTTCTGTAAAAATTAACACCCACTGTCAGTACTGCAATTGCCAGACATGCAGTTAATCCATATGAAAAAACAGAAGGAGCTGCCGGCTCCTTCCTGGTTTCCTTTTTATCTGCAATTATTTTGCGAAAATCTTTCACAGCCTGATCTTCATATTTTTCCTGAGGTTCCGGCTGAAGTTCTTCATTTTTGTCGATCATATACGTCTGCATACCGGGATTTTTTTCATAATAAAGATAATACCCTCCCAGACGCACCATTTCATTGTTTTCATAACGGAAGAAAGCATCTTCCCTTTCCTGAGGTTCCATAAGCATCAGGACTTTTTCTCCTCCAAAATGTTTCATGTGTACTTTTGACATCACTTCCGATACTTTCAGGAGAAGCTGAGGCTGTGAAAAGAACCATCCCACAATCTCCTGATCTTCGAAGTACTCCTTCTGGGCTTCCTGTATCTGCTTCCATTGATTTTCCGAAAAATCGATATGATCAGGTGCTGCCTCCATCTCCTCCGCTATAATAGCACCTTTGATAAACAGATAAGCTGTCTGAGAACGCCATTTAAGATTTCCTGTAAGAACTGCCACTCTGGTTTTTGCTTCTCCCAGAGAGTCTTCCGTTCTGGCAAGTCTTACCAGAAATGTGTACACATAGTCCTCCATATAAATCCTGTAATCTTCGGCTGCCAGGCCGATCTGGCGTATATTTCTGGGTAATCCAAACGGTTCCTCACCATTTTGTCCTTCCTGAGATTCGTCCTTATAGATTACTTCTATCATCTCTCATCACCCCTTCGGGTATCAGGATAACACAGATAAATTGCAGATTTTATCACATTATAAGAGGAATTTACCAGAATTTGGCGACAGATTTTGCACAGTGCATATTTTTATCCCGGTAAGGATATGATGTTATCAGAAGCCTCTTCGCAGCTTGTTGTTATGAAGCAAAGGGACTATAGCAATTAAAAGATATAATCAATAATGTGCTCTCGAAATCTTTTTGTGCAGGTACAATAGAGACTCTGCGAGTACATAATACGATCAGGGAGGTTTTATGGTATTTTATGTGGACTCACAGAAAAGCAGTTCTGCTGAGGAAATCGCTTTTCTTTTAAATAAATGTATTCTTCAATATCCCGGCAGATGGTCGGAACTGGTTTTTCTGTGTATCGGAAGTGACCGCGTGACAGGAGACTGTCTCGGTCCCTATATCGGACACCAGTTACTTGAACATCTGAATACGGACACTCATGGCGTTTATGTTTACGGTACCCTGAAAAGCCCCGTACATGCTTTAAATCTTTCCAGAATTTCCCGCCAGATCAAAATTCTGCATCCCGAAGGTCTGGTTATTGCAGTGGATGCCTCTCTTGGACAAAAAAAGCACCTGGGGTATGTGACCATCGCAGATGGTGCACTTTACCCAGGTGCTGCAGTTCAGAAAGAACTTCCTCCTGTTGGTGATATCCATATCACAGGGATTGTAAACATTGCAGGTGTACTGGAACAGCTAACCCTTCAGACTACCCGCCTGTCTACGGTAATCTCTCTGGCAGATACCATCACACAGGGAATCGTAAATTATACAAATTCTTTGATCTGTTTGTAGATGCCTTCTGCATCAAGACCATATTTCTCAAGCAGAGCTGTGGCAGGACCGGATTCTCCGAATACATCATTTACACCGATACGTTTTACAGGTACAGGTGCTTTCTCAGACAGGCATTCGCATACTGCTCCGCCAAGTCCGCCGATTACTGAATGCTCTTCTACAGTTACAACCTTGCCTGTTTCTTTGGCTGCTGCAACTACAAGTTCTTCATCCAGAGGCTTAATCGTATGGATATTGATTACTTTTGCATCTACGCCGTCTGCCGCAAGCTTCTCTGCAGCTTCAAGAGCAGGAGCTACGCAGAGACCGTTTGCAATGATCGTAAGGTCTTTTCCTTCACGAAGGACAATACCTTTGCCTAATTCAAATTTATAGTCCGGTCTGTCATTGATAACCGGAACTGCCAGACGTCCAAATCTCATATATACAGGACCAACATGCTCATAAGCTGCTTCTACCATAGCTTTTGCTTCAATATCATCAGAAGGGCAGGCAACAACCATTCCCGGAATTACTCTCATAAGAGCAAAATCCTCACAACACTGATGGGTAGCACCATCTTCACCTACAGAAATTCCGCCATGAGTAGCGCCAATTTTTACATTGATCTTCGGATATGCAATAGAGTTACGAACCTGCTCAAAAGCACGTCCTGCTGCAAACATTGCAAATGTGCTGGCAAATGGAACTTTTCCTGTAGTAGCCAGACCTGCGGCAATGCCCATCATATTACACTCGGCAATACCGCAGTCAATATGACGCTCCGGAAATTCTTTTTTGAATACGCCAGTCTGAGTAGCTGCAGCAAGGTCAGCGTCCAGAACGACCAGGTTCTCATGTTTCTTACCTAATTCAACCAGCGCAGCACCGTAGCTTGCTCTTGTTGCGATCTTCTTTACTTCTGACATAATGCTTCACCTGCCTTTTCTAACTCTTCCATTGCCTGTGCATACTGCTCGTCATTCGGAGCTTTTCCATGCCATCCAACCTGATTTTCCATAAAGGAAACACCTTTTCCTTTTACAGTTTTCATAATGATAGCTGTAGGCATTCCCTTAGTAGCTTTTGCTTCATCAAAAGCAGCTCTTAACTGATCCATATCATTTCCGTCTGCAACGTTAATCACATGGAAGTTAAATGCCTCAAATTTCTTATCAATCGGGTATGGAGAACATACTTCATCAACCTTACCGTCGATCTGAAGTCCATTATTATCCACGATCACTACAAGATTGTCCAGTTTTCTGAAGCCTGCAAACATAGCAGCTTCCCAAACCTGGCCTTCCTGAATTTCGCCGTCACCTAATAAGGTGTATACACGATAGCTTTCATTGCTTAATTTGGCAGAAAGCGCCATACCAACTGCTGCAGAGATACCCTGTCCCAGAGAACCGCTGGACATATCAACACCCGGGATATGTTTCATATCCGGATGTCCCTGTAAATAGGAACCCAGATGACGAAGAGTCTTCAGATCTTCTTTTGGGAAAAAGCCTCTTTCTGCAAGTGCAGAGTAGTATCCCGGTGCTGTGTGGCCTTTGGAAAGTACGAAACGGTCACGATCAGCCTTCTTAGGATCCTTTGGATCAATATTCATTTCTTCAAAATATAAATAAGTGAATACATCTGCTGCAGACAGAGATCCGCCCGGATGTCCTGCTTTTGCAGAATGTAATGCAGTAACGATGTCTTTACGGACTTCGTTTGCAATTTTCTGAAGTTCTAATTTTTCCATTGTGGTAAATTCTCCTTATTCGCCGAATACTGCTTTATAATCTTTCTGGAATTTCTCAATACCTGCATCTGTCAGAGGATGTTTTGTCATCTGTACGATTACATTGTACGGAACAGTTGCAATGTCAGCACCTGCAAGTGCACAGTCTGTTACATGGATCGGATTTCTTACGCTTGCTGCGATGATTTCTGTCTCGATTCCTGCCACTTCAAAAATCTCAGCGATCTCGCGGATCAGATCAACACCTCTTGTAGAAATGTCATCCAGTCTTCCAAGAAACGGAGATACATAAGTAGCACCTGCTCTTGCAGCCAGAAGTGCCTGGTTAGCAGTGAAGATCAGAGTAACGTTTGTCTTGATTCCTTCTGCATGAAGAACCTTAACTGCTTTCAGACCTTCTACTGTCATAGGAATTTTAACAATCATATTCGGATGAATGGCTGCAATCTCACGTCCCTCTTTGATCATTCCTTCTGCATCTGTTGTAGTAGCTTTTACTTCACCGCTGATCGGTCCGTCTACGATAGATGTGATCTCTTTGATTACTTCCTTGAAATCTCTTCCTTCTTTTGCGATAAGAGACGGATTTGTGGTAACACCACAGATTACACCCATATCATTAGCTGCCTTAATATCTTCTACTTTTGCTGTGTCAATAAAAAATTTCATGTTCTTAACCCTCCTGATTTTTGCTTGTCATAATCGTTCATTGATCTGATAGTTTCATTATAACAGACTTTACATTCAGGTCAAGCGTGGCAAAAGATTATTAATAATTTCTTTATTAATAATCGCATGTCTTATTAATTCTTTATTTTTCAGTCAAAGCATATATTCGTTGTTATCAACATGCAATATACAATATGTTTTATAACCATTTCTTTTCGTAACTGTTCGTTGTCTTTGCTGTTGCAGGAAACCTCCGCCACAAATCATTTCTGATATCGGATTTCAGCCGCACATCCTGAAATTTTGGTACGTTTCCAGAAAATGCCTGCCGGGTAGATATTCGCAATCTACCTCGCCACACAGCTCTATACCAAATAACCGTTCTGCAGTTTCGATAAATTATTATTAATAATTTTCATTCGACGTATTTAATTATTTTTTTTGGTTCTGACATACCCCGTAGTGCGTCTCGCTATCAGCTTGGGGGTATATTCAATATTATAGAGACTGACAGGAGCAGAATCTGTGAGAAAACGGTCCTGCTCATCGATTTTGCGCAGTATAATATCACAGGCATCTCTGCCTTTAAGGGCTACGAAATGATCGATCGTAGTAAGAGAGATCTTCCGTATTCCCGAATAAAATATATTATCGCACCCAATCACCGATACATCCTTGGGTACATGAATCCTTGCTTCATGGAGAGCATCCAGCGCACCAATAGCCATCATATCATTCTGGCCTGCAATAGCTGTAAATTCCCTGCCTTCATCCAGAAGCTCCATAGTAAGCTCATAACCCATCGAATATTCCGAATCCATCCGTGGGATCTGCATATCGATAGCTTCATCCGCAGCCTTAATGATCACATGATCCTTCAGGCCTTCTTTCTCAAACTCTTTCACAAAACCATTTACACGTTTTGTTCTCTGCCATTGTCTCCTTGTCAGGGGCGGAGTGATAAACGCTACATCTCTGTGCCCCAGATCAAGCAGATGTCTTGCCATCATCCTTCCCACAACTGTATTATCCTGATTAATGGCATCTATAGTTGTAGTTTTCTCTTTATTACTGATGATAACCAGTGGGATTGTCTGCGCCAGTTCCTCTACCTGCTGCTGAAAATCCGGATTTGGATTACAGCAGTAGATAATGCCAAGCGGCTCTATTGTACCCATCATACGCAGATACTTCTCCTCCAGACGGGGATCTCTCTGTGTATTACAGATAAAGACACCATATCCCTGTTTGTTCGCCACTGCCTCAATTCCCTGCAGAAGCAATACATAATACGGGCTTGTAAGCGTAGGGCAAAAAACAACGATCAGCTTCTCTTTCCGGCTTTCTTTTCTGTTCTTTCGTCCGGGAAGATGATAGCCTAATTCTCTGGCTGCCTGCTCTACCTTCTCCACTGTTTCTCTGGAAAAAGAAACATTATATTTCTTATTCAGGACCATGGAAACAGTTGCCTGGGAGACTCCTGCCCTCTTTGCCACGTCAGAAGAAGTTGCTTTCTTTTTAGACAAAGTGATGCCTCCTTTTCCGATGATCTTTTGTCAGAACAGTAACCTTAAAGCTCCACACGCCCCTCAAGAGCACGTAAAAGAGTCACTTCGTCAATATATTCCAGATCTCCTCCTACCGGAACTCCGCTTGCGATCCTGCTGACTTTGATCCCGGTAGGTTTGATCAGCTTACTGATATACATTGCCGTTGTTTCCCCCTCCAGACTGGAATTGGTAGCAATAATCACTTCCTTTACCTCATCCTTTGCCAGACGCTGCATGAGTTCTTTCAGTTTGATATCATCCGGCCCGATTCCAAGCATTGGAGAGATTGCACCATGAAGAACATGATAAACGCCATCAAACTTGCCTGTTTTTTCATAAGCTGCAAGATCTCTTGTATTCTCTACCACCATAATCACTGAATGATCACGCTTATCATTGCTGCAGATGGGACAGATCTCTCTGTCTGTCAGAGTACAGCAGCACTTGCAATACTGTACATTCTCTCTGGCACCGGTAATGGAAGAGGTAAGCTGCTCTACCTGATCCTTTGGCATATTCATGATGTGAAATGCCAGTCTCTGTGCTGATTTCGCACCGATTCCCGGAAGATGGGAAAGCTGCTCGATCAGCTTATTGATATGACTGCTGTAGTATTCCATCAGAATGGAAGACCTCCGCCAAGTCCGCCCAGACCTCCTGTCAGTTTAGACATAACAGCTGTAGATTCTTCTTCCACTTTGCGAAGTGCTTCGTTTGTAGCTGCAACGATGAGATCTTCCAGCATTTCGATGTCATCCGGATCTACAACTTCCTCCTGAAGCTTTACTTTTGTCACCTCTCTCTTACCGGAGATAGTTACCTCTACAGCTCCGCCTCCTGCAGTAGCCGTAAATTCTTTCTCTTCCAGAGCTTTCTGGTTCTCTTCCATCTGGCGCTGCATTTTCTGCGCCTGTTTCATAAGATTATTCATATTTCCCGGCATACCCATTCCCGGGAATCCTCCACGTTTTGCCATTTGTGATGTCCTCCTTGCTATTTATTGCCTTATTATTTACTGCCTTTTCCTGTCCGGAGAATATTTAGTTACTGTTCACTCCGTTCACAGTAACGTAGCCAAAATTCATTCCAGATTGCCTGCGGCAATAGAATTTTGGCTTGTATGTCTCGGGATTTTGGCATATTCATGCCAAAACACCTCGCGGGATAGTGGTGTGTGAACAGTAACAATATTTATTCTCCTTTTTCCTCATCAGGATCTTCCTCTATCACAACATCCATGTGGATATTATTCTTTATCGCCTGGTCCACTGTGATATTTGCCAGATTTGTATGCTGATGCTTATCTGCCACCAGCATCTGGATCTCTACTGTTTTTCCTGTCTGAGCAGTGATGATGTCCTGAAGCTCTTTCTTCGCTTCCGGATTGTCCACATAGGACTGCCCCAGAAAATCCTGAAATTCCACATAAAGAACAGGTTCTCCTGTCTCACTGTTATACTTCGGAACAGATTTCTGAAGCATCTGTTTGAACATCCCTGTTGTCTGTCCTGTGATCACTCTCCAGCCTGCCACGATCTTCTGCAAATCTTCCGGTGCCGCTTTCGCCGGTGCTTTGTTTCCCGCCGGCTCCTGAACTGCCCCGGTTTCTGCCGGCATTTTCCCTGAACCCTGCTGCACGATCACCTGCTGTACCGGACGTTCATCCATCCACTGTTCCAGCACACGCAGTCTGTCCAGAACAGAGTCCAGATTAGTCTCCATTACAGGACGGCACAGCTTGATCAGTGCAATCTCCACAAGGACCCTTTTCTGGGTTGCATATCGGATCTGGTTGGACAAATCCGAAAAAATACGGATATACCGCATCAGCGTCTCCACATCCAGCATGGTGCTCTCTTCTTTCAGAAGCTTCATGTTGTCGGATGAGACATCGATCGCTTCCTCCGGATTCTCAGAAGTCTTAACGAGAAGAAGATTTCTCATATACCAGGTAAAATCTCCCACAAACTGGCTCAGTTCCCTGCCTCCTACGATCAGTTCCTCCAGGATATGAATGGAACCTGTCACATCTCCCCGGATCACTTTTCGCAAAAGCTTGCTAAACACTTCGGTGTCAACGGCTCCCAGAACCTCCAGAACTTTATCATAGGTAAGTTCCTGTCCAAGATAAAAAGCAATACACTGGTCGAGAAGGCTGAGCGCATCTCGCATGGAACCATCTCCCGCTTTCGCTACATATCGGACTGCTTTTTCCTCAGCTTCTACACCTTCAACTTTGAGCAGTTCATCCAGTCTGGCCGCGATAGTGTCTATGGTGATTCTGTGGAAATCATATCTCTGGCATCTGGATAAAATCGTAATCGGAATCTTGTGCGCCTCTGTAGTTGCCAGGATAAACATAACATAAGACGGTGGTTCCTCCAGTGTTTTCAGCAGGGCATTGAAGGCACCTGTGGAAAGCATATGAACCTCATCAATAATATATACTTTATATTTACCTTCTGTAGGGCGGTAAGAAACCTCTTCTCTGATCTCACGTATATTATCCACACCATTGTTGGATGCAGCATCGATCTCGATCACATTCATTGCAGTTCCTGCCTGGATTGCCTTGCACATGGCACATTCATTACAGGGGCTGCCATTTACGGGATGCTCACAGTTGACTGCCTTCGCCAGAATTTTGGCTACTGTTGTTTTACCGGTTCCTCTGGTGCCACAGAACAGATACGCATGGCCGATACGGTTATGCTTAATCTGATTTGTCAGAGTAGTCACTATGTGATCCTGACCTTTGACATCCGCGAAATTATCCGGTCTGAACTTTCTGTAAAGAGCAGTGTAACTCATGAGTAAACTCCTATCGTAACTATTCAGCACCCCCACTGTCAGCAGCGCGCCAAATAGTTATCTCTATCTTATTATCACAGCCGCCGCGGAAAAAATTCCCGCGGCGGTCTTTTTTACATCCATATCTTATATGAAAAAGTATCTGTCAGTCAAGTACTGTTTCACTTAATCAGTCACCAAAGCTGATACCGATCTGTTTGGCAGCAACTACAAGCTGATCTTTCGGTGATACCATCTTAAGCTTACCTGCACACTCTTCAAGAGGTACACGTTTAATTTTGCCGTTTACCACGCCGATCATGATGCCATATTCACCATCCATGATCGCCTGCGCTGCACCTGCACCGATTCTTGTGGAAAGAACGCGGTCATACGGACATGGTTCTCCGCCTCTCTGTGTATGTCCCGGAACTGTAACGCGGACTTCGCTTCCGATCTCTTTGTAGATCTGGTCAGCAATCTCATAGGAAACGGACGGATATTTCTTTGCTCGGGCTTCCAGTTTCTCTTTGTATTTCTTTTTAGGAAGTTCTGCGTCTTCTTTGGAAATCGCACCTTCTGCAACTGCAAGGATTGTGAAACGCTTGCCTGCTTTGGCACGTTTCTGGATCGCTGCGGTAACTTTTTTGATATCATATGGGATCTCAGGAATCAGGATGATATCCGCACCGCCTGCAACACCTGCATGAAGTGTCAGACTTCCTACCTTGTGTCCCATGATCTCTACGATAAATACACGTCCATGTGAGGATGCTGTCGTATGGATACAGTCAATGGCATTTGTGGCAATGTTTACCGCACTCTGGAAACCAAAGGTCATGTCTGTGCCATAGATGTCATTATCAATAGTCTTTGGAAGATGGATAATGTTCAGTCCTTCTTCTCTCAGAAGGTTTGCTGTCTTCTGTGTACCATTTCCGCCAAGGATCACAAGGCAGTCCAGGCAGAGTTTATAATAAGTCTGCTTCATTGCTTCAACCTTGTCCAGGCCATTCTCATCCGGGACACGCATCAGTTTGAATGGCTGTCTGGATGTTCCGAGGATTGTGCCGCCCTGTGTAAGGATTCCGGAAAAATCTTTGGATGTGAGCATACGGTATTTACCATAGATCAGTCCTTTATATCCATCATCAAATCCATAAACTTCCAGTTCATCCAAATTGTTACTCAGTCCCTTTACTACTCCTCGCATGGTAGCGTTAAGAGCCTGACAGTCACCGCCACTGGTAAGCATACCTATTCTTTTAATCATGATAGTATCCTCCATTTCTGTGTTTTAAGAATTATCCATATCCATACATACAAGACATGTTGTGTACTCTGGCATATCCATTTCCAGAATAAAGATAGTTTATTTCTGTTTATTATATAATATTTATCGTTTTCATACAATAGTGTTAGAAAAGTTTTAGTTACTGTTCACTCCGTTCGTTACTGTTCACTCCGTTCCCAGTAATAAGTTTTACTATAATGATTCACTATTGACAAAACAGCCTCCTGCCTATATAATCAGAAATGCGCAGCCGGGGAGATAGCGGTGCCCTGTACCTGCAATCCGCTACAGCAGGGGTGATGCCAATCCGAGGCTTGTATCCTGTGGAGCTGCCCTCTATAAGTGGCGTTGACGTTTGGGTCTTACGCAACAGGAATCTGTGAACCGTGTCAGGACAGGAATGTAGCAGCACTAAGCAGAAGCTCTTGTGTGCCGTAAGGGTGCCTGGGCTGAGTTAACTGTAGAGGTAACGTCTGTGGGACCATTCCGAAGTGCGGCGCGCAAAAAAGAATATTCATGATGCAGGTCATCATATAAAAAAGCATTCAGAATTTTATCTGTTGATAATTTTCTGAATGCTTTTCTTATTTTTGTGGTTTACAAAAGTCCATATATTAACAGAAGCAGGAAAGAGCCTTATACAATTTCCATCAGATAAAGAATAATTAATCCTCTACTGCCTGTACCTGACTTTTGTTCTTATATCTCTTCATCACATGAAAATAATAAGGAATCAGCGGGATCAGTGCAGCGATCCATGCGGTCGGGTCAGCCATACAGACACCGGCAAAGGAAGTATGTCCCGCAATCAATACGACAATTCCGGTTCTCGCCACCAGTTCAAATACCCCGCCAAGCATTGGTACAAGTCCATATCCCATTCCCTGCAGAGTATTTCGATAGAGGAAAATACTTCCGAGAAACGGATATGCCCAGAATACTGTCCGGAAATAAGTAACAGACACATTTACTACGTCCTGTTCCGATGGATCTACGAAAAGATATGTCAGATATTTTCCGAAGAAAAACATCAGGAACATAACAAAAACGCTCCATCCCAGGACCATCATCTGCGTGTAACGGACTCCCTGTTTCACACGATCCATTTTTCCTGCGCCCCTGTTCTGACCTACATAGGTTGCTATGGTTGCACCGAAGGCTGTAAATACTGTGGCAAAAATATTCTGGATCTTACCGGCAGCAGAGAATCCGGCCATATGTACAGGTCCGTAAATATTGACCGCGCTCTGTACAATAATGGTTCCGATTGCTGTAATCGAAAACTGCAGTCCCATAGGAATTCCAAGCTTCAGAAGTCTGCCGAAACTGCCCCAGCATATCTCAAAATCCTTCCGTTCCAGATGAAGGATTGGAAATCTTTTTACAATATAAATCAGGCAGCACACTGCCGAAATTCCCTGTGCGATCACTGTGGCATATCCGCATCCTTCTACACCCATTCCAAAGACTACAATAAAAACTACATCCAGAATAACATTGATCACAGCCGAAATGATCAGGAAATACAATGGCGACTTGGAGTCACCCAGCGCACGCAGGAAAGCCGCAAGTGCATTATATGCACCTGTGATAATAAGACCTGCATAAATAATTCCCATATATGCAGTTACATCACCAAATACCTCTTCCGGCGAATTCATCAGATGCAGGATTGGTTTGTTCGCAAGACTGAAACCTATTGTCATGACAATGGAAAATGCAGCCATAAGGTAAATGGACATGGCAACATAATGGCGCATCCTGTCAAATTTTTTCGCTCCGAACATCTGGGCTACGATAATCGCAAATCCACTGCTGAGTCCATTCAGCCAGCCGGTCACAAAAAACATCAGTGAACCGGTGCTTCCGATAGCTGCAAGGGCATTTACTCCGATAAATTTTCCGGCAACAATGGAATCTGCAATATTATAAAACTGCTGAAAAAGATTTCCCAGGCACATTGGGATCATAAATTTTATTATCAGACTCACCGGACTGCCGACGGTCATGTCGTTTGTTGTGTCTTTTTTCATTCTTTTTATTCGCCTCTTTTTATTTCTGCCTGTAACATTAATCCTGTTACTTCTATTACTTTTATTACTCTTATTGCCTTTAAGATTCTTCCTGTTTTTTTCTGTCTTTTACTTTTATTGTTCCGGTTCTCCCTCCGGATTTTCCTGTGCAGCTTTAAGGGCTGCCTTTTCCTGCTTCTTTTTCTCACGAAGCTTTCTGAAAAACTCAGACAACATAGAAGAACATTCCTCTTCCAGAACTCCCTGTATAATCTTTACCTGATGATTAAATCCATCCACCTGCAAAAGATTCATCACAGAACCTGCGCAGCCCGCTTTGGCATTCATACAGCCGATCACTACTTCATCTATTCTGGACTGGACAAGTGCCCCGGAGCACATCTGGCATGGTTCCAGCGTCACATACATAGTGCATCCCTCCAGCCGCCAGTCTCCAAGTTTTTTACTGGCTTTGCGGATTGCATTCAGTTCTGCATGGGAGAGTGTATTTTTATCTGTGTTTCTTCTGTTATATCCACGTGCGATGATCTTACCCTCATGCACGATCACACAGCCGATTGGCACTTCTTCCAGAGCTTCTGCCTTCTTCGCCTGACGGATAGCTTCTTTCATAAAACGTTCCTGATCTGTCAACTTTTCTTTTCCTTTCTGCTGTTGCATCACTACCAGAATAGCAAAAAGAAAGCCTGAAAACCAATTGGTTTCAGACTTCCTATGCGTAGTCGAAGCGACGGGATTCGAACCCACGACCTCTGCGTCCCGAACGCAGCGCTCTACCAAACTGAGCCACGCTTCGTCAATGCAAGTGCTATTATATTAATAAAATCGCAGTTTGTCAATAGATTTTTTCAAATTTTTTTAATTTTTTCGAATATTTTCTTCTGATGGTCATATACATTATTGAATCTGGTTTTACGGAGGAAGGATTTTGGCTGGATATCGGCGTTTTATCGCATATGTATATGACTATGAAAGCGGAAAGAAAGGCAGCAATTGCGGATTTATTAAAGTTGAAGTAAAAGATCAGCAATGTTCTGTTGAGATTCATCTGCATTGTCCGGGGCTGCCTGAAAATGTAAAATGCAATATTTATGGATTTACACGAAAGGATGGCCTGATCAACGGAATTCTTCTGGATACCTGCGAGACAGAAAAAGAAACTGTAGAATGCCTGATCATAACAGATGCAACAGATATGAATGACTCCGGCGTTGCAATGGGTAAGTTGGGCGGAATGATCATTACTTCAGATACCGGCGGATTCTTTGGTACTGAATGGGACGATCAGCCTATACGTCCGGAGAATTTCCATGAAATAAAAGCTATGCCTGACGCAGATATTCCTGAATCTGCGAAAATCACTTCACAGAAACCCGAAGTTCCGGCAGATATGGTATTACAGGAAATGCCCGAAGAACTTGAAGATATTTCAGAAAAACCCGAAGATACCTCGCTTACAAAAGTTCCTGACGATTCTTTATCAATTGAACCGTCTGCCAACATTCCGGCTCAGGGAACATCTGATAACAAGCCAGGAACAGAGTCATCCTATATCTCAGATAATACTGTTGAAGATTCCAATAGTTCTGAAAATGCCGGCAATCCTGTCCCGGAAAGAAATGCAGAAAACAGAAAAACCTCTGCCGAATTTTCCCCCTTCTCCGATGGCGAACTGATTTCTGCATGGAAGATACACCTTGATGACCTGAAGCATTTTCCGCGGCATTACTGTGCACTGCGCAATAACCGTTTTCTCCAGTATGGGCATTATAATTTCGGATATTTGCTTTTAGGACAAAGAAATAACGGACAGTATATCCTCGGCGTTCCCGGCGTTTATAATCAGCAGGAACGCTTTATGGCAAATATGTTTGGCTTTCCTTACTTCAAAGAAAGCAGCTATATAGAGATTCCAAAAATGCGTGGCGGTTACTGGTATCGTTTAATCGATGCCCCGGATTCCCACAGATAAAATCGTCTTTTGAAGAATCTTCTGAAAATTCTGAAGTTCTTCAAAAGTATAGCTTCCATATCCAGGCCTGAGGACTCCATCTGAGTCCTTATAAGCCTGCAGATAATATTCTTTCGCTCCTGCCAGCCACCCGGCGATTTCTTCAAAATCCTTCTGCGTATGCAGTTCCCGTACTACTGTTGTTCTGAATTCATAGTCCAGATTCCCATGCAGCAGAAAATCTGATGTCTCAAAAATACTGTCCATATCAGGCTTTTCTATTCCGGTCAGATTTCCATAGTTATCCGGACAGGCTTTGATATCCATAGCTACTTTATCGATCAGTCCGGCTTCTGCCAGATGTTTTACAATCTTCGGACGTGAGCCATTGGTGTCCAGTTTAACAGCATAGCCCAGCTCTTTGATTTTTCCCAGAAATTCCTCCAGACCATCTGACAGTGTAGGTTCCCCTCCTGAAATGCAGACCCCGTCCAGAATCCCCTTTCTTTTTTTCAAAAAAGTCAAAAGTTCCTCCTGACTGTAATCCGGCTGTTCTCCGGGAGCCACAACCAATATACCATTCTGACAGAACGGACAGCGGAAATTGCATCCACCCAGAAATATAGTACTGGCTACCTTTCCCGGATAGTCCAGCAATGTCGTTTTATTAAAGCCACAGATTCTCATTGTTTATCTCCATTCCAATTATATTTTACCGTATATAAATCTGATATATCATTTTATCATCAGGCATCTGAATCCTCAAGTTAAACCACCTATGTTATAGCAATCCGGGCAAAAATCCGAAAAAAAGAACCCTGTTTTACCAGAGTTCTTAATCACATTATTGTTTTGTTATCAGTTCAACTGATAAACCTCAGCAGACTGAAGTCCGAAGCTTAATGCTTCTGAATGGCTGTCACAATAAATATCAACATGTCCATAAGGTGTTCCCAAATCCTCTACTGTGTATACATTTCCGTTGATCAGAAGCTGTGTTCCAAAGGGTACTCCCGCCATAGCTACAGTACGTCCTGCTGTCGGAACTGTTCCGCTGGCTGTCAGGTTACCTGCTGTACCGCAGCACTGTGCACAGTTGCAATATGCAGTCAGTGTAAAGTTGCCAAGGTATTTTCCCTGACCGGAAGAACTGTCTGAGGATGCCTGGCTGTCAGATGTATCTTCTGATTCATTGCTGTCAGAGTCTCCCTCATAGAAATCTGCATCGTTCTCTTCGTATGTATCTTCATCATCAGAATCCCCTGAATCTTCAGAAGTATCCTCAGATCCTTCAGTCTCCGAAGAATCCTGACTGTCCGAAGAGTCTTCCTCATAGGAATCTGTATCTTCTTCATAATCATCAGAACTCTCTTCTGCATCCTGTTCCTGTGCCGCTGCCGCCTCTGCTTCGGCCTGTGCCTGCGCTGCCTCTCTGGCTGCTTTTTCCTCTTCTGCCTGCTGCACAAGCTGAGCAATGCTGTTATCTGCATTGTTGATTTCTGCAGTCAGTGCTGCTGCTTCTTCCTGGCTTGCGCTGATCTGGCTTACATAGGAAGAGATGTTATCACTTGTGCTTGCTGCAAGATTCTGAACCTCCTGCTGTTTGGCCGCTCTCTCTTCAAGAAGCTGATCAATAGCAGCCTTCTCTTCCTCAGCAGTTGTTTCCTGATCTTTGATAGTGTTCTGAAGGTTCTCGCATTTCTCCAGCATAGTCCTGTCATACTGGGAAATCTTCGCAACACTCTCTGCATTGTTGAGGAACTCAGAAAGATCCTTAGATGACAGCAAAGTCTCTAATGCAGATGTACCGCCATTCTCATACATATACTGGATGCGGAGTTTCATATCATCGTACTGTTTATTTAATGCTTTCTTAGCTTTCTTTAATTCTGTGTGAAGCTGTTTCAGCTCATTCTCTTTCTCTCCGGCCTGTATGCTGAGTTCAGAAATCGCATTAGTCAGGTCTTCATACTGTGTATTCAAATCAGACAGATAGTTCTCCAGCTCCTGCTTCTTGCTCTGAAGGCTGTCAATATTCGCCTGTGTCTGGGCAAGTCCGGCTTCTGCCTGCTGTTTCTGAGCCTGCATATCAGCAATCGCATCTTCTGTTGCATATGCAGTTGTTCCCATGGAAAAGTAAGCATTCCGGCCAGCAGTAATGTAAAAAACTTTTTTCTTACATAAATTAATCACCTTTCTCGTTAATCTGAAACCCAGTATATCATATTTCGAAAAAAATCAACGACTTTTTATTAATTTATGTAATAATTATGTAACATTTTATCTTCACTAATGCTCACCAAAAAAACAGACACTGCCCCTTTTTCAGAGACAGTGCCTGTGCTTCTTATCTGTTTACAGTTCTTTATTCACCGGTTATTCCGCAGCTGCAGCTTCTTCCGGTTCCGCATCCATAACTTCCTGGAACTTGTCCAGAATGATCGTCTGGATCCTGTCACGTGTTGCAGAATTGATCGGATGTGCAATATCACGATATTCTCCGTCTGTTGCCTTACGGCTTGGCATAGCGATAAATAACCCTTTTTCTCCTTCAATCACCTTGATATCATGTACTACAAATTCATCATCGATCGTTATGGAAACAACCGCTTTCATCTTTCCTTCTTTTGCTACCTTCCTCACACGCACGTCAGTAATATTCATGATACAAATTTACTCCTTTCGATTTACCGAATCTATCCGGCTGTTTTATTACAGTATATATCTGTCATTTTTCTCCACGACGATCTTCACTTCACCGTCGCCGCAGTAATACGAATTTGCACGAATAGTATCCCGGCTTTCAACAATGCAGTTCTCAATATGAGTATTATCTCCCAGATATACATTGTTTAAAATCACAGAGTTCTTGATCACGCAGTTATTTCCTACAAATACGTCTTTAAAAAGAACGGAATTCTCCACCGTACCATTGATAATACATCCGCTGGCAACCAGGCTGTTCTTCACCTGTGCTCCCGGATTGTATTTTGCAGGAGGCAGATCATCAATCTTTGTCTTAATTGTCGGTTCCTGTTTGAAGAAATAGTTTCTGATCTCCGGTTTCAGGAAATCCATATTTGTCTTATAATATGCTTCCGCTGTGGAGATATTGCTCCAGTATGTGTCAATCTTATATCCATAGATTCTCTTAAGATTCTTGTAGCGGATCAGAATATCCTTTACAAAATCATGTCTGCCTTCCAGTGCAGCTCTCTCAATCAGTTCGATCAACTGTCTTCTTCGGATAACATAGATACCTGTTGAAATTGTATTATAAGAAGAAACCATTGGCTTCTCTTCAAATTCCTCAATCCTGCAGTCCTCATTCATACGGAGAACACCAAATCTCTCAATCTCACTGGGATCATCGCAGGTAGTGCATACTACCGTAACATCTGCACGTTTCGCAATATGATATTCAAGAACCTTGTTGTAATCCATCTTGTAAACACAGTCACCGGATGCGATCACTACATATGGTTCATGACTGCTTTTAAGGAATTCCAGATTCTGATAAATAGCATCTGCTGTTCCCTGATACCACAGACTGTTCTCTTTTGTGATCGTAGGTGTAAATACAAAGAGACCACCCTGTTTTCTTCCGAAATCCCACCATTTGGAAGAGCTTAAATGTTCATTCAGAGAACGGGCATTGTACTGTGTCAGAACAGCAACTCTCTGAATATGAGAACTCGCCATGTTGCTCAGTGCGAAGTCGATACTTCTGTAGCTTCCGGCAATCGGCATTGCTGCGATTGCCCTCTTATTTGATAATTCTCTCATGCGGTTATTATTACCGCCAGCCAAAATAATACCTATCGCTCTCATTATTCGTCACCGTCCTTTGCTGTAATTACCTGTCCGCCGGCCAGCTCACCATCAGGATAATCCTCAGGAACAGTTATACCTGAGATTGCTGTATTCTTTCCGATCCTTACATTATCCGGGATCACGCTGCGTTCACCAACCGTAGCAATTCCAAATGCATAAACTGCAGGTTTCAGCACATTCGGTGCTTCCTCACCACATCCCAGTACAACATTGTTTCCAATAGTAACATCCTCGGCAATAATAGCCTTATCCATCTGTACGCCCTCACCAATGGTAGAATTGCGCATGATAATGGAATCACGGATCACGCTGCCTTTTCCGATCACAACATTTGGTCCGATCACAGAATTATGTATTTCCCCGTAAATTTCTGCACCCTCACCGATCAGACATCTGTCTGTAACCGCATCTGCTGAAATATACTGAGGCGGGATAATATCTCCCTTTGTGTAAATCTTCCAGAATTCTTCATAGAGATTAAATTCCGGAATAATATCGATCAGTTCCATATTGGCCTCCCAATAAGAACCCAGTGTTCCTACATCCTTCCAGTATCCATTGTATTCGTAGGCGAAAAGTCTTTCACCTTTCTCCTTGCAGTATGGAAGAACATGTTTGCCAAAATCACAGCTGTTCTGATCCTTCAGAGACATCAGTGCTTCCTTTAAAGCAGGCCAGCTGAAAATATAAATTCCCATGGACGCCAGATTGCTGCTTGGATGCTCCGGTTTCTCCTCAAACTCCGTAATGCGTCCTATGTCATCTGTTACCATGATACCAAAACGGCTTGCTTCCTCAATAGGTACCGGCATACAGGCAATCGTCACATCTGCTTTATTCGCTTTATGGAAATCAAGCATTACTTCATAATCCATCTTATAGATATGGTCACCGGATAAGATCAGGACATAATCCGGATTATACTGTTCCATGTAATCCATATTCTGGAAGATTGCATTGGCTGTTCCTGTGTACCACTCACTGCTGGTACTCTTCTCGTAAGGCGGCAGTACTGTTACACCACCTTCGTTTCTGTCAAGATCCCATGGAATACCAATTCCGATATGTGTATTAAGTCGCAATGGCTGATACTGTGTCAATACACCTACTGTATCGATGCCTGAATTAATACAGTTACTTAAAGGAAAATCTATGATACGATATTTCCCGCCAAAAGCAACTGCAGGTTTCGCTACTTTTTCTGTCAGTACACCCAGTCTGCTGCCCTGACCGCCGGCCAGAAGCATAGCTATCATTTCTTTCTTAATCATGCAATCACCTCTTGTTGTAGTTATGGTAACTATTCGTCAGTCTGCTGTTTCGCGAGGCACTGAACAGTTACAGGTTATGATTATTTAATTATAACACACTTTTATCTGTTAGTGAACATTATTTACAATTTTTGTTTCTCATTTTTTGTTTTTTTATGATTTTTGCACACGTTTTTTATTGAATCTGTATTTCCACCGATATATTATTAGGCATTTTTTATATATCCAATGTCGTTTTTTGTAATTTTTTATCAACCAAAAGAAGTCCTTTTCATTTTAAGGCACAGGGAGTATAATAAACAGACAGATAAAACAGTTCCAGTAACTATGCGAATATGTTACAGTTACCGGATTTATAAAGATTTGTAAATAATTGATCAAGGAGAACATACTATGTATCAGATAGATTTTCACAAACCACTTCATATACATTTTATCGGTATCGGCGGCATCAGCATGAGCGGACTGGCCGAGATTCTTCTCGGCGAGGATTTTGTCATTTCCGGTTCCGATTCCAAATCCAGTCCTCTTACCCAGGCACTGGAGAAAAAAGGAGCCACCATCTATTACGGACAGCGTGCCACAAACATTACCGATGACGTAGATGTTGTGGTATATACCGCAGCTATCCATCCTGACAACCCGGAATTTGCCTGTGCAAAGGAAAAAGGACTTCCAATGCTCACACGTGCAGAGCTTCTCGGACAGATCATGAGGAATTATGATACTCCTGTTGCCATTTCCGGAACTCATGGAAAAACAACCACGACATCTATGGTATCTCACATTCTTCTTGCAGGAGACTGTGACCCGACCATCAGTGTGGGAGGTATTCTTCCTGCTATCGGCGGAAACATCCGCGTAGGCAATTCTGAGACTTTTGTCACAGAAGCCTGCGAATACACAAACAGCTTTCTGAGCTTTTTCCCAAAGATCAGTATTATCCTGAATATGGATGCAGACCATCTGGATTTCTTTAAGGATATTGACGATATCCGTCATTCCTTCCGCCGCTTTGCAGAGCTTCTTCCTGCTGACGGTACACTGATCATCAATGCAGATACTCCGAAATATGAAGATATCATCCGGGATCTTCCATGTAATGTGATCACTTATGGTCTGGAACATGATGCAGATTATCAGGCAGCAGATATCACTTATGACAAATATGGACATGCTTCCTTCTCCGTTCTGCGCAATGGCGTTAAGGTTGGCAGCTATTATCTGAAAGTGCCGGGCATCCACAATGTTTCCAATGCACTGGCAGCAATTGCCCTCGGTCATCTTCTTGGTCTTTCCGAAGAAGTGATCATCAAGGGACTTGGAAGTTTCACAGGAACAGACCGCCGTTTCCAGTATAAAGGAGAAGTTGCAGGGGTTACGATCGTAGACGATTATGCACATCATCCTACAGAAATTGAAGCAACTCTTCATGCCGCACACAATTATCCCCATAAGAAATTATGGTGTGTATTCCAGCCACATACATATACCCGTACCAAAGCTCTGCTTCCGGAGTTTGCCAAAGCACTCAGCCTGGCAGATCATGTGGTAGTTGCGGATATTTATGCAGCAAGAGAAACCGATACTCTGGGAATTTCTTCTGAAGATCTGCAGAAGCGTATTCAGGAACTGGGAACTCCCTGCGAGTATTTCCCTACCTTTGATGAGATTGAGAATTATCTGCTCTCCAACTGCCAGGAGGGTGATCTGCTCATCACCATGGGAGCCGGAGATGTTGTAAATATCGGGGAGCATCTGCTGGGTAAATAATGTTTCTGCCTGACATAAATATCAGCAATTTACACAGGACAATTCGGAAAATAATTTTTCAGAATTGTCCTGTTTTTTACAACCGCCCAACTTATAGCAATAGAAGATACTGAACACTTGTGTCTCTGTCGACAATTTCCATTAAAAAGTTATAAACATTTTATCCCCCTCAATTCTTCCTTTATTTATAACAGTTCAGATCACTTATCCACATTTTCCACATCGTTATACACATTTTCATCTGCCTGCATATGTGGATGTATATGTGCATAAATCACTTAACATAATTCGACATTATTCGTCCCCGTAATACTCCGTTTTTCCCTGAAATTCAACATTTTTCAGGTTTCCAATAATATATACCATATTTCACCTTTCCACATTATCCACATTATCCACATTCAAATGTGGATGAAATCTTCGACAAAAATCCCCTATTCTCTTTTAAAAAATGTTGTGCTATAATTCATAGATATCAAGTCAGAGGAAAAATATCTTTTTTTACTCTGACATCTTATTATTATGATATCAGGGTCAAAAGGTCAAAAAGTCGTTCGTGCTTGCACGATAAGACTTTTGAACTTGGGACCCGCCAAACATGAGAAAGTAGCGATTTACGCAGTAAATCAGCGGATTTCGAATGTTTGAGAATTGTGGGAGCTGCTTTGCAGCGGAGCAATTCGTGGATATCAGGTTAGGGGCAAAATACCTTTTGACCCTAACATCTTATTATTATGAAAGAGAGTGGAAATTCATGGCTATGATCACTTTACAGAATTCCCGCAATGCGGAAGTAACTGTATTAACCAACAATTTCATAGACAACTATATGCCTGGGGCCAATGGAGAATTTGTGAAAGTATATATCTATCTTCTGAGGCTTCTTTCTGACACCTCTGTACCCTTCAGTCTGGAGCAGATGGCTGATCATTTCTTCTGTACAGAACGTGACATTATCCGCGCTCTGAAATACTGGGAGAAAGAGAAACTCCTTACTTTAACCTACAGAAATAACGAAGATATAGCAGATATCATATTGAATGTACCACCTGTAAAATCTGCTGCTTCCGACACACCCGTTTCGACAGCCCCTGTTACAAAAACAGAAACCCAGACTTCTTCTGCGCCGGCACAGCCTGTGAAGCAGACCACCAGATCAGCCACTGCACTGTCTCCTGACCGTGTAAAAGAATTAAAGCAAAATGATGAGATCGTACAGCTCCTCTATATCGCAGAACAGTATCTCGGCAAAACACTCACTCCTACCGAGATGAAAAAGATCCTGTTTTTCTATGATGAGCTGAAATTCTCACCTGATCTGATCGAGTACCTGATCGAATACAGTGTCAGCCGCGGGCATAAGAGTATGCGTTACATAGAAACCGTTGCTCTTGCCTGGGCAGATGAGGGAATCACCACTGTCACCATGGCAAAAGAGGCAAATTCCCGTTATGCCAAAGAATACTTTACTATTTTTAAATCAATGGGAATCAGCGGACGAAATCCGGTAGATACAGAGATTTCTCTTATGAACACCTGGCTGAATGATTATGGTTTTACCATGGATATCATCCAGGAAGCCTGCAGCCGTACAGTTCTCTCTACCGGACAGCCAAGTTTCCAGTATGCAGATAAAATCCTTTCCGGATGGAAAGATAAAAATGTCCGTACACTTGCAGATGTCCGGCTCCTCGATGCTCAGCATCAGCGCCAGAAGCTGGAAAAGAATACCCAGCGAAAAGCAGCTTCCAAACCGGCTGCATCAAACCGGTTTAACAATTTCCATCAGCGACAGTACGACTTTAACGAATATGAAAAGAAATTACTGAATCAGTAACGGCAGTAACATAATCGTCTGAAAGTCACTGAACAGCTGCAAAAAAACAAACGAAAGGGTGTGAAGTCATGCCTTTACAGAATTATCAGTATGATACGATCATGCGGGAATACAGCAAGACCCAGTCTCAGAACAGACGTATTCTGGAGGAGCGTACTCAGGAGATTTATAAAAAAATCCCGCGCATCCACGAAATAGATGAAGAGGTTGCCACCTTAAGCGCCAAAAAAGCAAGAGCACTCTTAAGCGGAGAATCATCAGGTCTTGAGGACCTTAAAGCTGCAATCTCTCTTCTGTCCCAGGAGCGCAATGCCCTGCTGGTATGTAACTCATATCCGGAGGATTATCTGGAACTTCCATATAAGTGTCCGGTCTGTCAGGATACCGGTTACGTCGGAAGCCAAAAATGTACCTGTTTTAAGAAAGCAGAGATAGAACTGCTCTATACGCAGTCCAATTTAAAAGAAATTCTCAAAAAAGAAAACTTTGACCACTTTTCTTTTGATTATTATTCTGATACAATGAAGAACGAAGCTACCGGACTGACAGAAAGAGAGACGGCCCGGAGAGCTTATGATATTGCCAGAGGTTTTGTGAGAAATTTTGACAGTTCCTTTGAGAATCTGTTTCTTTACGGTGATACCGGTGTGGGTAAGACTTTTCTTTCTCACTGTATTGCTCATGATCTTCTGGAATCAGCACATTGCGTTATGTACTTTTCCGCATTTGATCTGTTTGAACTGCTGGCAGACTCCAAATTCTCCAGAGATAAAACAGAAGGACAGGAATTTGTATTTGACAGCGATCTGCTGATCATCGACGACCTGGGAACTGAACTTACAAACAGCTTTGTCTCTTCCCAGTTGTTTTTGTGCATAAATGAACGCATCATGCGCAGGAAGTCTACGATCATATCAACAAATCTGAAACTGGAAAATTTCTCGGATACTTATTCCGAACGAACCTTTTCGAGAATCGCCAGCAACTACCGTATGGTGAAGCTGGAAGGAAAGGATATCCGTATACAGAAAATTTTTTTAGGAGGAAAATAAAACATGGCACAGGCAACAACTAAAGATTTAACTACACTTCCGGTGGGCAGACTTGGTCTGATCCCTCTGATCAGCTGTAAGGATCTGGGTGAAAAAGTAAATGAATGGCTGATACAGTGGCGTAAAGAGCGCAGCCACGAAGAGCTTGATTCTTTTGCATTTGAGGGTTATCAGAGAGATTCCTATCTGATACCGGTCCAGACAGCACGTTTCGGTTCCGGTGAGGCGAAATGTACGATCATGGAATCTGTACGTGGTGACGATATCTATCTGATGGTTGATGTATGTAACTACAGTCTTACCTACAGCATCGGACCATACGAGAATCTTATGTCTCCTGATGACCATTTTCAGGATCTGAAACGTGTGATCGGTGCAATCGGCGGCAAAGCCCGCAGAGTAAACGTGATCATGCCTTATCTGTACGAAAGCCGCCAGAATATCCGCAGCGGCAGAGAATCCCTGGACTGTGCAACAGCACTTCAGGAGCTTGTAAGTATGGGTGTGGAAAACATCATCACTTTTGACGCACATGACGCACGCGTGCAGAATGCAACACCTCTGCATGGATTTGAGACTGTACAGCCATCCTATCAGTTTATCAAAGCTCTTCTCAACCATGAGAAAGGACTTCACATCGACAACGATCATTTCATGATCATCAGCCCTGATGAGGGAAGCATGAACCGCGCAATCTATCTTGCCAATATCCTTGGTGTTGATATGGGTATGTATTACAAACGTCTGGATTACTCCAAGAGAATCAACGGACGTCACCCGATCGCAGCTTACGAATTCCTCGGTCCAAACCTTAAGGGCAAAGATATGATCCTGATCGATGATATGATTTCTTCCGGTGATACAGTTCTTAAGATTTCTTCTCTCCTCAAGGAAAGAGGAGCAGGCAGAATTTATATCTGCTCTACTTTCGGACTGTTTACAAACGGACTCGAGAAATTTGATGAGGCTCATAAGGCAGGAGTGTTTGACAAACTGCTCACTACAAACCTGATCTATCAGTCTCCTGAGCTTCTTGCAAAAGATTACTACATCTCCTGTGATATGAGTAAATATATCGCCCTGATCATTGATACTCTTAATCATGATCAGTCTGTAAGCTACCTGCTCAATCCGGTTGACAGGATCAACCACTGCGTAAGCAATTACATGGCTCAGTATGATGAGAAATAAATAACTTCTGTAAAATTTATAAAAAGAGATTTCATGTTCTGTTCCGGCTGTTTCATCCGAAATTCCTGCAGTACATGAAATCTCTCTTTTTGTTATATATAATGCGATCCGCTTCGCTATGCAGCTCTACAATGAATAATTGCTTCGCAGTTTATCAGAAAGAGCTTACACTTCTCTTGATACAAGCAAGTCCCACCAACCGCTTATTGCTTTTCGTAACCTCCGCATGGGACTTACTTGATTTGGTTAAAAATTCAGGAAATAATTTGCTTCCCATAAGGGATCCCCTCCCTGTCCAGAAGTTCCATCTCGCGTTTACTGCAGGTACTGATGATAACCTGCTTTTTCTCCTTATACATCCATCCAAGAACTGCCTCAAGATCTTCTTCTTCATACATCCCAAAGATATCATCCAGTATCACCGGCAGACTTTCTTCCTGACACAGAAGCTCTCCTGCAGCCATGCGCATGGCAAAATAAATCAGCTCCAGAGTGCCGCGGCTGAGACATTCCAGTGCTTCCACTCCGTTCCCGGTAGTTACTGTCATGTGGGATGCCGCATCCATCTGTACGTCCTGATATTCACCATCTGTAATCTCACTCAAAATCTGAGAAGTACGTATCTGCAGCTTTCGTCCCACCTGAAGATGAATATTTCCTGACATTCTCTCTATGGTTTCCATCGCCATATTCAGAGCCTGTACCTCCCGCTCTTCCGATGTAAGCAGAAAAGAATTTTCTTCGTATTCCCGGTATTCTTCCTTAAGGTTACAAAGTTCTGTTTCTTTCTCATCATAGTCCTGTCTGAGATTTTCTTTACTGCATCTGAGTTTCTCCTGCCTGGATACCCAGCGTTTCTTCATCCGTATTCTCTTCTGAAATTCCCTTGCATACTTCAGCTGCTGTTTTCCACAAAATCCCACCAACGCAGCTGCAATAACCGCTACGATCAGACTTACCGAAACACTGTCCGCTATAATCGCAGTCAGAATCAATCCAAAGATGCCGGCAGCGGCCGATATCAGCATTCCCATTGCAAAGCTGTTTCTTTTTGCCTTTGCCTGTGCCATTCTCTCATCCAGAATAACCGCACCATTTTCATCTCCGGGATGCATCCGTAACGACTCCTCTTTCTCATTAATCTGATCCAGCTTTCCATTCAGATCATTCAGATCACTTATGATATCATCCATCCTGGTCAGAAGTTTCTGCCTCTCCTGTTCTGTCTCTTTCTGTTTTCTGTCTGCCTGGACCAGATAACCCTTTCTGGACATCTTGAGCATCTGCATGGCCCGTCCCAGATCCATGGAGCTGTCTGCAGTTCCCTGATAGCCGGTCATAAATTTTTGCAGCTCCCGAGCCAGATCCTGTTCTGTCGGACTCTTTAACTTCGCAGCAAAAACTGCATTATCGTAGATTGCTTCACTGATATCTCCGAGAAACATATTTTTAATATACGTATGTACTATCGCTCTTTCGCTTTCATTCTCTCCATACAGAACGTTAATTCCCGGAGAAAACTCTAAAGTTTTATCATGGATTTCTCCAGAGTTTTTAATATTTAACTGTCTGATAATCATATTCTGTCTGTCACCTGCTTGTTTCCAGTAAAGCCTGAAGGCCATAATATAATGCCTTCTCCTCCACTGCATTTCTGTCTTTTTCAAGAAAATAACTGATATAGTCACCGATCAGTGTTCCACTATATTTTTTTTGAAGTGCTTCCAGATCATAGGAAGGCTTTGATTCATCCAGAACCTCTGTTACGTAGCCAAAAGACTTCAGTCTCTCGGGAAGCAGCAGAAGCTCCGGTGCCCTGGTTCCCTGGATCACGATCCTGTAGATATTCATGCGTCCTTTATTCGCCAGATCCGCCTTCAGCATATCTTCCAGAGATGCCTGTGTAGAATCTTCACGCAGCATCAGAAGAATCTGCTCATAGGAACGGCAGGCAAAAGGAACAAAATTTGTCTTAAGCCTTCCGTTTTCCAGATGTCCTTCTATGTATCCATGATCACCCAGATCATTTCTGTCAACAGGCTCCAACGCACCTGCATAAGCTGCATTATCCCGGATCAGAATCTGGGGTTTATGAATATGTCCTAATGCAATATAATCAAATCCTGACGCAGCAATTGATTTGATATTCATGGGGATATGCTTCGCATCTCCACCATGAGCCAGTAAAATGTGAACCCCCTCTCCCTCTGCAGGATGTATGGAATCATACAGAGGATTCTCTATTTCCTGATGTTCATAGCTCAGTCCATATACATAAACATCCAGTTTCTCATCTTTCACACAGGTAAGCTGTTCATTCTTAAAAAATGTCACATTCTTTTCCCACTGAAAATCCCGGTAAAAAGAATCAGCCTTAATATAGTCATGATTTCCTGCCATCAGATAAACCCGGGTATCCGGGATGGTGGAAAACAGGTTATTTACTTCTTTCAGTTCCCGTAAAAGAGGCTGGCGGTGGAACAAATCTCCTGCTATAAATAACAAATCCACCGGATTCTCGCGGATACCCGCAATAACCCGGCGGAAAGTTTCCCAGATTTCTTCCTCCCGCCTGCTGCTCCATGGACAGCCCCTGTCAGGAACTGCACCAAGGTGTACATCTGCAAGATGAATAAATCTCATGCCAATCTCTCTTTCTATAACATTTTTGATATCTGCGGATTGCTCTGCAGCTTCAATGCTCCCACAATACTGATATCAGTCAAATTATAAATCACAGTTTTTAACAGTTCTTGGGAATGGAATTACGTCGCGGATGTTGCCCATGCCGGTAAGGTACATTACGCAACGTTCAAATCCAAGACCAAATCCTGAATGGCGTGTGGAACCATATTTACGAAGATCAAGATAGAAGTCATAATCCTCTTTCTTAAGTCCCAGCTCGTCCATACGTTTCTCAAGTTTCTCAATGTCATCCTCTCTCTGGCTTCCACCGATGATCTCACCGATTCCAGGCACCAGACAGTCCATAGCTGCAACAGTCTTGTTATCCTCATTCATCTTCATGTAGAAAGCTTTGATCTCCTTCGGATAATCTGTTACAAATACAGGTTTCTTAAAGATTTCTTCTGTAAGATAACGTTCATGCTCTGTCTGCAGATCGCATCCCCAGAATACTTTGTAGTCAAATTTATCGTTGTTCTTCTCCAGAAGCTCTACTGCTTCTGTGTAAGTAACATGACCAAACTCAGAATTGATCACATGGTTCAGTCTGTCCAGAAGTCCCTTATCAACAAAAGAATTGAAGAAATTCATCTCTTCCGGTGCATTCTCCAGTACATAACGGATCACATATTTCAGCATTGCCTCTGCAAGATCCATGTTGTCATTTAAATCTGCAAATGCGCATTCCGGCTCGATCATCCAGAACTCTGCCGCATGACGGGTTGTGTTGGAATTCTCAGCGCGGAAGGTTGGTCCGAAAGTATAAACATTGCGGAATGCCTGTGCAAAAGTCTCGCAGTTTAACTGTCCGCTTACTGTCAGATTAGTTTCTTTTCCGAAGAAATCCTGAGAGTAATCTACAGCACCCTTGTCATCTGTCGGAACGTTGTTCATATCCAGAGTAGTTACCTGGAACATCTCACCTGCACCTTCACAGTCGCTTCCTGTGATCAGCGGAGTATGCACATAAACAAATCCCTGCTCCTGGAAGAAACGGTGAATCGCATAGGCACACAGAGAACGTACACGAAATACTGCCTGGAATGTGTTTGTTCTCGGACGGAGATGTGTGATGGTTCTTAAGTATTCAAGACTGTGGCGTTTCTTCTGAAGCGGATAATCAGGTGCAGAATTACCCTCTACTGTAACTTCTGCTGCCTGGATCTCAAATGGCTGTTTTGCCTGTGGAGTTGCTACCAGTGTACCTTTGACAATGATCGCTGCACCTACGTTTAATTTGCTGATCTCAGCAAAGTTCTCCATTGTATCGTGATAAACTACCTGAAGAGTCTCAAAGAAGCTTCCGTCGTGAAGCACGATAAATCCAAATGTCTTGGAGTCACGTACGCTTCGTACCCATCCACCTACTGTAACCTCTTTATCCAGGTATTTTTCTCTCTCTTTGTAAATCTCTTTTACTGTTGTTAACTTCATATCTATGTTTCCTCTTTCTCCTCATCGTTCTGGTCTTACACAAAAAGACGAAACGCTGTTTCAGATAACAGCCGTCTCGCCTTTTAGTATAGACTATTCCCTGTTTTCACGCAAGGAGTAATCTGGTATTTAACTATGTTTTTTCTTTTGTCAGGTGTAGCAAAATCATGCTCTCTGCCATTTCGTCAGGCAGGCACTCTCAATGAATCCATACATTTTGCAAAAATACGCTTATATGTCCTTGTAGTATAGTGAAGCCCGTCATCTACCGTACCGGTTCCGTAATGATCACTGGCAAAGCTGTATCCTGTTGATTTCAGATAAGAATACATATCAATATAAGTATAAGCAGAAGACAGATTTGCTTTCATATACTGATTGAATGATCTGACTGCCGCCTCACTTCTGTCCGCTCTTCCCGCATTGGAAAGCATCAGACGATTCACCGGATTTACAGACATGAAGTACAGTTCACATCCTTTGCTTTTAAGCTGTGGTGCAATCCAGTTATAATACTCCGCATAATCTGCAGATTTTGACAAGTCGTTTACTCCAAAATTAAAGATCACTGCGGTTTTCTTTGAAAGAATACTGTTGGAATCGTGCTGTACTATGGAATAAAGCTGAGCCCATCCTGTAGTGGTAAACCAGTCCAGTCCCTTTCCTGCCGAGCAGACAAACTTCACATTTTTAGTCGCAGATTCTCCCATTCCTGTCAGAACATTTTCCATAAATTCCGTACGGGAATCACCTACAAAAATCACCTGTTTATATTTATAGATATCTACCTGCGGAAGCTGATCCTCTGTAAGGTCTGTTTCCGTTGTTCTGTTAAATACCACTGCATAGAGATCCACATTTCCATTTACCGTGATTTTTTCTTCTGCCTCATACTGCGGAGAAACACTCTGCATCGGTTTTGTGGACCACCCCATAAAAGTATAACCTTCTGCATCCCTTACGCCCGGAAGAGAATAAGAACTTCCTTTTGCCAGAGTCGTTTTCTGCCAGGTGCTGCCGTCACATCTGTGAAAAGTCAGCTGTACTGCCTTTTTCTGTACCGCATAAAGAGTGATATTTTTGTTGACTGTACATTTCGCCTTTGCTGTTGCTTTCTCAGAATTTTTCTTACTTGACCATCCCTGGTTAACATAACCGGTTCTTGCCGGTACTTTTGCAAAGGTAACAACCGTTCCCTCTTCTACTGTCTGAGTAAGTTTTTGATAAGCCGCATTAGTGCTTCCATTTCCCAGATAGTAGCTGACCGTATAATAATTACTCTTTCTGCGCACTGCATAGAACCGAGTTGCCTTTGTAATCTTTACTGTATCACCGGCTGAATATTCCGGTTCTGTTTCTCCCTTTTCAGTTGTCCAGCCCAGATTTGTATAGCCCTTTACTTTCGGCACATCAGGCAGTGTCACTTTCTGATTTTTTGACGCATACATGGTGAGCGAAGTATAAATTTTGCTGGTACTTGTTCCATTATTGTTATTGAAAGTAACTGTGTAAGGCAATTTCTTATATACAGCATAGAGAGTCAGTGTTTTTGATATAGTCACATTCTGGCCTGCTTTATAGTCAGCTTTGGAGGCTTTTTTACTCTTTGACCATCCCAGAGACTGATATCCTGTCTTGACAGGCACCTGCGGCATTGTAACTGTAAGTCCTTTTCCGACTTTCTGATTCAGTCTGGTAAATTTACTGTTGCTTGCCCCTGTATTGGTCTTAAAATTCACCTGAAGTGCTGTACGGCGCACAATGTAAAAATCTGTGTCACCGGTCACTGTAAATTCTGAATTCAGTTCATATTTTACAGCAGAACTTCCCTTTGTATCTGTCCATCCATAATTAATGTATTTAGATGATGGCATATCCGGAAGTATGACGTTTTTTGTCTCATATGCCTGCAGAATTCCATTGGAAAACACACTGGTTCCTGAATTATTATAAAGGGAAACCGTACATTTCTTTGGCATATAGAAGTTCAGGATGCCTTTTTCGAGAAACAGATTCCAGCTCTCGCCTTTCTTCAGAGTAAGAATATCTCCACCCTTCAGAGTGATCGCATCTCCAAGTTTTTCATTTTTTTCCAGTTTCCACATATCCGGTGCACCTGTATCCGGTACATTGGGAAGGATCAAAGATTCACCCCAGGACATCACTGTTCGCAGCTGTTCACATTCATTTCCTTCTCCGTCTATAAACCGGAGCATTACCTCTTTCTCCGGATTAATCGTCGGCGTGGGAGATGGTGATGGTGTGACTGAAGGAGTCGGTGTTGAAGACGGCATCGGTGTGACCGAAGGAGTCGGTGTTTCTGTCAATGCAGGTGTACCCTCCGGTGTCGAAGTCACTGTTGGTGTTGGTGACAGTTCCGATGCCATTACTTTCTCCGAATCAGAAGCTGCCGGCAAAGTATTTTCTGTATCAGTTATGCATGAATCTTCTTCCCCTGAACTGAAAATCTCTTCAAAACTGTCCGGAGTGCCGAACTCTGCTGCCTGTACGGGAACTGTTGCAGTGATCAGTGCCACAGTCAGAAACACACTTGCCAGACGCTTTCCTCTTTTGTGTCTTTTTCTGTACATATTTACCTCCATTTTGCAAAAACGTCCCAACATAAAATATGCGGGACGTTCTCTATGCATTCCCAATCATTCAAAAACATCTTCAGACTGCCCGGCTTTTGATCAGAACCGCCACAACCTGCTCATATGTAAATAATACCAGATTTGTCATCCTGCTATGTAAACACTGTTTTCTTATGGTTGAAAATATTCCTTATAATTTATTGATAAACCTCATAAATGCTTCTCTGCCTTCAGCAGTGCATTTATATACGCCGGCATCCTCAAGTACATGAACGAATACATTACCGACTTCTTTTCTGAGAACATCCTGAATGTTGTCTTTATCAAGGTTGTCATATTTCGGAAGGAATTCTGCAACCCACGCTGCATGTTTCTCAATCTTCTCATTGGAAGAAATGTCTTTTCCCTCCAGAATATATTCTGCCAGAAGTTCCAATTCTTCTTTTAATCTTGCCGGAAGTACGGCAAGTCCCATTACTTCGATCAGACCAATATTCTCTTTCTTGATATGGTGATACTCTGCATGCGGATGGTATACACCAAGAGGATGCTCATCAGTAGTAATGTTATTTCTAAGTGTGAGATCCAGTTCAAACATATCTCCGGATCTGCGGGCGATCGGTGTGATCGTATTGTGCGGTTCTCCATCAGTTTCAGCAAAGATAAACGCACTTTCGTCTGTATAACCTCTCCACGCTTCCAGAACATGTGTAGCAAGCTCTATCAGTCTCTTCTCATCCTTATGACGGATCCTTAAAACTGAAAGAGGCCATTTAACAATACCTGCTTCTACATCCTCATATCCCGGAATAGTCACATGTTTCTCGATCGGTGCTTTTGCCATTGCGAAAGTATAATGTCCGCCCTGGAAATGATCGTGACTTAAAATAGAACCGCCTACGATAGGCAGGTCTGCATTGGATCCCAGGAAGTAATGCGGGAAAAGTTTTACAAAATCAAAAAGTTTGATAAATGTATTCTTCTCAATCTTCATCGGAACATGCTGACTGTTAAAGACGATGCAATGCTCATTGTAATACACATATGGGGAATACTGAAATCCCCAGGGACTGTCATTTACAGTGATAGGAATGATTCTGTGATTCTCTCTGGCAGGATGATTAACTCTTCCTGCATATCCTTCGTTCTCCGGGCAAAGAAGACATTTCGGATAACTGCTGGATTTTACAAGCTTGGCAGCAGCGATTGCCTTCGGATCTTTTTCCGGTTTGGAAAGATTGATGGTGATATCGATTTTACCATATTCACTGTCTACTGTCCATTTCTGATCTTTCTTTACACGATAACGACGAATATAATCGCTGTCCTGACTGAGTTTATAGAAGTAATCGGTTGCTTCCTGTGGATCTTTCTCATATCTGCTCCAGAACTCATTCTGTACCTGCGCCGGACGCGGCATCAGACAGTTCATAAGTCTGGTATCAAAAAGGTCTCTGTACACAACACTGTCTTCTATGAGATTTCTCTTCACAGCCTCATCCAGAAGTGCATTTAATACCTCTTCAAGATCGATATCCCTGTACTCTTCCTCAGGTTCCACATATTCGTCTTCTTTAAAGACATCCAGAAGAAGATTTATTGTATAATTCTTCTCGCAGGCCGGTGTAAGTCCTGTTTCTACTCCGTACTGTACTAATTTTTTAATGTTCTCATATAACATCTGTACGTTCCTCCGTTTCGCTGTTACTGTTTCACTCTTACAGTAACGTGTTTAAACAATAAATTTCTCTGCCACTGTTTGTCCTTTTTAGAATACTCAAATATCAGTGAAATGTAAAGAAGCATTTTTACAATTTTTTGGATGAATAACCGGCAGGTTGCTGTCGCATTACTGTTCGCTCCGTTCTCAGCTGCCTGCCGGTTATGTTTTTCATCAGTAATTTACTGTTTCTATATAGGTGATAAACACATTTCCGGCTTTCTGGAAAAGATCCGTACTGTCATTCATTCCATACGGATAGGTCTCTTTTTTAACCGGATCATACAGCCAGGTATTATATTCATCATATCCTACGATCACCACGCTTGTATCTGCTCCCGTTTTGGCAATTACCGGACGCTGTGCACTTATCTCGTACAGCACACTGTCCAGACTGCAGCCGGAAAGATCGATCACAGTTCCGGTCTTTTTGAGGCTCTTTTTCAGGGTTTTAATATCATAGATTCCCTGAAGCACAATCTCCGGAATCCCTTCTGTATCTATCTGCATTTTTGTCTTTTTATTTCCACGTTCCCATACATACTGCTGTGTACGGTTCAGCACTACACCTCCCAGCGTATCTGCATGCAATACAGCCTTCGCCGGATCTGTATAGATACCGTCCAGTCCGCCCTGTCCGTAAACATAATATGCTGTTTCCTGAGGAATCTGAGTGTCCAGAACAATGTCTTTCCGGTCGGAACTGCTTACCTTTGCATACATAGTCAGCGGAGAATCTGTCTGTTTGGTTGTGTTAAATACCAGTTTCACACGAACACCTGTCCTGGATGCAGAAATAAGTTCGATTTTTACTGTATTTGCCGCTGCCTTTTTATTATTCATGATCGTATCTTTCTTCTGGGCAACATAAGAGGTTTCTCCGGATTTTGCAGAAAGTTCAAACTCGATCAGAGTATTTCCTACTGAAATATCAGTGATATAAAGTCCGTCTTTCCGGTATTCTTTTTTTACATTTCCTTCAAAATCTTCAATACGCAGAATGCGGATCCCAACAGATTTATGTCCCTCCTCATCTGTAAGAATATCTTCTTTATTCAGCATTCCATAAATCAGATCTTCATTCATAAATCCAACTGTACGAAGTCTCTGGCCTTTCTGCGGTGCGATCAGTCGGGTTTTACAGGTATCAAAATCAATTTCCTTGATATTTCCCTTTTCATCCCCCTCTGAAACCAGCCAGGCTGCATGGTCATTATTATCGGAAGATACAAAATTCGCATTTTTTATTCCTTTTTCAAGAATTTCACTGGAGTTCTCTTCGATATTGATCCTGTAAAGATTCTTCGCCAGAATCAGAAACAGCTCATTCTTTTCATTGACATAGGACAGTTTTTCAAGATCTTTTTTCAAAAATTCAAATGATTCCGAAACAGGGATAAAGGCTCTTTCTTCTGCCACGTTTTTATCACGATTGTAATGGTAAACTGCAATTCCTTCATATCCTTCATGGCTTCCTCTGTTCATATATCCATAAAGTACGAAATCAATATCCCCTTCATCAGTTACTCTGACGATCTTGATGTCATGCTGAGTTCTGGAATCGCGGAAATCTCCGTCCTTCAATTTTCTGAAACTGAAAACCTGATTTACCTTTTCATTGCCCGGTGAATAGGACCACAGATCTCCCTCCTGCACAAAAGCTATCACAGTAGCAGCATCATTCATCATATATTCTACATTCTTATCGCGCACTCCAAGGATAATCCCATCATCCTCATAAACAGGCAGTGTACCATCAAAGACCTGATTTGCAGAACGCTGGAAATCCAGCAGATAAATCCTGGTATCCTGATATTTCATTCTGTAAAATTCTTTTACGTCATATAATTCCGTTTCCTCCTCATCATTCTGCGAAGTCAGCTGATATTCCAGCACAACGCTGGCAGTTGTCTCATTGATCTCTTTGATCACAGGAATTCCCTCCTGACACAGCTGCGGAGCAAGATTCCCCCAACTGATCTCACTCAGGGAAGAATTAATATTAATTCCCGAGTAATTCGTTGCTGCTCCTGTTGTCTGTGGTTCCAGATAACTTCCCAGTGCATCTGCTGACTCTTTGTCAAGACACGCTTCATAAAAATATTTTACAAAAGCTGCATAATCCGATGCATGTACCTGTGACCTGGAAACAACTCTCGTATAATAATATGCTGTACCCTCATCCAGTTCCAGGGCGATCTGCATGGAATATTCCTGATTCATACGCAGATCACTGCCAATCTCCACGTCTACGGACAAATACTGATCTTCTTTTACAAGATTCTTAATCTTCTTATTTTCAAGGACTTTACTTCCATCAGATGTACGGATCTCATAAGAAAAACTCTTTACTTCCGAATCATAGGGATTCACTTTAAATGTCAGTTTTTTTGATGTATCCAGAGGAGTCACACTGTCTCTGGTAAAATCCGCCTGCATAGGCTGCGCATATCCATACATCCGGTTTATCAGCGTATCATTCATATCCACCATGACTTCCGGAAACACTGCGTCATTAAAATCAGAACGGTTATCTGTGGATTCACTGTTAAGAAGCAATGCAGTACCTGCTGTACCAAGCAGAAATACCAGAAGAAGAATACCTGCTTTTTTCAGTATCCTTTTCATCGCACACTCCCTTCCTGTTCTTTTTCATTCAGAAGCCTGTCCAGTGTGGGATGGATATTCAGGGCTGCAAGCATTTTCTCCACCTTACCCTGGTCTGATCTTTTCCCTGTTCTGACTGCTCTGATCAGGAGATTCTTAGGTGTATGTTCCATATCAATAAACTCCAGGATCTGGGTATCATAACCTTTGCTCTCCAGAAGATCTGCACGCACAGCATCTGTGATCAGCGCAGACATCCTTTCTTTCAGGATTCCATAGCGCAGAACCGGCTCCAGCTATTTCATTTTTAATCTGTTTATAACTTCATGCTGACAGCAGGTACGGAAAGAATGACTTCAGCTCCCCATTCCACTGCCTTGGCAAGTGCATAATCGGTAGCTGTGTCACAGGCATGAAGCGTTACCACCATATCCACACAGGATACACCTTCATAATCTGCAATATCACCATGATAGAAATGCAGCTTCTCATACCCGTATCTGAGTGCCAGAGAATTACATTTCTCAATTACATCTGTTTTCAGGTCAAGACCTATGATATTTACATCATATCCTTTTAGTTCTCTTAAATAATAATACATGGCAAAGGTAAGATAACTCTTTCCACAGCCAAAATCCAGAATCGTTATTTCTCTGTCTCTGGAAAGTCTGGGAAGTATATCTTCAATAAATTCAAGGAAACGATTGATCTGTCTGAATTTGTCATATCTGGCATGGATAATCTTTCCCTGTTCATTCATAACTCCCAGATCGATCAAAAACGGAACCGGAACACCTTCTTTAAGAATATATTGTTTCACCCGGTTATGTGCCTGGATCTGAACTTTTCTTTCTGTTCATGGTGTTTCTGTTTAATAGTCATTTCCCCTTTTTACTGACAAGAACAACCCCGTCTGTTACTGCACCCTGTGCCTGAAACTGTCTGAAATTCTCTGCAAGTTCTTTTTCCACATATTCAATCAGTTCCGTACGCCCGTAGTTTTTATGCTAGAACTTTCTGTCCTTCTGTGGTCAGATGCCTGATAACAGATCTGTCCTTTCAGCCGGATCGGACGAATCTTTATTTTGATATGCCATCTTTATTCTGCCGGCACTCAGAACAGCCTGTATCAGATTTTCATTTATCTGTTCTTCTAAATATTCTCTTAAATTTTTTCATTGCTCTTTCTGTCTGTTAATGTTATATAATCTGTTGTAACTGTCCGGTGTACCAGCAAACCGATTTCCCGAGCAATTACAATCTGTTTTAAAAGTATCTCCTGCAGCGATATCTGCGGCATCTTCTTCTGGATATTTCCTGACAAAGCATTACCTGTATCAGTTCATCCAGAAAATCCTCCCTGATAGCCTGAGTGCTTATTTCCGGTTCCATACTCTCCCTGATCTTGCAGCTTAAATGATAAATCATATATTTATCCGGATATTCATCATAAAGGCGGCTTCCCTCATAATCCATGAGATCACATTCCTCTTCTATTTTCTCCTGAATATGCTGTACAGTCCCCGGATAATAGGATTTCATCAGGTTAAATTCTTTATCCTGCATCCGTTCTCCTTCATACAGAAGAGGATTTGCATATGTGGTATAAAACGGAAAATATTCTTTCAGATACATCGTACGATCCTGCATTCTTTTCGATTGTCTATTTCAGTATATGCAAAGTTCTGCAGACTGTGCCGAAATACAGTTCACGTGCCGCTTTATTTCATCTACTTCTTGCAGATTACAATTCCTGGATCATTCTTACAGTTAATTTGACACTGTGTTCAATTGCCGCCATCTCAAACTCAGCGTAATCCATGTGAGCACTTCCGTCTGCCTTATCAGAGATTGCTCTTACTACAAGGAATGGAATATGGTTCAGATAAGCAGCCTGACCGATAGCAGCACCTTCCATCTCTACTGCAAATCCACCAAATTCTGAAATGATGGCATCTTTAACGCTCTTATCTGAGATAAACTGATCTCCGGAACAGATTCTTCCTTCAAATACACTGATCTCAGGATTTACTTCTTTACATACTTTTGCAGCCAGTTTACGAAGTTTTTCATCAGCAGGGAAGGAAAATTCATCCATCTGCGGAATCTGACCTTTCTTATATCCGAAGCCGATCGCATCCATATCATGATGCAAAACATCTGTGGAAAGAACAATATCCCCAATATTTACATCATTATTCAGACTTCCTGCAATTCCTGTATTGATCACCGCTTCCACACCAAATACATCTGCAAGGATCTGTGTGCACATACCTGCGTTTACTTTTCCGATTCCTGAGCGTACAACAACTACTTTCTTTCCTTCCAGAGTTCCCTCATAGAAATCCATACGGGCTCTGGATGTAATTGTGACATCCTGCATTTTTTCCTTGATTTTTGCAACTTCCTGTTCCATTGCTCCGATAATTCCGATACATTTCATTATTAAAACACCTCTTCTTTGTATATTGTAATTTTTCATTTTCATGGTATCAGGTTCAGATGTGTAAACAGTGACAAATGTTCCTGACATTTCTTTATTATAGCAAAACTTTATTTATATGGAAACTTTTTTTATCCTCTGTTATAATACAATTGCTATTTTATGTTACTGTTCACATATCACTATTCCGCGAGGTGTTTTGGCATGAATATGCCAAAATCCCGAGACATACAAGCCCAAATTCCATTGCCGCAGGCAATCTGGAATGAATTTTGGCTACGTTACTATGAACGGAATGAACAGTCACGTAGTGGCATATGAACAGCAGCATTTATATTTACATTTTTCACACAGGAGGAAACATATCATGACGTATAAAACAAAAGGTGTCTGCGCCAGCCATATTGAATTTGAAGTAGATGACAATAAGAAAGTCCACAATGTCCGTTTCATCGGCGGATGCAGCGGAAATACCCAAGGTGTAGCCAGTCTTGTAGAGGGAATGGATGCAGAGGAAGTGATCAGCAGATTAAAAGGAATCAAATGCGGATTTAAGAATACCTCATGTCCGGATCAGCTTTCCACTGCACTGGAGGAAGTTCTGAACAAATAAATAACTGTGGAAATACTGAACAGTTACGCAGGTGACCGTATAAAATATCCCACGAAAACTATAGCAAGCCTCTTAAATAATGTAAATTGAATCAATATATTATTTACAAAGATTGCTATAGATAAAGTTTCGTGGGATATTTTTTTAATTTACATATCTGTCCTGTCCCATTTATCACACAGGGACTGAACATCTCTTGAAAATCTTTCCAGATCTTTATTCGGCGTTCCTTCATTTTTCCTGATAACCGTAATAAGCCTGTAACCAAGTGCCAGAAGTTTCTCGAAGGCTCTGGCTGCTCTTGTTGCCTTCGGTGATGCAGATGCTTTCTGGATTTTCACACCCTTTGCCTCATACAGACATACATCGTCTGCCAGATCATAAACCGTACCGCTGAACGGAGCCATTGTATCATACCCCAGTTCATCTGTCAGACGTTTTGCAAAAATCTCTGTAACTGTATCATCTCCATGAGTAACAAAGACTTTCTGCGGTTTCTCCTCAAATGCCTTCGCCCAGTCTAAAAGGCCATTCACATCCGCATGACCGCTGATTCCCGGCATCTGGCAGATATGCGCTGCCACATGAACAGGTTCACCAAACAGTTTCACATCTGCAGCCCCCTCGATCAGTGCTCTTCCAAGAGTACCGACCGCCTGATATCCTACAAAAAGAATCGTATTCTTCTCATTCCACAGATTATGTTTCAGATGGTGCTTGATACGGCCTGCATCACACATACCACTGGCTGAAATGATTACCTTGGGCTCCTCATCATAATTGATCGACTTCGAATCATCACTGGTGACGGAAATCTTCAATCCAGGGAAACTGATTGGATTAATTCCCTTTTTAATCAGTTCCATCGCTTCTTCATCAAAACAGTCATACTGATGCTCCGAGAAAATCGTGGTAGCTTCATTTGCAAGAGGACTGTCCACATATACTTTAAATCCGTCATGTCCATACACCAGTCCGTCTGCCTTGATCTGTCTGATAAAGTACAGCATTTCCTGCGTACGTCCCACTGCAAAAGAGGAATCACAAGATTTCCTCCTCTGTCAAAGGTTTCCTGGATGATTTCCGACAACAGTTTCACATAATCCGGCTTTTCTCCATGACTGCGGTCACCGTAAGTGGATTCCATAACTACATAATCTGCATGGTGCAGATACTCAGGATCCTTGATCAAAGGCTGGCAGGTATTTCCAATATCTCCGGAGAATACAATCTTTTTCTCTGTATCCTCCTCCCTGACCGTCAGTTCAATACTTGCAGAACCCAACAAATGACCCGCATCAATAAACCGGACTGAAATTCCCTCTGCAGGAGTGATCATCTTATTGTACGGGCATCCCACAAAATTTCTGATCACTCCCATGGCATCTTCCATTGTATAAGCCGGAACAAATTCCGGTTTGCCCTGTCGTCTGCCTTTACGGTTTCTCCATTCTGCTTCAAACATCTGAATATGCGCACTGTCTCTGAGCATAATATCGCATAAATGGCTGGTGGCATCTGTGGCATATACCGGTCCCCTGAACCCCTTTGCATAAATAGCCGGAAGATTACCTGAGTGATCTATATGTGCATGTGTCAGAAGAACAAATTCTATCTCTCCCAAAGCCACTGGTATTTCTGCATTTTCATAATAATCCGGTCCCTGCTCCATTCCGCAGTCTACAAGAAACTTGTGACCTGCTGCCTCAAGATAATAACAGGATCCCGTAACCTCATGAGTTGCCCCGATAAATGTAATCTTCATATAAAAACCTCCCTTCAGATTTTGATGTACTCTCGGAATCTTTTTGATATCCCCAATTGTTTTGCTGCATTTTGCCTGTTTAACCCGGCAGCTTTTTACTGCTTTTATGATCCTTCTATATTGTATTAATTATACACTACAATGAAACAAATTAACAATATCTTTTCTGAAAACAAAAAGCAGAAACAGTTTTTTTTCGACTGTTCCTGCCTTTCTTTGCATCTGCCACGTAAGAATTTTAAAAATTTGCCGATATTTTAATGATTCTCTGTCGGTCAGTGCATAAATATATAACGTTTTGTTCCGAGCCTTTGATCCGCACACTTATCCGAAGAATAAAATGCCGGATTTCTGCTTCGCAAACTTTCATTACATATACTATGCGAATCAAATCGGCAAATATCACACAAAAAATAAAATTTTTTATTTTTTTCTAAAAACGGATGTCTTCTGATATGTCTGCGTATTTTTATCCGGATATCGATAGTCAGCTATAGCAGTCATTCCCACCAGCGCAGTCAACATAACTACTGCCACTGCGGCAGCTGCAGATTTCAGGATTCTGTGAGTCCTGTTCCCGTCATACTCAAGACTTTCAAGTTTTTCCTTTGCCGCCCTGGTGCTTCCTGTCTTTTCAGCCCTGGCTGCTTCATTGAAATCCCCTGTTTCTCTCAGTCGGGTGATCAGCCGATCATATCCCGCCCGGATCTTCTCCTCGGATTCTTCCGGAAATTCATCCCATGAGGTTTTGCCTGCTACGTTCAGCAATGCGGATCCAAGTATTTTGGTTTCAGCATCATACTGCTCTTGAAGTATTTTGTCTATCTGCTGATTTTTTGTCTGTATATCTGTTTTGTTCTTCATAATATTTAACTTTCCTTGACAATTTCTCCCCCTGGGTTCATATTAAATAGTAACGTATAGCAATTCCATAAAATAATGAATCCGGACATTTTCGCAGGATTTCACATATTCCCTGCAGTCTTTTATAGAATTGTTGTAACTATTCAGAATAAAACAGGAGGAATCTCTATGAAACATATTGTGCTCACCGGCGGCGGCACAGCCGGACATGTGACTCCGAATATTGCTCTGATCCCACGCCTTAAGGAGCTTGGATACGAAATTTCCTATATCGGATCCTACGATGGAATCGAAAAAAAGCTTATTGAAGAAATGAATATTCCTTATTACGGAATCTCATCCGGAAAGCTGAGACGTTATTTTGATCTGAAAAACTTCACAGATCCATTTCGTGTACTGAAAGGATTCGGTGAGGCCAAAAAATTATTGAAACAATTAAAACCAGATGTGGTTTTCTCCAAGGGTGGCTTCGTGACTGTCCCGGTTGTAATCGCTGCCGGTCGACGTAAAATTCCTACCATCATTCATGAATCAGATATGACTCCCGGACTTGCAAATAAGATCTGCATTCCATCTGCAACAAAAGTATGCTGTAACTTCCCTGAGACTGTAAAAAGTCTTCCTGCTGACAAAGCAGTACTTACAGGTACTCCTATCCGTCAGGAATTATTAAACGGAAGTAAAGAGGCAGCCCGCGAATTCTGTGGTTTCACAGATGACAAACCGGTTCTTATGGTGATCGGCGGAAGTCTTGGTGCTGCATCTGTCAATGAAAATATCCGCAAAATCCTTCCGGAACTTTTAAAAGAGTTTCAGGTTATCCACCTGTGTGGTAAGGGAAAAATGGATGAAAGTCTCAAAGACACAAAAGGATATGTACAGTATGAATATATTAAACAGGAGCTTGCCGATCTGTTTGCTCTGTCTGATATCGTCATCTCCCGCGCAGGTGCCAATGCAATCTGTGAACTGAATGCTTTAAAAAAACCCAATCTTCTGATCCCGCTTTCTGCAAATGCCAGCCGCGGTGACCAGATCCTCAATGCACGTTCATTTGAACGTCAGGGATTCAGCATGGTACTTGAGGAAGAAGAGATTACAGAAAGCACACTTTTAAACGCAATCCGCGAACTGTACCAGAACAGAGAGTCCTATGTTCATGCCATGTCAGAAAGCAGTCATATGAATTCTATTGAAAAAATCACCGGGCTGATCGAAGACTGCGTAAATAAACAGTAATCACCGGGTTATTTTCTTATATTCCCTGGCAAGCCAGCGTCTCGTCCTCATGACTCTGTTATTCACATTATTTTCTGTGATATGATAATGTCTGGCAACGAGACGCGTTGGTATGTCATATAACGTTACACTGACATAGATTTCATAATTTGTCCTGTTCTTTTCTCTCAGTTTTTCAAATATCGACTGCAGGTATCCTGCTGCCTCCAGATTCAGAACAATCTCATCTACACGATTACCTTTTCTTACCCGCATATCTGTCATTTCCAGAATCGCATCTGAGTTCGCATATTCATATTTCCTGAAGGCCTTTTTGCGATGATCGGATGCCTTATGGTAGCTGATTCTGACAATCAGATTCTCCAGTTTCTTTTCATCTGAAAAATCCACACTCCGGCCCATATGAAACAAAGTCTCAAATACATCCTGACAGACATCTTCTGCTTCGTCTTCATCGCCAAGGATAAATTTTCCAATATTGAACGCCCGAGAGCGGTATTTCCTGTAGATACTTACAAAATCTATATTCTCCATCTTTTGTAATGTGCTGTATCAGAATATCAGGACAGCTGCTCCTTTACTTTTAACAGGATTTCTTCTTTATCTGCATCACTGAGTTCACCCGGGTGCCATGTGATTCCCACCTGATCTCCTTTATATCTCGGAATCAGATGCATATGAAAATGAAATACTGTCTGCCCTGCACACTCGCCATTATTCTGTACAATATTAAATCCGTCACATTTCAGTGCTGCTGTCATTGCTGTCGCCATTTTCTTTGCAAGAATCATTGCCTTTGCAGCCATTTCATCCGATAATTCATAAATATTGGCAGCATGCGATTTCGGAAGGATCAGCGCATGTCCCTTACTCGCCGGGCCCAGGTCAAGAATTACCCTGAAATTCTCATCCTCATAAAGTGTTGCAGCAGGAATCTCTCCATTAGCGATTTTACAAAAAATACAATTTTCCATCTTTAAATCCTTCTTTCTTAAAATTCAAGATTTTGATTTGCAATAATCAGTAATACTTGTCGTTTTATTGCGAATTTTTCAGGACGAAATCAGTTGCGGCTGAAAGTTCACAATGATACACTTTTCCTGAGGTGATAATATGCAGATTGAAATAACAAAACAATCAGAAAAAGATTTTCGTTTTCTTTTATCCAGACTTTCACATGAAATCCGTAATCCGGTCACGCTGATCAACAGTGAACTTCAGTTGATGGCTTCCTCTCACCCGGAACTGTGCAGTTACAGACAATGGGGCAGTCTTATGGATAACCTTGAATATGTAAAAGAACTGCTGAAAGAACTCTCTGACTTCAGCCATGCGCAGACAGTTACTCTTGTTCCCGTAAATCCTGCGGAATTTCTGACCACTGTTTTATCCTGTCAGAAAAACACTCTGGACTATCTGGGAATCCGGCTGGAAATACATGTGGAACATACTTCTTCACCTGTTTTTCTTGACCGGATAAAAATGCGTCAGGTCATATTTAACCTGATCAAAAATTCCTGTGAAGCCATCGATCAGCCAGGCGGAAAGATTATTGTAAATCTCACCCCTGCAGATTCCGGCATCTGCATCTGTATTAAAGATAACGGATGTGGTATGACGCATAAGCAGACTGAGAATATCTTTCATCCTTTCATTACATATAAACCGGAAGGAACCGGTCTCGGGCTTGCAGTAACAGCAGAAATCATCTCTGCACACCATGGTCAGATCAGGGTCTCCAGCACTCCCGGTCAGGGTTCTGCCTTTTATATTTATCTGCCGGCATCCCCTGAATAAAGGTCGGTTATCCTGCACGCTGCGAAGGGTGATAAAGCAGAACTGCAAGCAGGAATCCACAGATAAGACCGCCTACATGTGCCGCATTGTCCACCCCTTCGCTTGTAAAACCAAAATAAAGCGAAAAAGCAGCCATGATCACTACCTGTCTGGCAGAAAGATCTTCAATATGACCTCTGCCCCTGATCACAGCATAGATCATTGCACCCATCACAGCAAACACTGCACCGGATGCACCTGCCGAAACTGCAAAATCCGCACTGTCCAGTTCCAGGAACAGACACAGCAGATTTCCACCCATTCCTCCCAGAAGATAGATCAGCAGATATTTCAGTTTTCCAACTGTACGCTCCAGTCTGCCTCCAAGCACAAACAGTACCAGCATATTATTTCCAAGATGCTGCGGTCCAAAATGAAGGAACATACTTGTAAAGATCCTATAGTATTCTCCCTGCATAATGGCGGGAGTATATGCCGCTCCGCACTGAAGCATATGCATGGTATCCTCTGATCCTCCGGTAAATTCCACTGCAGTAAAAACAAGAATATTCGCCAGAATGAGAAGCACTGTAACCGGTGCCTTTTTCAGTTCTTCCAAGTTTTACCTCTTTTCTGTTTCTTTATCTCAAAAACAATGTACCATTACTAATTGTAGCAGACCTCCTGTATTTTGTAAAAACATTTATTCCAGAAATATATATCTTGCCTGTGCAAAATCCACTTCATCTTCCGGTTCAAGCTGATATTCCTCATCCGGACGAAGTAATCTTCCATTTACAGACGTTCCGTTTCTGGAATTCATATCACTAAGGAAATAGTTTTCTTCTTTTTTTCGTATTTTTGCATGGATACGGCTTACGGTAGGCAGGCTGATCACCGCATCACAGGCAGTTTCCAACTTTCCGATCACAGTCAGATCTTCATTGAGATAAATGGTCGCCAGTTCTCCCGGTTCTTTGCTCACCAGACTTGCAGGTCCGCTTACTGTTCCGGCAGATAGTACTACTGTTTCACCATAGTCCATATGTATCCGGGATGATTCGGAAGTTTTTTGTCCACAGTCTGACATTTTCTGCCCATTCACCGGCTGACTCTGATTTGTTTGCTGATTTCTCTCCACTGTCTGGGACAGGTTTTCATATAATCTGTCCTCCCATTTCTGCTCTGACACTTTTCCTTCTGCTTCTTTCCATCCTGATCTTTTCCCTGATGTTTTCTTTTCTGTTTTATTCCATGATGGCATATTTCTTATTTTTTCTATGTGTCTCACTGTTTCTCCTGATGCATACGTCTGTTCCGGAAGATGCAAAACTTTTTTTGTCTTTATAATACGCAGGCCCAGCATGATACCCGCTATAGCTATAACAATTACACCAAGTATGGTTTCCATTTCCACATGTGGCAGATATCCCTTCAGGATAGCAGCTGCCAGTCCACAGATCAGAACAGCAGCCGGCACAATAACACCGACCGGGTTCAGTCGGCCGAGTTCTTTTGAATCTTCTCCTTCTCTTACAAATTCATTCCGGTTTTCATTATCTTCCGGGAAAGTCTCTTCTTCTGCAAACTCCATCTCCTGCTCTGTTCTTTTTTGTTATTTTATTTTTTCAACTAATTTCTCAAATTCTTCTTCATTCTCAATAAATGTATAAGGTGCATATTCTCCATATGCTGTAGGTCTACTAATTGTATTCCTTTTGATGCCACTTGCTGATTCATCCTTCTTTTCATTTCCACTAAATGACTTCCATGTTGAGTTTTTAATGCATAACATCCATGCTTATTTTTATTTTCGCAACTAAATAACACATTTTTTTAATCCTCAAATTCTTTTTTTCATTCCGAATTCTACCTTACTTCATACAATCTTCTTAATTTTCTTCCCTCTTCATTAGGATACCCCTTCCGCCCTTAATGCTTCCAGTGTCCCTGGTAAACATCTAGCTTCATTTATTGTCCTACTTCTAATGGAATCTTCACTTTTGAATCTCGATCCTATAAGATTTTCTTGAAATATTGTATCTATATAACTTGCTCTATATTTTTCTATATCTTCTAAAATCATTGGCAATGGTGTTTTTCTGAGTGAAATCTGCTTTAAACTTCTCCCTAAAGTTGAATGATATGATAACATATCCAATATTTCTTTTGAAATAAACTGATCCATTCATTTCACCTCTTCATATAATCATGTCTTTTCGTAACAATATTTTTTCTATTTATCGCTATTCTAGCATATTCTTTCTACAATGAAAAGCCATTACAAATTTGTAATGACTTTCTATGTTAAATGCTTATTTTGTTGAGTAGTTTTTCCACAAATAGAGTTGTCAGGTTTTTCCTAATTTTCCAATTTCTTAAGCGTACCAGGTACCAATGTGCACCCTTTTTGTCCTTCAACAGCCACTAAATTAGCGTGTCCTTGAATGCCATCCGCACCTTGATACCTCGAACTGCTCCTTCCATAGCTTTTGAGTCAGTTAATTTAGCTCCAGCCGGGATAATTGCTCTATATAAAACACCGCCATTTGTAGCTTGCACAGCCTGTGCTACATTATTAGCAGCATTTCCAGCTTGTGCCAATCCTGGAACAAGATTATTTACATGAGCAAGAACTTTACTATCCGTGATTTCAACCAACGCACTCTCATCCTTGATGACTTCTGCTGGAAGCATTTCCATCTCGATAATTAATTCAGTAGGCGCATCATCAGAAACAGCTGTCTCCTGTTTCTCTGCGTCTGTTTTAAGATTCGCACTTGCATTTGGATTATCTTTTTTCGTCGAATAATGAACATGCATATTGACAGCACAGCTATTACACATATTCCAATACCTATGTACTCCATTTTCTGGTACCTCCTATCATTTTCTATAATAGGCCTTGTAAATTTTGCGAATGCATATCTACCTTTTTACAAAATTTTTATTTTTGAACTTTATTTTTACTGTTTTCATCCTTATTCGTCTTAAGTTGACACTGGGTTGACCACATTGTCCCTGGGTTGGTAGGTGTATACTCAATCATACTCCTACAATGTCTTTATCAAATT